>Ga0207873_1000357_pt1 | contig 50771 bp, 46 predicted proteins | sample BGWIniCompost_FD_187373 | JGI IMG/M metagenome (GOLD analysis project Ga0207873, IMG submission 187373) | Cellulose adapted compost microbial communities from Newby Island Compost Facility, Milpitas, CA, USA - BGW Initial Compost (SPAdes)... ...
CTGCCGCGGCGGCATCGGTCCGGATCGAGCCGACTTCCTCGGCGCGATGGAAGCGTGGGTGGAAGAGGGCGTTGCCCCGGAGCGGATCACGGCGTCGCGCATTGGAGAAGGCGGCGTCGACATGACGCGGCCGCTCTGCCCCTATCCAAAGGTCGCAGTATGGGACGGCAAAGGCAATCCCAATAACGAAGCGAGCTTCACCTGTGAGGCCCCGGCCGCGCAACGCGCGCCGTGACGACGAGTCGTGCGCGGTGTAGAGCTTTCGGTAGCACCGAATCCGTCACTCCTCACTCCGCGGCTCTCGAGGCATTGCTCGCGCCGTTCGGCGGCGGGCTTATCTCGAGCTGAAATTCGCCGTCGTGCTCCTCGATGCCCTGGACCACGGCCGCTTCGAGCACCTCGGCCGCCTTGTTCTCACGCAGGATGACCGGATCGTGGAGTAGGTCCCGCATCAGCGCGAAGCACATCGCGACCATCACGACGGTGAACGGCAGCGCGGCGATGAACGTGAGATTCTGAACGCCCGACAGCGCCGCGCTGCCCCCGATAGCGAGCATGACCGCGGCCACTGCGCCGGTCGCCGCGCCCCAGAAGACGACGACCCAGCGGGACGGCGCAAGCGAGCCGCGCTGCGACAGCGTGCCCATCACGACCGATGCGGCGTCGGCTCCCGAGACGAAGAAGATCGCGACGAGGAGCATCACGATGATCGACGTGATCTCGGTGAACGGAAGCTCGGCCAGCACGTTGAAGGTTTGCGCCTCCGGGCCCCCTTCCGCGACCGGAACGCCGGAGCGGGCGAGATCGATCGCCGTGCCGCCGAAGATCGAAAACCAAAGCACGCTGACGACGCTCGGCACGAGCAGCACGCCTCCGACGAACTGGCGAATCGTGCGGCCGCGGCTGATTCGCGCAATGAACATGCCGACGAACGGCGTCCACGAGATCCACCATGCCCAATAGAAGATCGTCCAGCTCTGCAGCCAGCCGCTCATCTCGTCGCCGCCGGTCGCACCCGAGCGCGACGCCATCAGACCGAAGTCGCTGAGGTAGCTGCCGATGGACGTCGGCACGAGATTGAGCACGAATACCGTCGGGCCGCCCACGAACACGAAGACGGCGAGCAGCACCGCGAGCACCATGTTGATGTTCGAAAGATACTGAATGCCGCGCGCGACTCCGGAAACGGCGGACACGATGAAGCAGATGGTGAGCGCGACGATGATCAGCACGAGCACTCCAGTGCTCGCCCCCTCGATCCAGCCCGCCTCGACCATCCCGGTCCTGATCTGGAGCGTGCCGATGCCGAGCGAAGCCGCGGAACCGAACAGGGTCGCGAAGAGCGCAAGAATGTCGATCAGCTTCGCGGCCGGCCCTCTTGCGCGGCCCTCGCCGAGAAGAGGCGCGAACACCGAGCTTATGAGGTGGCTGCGCCCTTTGCGGAACACGCTGTAAGCGATCGCGAGTCCGGCGACCGCGTAAATCGACCACGGATGCAGCGTCCAGTGAAAGAGCGTGGTCGCCATCGCCGTGCGCAGCGCGTGTGTCTCCGCGCTTGGAGCCGACGCGCCGTCGGGCAGGAGCGGCATGGTGCCGGGGGGCGGGTTCAGGAAGTGGGACAGCGGTTCGCTGACGCCGAAGAACATGAGCCCGATACCCATCCCGGCGCTGAACATCATCGCGATCCACGACGCGGTGCGAAACTCGGGCTCTTCGTCGTCCCCGCCGAGCGGCACGCGACCGAAGCGGCTGAACGCGAGATACAGGGCGAATGCGACGAAGCCCGTTGCGGAGAGCACGAAGAACCAGCCGAGGTTCACGATCAGCCATTCGAGGGCCTCGGCCGTGACGGTCGCGAGGGAGTCCGTCGCGAAGCCGCCCCATCCGACGAGCGTGAGCATCAGCACCGCGACGGCGGCGAACACGACGATGTCCGTGCGACTGGCGAGCGCCCGCGGGCCGCGCGGCGAAGCGTACGCGCGTTGCTTGCTTTTCGTCGTCGTACTGTGCATCACGACGGGTGCGCCGGCCTTGGCGGCGCCGAGATTCCTCCGTTGCCGATTGCACCAAACGGGATCGAGGCGCGCTGAGCGCCCGATCCGCCGGCCGAACCCTGAACGATTTCGCCGCTCGACGCAACCCTCGAGGTATCGAAACTCGTCGCTCGGCACGTCTCGCGCAGGACGATTGTCGTCGGGTCGCCGCTCAGGCAAGCTGAGCTGATCGGAGTTGCATGGGCGACCGTGACGGTGCAAAGCGCTACCGCTCCGCGGTCGCGGCAAGGGTAACCGAATGGGAGGGAGATCGGGATGAAGCTCTACTACACGCCGGGTGCATGCTCATTGGCGCCGCACATCGTCGCGCGGGAGGCGGGGATCGATCTCGCGTTGGAGAAAGTGGATATCGCGACGAAGAGAACGGAGGCCGGCCGCGACTACTTGTCCATCAATCCGAAGGGCTACGTGCCCGCGCTCGAGCTCGACAACGGCGAGATTCTCACGGAAGGACCGGTGATCTCGCAGTATCTCGCGGACTCGAAACCCGAATCCGGTCTCGCTCCGCCCAACGGCACGTGGGAGCGTTATCGGCTGCAGGAAGCGCTGACGTTCATCGGCACGGAGATTCACAAGAGCTACAGCCCGCTGTTCAATCCCAGCTTGGCGCCCGAGGCGCGCGAAGAGCGCATCGCGCACATCCGCAAACGTTTCGAGCTCGTGAATCGGATGCTCGACGGCAAGGAGTTTCTGGTCGGCCACCGCTTCACCGTGGCGGACGCCTATCTGTTCGTGATGGTCAGCTGGAAGGACTTCCTCAAGGTGGACCTGTCGGCGTTCGACAACGTGCTCGCGTTCCACGATCGCATCGGCCGCCGTGCGGCGGTGCAAGCCGCGCTGCGGGCGGAAGGGCTCATTCAGTAGCTCGGCGTCACCTTCACGGCCGAGCGGCGATGCGCTCCATCGCCGCTTCGGCCGCAAGGTTGTCGACGTCTCTGCCGATCGTCGCGACGGCGTGCGTCGAGCCGCCCTTCTTGTAGCGCACCAGGCAGTCTTTCGCCGCGACGTCTCCTTCGATCTCGAGCTCGTCCCAGCCCACGGCGTGTCCCACGTAGTTGATGCGCACGGCGTAATGTTGGCTCCAGAAGAACGGCACGGCCGTGTATTTCTCGCGCAGGCCGAGCATGTTCAACGCGGCCGTCTGGCCTTGCCGCTGCGCGACGACCCAATGCTCGACGCGAATCCGCTCGCCGACGCGCGCGTCGGGCCACCGCGCGATGTCGCCCGCGGCGAAGACGCCCGACAGGCTGGTCTCGAGATACTCGTCCACGAGCACGCCGCGCTCCACAACCGCTCCCGCGCTCTCGGCCAGCGCCGTCCGCGGCCGTACCCCGATGCCGACGACGACGAGATCGGCCTCGATGAGGCCTCCGCCGCTGAGCCGTACACGCGGCCCATCGATTGCCGCCACGGTCTCCTCGAGATGAAAGATCGCGCCGTTCGCTTCGTGCAGCGCTTTCACGAAGTCGCCGATCTGCGGGCCGAGCACCCGCTCCATCGGTCGTTTCTCGGGCGCGACGACGTGAACCTCGAGGCCCCGCTCCAGCAGCGAGGCGGTGACCTCGAGGCCGATGAAGCTCGCGCCGACGACCACGGCGCGCCTCGCTCCGGCCAGGCGATCGATGATCGCGCGGCAGTCTCTCAGCGTGCGCAGCACGTGAACATTCGGCTGATCCGCGCCGGGAACGTCGAGGCGTATCGGCTCGGCGCCGGTCGCGAGCAGGAGGCGATCGTAAGGCAGGCGACTGCCGTCGCTCAGCGTGACCGCGCGCGACCGCGCATCGATCTCGGTAACGGCGCAGCCGAGACGAACGTCGATGGCATTCTTATCGTAGAAACGCGAGGTGCGTAGCGGCAGCCATTCCTCGGGCGCCGTGCCGGCGAGATAGTCCTTCGAGAGATTCGGTCGATCGACAGGCAGCGTGTCGTCGTCGCTGAGCATGACGAGGCTACCCTCGTAGCCCTCGCGTCTCAGCCGTTCGGCCGCGGCGAATCCTGCCGCGCCGCCGCCGACGATGACGATTCGATGTGGCCCTTCCGCCGTCTTGGCGCGCGACGGCCGCTTCGCTCTCGCGAGCTTCTCGCGCACGAAGAGCTTCCCGTCGCGTTGCTCGACCGACCAGCACGGAAGCGGGCTGAACGCCGGAGCACCTAGCGCTTCGCCGGTGCGAAGACTGAAGCACGCGTGGTGCCAAGGGCATCTCACCGTGTCGTCGACGACCAACCCCTTGCCGAGTGGGCCGTGGTAGTGCGTGCAGGCAGCGCCGACGGCGAAGAATTCGTCGCCGCGGCGTACGAGCAGCACCTCGTCGTCGCCAACGTGGCCGACGAGCTTGTCGCCGTCGGCGAGGTCGTCGATCGGAATGCCGGCCGAAAGATCCGGTCCGCTGACGCGCTTCGACATGTCGCCCTCCCGCGCAGCTGCCGACGGATATGCCCAGTTTGCCCTGACTGCGCGGAATTACAACCGACACGAATATCGACACGGCGCACGGCGGAGCCGCAGCCGCCAGAAACCCGGAGTATGCGGCTCTTCACGGCTTTACGTTTCGTGCCGGACCGCTCGCGTTCCCATCGGATCCGGCTTGGGGTGGCGCAACCATCGCTTGAAAAGTAATCTCCGAGCACCGCGGAGATATCGCGTTGCAACGCGCCGGGAGGAGAGAGTCGTGCGTCTATGCTTGGGTCTGTTGGTGCTGCTCGCATCGGGACAAGCACGAACGCAGGAATGTCCGTCGATCGCCGAGTACGACGAGATCGTCGCCGTCGTGACCCAGCGTTTCTTCGATCAGACATTCAACGGTCTGAACTGGGCGGAGCGGGTGCGTCATTACCGAGACCGGATCGACTGCGCGGCCGACGCCGATCGTGTCGCTTCGACCATCAACTCGCTGCTCGAGGAGCTGGACGCTAGTCATACCGCGCTATACACCCGTCAGGACGTGCATTACTGGGGCCTCAACTCCTTGTTTGCGGAAGACGGCGCCTATGAAACCGATTTCTCGGGGATTTGGCCCGAACGGGAGGGCGGACGGTGGTTCGTGAAACACGTTCTCGAAGGCTCGCCCGCCGCGAAGGTAGGCGTGCGCGTCGGCGATGAGTTGCTCGCGATCGCCGGGGAAGAGTTTTCTCCCCTCGGATTCGGTCCCGGTGTATCCACTCTCGGCTTGTCGTCCGACGGCCGCATCGTCCGAACCGTTTCCCTCGAAACGAGGAGGCAAAGCGTGATGCGCGGGTTCGTCGATGCGGCGCGAGCTTCGGAGAGAATCATCTCCGTAGGCAGCAAGCGCATCGGCTATTTCCACTTGTGGACTGCGCGAGACGCCATCCTCGAAAGCATGGAGGCCGCGCTCGAGCGCTTCGAGAACGATCGGGTCGATGCGCTCGTGATGGATTATCGAGGCGGCTACGGAGGTACGAGCGAGGATTACCTGACCACGCTCCGCGAGAGCGCATTCTGGCGCGCGGTGCCCAAGTATTTCTTGATCGACGACAGCGTTCGAAGCGGTAAGGAGATGCTGACCGGGATCATCAAGCGAGACGGTCTCGGGATACTGGTCGGCTCGAAGACCGCGGGTTACTTTTTGGGCGCATCGCCTTTTCGCTTCTTCGACGACAAGTATCTCCTCCTTCTCGCCGTCGGCGGCGGAGGAGCACTGCCCGGAATCGGACGCATCGAGGGTGTCGGGATCGAGCCCGACATCGTCGTCGAGCCGTGCCGTAGGTATTGCGCGGGTCGAGATCCTATTCTCGAGAAGACAATCGAGCTGATCGAAGCCGCGTCGTCCGACGCGTAGTCCTTCTTCGCAAAGCAATCCCCGGCGGCGGGGCGCCGGGGATTGCCTGCCAGAGGCGGGTGTGGACGCTCAGGGCCGCGTCGCCGGATCCCAGTGCTCGACGATCTTGCCGTCCTTGATGCGGAACAGGTCGAACCAGGTCGTCGTGTACTCGCGGCCGCAGGAATCGGTATACGTCCGCGGGAACGCGATCAGCACCAGGTCTCGTTCGGCGATGATGTCGACGACGCCTTCCGGAATGGCCTCGGGGATCTCTCCCGGCGGAATCCCGAGCGCCCGGAAGAAGCTCTGCATTCCCTCGAGCCCGGTGTTGGCGAGCGGATTGTGCTGAATGTAATCCTCGTGGATGAACTCGCCGGCGCGATCGACGTGGAAGCCGTTCAGCAACGTCCGCCACATGTCCCACACGAGCCGCTTGTTGGCTGCGAGCTGCGGATCCTCGTGCTCGAGCATCTTCAGCTGACCTTCGCGGGTCGTATCCCCGGTGGTGGGCACGGCGGTTGGCGGAGGCGCGTTGCAGTCGAGCCCACGTGCGGCCGCCTGCTGGCTCACGCCGCCGCGCCTCGGGGCGTCGTCCTGTGCGATGGCTGTCGATGCGAGCAGCATGGCGGCGGCGAGATAGGTCATCCTTTTCATCTGTTACCTCCCTTCGGTGCGAGGGCGACAAGGATACCATCGCCGCTTCGTGGCAGGCGCTTCGCGGAATGCCGCGTTCCGAGCTCGGCTAGAGTTCCGCGATGAGCCGCTCGCCTGTGCGCGCCCTTGCGGCCGATAGCTGCCGAAGACGCAGTCGCGGCGATAACGCCGGCTTACTGAACGACGACGAGCCGCAACGCACTCGCATGCTCAGCGTCCGCCGTCGGTTTCACGCACGGACCTCCCGAGGGTGAGAGAAAGAACTCGCGCGACGCGGAATACGGAGCGCCTTCCTGCTCCGTCGTCTCGCGGCCTCGGAAGTCCTGACGTGCCGGCGCGGACTCGGATCTCGGCACCAGGCGAACGATCGCGGGCCAGTGGTTGACCGGCGCAATCAACAGCCGATGCGCGGGGTCCCAAGCCATTCCGCCCCAATGCAACCCGCCGATACTGCCGGGGACGTGAAGGCTTCCTTTCGTGTCCGGAGGCGTGAAAACGCCTTCGTGGCGCAACGCGCGGAGCATGCGCCGGCATGCGGCGAGATCCTCGGGCGTCGGGCCCCACAGGTCGCTTTCGGTCACGCGCTGAGGAGCAAGGCTTGCGGGCTCGAGCGGAAACGGTTGTGGGGGCCGCGTCCGGCGGAAGCGGATGGAACGTCCAACGCAGCGCGCCGGTCCTCGCATCGAATGCACGCGCTTCGCCCGAGGCCATGTCCACGCGGCTGTTGTCGGCGACGGCCGAGCCGACGATCACGAGATCGCGATACGCGGCAGGCGGCGACGTGACGCCGTATTCCTCCGGCCAGTCCAGCGGGCGCCGCAGCCCCTCGGTGAGATCGATCTCGCCGTTGCGACCGAACTCGTCGCAGCGTTGCCCGTCGCGCCGCTCCAGGCAAACGAGACGGCCGTCGACCGTTCCGATGTAGATCCGCCTCCGGTGGACCGCCGGGCACGCTCTGCGAGGGAGTGTGGTCGATTAGCATAGTCGCAGGATGGTCGAACCCTGCGGTGTCGAATGCGAGTAGACCAACAACAAGCGCCGAGCGGATCGAAGAAGCTCGGCCACTACGACAAGTTCTACGCGCAAGGCGGCTGGGCGTACTCCGTGCGCGAGGAGCGCCGCAAGCTCAAGAAGTGGGTCGTGCCAACGGCCGGGTGGAAGCGAGGACAGCACGTGCTCGAGATCGGCTGCGGGATGGGCCTTCAAGCGAGCATTCTGCGAGATCTCGGCCTCACGGTGACGGCGGTGGATGCCTCTGCCGTCGGTATCGAACAGGCGATCGCCCGATACGGCGGCAAGAAGGGCCTCGAATATGTGTGCGCGGACCTCGCCGAGTGGGCTCCCGCGGGCTCGGTGGACGGCATCTACTGTCGGGGCATGTCGTGGTTCCACTACGAGCTGCTCGGGGTCAACAAGAAGGGCGTCGACGTGCCGGCCCAGCTCGATCGTATGTTCGGCTGGCTCGGGACGGGCGGGGTATTCGTTCTCGAGATCACGACCGATTTCAGCGGCCGCAAGGGAGGCCCGGGGCGAGTCGTGCACGACAACAGGCTCGAAGACTACTTGCGGCTATTCGAGCCGCTGGGCGAGATCATCTCCGTCCGGGACTGGGCGTGGCGCGACCTCACGCGCGGTATTCCGCCCGGTGCCCACGGGATATTCCTGCATTGCCGAAAGGTCGTGTAGTCGCTCGGCCTCTGTAACGTAGCACGCGCTATCTGTCGACGCGCGCGCCGAGGATCGCGCTGCCGGCAAATGCCAGACGGGCGAACGCCGCCGCCAGTGCGGCGTAGATCGCGCCTGTCGCGATGAGCACGGTTGAAACGTCGCCTTCCATCGCGCGGTTCAAAAGCACGAGCGCGCCGATCGCGAAGTGCGCGAAATTGCCGACGGACAAAGGCCGCGAGTAGATGCCGCCAATCGGCTTGTCCTTGCCGATCCAGTTGGTCACCGCGAACGCGATGTAGACGGTTCCGAGAAGCTGTACCGCGATGCCGGATCCGGACACTGGGGCATCGAGCGCGGCGCCGAGCTCGTGAGGGGCGAACAAGGCGGCCAGACCGCCGATGGCCAGGATAACGCTGCTGCCTACCATCAGGATTCTTGCATTCATCGTCGTGCCTCGAGCGCCATCGGGACGCAGGCACGATCATCGTCGAATCGACCGTGAGAATGGAACGTTCTACGAGAAATATCCGACAGTTGTCATAATCGAAGACGCCGCGGCCGAAGCCGCGGCGTCTGCCCGAGCCCCGCTCGCTCAGCTCTGTAGGAAGCTCAACAAATCCTGATTGAGGCGATCCTTGTGCGTATCGGTGAGGCCGTGCGGCAGCGCGGCGGTCTCGAGGGTAACCCGATCGTTACCTCCCCTGCTGCCGCGACAAGCGTCGTGCGCCATCCGGAAGTGACGAGTCGGCAAGTCGCGCCAAGCTAGTGCACGAGCGTCTCGTCGCGAACCTCGCCCCGTCGTTCGAAGCTCCGTTTCGCCTTCTCGGACTTCAGCTCGCGAGACGACTCGGCCTGCCGATCGGGCGACCGCCGCCCGCCCGCGGCTCGAGAAGCTCCATGAGCTTCTCCCGCGTCGAGTTGTCGGCCGGGACATAGGCCACGAGGTGCGCGGATTCGAAGGGCTCGCCGGAGATCGTGAGATGGGTGAACTCGAAGTTGAGGAGTCCCGCTTCAGGGTGACGATAGCGTTTCAGCCCGCCCTGCGGCAGCTGCACGTTGTGCTCGTTCCACCAGCGAGCGAACTCGTCGCTTTGCGCGCGCAGCGCGGAGACGAGCTCGTTGAACCAGGGATCGTCCACATACCGCGCATGCGCGACGCGCAACTTGGCGACGATGTCGCGTGCATGTCGCTCCCAGTCGACCAGCATCTCGCGCATGCGTTCATGCGTGAACATCCGATAGACGCCGTTGCGCCAGAATCCCTGCGCGGTTTCGATGTCGTCGTGAATCACCGTGGCGGCGCGGTTCCACGCGAGGATGTCCCAGCGCTCGCCGTGCACCCAAGCGGGGCATTCTCCGAACTGCTCGAGCAGCCGCCGCACCCGGGGGCTCACGCTGCCCGTGTGTGCCTGCCCGTTGCCGCCGATCTCGCCGTTCTGTCCCGCGAGCGTGAGAAGATGCTGAGCCTCACCGGCTTCGAGCCTCAGCGCGGCCGCGATCCGCCTCAGCGTGTCCGCGGAAGGCTGCACGTCCCGAGCCTGCTCGAGCCACGTGTACCACTCCGTGCTGACTCCCGCTAGCGCGGCGACCTCCTCGCGCCGCAGCCCCGGGGTGCGACGGCGGTTGCCGCGCGGCAGATTCACTTGCTCGGGCTGCAGTCGTTCACGGCGCAAGCGCAGGAACGTGGCAATCTCGCGTCGGCGATCTTCGCTCAGCATGGCGCGCCTCCTTGTCGCACCCAGGGAGCGGCATTACCGGGATAACGCCTTACTTATCCCCGTTTACGAGAAGTCTAGACTCCGAGCCGTGACCGCGCCACCGCACGGACAGAACGCTTTCGGAGGACACCTATGGAAACACGTCAACTCGGCGCACACGGACCGATCGTGTCTCGCATCGGACTCGGTTGCATGGGCATGAGCGATTTCTACGGCGCGGCGAACGACACGCAGTCGATCGCCGTCATTCACCGCGCGCTCGATCTCGGCGTGACTCTGCTCGATACGGCCGACATGTACGGCGTGGGCCGGAACGAGGAGCTCGTCGGCCGCGCGATTCGCGACCGCCGAGAAGCCGTCGTGCTCGCGACGAAATTCGGTAACGTGCGCGCTCCGGACGGTACTTTCCTCGGTATCAACGGCAGACCCGAGTACGTGAAGGAGGCTTGCGACGCGAGCCTGAAACGCCTCGGCGTGGACGTGATCGATCTCTATTATCAGCATCGCGTCGACCCGCAAACGCCGATCGAGGACACGGTCGGCGCAATGGCCGATCTCGTGCGTGAAGGCAAGGTACGCTACCTCGGCCTGTCCGAAGCGGCGCCTGCCACGATCCGCCGCGCGCACGCGGTGCACCCCATCAGCGCTCTTCAGACCGAGTATTCGCTGTGGAGCCGCGACCCGGAGGACGAGCTGTTGCCGCTCTGCGCGGAGCTCGGTATCGGCTTCGTCGCCTACAGTCCCCTCGGCCGTGGCTTCCTCACGGGCGCGATTCGCAGCATCGACGATCTCGCACCCGATGACTGGCGCCGCCAGAACCCGCGCTTCCAAGGCGAGAACTTTCGACGCAATCTCGAGCTCGTCGACGCGGTTCGCGAGATCGCCGCGGACAAGGGCTGCACTGCCGCACAACTCGCGCTCGCGTGGGTGCTCGCTCGGGAGGACGGCGTCGTGCCGATACCGGGCACGCGGAGCATCACGCGTCTCGAGGAGAACGTGCGCGTCGTCGACGTCACTCTGAGCGAAAGCGAGCTGCGGCGCCTCGACGAGATCCTGCCGCCGGGCGCCGCGATCGGCACCCGCTACCCCGAAGCCGGCATGACAGCCTTGAACCGATGAGCGGCGGGTGAGTCCGGCACGTCTTCGCCGACGCGCTCACGAGCGCAACTTCGCGGGGCGAGCCGACGGGCTTCGGTTGCCGAGCAACTCCGAGAAAGTACTGGTCGCGACGACGTAGCATTCCAGCCGGTTTCGGCCGTCAGCCTCATGGAGACCGCGGCTCGCTCTGCTTCGGCTCGAAGCTCAGGGCGAACCAGTCGACTCTCCTAGTGAGCATCATGAACGTCGCGAGCGCCGCGAACAGACCGAAAGCGCCGATCAGCAGCGCGTAGTCCTCGGCTTTCAGCGCGACGTAAAGGTACGCGTATACGAGCGCGAGCATGCCCGCGACGTACATCGCGCGCCGGCCGGTGCCGAGAATCGCCGCGCTGTAGGCGGTGACGAGCAGCGTGGATGCGATCGCGCTGCCGACGTACGCGAGCCCGAAGCCGATATGCTCCGAGAGCGCGAGAAGCAACAGGAAGAACAACGAATCCGCGGCGCCAACCGATAGATAGTGCAGCGCGTGCAGCCGCAGGCCGCCGATGACCTCGAAAAGGAAATAGACGAGGAACGTCAAGCCGATGAAGAGGATCGCGTACTTCACGGCCCGGTGACTCGCCTCGTGAATGCCGATCGGCGGAAGCAGGTCGACCCCGAACGACGTCACCGTGAACAGCTGCTCGTAGCCTTCCGAGCGCAGGCCGCTCGACGGAAAGCCTCGACCGAATGCTAGGACGCGCCAAGTCGCCGTGAAGCCTTCGTCCGAAACGGTATGCTCGATCGGCGCGTATGCCCCGTTGAAGCTCGGAGACGGCCATGACGACGTGAGACTCACGTTGGTCACGTCGCCGAGCGGCAGGAAATGGAGCCGGCTCGTGCCTCGAATCGTGAGACGCATCGAGAAAGGCTGCGGCGCACTCGGCGGCTCGAGCCCGAGCGCGGCGTAGCGCGCGGCGAGACGGCTCCCGGTGGGACAGATCCGGATCGGGGCCGTCATGGCGAGCGCGCGTTGCGGGTCTGCGCCGGGTCCCGAGCGCAGCTGCGTTCCGGCGAGGGCCGGAGGCGCCGGCCGCGGTGAAACGTCCCCTACGCAGCTCGAGCCGCCGCCCGCCTCGAACTCGGCTTCCGCATCGCGGATACGAATCCGCACCGGCTCCGTGATCGGGCGTGCGTCGGACAGCGGCAGCACGATCGTCGCGTCATTCCACAAGAACTCCACCTCTTGAAGCGTATCCGCGAGGGCGCCGATATCCGGCGGCGGCAGCACGCCGGCGATGTCGAGCGTCGCCGTATAGACCGGGACCTCGTAGATACCGCGCTGCCGGATTTGGAGCTCGAGTCGACCGCTGATGGATAGCTCGTCGGGCAGGACGAGCAGGACGTCGCCGAGACGTCTCGGCTCACCGCCGACGATTTCCGTATACCTGAACGGCAACGCGAGCATCGGTCCGCCGATGGTTTGCGCGTTCCCCCAGAAGTTCCCGACCTCGTCGCGCGCCATGGCCGCCCTTGCGCCGCGCTCTCTGATCAGCCCTTGGATCATCATCGTCGGGATCAGCAGCAAGAGCGCGAGGAAGCCGACGAAGAGAATCTTCAGCGTGGCGCTGCCGTGAATACGACGGAAACTTTCGTTCATCCCCAAGCTCCTCGAGTCGGAGACGCCGTTCATTCTGGTCGGCCGATGTGGCGCCGGAAGGCCGAGATCGTGGCGAAATGTGGCGACGCGAAGCGTCGAGCTCCGGCTCGGGCTCGACCGGTATTCGAAGCGAACACGATGCGGAGGCCGGCGCAACGTTTACCCAGCCGTCCGGCGATCAGCTCCGTCAGCACGGCGACCTTCCGCGGCGCCCGCCCGCCGGGGCGCACGACGTAGATCGCGACGTCGGGCGGCGCATGCTCCGGCAACATCTCGAGCAACGCGCCCGTCGCGAGGTGCGGATCCGCGAGGAAGTCGGGCAGGTCGGCTGCCGTTTCCTTGCGGCCCAACTTCCGACTCGGCGATAATCGCGCGGCTTTTCGGGCACCTATAACAACAAGCGCGCTCTACAAAGTGGGGGGGCATGCCGGTCTATATCCTCGGCATTTCTGCGTACTATCACGATGCCGCGGCGGCGTTGATCCGCGACGGCGTGGTCGTCGCGGCTGCCCAGGAAGAGCGCTTCACGCGACGGAAACACGATCCGAGGTTTCCGGAGAACGCGATTCGTTACTGTTTGGCCGAGGCGGGCATAGGCTTGTCGGACGTGACCGATATCGTCTTCTATGACAAGCCGCTCATCAAGTTCGAACGGTTGCTGGAGACGTATCTCGCCTATGCGCCGAAGGGGCTGCGGTCGTTCATCGCCGCGATGCCCGTCTGGATGAAGGAGAAGCTTTATCTCAAGTCCACGTTGCGACGCGGCTTGGCCGAGCTAGGCGGGATAAGCCGGAAAGAGTTGCCGCCCTTGCTCTTCGCAGCACACCATCAATCGCACGCGGCTTCGGCGTTCTACCCGAGCCCTTTCGAGACCGCGGCCGTCCTCTGCATGGACGGCGTCGGGGAATGGGCGACGACGACCGCATGGCTCGGTAACGGGCGCGAGCTGCAGCCGCTCTGGCAGATCGATTTTCCGCATTCCCTCGGGCTGCTGTATTCGGCTTTCACTTATTACGCCGGCTTCAAGGTCAATTCGGGCGAGTACAAGCTGATGGGCCTCGCGCCTTACGGCGAGCCCCGCTACGTCGACGTCATTCGCGAGCACGTCATCGACGTCAAGGAAGACGGGTCGTTTCGTCTGAACATGTCCTATTTCAATTACTGCACCGGACTGACGATGACGAACGACCGCTTCCACGAGCTGTTCGGCGGGCCGCCTCGCAAGCCCGAGACTCCGCTCACGCAGCGCGACATGGACATCGCGGCGTCTATCCAGAAGGTCACGGAAGATATCGTTCTCCGTTTGGCCCGTACCCTGAGAAAGGAAACGGGCTGCACGAACCTTTGCCTGGCCGGCGGCGTAGCGCTCAACTGCGTGGCGAACGGCATCCTGTGGCGCGAGAAGGTATTCGATGACCTATGGATACAGCCCGCGGCCGGGGATGCCGGGGGTGCGATCGGTGCGGCTCTGGTGTCGTGGTACGAACGCCATGCCGACGCTCGTCCTCTGAATGGGCGAGACGCAATGTCCGGCTCGTTTCTCGGCCCTCAATACGACGCCGATCAGATCGCCAAGGCGCTAGACGAGAGCGGCGCGGTCTACGAGATCCTCGACGAGGAGTTTCTGTATCCGAGAGTCGCGAAGTTGCTCGCGGACGAGGCGGTCGTCGGTTGGTTCCAGGGGCGCATGGAGTTCGGGCCTCGCGCGCTGGGCGGACGTTCCATCCTCGGCGATCCCCGGTCGCCTCGGATGCAGTCCGTCATGAACCTGAAGATCAAATATCGCGAGTCCTTTCGTCCGTTCGCTCCGGCCGTGCTCGCCGAACGCGTCTCGGACTACTTCGAGCACGATGGTCCCAGCCCCTATATGCTGCTCGTCGCGCCCGTGAAGGCCGAGCGCCGAGTGGAGATGACGGACGATCAGAAGCGTCTGTTCGGCATCGACAAGCTGAACGTCGCCCGCTCGGACATACCCGCCGTCACGCACGTCGATTACTCCGCGCGGATACAAACGGTCCACGAGGACACCAATCCGCGGTTCTACAAGCTGTTGAAGGCCTTCGAGGCCGAGACGGGTTGTGCCGTGCTCGTGAATACCTCTTTCAACGTTCGCGGGGAGCCCATCGTCTGCACGCCGGCGGACGCGTACCGATGCTTCATGCGAACCGAGATGGATTACTTGGTGCTCGAGAATTTCGTTCTCGACAAGCGCAAACAGCCGAAAGTCGAGAAGGACGACTCATGGAAGACGGAGTTCGAGCTCGACTAGCGATCGCGACCGTATGACCGCAGCAGGCAACACGGTCACCTCTCGGGAACTGCGCAAGTTCGGCCTGATCATGGCCGCCATGATCACGCTGTTCTTCGGCCTGTTGATCCCATGGATCTGGGGCACGGGCGTATCCGTATGGGTGTTCGTCGTCGCAAGCGCTTTCGCGCTCGTCGCGTTATCGGTGCCGGCGCTCCTCGGGCCGGTGCATTACGTTTGGATGAAGATCGGCTTGGTTCTCGGCTGGATCAATACGCGCATCATCCTCGGTCTTTTGTTCTTTCTGATTTTCGTGCCGCTCGGCTTGCTATTGCGCCTGTCGCGCGATCCGATGCGGAGAAAGATCGATCGCTCCCTTCCGACGTATATCGAGCGTTCGGCCCAACCGGCGCCGAGCCATCTCGAGAGGCCGTACTGATGTTCGAGCTGCTGGTAGATATTTGGGGATTCATGAAGGAGCGGAAGAAGTTCTGGCTCGCTCCTCTGATTATCGTTCTATTGTTGCTAGGCGGCTTGTTGGTGCTGGCCCAGGGGTCCGCGGTCGCGCCGTTCATCTATACGCTGTTTTGACGTCGGACGCCTCGACACTTCGGCACGAGCACGATCCCTGACCTTTCGGCACTCCCGCAGCCGAGGTGCTGCGGGCAGGGACCGTGCCCGTCGCCGCGACGCCGTCGTTTCCGCGACCGCTCGTGCCGCCGAGCTGCGGCATGAAAGAGTGTGCGTGGAGGTCGCCGCTACTCGGGACGAACGAAGTAGGCGGTGGCCTTCCACTCGCCCTCCTCGAGCGTCATCGTCAGCGTCTCGAGTCCACTACCGTTCGCGAGCCCGATACGGTACTGGATAACGACGTAATCGCCCGACGGTAGACCGGGCAACGACGTCGAGTGTTTCGCGGCGATCAGCTTCCGTTGCTGCGGATGACCGAACTGCGTATAAACGTTCTCGGCCGCAGCCGCCCACTGATCCCGCGTGACCGATGCCTTGAAGAGCCTCGCGGCTGAATCCCAGCCCTCCCCGTAGGCGCCGGCGTCGAGGTAGGCGAGCCATGCCTCGCCGGCCGAGACGGCCGCTTTCTCGTGCTCGGAAGCCTGCGGCGGGCTCCCGCACGCGATGAGCGCGAAAGCCGCAAGGAGCGGCATCAGGACGAATCGTCGACGCATCGAGTTTCTCCTCCTATCCAATGACGGACTCAAGAATATCGCGTCAAGGGGATCCAGTATGGCCGTTCGTCAAGCCCATTAGCCGCTCACGTAGCAGATTGCCGGTTCGAGGTCGCCGACGGCATAGTTCCGAGTATGGAAGCGCCCACGAACGAGCGAGTCGGCAGATCGGACACTCGACCGCCGCAGGCGTCGATGTACTCGACGGCGCCGATCTTCCAGCTCGTCTTCTGGACGCTGTTCGGCGTGCTCTTCTTCCTGATCGTAAGACCGCTCCATCCGTTCCCTGACGTTCTTGCCGGCCAGAGCGCTGCGTCGGCAGCTGTCGGGCTCGTGTTCAGCATGTCGCTTGCGTGGGTCTACCGCGGGCTCATGAAGCGAGGGCGTCATCCGCACAAAGCCGCGGCCGTTCTCTTGCTCGCGAGTCCGATCCTCGGGCTTCCGTGGTTTGCCGCGAGCGCATGGATAGCGTCAACGATCGATCCGTTCGACTTTACGCGAGTGGCGCTGCCCGGCGGCACGATGTTCGCGCGCAATCAGCTACGGTACTTCCCCGCCGTAATGCTCTGCTGGGCGGTGACGTTCCTGGTCATGTCCACTCGCCGAGAGCAGCAGGTGCAGCGGGAACGGGCGCTGCGCGCCGAAGCGTTGGCGCACGAGGCCCGGATAAAGATGTTTCGCTATCAGCTCAATCCGCATTTCCTTTTCAACGCGCTGAACTCGATCGGCGCCCTGGCAACCGAGGCGCCGCAGAAGGTTCCCTGCATGATCGGCGAGCTTTCCGGCTTTCTGCGATATTCGCTGCTCGAATCGCCGAATCTCGTCGTGCCGCTTCGAGATGAGATCGCCGCGGCGCGCCACTACCTCGCCGTGGAGCAAGTGCGCTTCGAGGACGATCTGAAAGTCGAGATCGACGTAGACGACGCGGCGGCGTGTCGAGAAGTGCCCGCCTTCGTCGTGCTGCCCCTCGTCGAGAACGCCGTGAAGCACGGCCGCCAGGCGAGCAAGGTGCCGTTACGGATTCGTCTGGCTGCACGCGTCCAGGACGGATCTCTGTGGATCGAGGTTGCGAACACGGGCTCGTGGACGCAACGCTCCGGCGCGGCCGGCACCGGCACTGGGCTACGCAACGTCGGGCAGCGGCTCGTCGAGCACTACGGCGAGCGGAATCATCGGTTGGAAATCGCAGAGCAGGACGGCTGGGTTCGGGTTCGGATTCGGATCGATGAGCTCGAGCGATAGGCTGCTACGCGCCGTCATCGTCGACGACGAGCGTCTCGCGCGGCGAGCGCTGAAGTCGCTGCTCGCCAGCGAGCGCGACGTCGTCATCGTCGGAGAGGCGGGAAGCGTCGACGAAGCCGAAACCGTCATCAGACAGGAGCGCCCGGACGTCGTGTTTCTCGATATCCAGCTGCGCGGAGAATCCGGGTTCGACTTGCTCGCAAGGGACGCGGGGCCGTTTCGCACGGTGTTCGTGACCGCGTACGATACCTATGCAGTGAAGGCATTCGAGGTTCACGCCGTCGACTACCTGCTGAAGCCCGTCGATCCGGCGCGCCTCGCCGAGGCGCTGCGCCGCGTACGGGCGTCGGCCGAAGCCTCCCGCGACAGCGAGCCGGCAGCGTATCGGTACGACGATTTCTTCTTCCATGCCGACGAGCGGCGCCCGCGCTTCATCCGTATACGGGATATCGTGTTCATTCGGGCCGCGGGCAATTACACGGAGATCTACACGCCCAACGCGCGACCCGTGCTCGTCCTGCGTGCTCTCGCGGTATGGGAAGCGCAACTTTCCGGCACGCCTTTCGTGCGCGTGCACCGTTCCTTGCTCGTGAACTCCGCGTACATCGAGCGGATCGAGCGCGGCCCGAACTACACGTACGACCTCTACGTCAAAGGGTGGCCCGATCCGCTTCCGCTGAGCCGACGGCGCGCGCTCGAGCTCAAAGATCGCATCGGCCGCGTGTAGGCGGGGAATCGGCGCGCGGATACGCGAACCGGCCGGGAACGTGGTACAACTGCAGCCCTCACGAGAAGCCGTCCCGCGCGGCCGAAAAAACAAGGAGGGGAGATGAGCATTTCCGTGGAAAGCCCGCGCGGACGGGCCGCCTTGATGATCGCGCACTGCGCCGGCATGGTGGATCTCGTCGCCTTGTCGATGTGGGTCGGTGTCTTGACGACCCACTACGGCTTCGACGCTCAGCAGGCAGGCGGACTGCCCACTTTGTTCTTGACCGGCGTGGTCCTGGCGAGCGTCGCGCTGGCACCCCGCTTTCAGCGTCTTCCCGGCCGCAGGGTCGCCAGCGTCGGCTTCGCGATCTCTGCATTGAGCTTCTGGCTCGCCGCGGGCACTTCGCATTACGCCGCGCTCGCCGCGCTGCACGCGTTGGCGGGCTTGGCGGCCGGTTCTGCATTGAGCGTCACCCACGGCACGATCGCACGCAGCGCGAATCCGCACCGTCTGTTTGCGCTCGTAGGGATCGCCTTGGGCGTGTTCGCGGTGGTCTTCCTCGCCGGCACGCCGCAACTGATCGCGGCGTTTCGCGGCACCGCGCTGTTCCATACGTTCGCCGGTGTCATGGCCGTCGGCGCGTTGGCATCTGCGCTGGCCTTTCCCGCGCCCGCACCATTGCCGGCCGCCACGACGCATAGCGGAACCGGGCTTCCTGGCTTGCCGCGAGTGGTGTGGTTCGGTATCGCCGGAATCGCCTGCATGACATTGGTGCAGGCGATGACCTTCAGCTTTCTCGAGAACGTCGGCATTCATCGCGGCTTCACGCAGCAGGCGATCAACGGGGTGCTGATTGCGATAGGGCTCGTGAATCTGTTTCCGGCAGCGCTGGCTGCGTTGCTCGAGAAGCGCCTCGCGGCTCGCCGAGTCGTCCTGACCGGCCCTGTAGTGCAGCTCGCGCTGGCGGCGACGATCATGTTGTCCCCGGTATTCGGGCCCTATGCGTTCGCGGGATCCGTGCTGGCGGCCGTGATGGTGTTCACTCACACGTTCGCCTTCGGTTTGCTCTCACGTCTCGACACGAGCGGCCGCGCGCTTGCCGCCACGCCGGCGATGCTGATGGTCGGCTCGGCGATCGGGCCCTTTCTCGGCGGCACGCTGATCACGCTTTCCGGATACGAAGCGTTGGCGCTCGCAGCCGCGTGCCTCGCCGTGACGGCGGTGTCCTGCTTCTCGCGGCTTCCCGCCGTATCAAAGGGAACGCCGGCAGTGGACTCGGTGAGGGAACTCCGGCTAGGTTAACTGCGCTGATCGAGCTCGGACGAGCACAATCCATAAGCAAGGAATAAAGATGGTCATCGATCTCGTGAATAAGCGCGCCGTCGCGCTCGCGGCCGCACTGTTGATCGGAGCGCTGCCCGCGACGTTTGCGGCCAGCATGGAAGAAGCGCTCGAGCGTTTTCTGATCCAGGAGTTGCAGTCGCGCTATGCCCTCGCGCACGACCTGACCGACCCGGAGATGTACGCCGCCGTGTTCACCGAAGACGCCGAGCTTTATGGCGCGGGCGGCCGCTTGCTGGCCAAGGGGCGCGAGGCCCTGCGTGCGGTCGGCGTCAATGATCGAAAGCGCTTCAATGCCGGCGCGGCGGAAGGCGAGCGTTCGTTCGGTGCGCTGCGGCACGTCGTCACGAACTCCGTCATCGAGCTCACGAGTCCCACGACGGCAACCGGTTTCTGCTACGTGATGACGATCGTGGTGCGCCCCGGAGGCGGCCCGGAGATCCTCAGCCTCGGTCGTTACGAGGACGAGTATCGCAAGGTCGACGGCGAATGGCTGATCGCGAGACGCGAGATCATCATGGATATGGGGAACTCGGAGCTCGCGGAAGCGACGGGGTTGTTCGGCGGCCGCTGAGCGGCCGCCGGCGGCTCTTTTCGATCGATGACAACGTCGGCGCGCAACGAGAAGGTGACGCAATATATCGCCGTTCTGCCGTCCCCGCAGAAAGAGATCTGCCAATCGTTGCGCGAGATGATTCTCGGGCACTTTCCCGAGCTCCGCGAGGAGTTCAAGTACAACTACCCCGCCTACTACCACGAGCGGCAGAGGATTTGCTCGATCGGCGGCTTCAAGCGCCACGCCAATCTCGAGCTCGACTACGGCGCACATCTGCGCGATTCGCGGGGACGCGTCGAAGGCGTGGGCAAGAACATCCGCCACGTCAAGATTCGGTCGCTCGACGAAGTCGACACCGACTACTTCATCGATCTCCTGAGGCAAAGCATCGAGTACCACAGAAGCCGGGCCGCCTGATGCCTGCAAACCGGGATCCGGCCCGCGAAGGCGTCTACGAAGCGCGCGAACGCTCCGTCCCGGTCACGTCCGGCCTCTCACGGGATTCGAGCAGCGTCTTGTAGGCCGCGCCGGCGAGCGCCGCACCGGCGATCGGCACGACCCAGAAGAGCCATAGCTGCGCGAGCGCCCAGTCCCCGACGAAGAGCGCGGGACCGGTGCTTCGCGCCGGGTTCACGGACGTATTCGTCACCGGGATGCTGACGAGGTGAATCAACGTGAGTGCAAGTCCGATCGCGATCCCGGCGAAACCCACCGGCGCTCGCGCGTGCGTGGCGCCGAGAATCACGATCAGGAACATGAATGTCATGACGAGCTCGCTGACCACCGCGGCGCCCAACGAGTAGCCGCCGGGCGAATGCTCGCCGTACCCGTTCGCGGCGAACCCGGCGGCCGCGTCGAACTCGGGTGCGCCGCTCGCGATGACGTAAAGCACGGCCGCGGCAACGATCCCGCCGAGAACCTGAGCGACGATATACGGCAGGAGGCCGGATGCAGGGAAGCGTCCGCCGGCCCACAGTCCCACGGTGACGGCTGGATTGAAATGCGCGCCCGATATCGGCCCCAACGCATAGGCACCCGTGAGCACCGTGAGGCCGAACGCGAGAGCGACGCCCGCGAACCCGATCCCGAGCTCCGGGAATGCCGCGGCGAGCACGGCGCTGCCGCAGCCGCCGAATACGAGCCAGAAGGTGCCGAGAAATTCGGCGGTGAGCTTCGCACGCATCTTGGTACCTCCTCGCTCCGGCTGTATAAATTCGGGGACCCGATACAGCTTCGCAGCATAGATCTTTCCGGGCCGGGCGCAGAACTAGGTACGTCCGCGGACTCGAATGAAGGAAGCCGCACCGTGTCTTTCGAGATCGCGCCTTCATCATTTGTCTGGCTACGATCGTCACCGGACGCATTCTGGCGGAACGTGCGCTCAAGAATCTGTCCGTCGAGCAAAAGGCGTCATTGGTAGACGCGTTTCGTCAGCAGCGCGCGTACGGGCTTATCCCGATAGTCGCCATGTTGGCCGCCTTTTATCTGCTTCTCGGATATACGTCCGCGCCGGTACTGCTCGTCAATGCGATCTATTGGGCGGGACTCGTGGCATATCTCGCTTGGAGCCATTGGTTCACACGCATGCGATTGGCGCGCCTCGACTTGCCGCGGCCTTACCTGCGCCAGTTCGGTGTCGCTCGTGCGGTTCAATATCTTGGGATCGGTGTTCTACTGGCAGCGTTGATTCGGGAAAACGTACTATGACGTCGCCTTCGTGCGCGTCGGGCCGATCTGCCGGCGGTAATGCTGTAGACTCTGCCAAGGTACCTCGCTCTTGCGTTCGCGAGGCCTAACGCTAAGAAGGTGGGCAAGGATCGGGGGATGATTGCCAAAAGGATGAACGCCTCGGCACTGCTCGTGCTGAGCGGCCTGCTCCTGAATCTCGTTGCACTGGACGGCAAAGCGCAAGAGCGGCGATCCGTTCTGATTCCGCATCCGTCGTGGGACTGCTACTTGCCGCAGGGCATACCTGCCCCGGAAGACGGGGCCCTGATCTTCGAGATGAAGATTCCGCTCGATCGAATCGAGACGGTCGGCAGAACGCCTTACGGGCAGAGGAGCGTTGCGGTCGGACTGCAAGGCAAGGTCGAAGGGCCGCGTTTCTCCGGCGCCGTCATGGAAGGTGCTTTGGACTTCATGCTGACCCTTCCGAACGGCACGATCGAGATCGAGCAGGTTTTCGTGCTCCAAGCGGCCGATGGGAGCTATGTGTACGTGCGCAACGCGGGCACCGGGCCGAGCGCGGAGGACGTGCGAGTCGTGATGGATTTCGAAGCGCCCAACGCAAGCGCGCTGGCGTGGATGAATTCCGGCACGTATGTCGCCCGTCGCGAGCTCCGCTCGTCCGAGCGCACGCTGATCCTCCGCGTTTATGACGTCTCCGACGTGCCTGTCGATACGGCGCGGGCAACAGTGATCGAAAAGCCTGCGGACCTTCCCGCGCAGCCGTGGGACTACCGTCGAAAGGCCGAGGGCGAGCAGCCGGGAGAGAGGCTGATCGAGGAGACGGTGACGCTCGGGCAAAGTCAGACCGTCGGCGAAAGCAAGCGCGGCGGGCGCAACATCATTCCGATAACGGGCGGCGAGGTTCGCGGGCGCATCAACGGCAAGGTACTCATGGGCGGCGCGGATTACCAGAGCCTCTCACCCCCGGCCACGCTCGATGCTCGATATCTCTGGCAGACCGCGGACGGCGAAATCGTCATCGTGCGGAACGGCGGAACTTTCGGCGCGCTGGTGCCGGCGTTCGAGACGCGAGTCGACGGCCCGTACGCGTACTTGAACGACGGGCGTTATCTGAGCTCGAATCCTTCCGTCGGTCAGGGTTTCGTCGCGCTGACCTTCTACGAGAGCGCGGGTGACCCGACAGGGGAGTGACGAGAGTTCGGAAGACTGAGGAGCAAATTTCGATTGACAATGAGGGTTCGTTCACGTCTTCTTTCGCCGCCGTAGCCGCGCTGTCGCGGCGCGGCGATCTGATCAGGATTCGCAGAGGTTGCGGGACATGCAGCTCCGACGTTTTCGCGTAATCGCTTCTCTTTCTGCAGCGCTCTTCTCGCTCCCGCTCGCCGCCGAGCAGACGCTGCCCCCGCCGCTTCGGATCGATCCGCCGTCCGACGTTCCCGTCGCCGTGCAGATCCTGCGCTGGCGCATGCTCGACGGCGACGTCAACGCCCTGATGTTTCGCAGCATGGACAGCCTCTTCACCACCCGCACCGTCGCTCGCAGCGGCGACGTGTGGCGGCTGCCGCGAAACGATCACGCGCTCGATTTTTCGTACACCTGGCAAGGCGTGACGCGGCCGGCCGAGGAGTTTCTCGAGCGCACCTACACGAACGCGCTCTTGATCATCAAGGATGGCCGCATCGTCAGCGAGATCTACCGCAACAACAGCAACGAGCGGTCGCGATTCATCGGCTGGTCGGTCACGAAATCCGTGACCTCGGTGCTCATCGGCTGCGCCCTCGACGAGGGGCTGATCGAGTCGCTCGACGCGCCGATCACGCGCTATCTGCCCGAGCTCGCCGGCGGCGGCTACGACGGCGTCTCGATTCGACACATCATGCAGATGCGCTCGGGCGTCGATTACGAGGAGCGGTACGATTTCGAGAATCCGGGCATCGCCGCGAGCAACCATATCGCCTCGCTCGTCCGAAACACCGCGCGCTTCGCCGACGTCGCGCGCACACTGCCTCGCATTCATGCGCCGGGCGAGCACTTCCAGTACAAGACCATCGACACGGCGGTGCTCGGGTGGCTCGTGGAGAGAGTCTCCGGCGGATCCGTCGCGGCGTACACCGAGCGATGTCTCTGGGAGCCGCTGGGCGCGGAGTCCGATGCGTTCTACATCATGGACGGTCCGCCGGGAGTCGGCCGCGAGTTCAGCGGTGCGGGCTTCAACGCGACGCTTCGCGACTTCGGCCGGTTCGGCCAGATGATGCTCGACGGCGGCGTCGCGAACGGCCGTCGCATCGTCTCCGAGGAATGGGTGCGTGAGTCCACGCGGCCGACCGGTGACGAAGACCTGCGGCGAGGCGGCTACGGACTGCAGTGGTGGACGATGGGCGGCAGCGAGGCCTATTCCGCGATCGGACTCCAAGGGCAGTACGTCTACATCGATCCTGAGACGCGAACCGTCATCGTGAAGCTCAGCTACTTCCCGCCGGGAGACAACTCCGAGCTCGAAGGCGAGACGCTCGCGTTCATGGCGGCGGCTTCGGCTTGGCGGCCGGGTGACTGAGAAGACGCGCGGCCGCCGTTCCGCGGGCGGCCGCGCTTTCTGCCGCCTTCGAGGCGCGACACCGCGATCTGCATCGTTCTCGCGAGCTTCTTCCGGGGCCTTCACACGGCGTCAAGCTGACCGGTGGCCGTCCACAGTTAGAGCCGATAAGCTCATTCGTTAACAGCGCTAACGGGCTTGCCGCCAAACTAGCCCGGAAGCGGTCGCCTTCCCGCTTGGAATAAGCCAGTTCGATCGTGGAGCATCCAGAAAAACAATTGGTCGCCGGCATTGCCGCCCTATATCTTTTGCTTCGCCGTTAGCGGCGTTAACAGCCGACGACCCGGAGTTAAGCGTGATAACTTCCGGCGCGCGACATCGGCTTTGCCCGCCGTCGTAGCCTTGTGTGAGTCCGAGAGAACGTAGGCATGCAACCGAGCACGTACAAGCGCGGTGCCCTGATCGCAGCGTTGCTCCTCCCGATGGCCTGGGGGGCGAACGCTCATCACTCGACCGCGGAATTCGACTATACGAAGACCCTCACGATCGAGGGGGTCGTCAAGGAGGTTCAGTGGACCAACCCGCACTCGTACCTCCAGGTGCTCGTCAGCACCGACGATAGCGCGGAGCCCGAGCAGTGGTCGATCGAGATCGGCTCCCCGGCCATCAACTCCCGCATGGGGTGGCGCAAAGACTCGGTCAAGGTGGGGGACAAAGTCTCAATGGAGATCGCGCCGGCCCGTAACGGAACTCCTTACGGGACGCTTCGCATCCTGACGAAGGAGGACGGAAGCCAACTCCACGGCGTTGCCTCGAACGTGAGAGGCGAGAGGTTCGGAGGCGGCCAAGCGGAGTAGCCGCTGGCGGCAGTTTTATCCCGTAACGCGCCGATCCGAGAAAAGGGAAATACGTAGTGCGATCACGATCCGGCAACAGGCTTACTGCTTGCACGACGGCGGCGCTGTCCGCCTTCCTGCTGGCAAGCGGCCTCTATTCGCAGCAGACCCTCGCGAACGAATCCGTCCTGGCACGAATGCAAGGCGTGTGGATGCCCGAGCCGACGCCCGATGAGCTGCGAACGGTCGACGGAAAACGTCCGCCGCTCACGGACGAGGCGGCCGCGATATACGAGGAGCGAATCGCGCTCCGAAAAGCCGGCGATACCTCGTTCGATCGCACCACGTGGTGCGCGGGCCCCGGCATGCCGCGCATTCTGCTGATGCCCTATCCGTTCGAGATCATCAGCAGCCAAGATCGCGTGGCCTTCATCCATGGCTGGTATCGCTGGTTCCGAGTCGTCGACATGGCTGGCGATGCGGAGCCCGACTTCTTCTACCCGACGACGATGGGATTCTCCGTCGGCCGCTGGGAAGGTGACACGCTCGTCATTCGCACGGTAGGCCTCTCCGACGTCACCACGCTGGACGCCGCGGGCTTGCCTCATTCCGATGAGATGGTTCTGACGGAGCGCCTCCGGCTGCTGCCCGACGGGCGTTTGGAGAATCGGCTCACCATCGAGGATCCGCAGTTCTATACGTCCGCGTGGGAGGCACGGGTGACGTTCCGCCGCGATCCGAACGCACGGGTTGGCGATGACGTTTGCCCGGACCGGATCGCGATGGGCGAGCCGGCCGTGGAGGAGTGGCGATGAGCGCGTACGTCACGAAAGTTGCACTTGCGGCCGCCGCGCTCGCGCTGATGCACGCGGCTTCGGCACAGCCGCCGGCCTCGGGTGACGCGCCGAGCGCGAGCTCGAGCCGCGATCTCCACGGCATGTGGGAGCCGACGAGATTTCACGTGCTCACGGATGCGCCCTTGAACGCCGCCGGCGAGGCGCTCGTTCAGCGTAACCGCGCGGCAATGGATAGCGGTCGAATCATGCACACCGCGTGGACCAGTTGCCGTCCGGGCGCGATCTCGTCGATGACCATGCCGCGCGAGCTGATCATGATCATGCAGACGCCGCGCGAGGTCGTCATTCTGTACGAGATGCCGCGCATGATCCGCCGCATCGAGCTCGACGGCACCCACCCGAACGATATCGAGCCGAGCTACGTCGGTCACTCCGTCGGCCGCTGGGAAGGCGACACTTTGGTCGTCGAAAGCATCGGCTTCAACGGCTACGGTGAGCTCGACGCGCACGGCAAGCCGACGAGCACACGGCTTCGCACCGTGGAAAGGTTCACGAAGTCTGCGGACGGCGAACGCCTCGACATCGAGATCACGATCGACGACCCGGAGTACTACACCGAGCCGTTCACGATCCATCGCAGCTGGCGACGAGCCGAGGCCCGTCATCAGCACGAGTACGACTGCATGGAGAATCCCAGGCAAGAGGATTTCGCCAACGCTTACTATGTTCACGATCGCTACCGGCCGACCTGCATGCGGGTACAAGGCGAGGGAATGGAGCCGTCGCGCATGGTTTGCCGGCGGGAGGAGCAATAAGCCGCCGCGATCGACGCTGAACTACGTGCGTTGCAGAGCCCTGGAAAAAGGGCTCGCAACGTGCTCAGGCCATTCGAAGCTCTTTCACGAGCTCCAGCATCTCGAAGTATTTCAGTGCCTACTACTTGGGTACTGATTGGAGGGGGACATGCGTAACAGCATCGTGCGCCGGTCGTGCGCACTGGGGGTAATATCCAGCATAGCGACGGGCGCGGCCGCGCAGACACCGAGCTCGGGAATCGAGGAAGTCGTCGTCACCGCGCAGTTTCGCGCATCGGATCTGCAGAACACGCCCATCACGATCTCCGTGCTGGACGGAGACGATCTGCTGACGATGAACAAGACCCGCACCGAAGACATCTTGCGGGATCTGCCGGGCGTAGACGTTCGCCGTTCGCCTCAGGGCGCCTTCATCAATATTCGCGGCGTCACCAGCATGCAGGGCGGAGGCGAGATCGATCCCGGCATCACGTTCAACGTCGACGGCGTGTACAACCCGTTCCAGGAATCCTCGTTCATGGCGTTCGTCGACGTCGACCGCATCGAGGTGCTGAAGGGGCCTCAGGGCACGTTGTACGGACGAAACGCCATTGCGGGAACCGTCAACGTCATCACGAAGTCGCCGGAGCTCGGGCAGCTCGGCGGCTATATCGTGACGGGAGCCGGCAACTACGACGCGCGCAACTTCACCGGCGTTCTCAACGTGCCGGTCGCCGAGAAAGTCGCAGCCCGATTCGTTGCCGATTACAAGTACAACGACGGTTACCTGGACAACGGCAGCGACGACGCGGATATCCTCTCCGGCCGAGTCAAGGTGCTGTGGGAGCCCAGCTCGGACTTCCAGCTCGAGTTTCGCGGCGACTATGGCAAGTTTGGCGGGCAAGGGAATGCCCCCGCGATCTACCCGTTCGAGGGCGATCCGTGGAGGGCGTACCCCACGCCGGAGAAACCCTCCCAGGATATCTGGCAGTGGGGAGCCGCATTTCAAGCGGATTGGAATTTGAAGCTCGGCACGTTGACGTATATCCCGGCGTACAAGCGAAAGAAGAACGACACTGCGACCGACGGCGGTAACGTCTTCATCCGCAGCTACATCTACGATTCGCAGTACACGCAGGAGCTGCGTTTCGCCTCGCACCAGACCTCGCCGTTCTCCTGGCTCGCAGGCGCATACTACTTCCGCGGCGTGAACGACGTCGGGTTGACGTTCGCTGCGACGATCGCCCAGCACGTCATCACGACCTCCTACGCGGCATTCGGCCAAGCGACTTATGAAGTGGCCGACCGCGTGCGCCTCACGGGGGGGATTCGCTATACCCGCGACCGGAAGGAGGAAAGCGGTGAGAACAGGGCCGGCGACATTCTCGTGTCGCGAATGGACGGCATCGAGTTCAGCTGGAACGAGTGGACCTGGAGAACCGCAGTCGAGTACGACGTGGGCGACAACTCCATGCTGTACGGCAGCGTCGCAACCGGCTTCAAGGCCGGCGGTCTCAGCCTCGTTGCCGGACCGAATGCCGCCTTCGATCCGGAAGAGCTGGTTGCGTACGAGATCGGCATCAGGAATCGGCTGCTCGACAGGCGCCTGACGCTCAACGCATCGATCTTCTATAACGACTACGAGAACTATCAGGCCGCCTTCGTTGCGCCGAATCCGGACTTCGGCGGCGCCGTGGTGCGCCGCATCGCGAACGCCGGCGACTCCGAAATCTACGGCGGCGAGATCTTCGCGATGTACGCTCCGACATCCTCGGTAAGGATCTCGGGCACGCTGGCGTACACGAAGGGCGAGTTCGGACGGTACATCGTCCCCACTCCTGTGCCCAACGTCTTCAGCGACTACAGCGGATCGGAGATCTCGATGCCTCCGTGGACGGCTACGATCAGCTACAGTCACGACATCCTGCTGCGGAACGGCGCGCGAATCACTCCGCAGCTTTCGGGGCGGTATAGCTCCGACGTCTACCGCGACGCTCGCCGTTACGCGAATACCGGCGACTGGGGCCCGGCCGGAACGCTCGTGAATCCGTTGTCGTTCCAGGACGATTTCGTCACGGGAGAGTTCAGCTTGACCTACGCTCCGCAGGACGAGCGGTATCGGCTCACGGCGTACGTCAAGAACTTCACGAACGAGGCCGTGATCACCGGCGCATCGGGCACGCCGGGCGTGAACGGCAACGCGTATCTCGAGCCGCCGCGCACGTACGGCGTATCCGCGCAGTTCAATTGGTGATCGAGGCGGGTGAGCGTTCTCTCTCGCACGGATGAGGCGTTCCGCTTCGACGCGGGCGGCGTCACTGAAGCGCGGCTCCTGCCGAAGCCGGCGGAGCCGCGCACGTGGCGGTGCCCTCGTAGAGGAGGTAAGCATGATCCCAATGGACAGAGTCCCGTTGAATTCGTTACGGTGAACCTTTCCGACGTGCTCTGACCTGGTGGAGACATGCGGCTCACGCGCGAGGTGGTCATCGAGGCTGCGCGGAACATCGTCAACGAGTCGGGTCTCGACGCGTTGACGACGCGTCAGCTCGGCGAGCGGCTCGGGGTCAAGGGTCCTGCGATCTACCGCTATTTCAAGAGCAAGCAAGAAATCATCGACGCGATCGCCGTCTCGTTCTTCGGCGGCCTGAAAGAGCCCGAGCCCGGCTGCAAATGGGAAGACTGGCTCGAGCGCGTCGCGAGAACAGCGAGGCAGGAGATACTCTCGCTCAGAGACGGGGCCAAGATCATCGAGCAGGCCAAACCGGTATTTCGAATCAGCCTGGAAAGTTACTTGCGTCCGCTGTGCGAAGCCGGTTTCGGCAGAAAGGAGGCGCTGTTCGCATCCCACCTCATCGGTCGTTTCGTCATGGGCTGGACGAAGGCCGAGCAAGAGCACGGTGGCCGCACGCCGCCGTATGAAGAAGGCTTGGATAGCGAAGAAGCGTTCGAGTATTGCCTGAAGTCGCTGATTGCCGGGTTGCAGCTGCGTCTCGTCGCTGCCCGAATGCAGGCCAAGCCCGGACAGGATCAATGCGGCATTTCATATGCGGCGCCGCAGCCGAGCTCTCCTCGGCAAATTGCGCCGGCGGCTGACGTCGATCTGAAAGCAAGCACCGAGGCTCCGGCGACCGTCGATTCGCGATGAGCGCCGCGCCGCCGAGGACGCAACGCTTCGGCTCGTTGCCGGCGCCGGCTTACCTCGTTCGCGGACACGGAGCCCTCTGATCGTACCGTCGCGTCAACCCAGCTCGGCGGTGAGCCGCGTCAGGACGTGCTCGTGGATCTGCAGATCGGAGCTCGAGTACAGCACGAAGCGGATAACCCGAAGCGCGGACAGCTGCGGCAACGTCTCCAGCACCGTCCCGATGGCGACTTCAGCCGCGGGTTCGACGGGATAGCCGAACACACCCGTGGAAATCGCCGGAAACGCGATGGAGCGGCTGCCCTTCTGCTCGGCGAGCTGCAGCGCATTCCGATAGCACGACGCCAACAGCCGGTCGGAGGGCTCGTCCCGACCGTAGACCGGCCCGAGACAGTGAACCACCCACTTATTCGGCAGATCGTGCGCTCCGGTGACGACCGCTTCGCCGGGTCGAATCGGCGCTAGAGGTCGACATTCCTCCGCCAAGCCCGGGCCGGCGGCTCGATGAATCGCACCGGCGACGCCGCCGCCCGGACGAAGCTCCGCGTTCGCCGCGTTGACGACCACGTCGATATCGCGCTGGGCGCTGATGTCGCCCCGGCGGCATTCCATGGTGATGCCGTTCGGCGATGTCCAGTCCGCCATCGTGATCCTCCGATGGTTCGTTCGATCCCGTAGGCTTCGAGCTTCGACCGACGAGAGCTCGGGCGGCGAGTGCCTCGAGCCGATATCGATATTAGTCGCCCGACTCGCGTCGAGGAACCGCGGTGCGCGCGTGTCCGACACGGGGCCTGCCTCCTGTCACAACTCGTGCGCCTCGATCGTCTATCCTGGAGACCTGGACGGACGGGAGGTGTCGCATGGACGAGCGCACGCGCCTCTTCGACGAGCAACGGCCGCGGCTTCTCGGCCTCGCGTACCGCATGCTGAGCGTGATGGCCGATGCGGAGGACGTCCTGCAGGATGCCTATCTCCGCTGGCGCTCGGTGGAGATATCCGAGATCGAATCCCCGCAGGCGTGGCTCACGACGGTCGTGACACGGCTGTCGATCGACCGCCTGAGACGCGCACGCATCGAGCGCGAAGCGTACGTCGGGCCATGGCTGCCGGAGCCCCTCTCCGACCCGGACGTCCATAGCCCGGAAACCGCATTGGAGCTCGAAGGCGATCTTTCCATCGCATTTCTGGTCTTGCTCGAGACGCTGTCGCCGAACGAGCGAGCGGCTTTTCTCCTTCACGATGTCTTCGACGAGGACTATTCGGACGTCGCCGCGATGCTCGGCAAGTCCGAGGCCGCGTGCCGGCAGATGGTGCATCGTGCGCGCGAGCGCGTCACCGCGAAGCGCCGCCGCTTCGTCGTCGACGACAAGACGCGCGTCGAAATGCTCCGCAGGTTCATCGCCGCGGCGAGCGACGGGGACAGGGATGCCCTCATGGCGCTGCTCGCGCCCGACGCCGCGTTGATCTCGGACGGTGGCGGCAAAGCGATCGCGGCGCTGCGGCCGCTCTACGGCGCCGAGCGTATCGCGTGGCTCTTCTATGCGATCGCCAGGCGAGGCCGCGGCCGTGCGGAGCGAAAGATCGTTCGCGTGAACGGCCAGCCGGGCCTCGCCCAGTATTTCGATGGACGCCTTCACTCCGTCGCGGTGATCGAGACCGACGGCGAACGGATCTTCCGACAATACACGATCGCGAACCCGGACAAGCTCGGTTCGTTTGCGTGCATCTCGACGCTCGTCTCGGCCACGTGACTGCAATGCGTCACAAGTGACGTCGCTCGTGCGTCTTCAGGGCCGAGATATACCGACGCAAGGAGAAGCGACATGTACACCCGCTTGAGCTTCGACCCCGCAAGACACCGCGATGCTTTTCGCGCGATGCTCGGCCTCGGCGCCGCCGTGAGCCGCGCCGGCCTCGAGCCGACGCTGCTCGAGCTCGTGAAGATCCGTGCCTCGCAGATCAACGGCTGCGGCTACTGCATCGATATGCATACGAAGGACGCGCGCGCGAATGGAGAATCCGAGCAACGGCTCTATCTGCTTTCCGCGTGGCGCGAAGCGAATGTCTACAGCGAACGGGAGCGGGCAGCCCTCGCGTGGACGGAAGCCGTCACGCGGCTCGAGCATCAAGAGGTCCCGGACTCGGTCTACGAGCTTGCGAGGTCCCAGTTCACCGAGGACGAGCTCGTCGCGTTGACGCTGGCGATTGTGGCCATCAACGGCTGGAACCGGTTCTCGATCGCGTTTCGACGCACCGCCGGCGACTACCAACCCGGCAGTTTGGATTCGATCCGTGCAGCGTTGACCTCGTGAGGAGGACATCATGCTTCGAACGTATTCGCTTCGCCGAACGAGAATCGCCGCCGCGCTCGCCGCGGCGGTCGCATATGGCCCGACCGCGCATGCACAGCCTTCGAGCGCGCCCGCCGAAACGCCATCGGAGAACGCGCGCGTGACGCCTCTGCTCACGATGCCGCTCGGCGGCATACCCGGGAAGGAGGGCTCGATGGTGACGGTCGAATACCCGCCGGGAGGTGCGTCGCCTCCGCATCGACACAATGCGAACGTCTTCGTCTACGTGCTCGAAGGCGCGGTCGTGATGCAAGTCGAGGGAGGCGAGGAGATGACGCTCGCCGAGGGCGAGACCTTCCACGAGCTGCCGAGCGATATCCACACGGTCTCGCGCAACGCGAGCGACACGGAGCCCGCAAAGATACTCGTATTTCTCGTCAAGGACGAAGGCGCGCCCGCGACGGAGCCGCTGGTGTCGGGGGCTCGTCGGTAGCGGCCTGGCCCGCACGGGCGGCAGCCGAATAATGCCCCGCCCGTGCGCTTGTTTGCCGTCGCGCGTTCTCCTCGCTTCGAAGCCTTCGATCCGTTCACGTATTATCGCCCTGAGCATCGCGCGGAGCGTGTGACCATGACCCGACGGTTCTCGTCCGGCGGGAGTGACGCGGCGGCGGAAATCGAGATGGCGGAGCGGCTCGATGCCGCCGGTCGGCATCACGAAGCCATCGATTGCCTCGCTCGCGCTACGCAGCTCGGCAGCGTGGAAGCGAAGACGCGCCTCGCGAAGCGCGTGATCGTCGGCGACCGCGCGCCGCTGCTGCTCTCGGCCGGCGTGGACCTCATTCGCGAAGCCGCGGCCGAGGGAGGCGCGGAAGCCGCGGCGATACTCGCCGTGCTCGCCGCCGCGGGGCTAGGCGGCCGGCAGAACTGGGCTGCGGCGCTAGATCTGGCACGCGTCGCCGCGGCGCGGGGTTGGCAGCGCGCGGCGAGACAGCTCGAAGTGCTGGCGTCGCTCGATCCTCGGCTGGAAGGGCATTCCTGGGTACAGGTCGCGCCCCCGATCATTCTGCACGACGATCCGAGTATTCGTCTGTTTCGGAATTTCGTGAACGACGAAGTCTGCGCCTGGCTGATCGAAAGCGCTCGCGGCCGTCTCGAGCGGGCGAAGGTTTACGATGCGGCCAGCAAGGCCGATCTGATCTCCGAAGGCCGAACCAATAGCGCGGCCACTTTCAACCTGGTCGAGACCGATCTCGTGCATCTCATGGTGCAGAGCCGAATGTCGGCCGCTATCGGCGTGCCGTTCGCGAACATGGAAGGCGCCACGGTGCTGCACTACGCCCCCGGAGAGCAGATCACGGAGCATTACGATTTCGTCGACCCGTCGATACCCGGCTACGAAGACGAGGTGCGTACGCGAGGCGAGCGCATCGCGACTTTCCTCGTCTATCTGAACGAAGACTACGAAGGCGGAGAAACCGAGTTCTCGGTGCTCGGCATCCGGCACAAGGGTCGGCGCGGAGAAGGACTGTGCTTCATCAATGCGCTTCGCGACGGCGCGCCGGATCGGCGCACCCGTCATGCCGGCCGACCGCCGGTACGCGGGGAGAAATGGGTCCTCTCGCAGTTCATAAGAAACAAGCCGGCAGTGCCGTTCCTCGCGGGCTAGCGACCGGCATCGATCGGCGACGAAGTCGTCAGCGTCTTCGACGCCGAAGCGCCGCGCGAAAGCGGCGCCGCCCCATCAGCGCCCGAAGCGCCAAGACACGTCGAGCATCGCGCTTCGCGGGATCTCGCTGTGCACCGGCGGCGGGCCGAACTCCGGGTGCTCGTCGTCGAACAGATTCTTGACGAGCAATACGAAGGCGAGATCGTCGTCCGTGCGCCATCCGAGCCGCGCATCGATCGCGGTGTAGCGCGGCACGTTAGGGTGCGGCAGCGAGCCGACGCGCCGCACCATCACGTCCAGCTCGAGGCGGCGCGTGATATCGAAGGACGAGCCGAGGCTCCATTGTTGCTCGGGATCGTTCGCTAGCGTCTCGTTCTCGACACCGATCGGATCCGTGCTGCCCGGCTCGAGGCGCAGATCCATGTCGAGCACGAAGAAACCGGCGCGCAGCAACCAAGCGTCGGTAACGCGCCATGTCGCCCAGGTCTCGATTCCCTCGACGGTGCCCTCGATGCCGTTCTCGAGCCGTGTGCTCGGGGGCGCCGTGCCGCTGCGAAGCCTATCCCAATCGTGATGAAAGAGCGTAATCGAATAGCCGAATCGTTCGCGCGGCTCGGCGCGGTAGCCGAGCTCGGCGACGTCGGCGACCTCGGACTGGAAGTTCGGCCCGCCTTGCACGATATGAGGCGGCGTGCCGGGAAAGAAGACGTCGCGGTCGAACCGTGACGGAGCGCGGACGGCTCGCGACCAGGCGCCCCATAGAAGTCGCTGCGCGGTGGGCCGGAATGCGACGCGCATGCTCGGCAGCGATTCGGTGCCGGTGTAGTCGTTCGACTCGAGCTTGAGACCGAGAGTCAGCTCCACCTTGTCGCCGAGAGCGACTCGATCCTGCACGAACACGTTCCACCAATCGAGGTCACGCGATTCGGGGATGAACCGTGCCGCGAATCCCGGTTCGATACGATCGCTCGAACGTCGGTAGCCCCCGCCCCATAGAAAATCGTTCGCACCGAGCTCGAGACTGTGCTGCACCTCGACGTCGAAGACGTCGGCCTCGGGCCGGAAGAAGAGCTCGTCGTCCCGGTCGGAGTGGTCGAAGTAGCTTTGCACACGAAGCTCGGAGCCGTTCGGCAAGCGGCGCGTCCAACGTCCGAGCACGTTGGCACCCGAGACTTCTATGCGCCCGAAATCGATCCCGAGCACGACGCCGCGCTCTTGCGTTCGACCGCTGTAGACGTCGGCTTGCACCGTGATCGTGTCGCGATCGAAAGACCAATCGGCGCGGAAGCCCATCTGGTGCCGACGCCACTCGTCGACGGCTTGCGTCCCGTCCGCCCGAATCGTGTTGTCCACGTGCACGCTCTTGCCGTACACGCGGTAGTGCCCGTGCTCGCCGAGCGGACCGCCGTAGCGCACCGCGAGTCGGTCCTCGAAGTCGCCGGCGGCGATCGATACGTACCCGCCCTGCGTATCGGCTGCCGAGCGCGTGATGATGTTGATCACGCCGTTGACGGCGTTGGCGCCCCAGAGCGTCGCGCCGGGACCGCTGAACACCTCGATACGGTCGACGTCGGCGAGGATCAGATCCTGCTGATCCCAGAATACGCCCGAGTACAACGGCGTGTAGACCGTTCGGCCGTCGATGAGCACCAACAGCTTGTTGCCCACCGCGTTGTTGAAGCCCCGAGCGCTGATCGCATATTGCGCGGTATCGATGCGGGCGACTTCCAGGTTCGGCGCGAGCCGTAATGCCTCGCCCAGCGAGGTAGCGCCAGATCGGCGGATGTGCTCCGCGGTGATGACGTAGATCGATGCCGGCGCGCCGGCGAGCGGCTCCGGCCGACGTGATACCGACAACACTTCGATCTGTCCGAGCTCCTCGAGCGACAAGTCGGCGAGGCTCGAGGCAATCTCCTGCGCTCCGGAGGTCATCGGCGCGAGGAGCCCAACGGTGATAGCGAGCGGCATCGCAACACTAAGCCGAGCAGACGACCGCGGTCGATGGGATCCTTGTCGAACGTTCCGTTCTGTCACTCGAGGATCTCGGCTGCCCTGCCTGCCGGTGCCTTCCGGGCACCCAATTGACGATGGCAATATCCTAACCTCGATCTTTTTCAACGCAAACCCGATGAGGCCCGAGTCTCGTCACAAGTGTGAGTTGCATATGCAACTACCCTGTGCGACGCTTTCGAGACAATAGCCTACGCGACAGCTGGTGACCGAGCCCGTCCGAATACTCATACTCGAGGACAATCCGCTCGATGCCGAGCTGGTCGTTCGCCAGCTCCGGCAGGGCGAGCTGCATGCGACGCATCGCGTCGTCGCGACAGAACGGGATTTCAGGTCCGCCCTCGCGGAATTCGCCCCTCACGTCGTCGTCTCCGATTTCACGCTGCCGAGCTTCGACGGTCTGGCAGCCCTCGAGATCGTGGCCGACGCCGCGCCGGGCACGCCCTTCATCTTCGTCTCCGGCACGATCGGCGAGGAACGCGCGATCGATGCACTGAAGCGGGGCGCGGCCGACTACGTTCTCAAGGACAATCTGAATCGGCTCGTGCCGGCGATCCAGAGCGCTCTGCGACAGGCCGAGATCGTGCGTGCCCGTGATCTCGCCGAGGAAATGCTGCGTGCACGAGAGGCACGACTGCGCGACATCATCAACACGTCGCACGCGTGGATCTGGGAGTGTGACGAGGACGGTCGCTACACGTTCTCGAGCCCGAGCGTCGCTCACGTGCTCGGCTACGATCAGCACGAAGTGCTCGGCCGCCAGGTCGAGAGCTATTGCCATCCGAGCGACGCGGCCGCCTTCGCCGCACTTTGGAACGACCTGAAGGGCGGCCGAACGCAGCTCGTGCAAGCGACGCTCCGTTGCGTCGCGAAAACCGGGGAGACCCGCTGGATCGACCGCGACGTCGTCGCGGTGCGCGACGACGCGGGTCGCTTTCGCGGACTTCGCGGGGCGGACCGGGACGTCACCGATCGCAAGAAGCAAGAGCTGCGCATTCAGCGGTTGAATCGGGCGCTCACGTTCCTATCCGAGGCGAACTCGGCGATGCTGCGCATTCGCGCTCGCGAGGAGCTGCTCGAAGAAGCTTGCCGCATCGCGGTGCGGCGGGGAGGCTACGCGGCGGCCACGATCTATCTCCGGCCCGCGGAAGGCGACGTTCCGATCATTCGGCGCGCCGTCAACGAGCAGCGAACTCGCGCGCTGCCGAAGGAATCGCTCGACGGCGACGGCCCCGTCGCGCGAGCGTTGCGCACGGGTAAGCCCGTGGTCGTCGAGGACCACGACGAGGAACCCGCGTTGCCGGCGCGCGAAGAGATGCGCAGCCTCGGGCTGCGGGCGTCGGCGGCGCTGCCGCTCCTGCTCGACAAGACGCCCGTCGGCGTGCTGCATCTGCACGCCGCGGAGCCCCACGTATTCGAAGCGGCCGAGCTCGAGCTCCTGACACAGGTGTCGGGCAACATCGCCTTCGCGCTGCAGTACTTGCATAGCAAGGACACCGCGCGTTTCCTGCAATACTTCGATCCCGTCACCTCGTTGCCCAAGCGATCGCTCTACCTGCGACGCCTTGCTCGAGCCATCGCGGCTCAGCCGAGCCGACCGCTCGCCGTGCTCGTGCTGGACGTCAAGAGCCTGAGCGTCGTGAACGACAGTCTGGGACGGGCCGCCGGCGATCTCGCGTTGCAGCTCGTCGCGGAGCGGCTGAAGAGCTTCGTCGGCAATAGCCACGCGCTCGCGCACCTCGGAGGCGGAACGTATGCCATGCACGCGGAGCTCGACGACGGCCGCGACGCAGCCGACACGCTGCTCGCACGCGTGCTCGCGCTCTTTCGGGATCCTCTCGATTTGCTCGAGCAGGAGGTTCGGTTGTCGATCCGCGCGGGCATCGCAATCCATCCGGACGATAGCGAGGACGCGAGCACGCTGCTGAACGGCGCGGAGACCGCGTTGGCCCGCGCGAAGGACGCGCGCGAGGACTTTCTGCGACACAACGCGGACATGAACGTCCAGGCGGCGCGGCGTCTCACTCTCATGAACAACTTGCGGCGCGCCGTGACCGAGCGCGGCTTCACGTTGCATTATCAGCCGAAGGTGTCGCTGGAGACCGGCAGGGTCGAGGGCGTCGAGGCGCTGCTGCGCTGGCGGGATCCCGACCGCGGCTACGTGCCGCCCGACGTGTTCGTGCCGATGCTCGAGGCCGAAGGCCTGATCGACGACGTCGGGAAATGGGTGATCGAGCGTGCGCTCGACGAGACTGCCGGCTGGACCTCCGCCCACGGCGAGCCGTTGACGGTGGCGGTGAACGTTTCGCCGCTGCAGCTTCGAAGGCGCGACTTCGCACGCAACGTGCTGGACGTTCTCGCGGCCGAGGGTCGGGGCCACTCCAATCTCGAGCTCGAGATTACCGAAAGCATGCTGATGGAGAATATCGAGGACACGATCGCGCTGCTCGTCAAGCTGCGGGATCGCGGCGTCTCCATCCAGATCGACGACTTCGGCACCGGATACTCTTCGCTGAGCGTCTTGTCCCGTTTACCGGTCGACTGTCTCAAGATCGATCGAAGCTTCGTGAATCAGCTCGGCGAGGGTGTGCACGGCCGATCCGTCGTGCAGACGACCATTCTGCTCGCGTCCTCTCTCGGATTGCGAACGGTCGCGGAGGGCGTCGAAACCGAGGATCAGCTGCGCACGCTCTGCGAGCTCGGCTGCGCGTCGGTGCAGGGCCATCTCGTCTGTCCGCCGATGCCCGGCCGTGATTTCGCCGGGTGGCTGCGCTCGGTGAGCGGCCGCATGCCTCCGAGTCTTCTGCATCTCTGCGAAGCGGTGCGCGAGAGCACCGGCCGCGGTCAGGCTCTCACGTGATGGATCCGAGCATGCTCGCTGCACTCGCCGGCCGTGCCTTCGAATACCTCCCGCGCGCGGCGAAGGCATGGGTCGGTCGGGTGGCAACGGCAACGATCGTCCTGCTGCTGACCGGAGTTCCGGAAACGCCGGCCCAGAACATACCGCGCACGGCGTCCGAAGAGAGTGTCAAGGCGGCGTATCTTTTCAAGTTCCCGGCCTACGTCGAGTGGCCTCCCGACGTTTTCGAGAGCGAAGCTTCACCGCTCACGATCGGTATCGTCGAAAGCGATCGCCTGGCCGACGACCTCGCCGCGATTGCCGCGGGGCGACGCGTGAACGGCCGACCCGTGGAGATGCGCCGCCTGTCGTCCGACGACGAGCCCACGGGCGTGCACGTGCTGTTCTTGCCCGCTACACGCTCCGCCATTCTGCCGATCGCGGAGGAGGCAAGAGAACTGCCGATCCTCACGGTCGGTGAACGGGCGGACGAGTCGCCGGGTGCCGTCGTCTCCTTCGTTCCCGTCAACGGTCGCATCCGCTTCGAGGTGGATCTCGGCGAAGCGGAGCGCCGCGGCCTTCGTCTGCATTCCGGCATGCTGGCCGTGGCGGAACGCGTACGGGGAGCTCAACGGTGACGTTCCTCGGCGTTACGCGTTCCGTGCGTAGCAAGTTGCTGCTCGCGGTGCTCGCGACGACGGGATGCGCCTTGCTCATCACGGCCGCCGCCGTCGCTTACTACGACATACGCAGGTTTCGCAGTAATCTCTTGAGCGACATCACCGCGATCGCCGACATCCTAGGGCTCGCCGCAACGCCGGCGCTCGAGTTCGACGATCCCCAGGCGGCGACGGACTACCTCAGCTTTCTGCGCGCGAAGCCCGGCGTGATCGCGGCCGCGATCTACGCGGCGAACGGCGCATTGTTCGCGAAATACGTGACCGACGAGGAACCCCTTCCGGACTTACCGGAGGGCGACGGCCACCGATTCGGCGACGGAAAGCTCGTGCTCTTCAAGCGCATCGTCGCCCACAACGAGATCCTCGGCACCGTGTACGTGCAGGCTCGTTACGATCTCGCCCGCCGCCTCGTCAACTATCTGGCGATCCTCGGCGCGGTGATGCTGGCGAGCCTCGCCGTCGCCGCGTTCATCGCCCACCGTCTCCATCGAGGTATTACTGGACCGATCGCCTCCATCGTCGACATCGCGCGCCACGTGCTCGAGAAGCGCGACTTCTCGCAGCGGGCAACGAAGACCTCGGAGGACGAGATCGGCGTGCTCGTCGATGCTTTCAACAACATGCTCGACGAGGTCGGCGATCGTACCGCCGTGCTCGAGCGCACGCAGGAGGAGCTCAGGACGCTGAACGCGGAGCTGGAGCAACGCGTCGCCGCGCGCACGATGCAGCTCGAAGCGGCGAACAAGGAGCTCGAAAGCTTCAGCTATTCGGTGTCGCACGACCTGCGCGCGCCGCTGCGCGCGATCGGCGGCTTCGCGGAGCTGCTCTGGACCGACCACGGCGCGGACCTGAACGCGGAAGCGCAGCGAAAGCTCGGCATCATCCGCTCCGAGGCCGCCCGGATGGGCGCGTTGATCGACGACCTGTTGACCTTCTCGCGGCTCGGCCGCAAGGCCCTCGAGCCGACGGAGCTCGACATGGCGGCGCTCGTCGACAGCGTCTTCGCACGGTTGCGCGCGGAAGGGGACCGCGACGTGGAGCTGCGCGTCGGCCAGCTGCCGCGCGCGTACGGCGACCGCGCGCTGCTCGAGCAGGTCTGGGTGAATCTGCTGTCGAACGCCGTCAAGTTCTCCTCGAAGCGGGAAAAGCCCGTCGTCGAAGTGGGCGCCATCACGGAAGAGCACGAATACGTCTACTATGTGCGCGACAACGGCGCGGGATTCGATCCTCGCTACAAATCGAAGCTCTTCGGCGTGTTCCAGCGTATTCACGACAACGCGGATTTCCCCGGGACGGGCGTAGGCCTCGCGCTCGTGCAGCGTGTCGTCCTGCGCCACGGGGGCCGCGTATGGGCGGACGGGAAGCCGGACGAAGGAGCGACGTTCTATTTCACGCTTCCGAGAGAGGTTGGCGATGAAGGAGTATGAGCACGTCGAGATTCTGCTCGCCGAGGACAACCCTTACGACGCGGAGCTCGCGATTCGCGGCCTCGAGAAGCACAACCTCGCCAACAATATCGTTTGGGTGAAGAACGGCGAGCAGGCGCTCGACTACGTGTTTCGACGCGGCGAGTTCGAAGGGCGCACCAGCGAGTCTCCGCGATTGGTCCTGCTCGATCTCAAGATGCCGAAGGTCGACGGGATCGAAGTCACGCGGATCATCAAGAGCGACGAGCGGACGCGTCACATTCCGGTCGTCATCATGACCTCCTCGAAAGAGGAGAAGGATATCGCGGACAGCTACAGATGCGGCGCCAACAGCTATATCGTGAAACCGCTCGACTTCGCCTCTCTCGTCGAGGTTGCCGCTCAGGTCGGCTTCTATTGGCTCGCGATCAATCGCTCTCGATCGTGAAGCGCGCAACACCTCCGTGTGCAAGCGCGCTTCCCGATCGGCCGGCGGAGGGCTGCGCAAAGCGTTGATCGCTGCTCAGCTCGCTACGACACCGGAAACGCTGTCGCGAATTCTGCACGCCCTACGCGAGGAGGGCCGATCGTGCGGCCGAGCTCGGCTACGTACTTTTGCTGATCGCCGCTGCGGGATTGCCGACTTATGTTGATAGCGCCATGCAATTCCACATCCTCTCCTTCGAAGGGCCGGATCCATACGCGCGCGCCGGCGGCCTCGCTACACGGGCGGACGGTTTGGCGCGAACGCTCGCGGATCTCGGCTTCGATACTCACTTGTGGTTCGTCGGCGATCCCGAGCTGCCCGGCCACGAGGACGACGGACAATTGCATCTGCACCGTTGGGCGCAGTGGATCAGTCGCTACCACCCGGGCGGCGTATACGACGGGGAATGGGGCAAGCACGAGGACTACTCGCGCAGCCTCCCGCCTTATCTGGTCGACGAAGTGCTGCTGCCCGCGGTGCGGCGCGGCGCGCGCGCCGTCGTGCTCGCCGAAGAGTGGCACACCGCGCACAGCGTCATCCATCTCGATTGGCTTCTGCGCCAGCGCGGGATTCGTGACCGCGTGACGCTGCTTTGGAATGCGAACAACTCGTTCGGCTTCGAGAAGATCGACTGGGCGCGGCTCACGAGCGCGGCGGTCATCACGACCGTCAGCCGCTACATGAAACACGAGATGGCGTTGCTCGGAGTGGAGGCGCTGGTGGTGCCGAACGGCCTTCCGGACGACGCGTTCGAGCCCGTTCCCGGCGCCGCCTGCAACGCGCTGCGCCGGCGTTTTCGCGACCGCACGGTGGTCTTCAAGATGGCGCGCTGGGATCCCGACAAGCGTTGGCTCGCCGCCGTCGAGATCGTGGCCGCGATGAAGCGAGCCGGCTGGCGCCCGCTGTTGATCGCCAGAGGCGGCGCGGAGGCGCATGGTCGCGAAGTGCTACAGGCGATGAGCGACCTCGGCTTGCGCAGGATCGACCGGGCATGGCGTATGCCCGGCATCGACGGGATGCTGGATGCTATGCGCGACATTCCGGAGGACGTCGACGTCGTAAACCTCCTGTCGCACGTCGATGCCGATGCGCGGCGTTTGCTGTTCCGCAGCTCCGACGCGGTGCTCGCGAACAGCGGCCGCGAGCCCTTCGGGCTCGTCGGCCTCGAGACGATGGCCGCGGGCGGCCTCGCTTGCACGGGCTGCACCGGCGAAGACTACGCGTTGCCCGGACGGAACGCTTTGGTGCTCGAGACCGACCGGCCGGAGGAGTTCATCGGCATGTTCGGCGCGCTGCGGGCGGCGCCGCTGCGGGCTCGCGCCATCCGGCAAGCGGGGAGGTCGACGGCCAAGCTCTTCACGTGGCCTTCGATCGTAGAGCGCGTGCTCCTGCCGCGTGTGGCCCTTGCGAGCCGCAAGGCTTCGTAGCACGGCGTAGCGCCTTCGCCTGGATTCGCCGGCGATTCAGCCTTGTTTCGAGGTGCTTTCGCTACTTGCCGAGTAGGACGATTCGTTTCGCCTCGGCGACGGCGAGCTCGAAGCCCGCATCCGGGTCGCGCAGGAGGCGCTCGGTGGCCATTGCATGCGCGCGGACGATCGGGTCGTCGCTCGCCTTCGCTCTTTGAAGAACCGACCCGATCGTTTCCTCGCCGAGAGCAACGAGCGCGCGGCTCAAGCTGAGCTGCACTTCCCGATCGCCGCGACCCAGCTGAGTGGCCAGCGTCTCGGCGAGATCCTTCTCTTGCCCTTTCGGCACGAGGACGACAGCGGCGCGCCACGCGCTCCTCGCGACTTCGTCGTCGGGGTCGCACAACAAAGACCGCGTGATCGCAGGCCACGTGGCGGGGTCCTTGATCTTGGACAGCGTGTGCAACGCCTGACTTCTGGCTTGCGCGCAATCCGAGCGAAGTTCCTCGAGCAATCTCGGCACGGTGAGCTCCGGCGGGAAACGGGTCAGCGCCCACGTGAGCATGTCCCGCACGAAGAAGTCGGGCTCGATCGCGCATCGAGCGACCAGCGTTTCGACGAAACTCGGTTTCGGATCGGCGCCGACGGCGAGAGCCGTGCGCAGACGCGTCGATCCGTCGCTCGCGGAAAGCCCCGCGACGAGCCGCGATTCGACCGAGCTCTCGTGCTTCTCGTCGATCGGCAGCACCTCTACGTCGCCATCGGTCGCGACTACGAGTCGGGGCTTCAGCCGCTGTGGTCGGAAAGGACGAAGGCGATCAAGCCGAGGATCGCGTTCGCGGCTTCGAGCTCGCCATTGACGATGACCCTCAGCTTTCCCTGCTCTTCGTAGTAAATGCAGTCGAGGCGCTTGCCGGAAGGGCTCTCACCTTCGGCGCGAAATGCGCCGCTCAATGCCGTCGTGAGTCGATAGGCTTCGTCGGGACCGATCGCTTCGATGTCGACCGTTGTCGAGACGAGCACTCGCCTCCGCCGGTCCGCGGATGGGGAAGCGGGATCGACTCCGGCCAAGGCGTCCAGGTCGCTTGCCGCGATGCGGTACTGCTTACCTATGCGGGACGCCTTCAGTCTTCCTTCTCGTATGTATCGGCGAACCGTCCGCACGTGGAGGCCCAAGCGTTCCGCGACCTCTTCCGGTGAGTAGAAGTCCTTACGCGCAGCCATGCGCATATGGTCCATATCGGACCCTATAGCGTCAAGAGTTAGGGAATAGAACGGACTATTAGGTAACCTCTCGTGCCTGCTCGGGCCGACCGGCGTCGCCCACGTAGGAGAGCCGGCGACGAGACCGCGGCCGTGCTCTAGCCGTTGTACGGCCTGCAGCACAGCAACCCGGTCGATACCGATGCGGCCTACGAAGGTCCACCGGACGCTTTCGGCACCCCGAGCGATCTGCTCGTCGGACAGGCGATCGGCGGCGTCAACGTCTTCGGAGGCGGCCTCGGCCTCTACGACGGCTCGGGCATCATCGGCGCCGTCGGCTTGAGCGGTGACACGTCATGCGCCGATCACATGATCGCGTGGCGTGTGCGCAGCAACCTCGGGCTCGACGTGTTCGGCGGAGCCGCCCAAGGCGTCAGCGGGCGACGCGAAGACGCTCGACGAAACGGGCCGGCGTCACCTCGGTTTGCTCGACGAAGACGCGAGCGAAGTGCCGCGGGCTCATCGCGCAGCGCGCCGCGAGGGCCTCCACGGTCAAGTCGCGATGCAGGTTGCTCGGCAGCCACTCGAGTAACGCATCGATGGCGTTGCGCTCGGTGGTCGGGCGAGTAAGAAACGCTGCGGGACGAAGTAAAGCATCTCGCGTTCGGTCATCAGGGGCCGCTCGACGGGCTCGCGCCCATGCTCGTTTGGGCGGCGTCGGCGGAGTGACGTAGGCTTGGCTCACCGCACCGCCCATGGAGGGGGGATTTGAAACCAGTGCACCCTGGACGAGGCCGAGCGCCGAGCCCGCGACCGAGGCCGGCCGCACCGAGCCACGAGACCGTCGAGAAGGAGCTACGGCGGCTCGCCGATCCGGAGATCGCGGACTTTCTCGCGCGATTCTTCAAGACCGGGCCGGGCGAGTACGGCGACGGAGACCGCTTCCTCGGGATCCGCGTGCCCGTGCTCCGAAAGCTCGCGAAGAAGTACCGGTCGCTCGGGCTCTCCGACTGTCGCGCGCTGCTGGTGTCGCCGTATCACGAGGCGCGGCTCCTCTCGCTGCTTCTCCTCGTGCAGGCCTACGACCGCGGGAACGCCGAGCAACGCGAGGCGATCTACCGGCTTTACCTCGACCACATCGATCGCGTGAACAACTGGGACCTCGTCGACAGCTCGGCCGAGCATATCGTCGGGAGGCATCTCGAGAACCGTAAGAAGACGTTCCTCCACGGCCTCGCGCGCTCGCCATCGGTCTTCGAAAGGCGGATCGCGATCATGGCGACTTTCCGCTACGTGAAGGCCGGATCGTTCGACGAGACCCTGCGCATCGCGGATATGCTGCTGCAGGACCCTCACGACCTCATCCATAAGGCCGTCGGCTGGATGCTGAGGGAGGTCGGCAAGCGAGATCGCGCGGCGGCCGAGGCGTTCCTGCGGCCGCGCTACCGAAAGATGCCGCGTACGCTGCTGCGCTATGCGATCGAAAGGTATCCGGACGACTTGCGTCGGCGATACCTGCGCGGCGAAGTCGAGCCATCGGCGTTCACGGTCACACCCGCGTCGCTCAGGTCGTGAGGGGCCTGCCCTGGATGCGGCCCCACAGGAACACGACGAGCAATCCGAGGCCGGTGATCGTCAGCAGGAAGTTCAGCAGGCCGCCGATGAGCGGCAGATTCACCGCGATCAGCACGAGCACGAGGCCGACGATCAATGCGACGGCGCCGTGCGCGGGCTTACCGATCCGCTCGAGCAGCCGCCTCCCGAACATGTGCGCGAGCACGATCTTCGCGACATAGAGCCCGACGAGCCACAGCAAGAAGCCGACGATGGAGATCGGCAGGCCGATCAGCGTGAACGCCGTCATCAGGGCGATGATCGGAACGGCGACGAGCGCGATCAGCCCGAGGCCCGCGGCGGTGGCGGTCTCGCCGAATCCGTCCAGCGAAATGCGCTTGAGCGGCGGAACGAGCCAGAGCAACAGGAGGCCCGTCACGAGCGCCGCGCCGAAACGCAGCGTCTGGCCCCACAGAAACTCGCCGACGCGAGTTACCGTGCCGGGCTCGCGCCGCCCGCGGCGCGCATCGTCGATCTCGGTGCGAACGCTGCCGTTGACGATGGCACCTGGTGCGATCTGGAGCGCGCTCTCGTCTTCGACGTGAGCGACGACGTCGCCGCCGATCTTCGTCTGCGGCAAGATGCGCACCGTCTCGGCGTAAGCGTGGACGTTGCGGCCGACGTCACCGCTGACGTCGAGCCGGCCGACGTACCCATACAGGTCGCGGCCGACCGGCGAGCCGATCGATGCTTCGCCGACGAAAAGAACCGCATTGCCGTCGATCGTTCCTGTCTCACTGGTCGACAGGCGTCTCGCGAAGCCGAACAGATTCCTCGCGATCTCCGATCGGCCGACGGACACGGTCTCGCCGAAGCCGAAAACGTTGGCTCCGATGGTCCCGAGTATCTCGATATCGCGCGCGCCGGTGACAAGGTCCCCTTGCACGTTGCCGCGGATCACGACTCGGCCGCCGAACGCGATCAGGTCGCCGGTTACCGTGCCGTCGATCTCGATGGTCTCGGCGAACGCGACCAGCGTGTCGTCGATGGTTTGATCGGCCGGCACGTTCAGCACGCCCTCGGACCGCCTGATCTCCAGCGCGTCGCTCGGCGGCGAGACGGTAAGCGCCGCGAACGCGAGCGCGAGCATCGCCGCGCCGTGACGAGCGGTGCGGCGCGAGAGCAGGATCGCGCACGCGACGAGCAGCGCGACCGCGGCGGCGCCGGCCAGTGTTTCGATCGTGGACATCAGCATCGAGCGTCCCTCCGTAGCCATAGTGACGAGCAAGCCGAGCAACAGATCGACGAGTCTCTCGGTCGTCAACGGATTCAACCAGCGCAGCGGCTGCGGCAGCCGCTGCAGCACGAGGAGATCGGCCAGAACGAGCGAGCTCGACGCGAGGCCGATCAGCAACGCCACGGCGAGCATGGCCCCGCCGTTCGCCCGCGCGAGCCGGAACGACGGCACGCGGATTGTCGCCTCTTGCGCCATGAACGCGGCGCGAAGCACTTGCTTCTCTTGCTCGAGCGCGAGCGCGCGCTCGGCGCACACCGCGCAGGCATGGATATGCGCGCGAACCCGAGCGGCATCGTGCGGCTCGAGCGCGCCGTCCGCATACATGGAAAGCTCGAGCTCGTTGGGGCAGCTCATGGTGGATCTCCTTGGAGCGCGCGGTCCGCGCTGCGCGCGAGCAGCGAGTTTCGCGATGCGTCGTGACCGGTTTCCGCCAGCCGGCGTCGAAGGGCCTGCTTCGCCCGCAAGATCAGCACGCCGACGTGATTGCGTGTGATGCCGAGCGCGGCCGCGATCTCGTCGTAGCCTGCTTCCTGGTAGTAGGCGAGAACGAGCGGGATTCGATACTTCTCGGGCAGAGCGGCAAGCGCTTCGCCGACCTCGCCGACTCGTTCTTGCGACAGCAGCAGGCCGAGCGGGGACGGGCTCTCGGAGGGGGCGTCCAGCTGCTCGACGTCCTCGTCCGAGAAGAGCGACGCTTCTTTCGTCCGCCGGCGCAAGAGGTCGATGCAATAGTTGCCCGCGATGGCCAGGATCCAGCCCTCGAACGGCTGGGCCGGGTCGTAGCGGCCGAACGACCGATACGCGCGCATGAACACCTCCTGCGCCGCGTCCTCGGCCTGGCCATGGGATCCGAGCAGCTGGCGGCAAAGCCCGTGCACCCGCCGGTAATGGCGCACATACAGCTGCTCGAACTCGGCGTCCTTCGGCATGGCCCCGCGCGGCGTACCTCGGCGCCCGAAAACCGGGCGACCTGCAATCGAATACGAGTAACGGGCGCGGTTATTACACTCGGCGGCGGGCCCGCAGGCACCTGGTCGCCCCGCTCATGGGCACGGCGCCAGGTCCAAGCACCCTTCTCGGGGCCGTCCCGGCAGGTCCGATCCAGGTCGACCCGATCGGCGATAGGCGGCTGTTGGAGCACCAAGAATCATCGAGCACGGAAACCGTGCTCGCGCTGGGAAGATCAATCGGGCTCGGCGACAAATTCGCATCGTGTGTGCTCAACGAGGAGACTCGCGCCGAGGTGGACCAAGATCTCCAGGATGCCGCAAAGCTGGGAATCGCCGTTACGCCGACGTTCGTGCTCAACGGCGACGTGGTGCAAGGCGCGCAGCCCTTCGAAGCGTTCAAACCCCGGATCGACGCGCTCCTCGCGTCACGGTCGCTCTGAGCTACCGCGCGGACGCTTCTTCTGTCCTCGCTGCAGATCCTCCGTCTACCGCGACGCTACGAGTCGATTCGAGGGGTCGGTTTGGATGTCGACTTGAAGGCCTCCCGCATCGCCGCTTTCACCGCGAACGCGGCCGTCGAAAGCTCGTGACCGCGTCGGGTCATCAGCCCCACGGCCTTCTGCACCGCCGGACGCGACAGCCGCACGCAACGCGCTCCCGCGGCCGATACATGCCGCTCGCACAGCGCGGGCATCACGCTGACGCCGAGGCCCGCGGCCACCCATTGGCTGATCGTCGCTAGCTGATGGCATTCGAGCGCCACGCGCAATTTCATCCCTTTCGCCGCGAGCGAATCCTCGAGCAGCCGACGCATCGAGGAGGGCCGCTGCAGCGTGATGAAGTCGTGCTCGAGCAGCTCGGCCCACGATACCGTCTTCCTGCTGGCGAGCGCCGAATCCGCGGGAACTACCGCGACGAAGCGGTCGACGAAGAGACGTTCGAAGGCGAGCGTGTCGGTGTCCGGCTCGAATCCGAAACCCACCTCGACGCGGCCGGTCTCGACCATCTCCACGACTTGCTCCTGGATGACGTCGTGAACGGTCACCTCGACGTTCGGATGATGCTCGCGGTACTCCTTCAAGATGCGTGGAAGGATGTTCTGCGCGAACGACGGCATCGCCGCGATCGTGACGTGACCGCGCTGGAGCGTGAACCGTTGCCGCAATCGCTCTCGCACGTTTTCCCAATCGGCGAGCAGCTGCAGCGCCTGCGGCAACAGCGCCGCGCCTTCCGGCGTCAGGCGCACTTGGCGAGTCGTTCGAGCGAACAGTCTGCCGCCGAGCTCCTCTTCGAGATTCTTGATCGCGAGACTGAGCGCCGGCTGCGACATGTGTAATCGCTCGCACGCGCGCGCGAAGCTCAAAGTCTGTGCGACGGCGGCGAAGGCCTGCAGCTGGCGGGGCGTCATCGATTGATTTATGAAGCGGAATAATCCTCAAGAAAATCAAACTTAACAGGTGGAACATAGGGCGGCAAGCTTCGAGGGCGCGATTCTCGGGGGAGGACGAATGACAGGCTTCGACAAGAGAGTCGACAGCTCCTGGTTCCCGACGAGGTGCCGGAAATGACGCTGTGAACGGAGGCGAGCGATGCGTGAAGCGGTGATCGTCGGTGCCACCCGAACCGCGATAGGGAAATTCCAGGGCGCGCTGTCGCAGATTCCCGCCATGGAGCTCGGCGCGACCGTGATCCGCGCGTTGCTGAAGCGTTCGGGCATCGACCCCGCCGCCGTCGACGAAGTGATCATGGGACACGTGCTGACCGCCGGCGCGGGGCAGAACACCGCGAGGCAGGCGGCCATTCACGCGGGATTGCCGGTGACCGTTCCGGCGATGACGGTCAACAAAGTGTGCGGCTCCGGCCTGAAAGCGGTGCAGCTCGCCGCGCAGTCGATCCGGCTCGGTGACGCCGAGATCGTGGTCGCGGGCGGCATGGAGAACATGAGCCTCGCGCCGCACGTCGTGCCCGGCATGCGCAACGGTTTACGCATCGGGCACGCGACCATCATCGACACGCTGATCAACGACGGCCTGTGGGATGCGTTCGAGCAGTGCCACATGGGGATCACGGCGGAGAACGTCGCCCGCCGGCACGGGATCTCGCGCGAGAGACAGGACGAATACGCCGTGTTGTCGCAGCGGCGCGCGGCGGCCGCGATCGCCGCGGGCCGCTTCGACGCGGAGATCACTCCCGTCATGGTGCCGAGCCGCGACGGCGATCCGACGCCGTTCGCTCGGGACGAGCAGCCTCGCGAGAATACCGACGTCACGGCGCTGGCGAAGCTCCGTCCGGCCTTCGACGACGACGGCACCGTCACCGCGGGCAATGCGTCGACATTGAACGACGGCGCCGCGGCCGTGCTGCTAGCGAGCGCGGAGACGGCATCGCGCCTCGGGTTGCCCGTGCTCGCGCGCGTCGCAGCGTACGCGACCGCGGGAGTCGATCCCGCGTTCATGGGGGAAGGTCCGATCGCCGCGACACGCCGGTGCTTGCAGCGGGCGGGCTGGCGCACGAGCGATATCGATCTGATCGAGGCGAACGAGGCTTTCGCTGCTCAAGCACTGGCGGTGGTGCAGGCGCTCGGGCTCGACGTCGGCCGCGTCAACGTGAATGGCGGTGCGATCGCGCTCGGACATCCCATCGGCGCGTCGGGGTGCAGGGTGCTCGTGACGCTGCTTCACGAGATGGCGCGACGCGATGCGCGCCGCGGTCTCGCGACGCTTTGTATCGGCGGAGGTCAGGGCATCGCGCTCGCGGTCGAAGCCGCCTGAGCGTTGCTTACGGCGACACCTCCGTGTGCCGCCGAGCATGGGAACGTGACTAGAGATCCCTCAAAGGCCGGCGTGGCACACGTACTTGAGGTTCTGATACTCCAATAGACCGTGCGATGAGCCTTCCCGCCCGTAGCCGGACATCTTCACGCCGCCGAACGGTGCGACCGGCGTCGAGATCACTCCCGTGTTGATCCCGACCATGCCGAATTCGAGCGCGCGGCTTGCCCGGGCGATCGTGGCCGGATCCGACGAGCAAATGTAAGACGCGAGCCCGTACGGGGTGTCATTCGCCATCCGAATGCCTTCCTCGAAGGTATCGAACGCGATCACGCCGGCAAGCGGTCCGAACGTCTCCTCGCGAGTGAACAGCGCATCCGGAGGCGCTCCGGCGATCAGCGTCGGGATCGACAAGCGTCCGCCGGGGGACGGACCGCCGGCCACGCAGTACGCGCCCCGGGCGATCGCATCCTCACGATGCTGCTCGACCTTCTCGACCGCGTCCTCGTCGATGAGCGGGCCGATATCGC
>Ga0207873_1000358_pt1 | contig 50770 bp, 28 predicted proteins | sample BGWIniCompost_FD_187373 | JGI IMG/M metagenome (GOLD analysis project Ga0207873, IMG submission 187373) | Cellulose adapted compost microbial communities from Newby Island Compost Facility, Milpitas, CA, USA - BGW Initial Compost (SPAdes)... ...
TTCTGTGGCGTCGCGTATCGTTCTGTGGCGTCGCGTTTCGTTCGTTCGTTCGTTCGTTCGTTCGGTGGCGTCGCGTTTCGTTCGTTCGTTCGTTCGGTGGCGTCGCGTCGCGGTTTCTGCTCAGCTGCGCCGCGGCGGGGGGCGCGGAGGGACGCCCGCCAAGCTGCGCTGTGGGGGGCGCGGCGGCAACGAGTGGACGGGGGACGCCTCGGGGAGGGAGTCCCGGGTGACGAGGCCCAGGCGCACCCGCGCTTCCGCGCAGGCCCGCGACGCGCTGAACAGGATCAGATCGCGCGCCTCCGCGTGGCCATTGAGCCACCGCCAGCGCGCTGGCCCCGCGGCGGCGAGAGGGCGATCCGCGAGGCGAGCGAAGGCCTCGACGGCGCCGCCGAGGGAGCCCGTGCCGAGGAGCGCGGCCCGGTTGGGGAGCAAGCGAGCGGCCTCGCCGAGGTGTTGAGCGCGAGGGGTCAGGGTGCCGATCGCCTCGAGGACCAGGAAGGGGACGTCGTCGTCGTAGCCGACGGCGCGCAGACCCTTCTCCAGCTGTTGGCGGGCGAGGAGGAATTTTTCCTGATCGATGCCCGCAGGCACCCAGTTCGGCGCGAAGAGGTTCAGGAGCGCCGCGAGCATCGGCCAGCTGTCGCGCGAGCGACTGCGGGCGAGCGCGCCAGCGCCGCTCTGCTGGAGCTTGAGCCCACGCAGCAAGAGGAACGTGCGCTGGTCGGGGCTCAGATCCTCGAGGGCCGGCCCGATGAGCATCTGATGAGGGGCGCCACGATCGAGCGCGGCGCGGGCGGGCAGGCAGCGCGCCCCCAAACTCGGCGTCACGAACAGAGCAACCTCACCGAGGCCCGCCGCGCGTGAGAGCTCGCGGAGCTCGTCCAGGACGACTCCCGACTCCACACGCTGCGCTGCGACGGCGACGGGGAAGGCCGCATCGAAGGCGCGCCCCGTCTTGCGCAGCAGGGCGCGGAGGGGCGGCGACATCTCCGTCGGAGCGAGCAGATCGTCGAGCTGGGCGCCGAGGGCGCTCGCCCCGGCTCCCTCCCGCGACCCGTCTTCCCCGACCCACGCGCGCCGAGCCGCCTCTGCCCCCGCGGCGAGCTCGTCGAGGCCTTGCAGCTCTGCGAGGGTGGCCAGCATTCCCAATGCGCTGGCCTCGATCCGCTCGCTCTCGAGCTTGCGCCAGGTGTCCTTGGTGGTGCGCTCCACGAGGAGCCGCCCCTTGCCGTCTTCACCTTGCCGCTCCAGGAAACGAACGAGGGCCGCGAGGGGAGCTGGCTCGGTGGGCCAGGCTTTCCGCGCGCGTTCGAGGGTGGCCACGGCGCGCTTCGCGTCGCCGGCGAGATCCTCGTAGAGCTGCGCCAGATCGAGGGCGCCCGTGAGCTTTTCTCGTGGGTGCTGCGTGAGCTGGATGAGCTTGGTCTGGAGGGAGATCGCCCGCTCGGCCATCCCCAGGCGCGCGTAGTTGCGGACCAGCCGGGCGAGGACGTCGCGGTCCTCGGGGCGCTCCAGCAGGACGGCCTCGTAGAGCTCCGCCGCGGCGCGGGGCTTCGCCAGGTGTTCGTCGAGGAGGAGCGCCAGCGCGTACTTCGCCTCCGTCAGCTCGGCGCCCGGCGGCGTCAGCTCGATGAAGCGCTCCCAGGAGCGGCGCGCCGCCGTAGGGTCGTGCAGCGTCGTGCTGGCGCGGGCGTGCGCGCGCCAGGCGACGGTCGCGTCGGGCTCGAGGGCGAGCCAGGCCTCGAGGGCAGCGCGCTCCTCCGCGGGATCCTGGAGCTCCAGGTAGCAAGCAGCGAGGCTGCGATGTAGCTCGAGCTTCTCCTCGGGGGTGGACGCATGCGTGCGGCGTCCTTCGAGCAACTCCGCGAGGGCGCGCGCGTCGCCGTGCTTCTCGATCAGCGCCCGGAGCCGTTCGAACGCCGTCGTGTCCGCCGGCGCGAGGGTGAGCACCTCGCGGAGGGCAGCCTCCGCGGCGTCGTCGTGTTCTCCCGCGAGATCCGCGTGCACCCAGGAACGGGCCGCTTCCAGCAAGGCCGCGCGACGATGGGACGGGTCGCGAAGCCTTCGAGCCAGCTTTTCGCCCGCGCGCGCCGCGACGGCGGGGAGCCCGGACGCGCCGACGAGCTCCCAGCGGAGCCAGGCGGCGACGAGGTCGTCGGGCAACGCGCGGAGGGCCCGGTCGACCACCGCGAGGGCTTCGGCGCGCCGCCCGAGCCGGGCTGCGGCGAAGGCCGCTTCGATGAAGCTCGCCGCGGCTGCGGCTGCGGTGTCTGCGGTGGTCCCGAGGAGGGCGCAGAGCCAGCGGAGCGTCTCCGCGTCATCGACCTGGCGCGCGTGGATCTCGAGGGCGTGGAGCGCCAAGGCCGGGGGCCGGGGAGACCGCGCGAGGGGCTCGAGCCAGCGTCGGGCGGCCCGGAGATCACCGTCGAGCAGCCGCGCCGCGCCGAGGTGGAGCCGGTACGCCAGGCGATCGGCGGGGGAGAGGTGTTCGGCCAGCGCGCTCCCGGCGGGATCGAGGTGCCGTACGTTCCCCTCGTGGAGGAGGTCGGCCTCGAGCCGGGCCGCCGCTCGCACCGCCGCCACCGGGCTGGGGTTTCCGGCGAGCAGCGCGCGCAACCACTCCCTGCGCCCCGCCTGGTTGCCCCGCGCCCCGTCGAGGCGAGCCAGGGCTTCCAGGGCCTCGTCGCGTCGCGCCGCCTCCGCGCTCGCCGCCTGCTCGAGCAGCGCCGCGCTCGGCTCCGTCGCGTCGCCCCCGTCGTGGGCGAGCATGGCGGCGAACGCCGTGGCGAAGGGGGAGGGGTGCCGCTCGAGCAGACGACGCAGGGCCCGGCTCGCCAGCCCTGGCTCCCCCGCTCCCCACGCGCGCATCGCTGCCTCGGCGCTCAGCCACGCCGCCTGCGGCGTGTCGGCGTGGGCGGCTCGCAGGCGGTGCTCGGCTCGCTCGAGCTCCGAGCAGCGGGTCGTCCGCTCGCAGTACTCCTGGAGCGCCAGGTCTTCGGGGAACAGATCCGCGAGATCTCGGAGCGCGCGCGAGGCGTCCGCGGCCACCTCGCTCCCGTCGTCGGGTTGTCGCAGGAGCCACAAGGCGCGCTCACGGGGGCTCCGGGCGAGGGCGGCTCCACGGCTCAACCACTCGCGTCGCTCCACGGCGTCGGCGGTGCGCGCCGCGAGGAACGCGGCATAGCCGCAGGCGACGCGGCGAACCGCCTCCGACAGGGTCGCCTGGCCCAGCAAGTCGAGAGCTTCACGGGGGTGCGCCCGGAGGGCCGCCTCGAGCCAGAGCAGGGCGGCGCGGTCGGGGTCGCGGCAGCTTCGGGCCAGAGCGGTGAGGAGGGACGTGAGCGGTGCGCTGCCGCTCGTGTCCGCGAGAGCTCGTACGTGACGAAGCTCGGGGGCGAGCTCGTGAGCTCTCCCGTAGGCGTCGGCGGCGCGATCCGCGTGCCCGGCGAGCTCGTGCAGGAGGCCGACGACCTCGTGGAGGGCGGGGAGATCGCTCAGGAGCGCGAGCCGCTCCAGGGCGTCGACGGTGGCGTCCGGATCCCGCGCCGCCAGGGCGATCTCGGTGGCGAGGACGTGTCGCAGCGGATCGTCGTCGGGGAGCTCTTCGAGGAAGAGGGCGAGCTCGTCCCGCTGTGTCGGTGCCAGGCGGCTGCCCAGGGTCGCCTCGAGCGCTCGCGGCGAGGCGCCCAAATGAGCGCCGCTGTGTTCCGCCAAGGACGCCGCCAGCGCCGGATCGGACTGGCGGCTCAGGGCGTCCAGATCGAGGTCTCCCACCTGGAGGGCGCCCCCGCCGATCAGCGCGAGCACGATGCGCTCCCCGAGATCGAAGGTGCCGGAGGCGGGGTCGGCCCGATCGAGCGCTTCGTTCAGGGCGCCCCAGTCCGCTTGTTCGACGGCGCGGGCGGCGAAGGTGCGCAGGAGCGCGCGGTTCGTGTCGGTGGCCAGGCGCTGGCGGAGCGCACGCAGCGCGACGGGCCTGCTCTGGGCGTCGTGAGCCGCCAAGGACGCGGCGAGATCCAGGAGGGCGTCGCTGGCCAGCTCCTCGGCGGTCGCCGTCAGGTGCTCGGCGGACTCGCGCCAGCGCCCCGCGGCGAGGTGACGACGAGCGCGGTCCAGGTGGACGAGGGCGTCCGGGTCGTCGGCGGGGCGTCGGTTGCGCAGCTCGGCGACGCGGAGGGCGGCCGCGCGCAAGGGGCTCTCGGGGGGCAGATGGACCGCGAGGGGGTTCTCCCCCTCGAGCAGTCGATCGACGAGCCGCGAGACGGCGGCGCGCAGGTCGCCGGCGCGCTGCGCGAGATCTTCCGCCGCGCTCGCGCCGGCCACGTCGCCCGCGAGGCGAGCGAGCTCCGACAGCAACCAGGCGGCGTGCGAGCGCTCGGCCTCGTCCGCGCAGAGTCGAGCTTCCCCCTGGAGCGACCGGAGCCAGCGCGACCTGGCGGTCGGATCGTCGGCGCGCCACGGAGTGAAGGCCCGGAGCTGGAGCTGGGCGAGGGTGAAGCTCGGCGCGGCGCGGGTGGCCTCGTCGGCGCAGCGCGCGGCTCGGTGCGCGTCGCCCGCCTGCGCCCACAGCTCGCTCGCCAGGAGCAGACCGCGCGCGGCGGCGAGAGCCGTCGTCTGGTGGCGCGCCTCGTCCTCGAGGAGGGCCGCCTGGCGTTCGAGATCCTCGTCGAGGGGTGCCTCGAACGCGGCGCCCACGGACGAGCCGTCCCTCGAGGCGTCGGGCGCGCCGACGTCGTGCTGGGACATCGAGCCAGCCAGCTCACGGACCTCGGGGGGCGCCGCCGTCCCGGGGACGAAATCCGCGGGCGGCTCCGGGGCGGCCTCGAGGAGAGCGACGAACAGCGCGTCGCCGGGCGCATCGTCGAGTCGCCCCGTCATACGTCCTCCAAGCCAAGGGCTTCGCGCAGATCGGCGAAGGTCGTCGAGAGGGTGAACGCGATGAGCTTCGCGAACGCCGGATACGCCGGACGCGCGTCAGCGCCGGTCGCGCCGCCCCTGTCCAGCGACCCGTCACCCAACTCCTCGAGCGGTCGCCGCAGCTGAGACGGCTCACCGAGGGCGAGCGCCCCGGCCCGGATCGCGCTGAGCCGAGCCGCCCGATACCAGGAGGCGAACGCGCGCCGCTCGCGCGGCGCGGCGCCGAGGGGTTCACGCAGGTGTCCGCAGAGCTCGTCGGAGAGGTGAGGCCGGAGGGCGTCTCCGACGGCGCGCGCTCGCTCCTCGTCCACTTCGAGGGCGCGGGCGAGGTCCGGCGAACCGACCGCGCAGGCCACGCTGGCCATCATGCGAGCGGCGGTCGCCTCGTCCCGTTGCACGAACGGGGCGGTCCCCCGCGCAAGCGTGTAGAGGGCGCCGATGGCGCGGGCGCGCCGGCGATCGTCGAGGGGACCTCGGAGCTCGTCCCCCAAGATGAGCGTCGGTTCGGGACCCGCCAGCGCAAAGATCCGGTCCGCCAGGGTGCTGCGCCGCACGACGATCCGATCGAGCCCGAAGACCCGCGCCCATTCCCCCAGCGCCGGATCGACCGCGTCGAGGGCCTCTTCGGGCACCGTGGGCCGGACCCGGAGCTCCTCGAGTCCCGGCTCAAGCACCTGGAGGCACCCGGCGGGGAGCAACGCCGCCACCTCGCGATAGGGGCCGCGCTCCTCCGGACCCGCGATCCCCTCGAGATCCCGCGGGGCGAGGCGCAGCGCGGCGTCGCGCGGTGCGCGGGGGAACCGCCGTGTGAAGGCCAGCAGAGCGTCGACCTGTTCGGCCCCGAGGCGCCCCAGCAGGTGCAGACCGCCGTGGGCGGCGAGGGCCGTGCGCCGGGCGCCCGTCTCCTCCGCGAGCTGCGCCACCAGCTCGAGCTTCCCCGGAGCCAGCGGGCCCGCCTCCGCTTCGCGACGCAGCTCGTCGAGGGCCCTCTCCAGGAGCGGCCGTCGTTCGACCGGGTCGACCTCGTCGAGGAGGAACGCGAGGGCGTCCGGGCTCGTCGGATCTTCGGCGAGGAGCGCGCGGGCCGCCTGCGTGGCCCGCGGGAGCCGCTCCGGCGCGGAGGGATCGAACTGATCCCGATACAAGGCGAGGAGGAACGCCGCCGCCTCGGCCCGAGCCGCCGCGTCGGTGGCCTCGGCGAGCACGATCTCGAAGGCCTCTGCGGCTTCCTCGAATTCACCGGCCCGCAGGGCGCAGAAGCCGAGGCGCTCGATCAGCGTCTCCCCGTCGGGGTGAGCGCCCGCCAAGCCAGCGTCTCGGAGGGCTCGCAGCGTCGACAAGGCGCGCGCCGGATCGCCGAGCTTACGTTCGAGGAGGTTGGCGGCGGTGAGGCCAGCGAGGAGTCGCTGCGCGTCCGGCGCGCCCTCGAGGTCCGCCAGGCGGGTGAGGGACGTCACGGCTCGATCGTGGAGGCGCTCACGGAGACACACCTCCGCGCTCAGGGCGAGCGCGCCGAGGTGATGGGGCTGCAGCTCCAGCAGGCGGTCGAGGGCGCGCAGAGCCGGGCCCATGCGGCCGAGTCGCCGCAGCAAGCGGGCTTTTTCCCAGAGCAGCTCGCCGCTGCGACGGGGCTCGTCCACCGCGCCGAGGCGCCCCTCGAGCAAATCGAGCAGCCGCTCGTCGTCCCCCTTCGCCCGCACGATCAGGTACAGGCGCTCGAACGCCGTGTCTCGCGAGAAATCACGCGCCAGCGCGGCGCCGAAGGCCTCCTCCGCCCGGGACGCGCCGCCCGGCTGCTCCTGGTACAGCACGCCCGCGCGCTCCCAATAGGCGGCGGCGCGCCGCGAGTCATGGGTGCGTCGGGCGAGCTCCGTGCAGGCTTCGGCCTCGAGCTCTCGATCGTCGAGCGCCCGCGCGCTCGCCCGCAGCCCCTCCCAGGCTCCGAGATCGTCGGGCAGGAGCTCCGTCACCTCTCGAAAGGCGAGGATCGCGCCCTGGGCGTCTCCGGCGCGGAGGCGAGCGAAGCCTGCCATCGCGAGCAGAGAGCCGACCTCGCTCGGCGAGCCCCCCGCCTCGGAGGCGAGCCGTCGTTTCCCCTGGGCCACTTGCTCGAGGGCGGCGGCTCGCTCGGCGTCGTCGGCGCCCGGAGGGGTGAGTTCCAACCGCGCCCACTGCCGGAGCCGCCCCGAGAGCGTCGTCGACGCGCGGTCCTCACGGCTCGCCACGGCGGCGCGCGCCAGCGCTTCCGCGGTGGGAGCGTCCACGAGCTTCGCGAGCAGCGCCGCGCCCGCGCCGAGCTCCGGGGCGTTCAGTCTTTTCCCGAGCTCCGCCCGCGCTTCGAGGCCCGCTTCCAGGGCCCCCGCGGCCCGGCACTCCACGAGCCAGGCGAGGGCGCCTGCGACGCTGTCGGGCGCCTCACTGGCCCAGCTGGTTGCGGCCCCGAGGCGCTCCTGCGGCGGAGGGTCGGGCTCCTCGCAGAAGGCCGCGTAGCGCAGCGCCGAGCCCAACCCGAGGGGGGCCTCCGGGAGCGCGCCGAGAGCGCGCCAGGGCTCCGACGCGCTCGTGGCGGAGTAGGCGGCGCGCATCAAGCTGGTCAGCCAGAGGGCGGCTTTGGTCCGAAGCTCCTCCGCGCCATCCGGCTCCGCCGTCGACGCCGCCGTCGTTGATGGGGGAGCAGGGGCGTCCAGGACGGCGAGCGCCGAAGAGCCCGGCTCCCCCGTGAGCTCTCCCTGCCGGACCGCCAGCGTCAGCCGCTCGAGGCTCGCGTAGTGACCGCGATCCGTGTCCGCGCGATCGAGCTGACGAGCTCGCGCTTCGGGATCGTCCGGATCGAGTCGCCGCGCGCCCCAGCGGAGCCAGGGCTCCGCCGCTCGTGGCGCCAGCTCGGCGGCCTCACCGATCATCCTGAGCGCCGCCTCCGGGCGAGCGCTGCGCCAGAGCAATCTGCCCGCTCGGAGGAGCCACGCCGCCCGCACCTCGGACGGCGTCGTCTCTCGACGCGCGGCCCCGGCGAGCACCGCGGCGGCCTCGTCGGGCGCGTCGGCGCCGAGCACGTCCGCGAGCAACGCGGTCGCCAGGAGGTCACCGGGATCTGCCTTCGTGAGCGCCGTCAGGCGCTCCCTGGCGCCGCGCACGTCTCCCTCTTCGATCAGGCGACGGACGGTGACGAGCGTCGCGCCGCGGCGGATGCGCGCAGCGCTCGCGGGGAGGGCTGCTTCGAGGGCGACGCTGTCTTCATGACGTCGTGAGCCGCTCCAGAGAGGCAGCGCCCCTGCGCGCAACAGCGCGAGGACGAGGTGTCCGTCGTAGGTCTGCGGGAGGAGCTCCTCCGGGGCGCTGGTCCGTCGAGGCTGGGCAGCGTCGTGTCGCGGGCCGGGGGGCGCGTCGCCCAGGTGCTTCAGGAGACGCGCGCGCACCAGCCCGAGGGCCGCGTCCCGGCGCGCCTCGGGTGAGCCGCTGTCGGCCAGCGGCTCCAGGGAGCCCTCGAACGTCGCCGGGTCCCCCAAGAAATGGGCGACCATGGCCTGGACGGAGGCGAGGGGCGCCGACAGGGGCTCTGCGCGCCGGGCGGCCTCGAGCAGCGCGGCCACGTGCTCCCGACGCCGTTCCCCCGTGGGACCGCTGGGGTCCGGCTGGGCGGCGATCAGAGCCGCCGTGACGAGCCAGTCGACGCGCGCGGCGCCGAGCTCCTCCGCGGCCTCCGCGAGGACCGTCCCGCACTCGACGGCGCTGGCCGTGCGCTCGACCACGTCGAGGTGGAGCGCACGCGCCCGCAGGCTCGCCGGGTCACAGCGCCGGGCGGCGTCGACGGCTCGGCGTTGCCCGTCGACGTCTCCGGCGCGCGCCGCCGCGGCCGCGAGATCCAGCCACAGGGCGGCCGAGACGGGGCCCGCTCCGATCCGCTCGATCTCCGCCTCGAGGTGCCGCGCGCGACGGGGCCCCTCGGGGCCATCCCGGCGAGAGAGCACCCGCGCGAGCCGCGGCAGGAGCTCCTCGGGGAGGCCCTCCGCGCAGCGATCGAACAGGGACCAGGAGCGCTCCAGCTGCCCGTCGCGCCGCGCCCACTCCGCCGCACGCAGCAGCCAGAGGGCGACCTGTTCTTCGCCGAGCTGGGAGCTCGGGACCTCCGCGCGCGCCGCGGCGTCGGGATCCGTCGAGCACTCGCGCAGGAGCGTGGCCGTTCGCTCGGCGATCTGGCTCGCCTCCGTCCAGCTCTCGAGCTCCACCGCGTAGCGCTCCCATTCCACCAACACCGTCCACGAGGCGTGCTCGTCGAAGGCTTGCCGGCAGAGGTCGAGGGCGGTCGTCGGATCCGCAGAGCTCGCCCGCAGGGCGGCGCAGTCCAACAGCAACAGGGCGCGCCAGCGGCCATCCTGGGCCGTGGCGGCTCTCCCCAGGCGGGCGCGCTCCCGAAGGGCCCTGTCGCCGGTCTGGCCAGCGAGCACGTCGAGGGCCAGCCACGCAGCGGGATCCTCCGGGAGCTCCTCCAGCCAGCGCTCGATCGTTTGGCGAGCCTCCTCGGCGCGCCCCTGCCGTCGCTGCAGCTCCGCGAGGAGGAGGAAGGCCTCCTGGCGTCGGCTCCCTGGTTCGGCGACGTGTGCCAGGCGCTCCAAGGCAGCCGTGAGGTTTTCGGTCGAGCTGCGGCGAACGGCGAGCCCGATCAGCGCCTCCAGGGGCGTGAGATCGTCCGGAGCGAGGTTGGTCGCTTCCTGGTAGTGCTGGGTGGCCTCGGCGATCCGGCCACGCCGCTCCTCGAGGCGTCCGAGCAGGTGATGGAGCCGCGCGCGCTCGCCAGCATCGCTCGCCTGCTCCAGCTCTCGGCCCAGAGCCGCGACAGCGCCGTGTCCAGGTTCGGGGGCGTGCCGGTCGTGGAGCAACGCCGGGAGGGAAACAACGCGCACCGTCATGCCACCGGTCGAGTCCAGCGCGGACGGCCCAGCCCGGTCCCCGCGGACCCCCGTGACTTTAGGCAAGCCCTGAGCGGATGCATAGCTGGCCCGCCGAAAACATGCCCCGATCTGGGAGGTGCACCGACCCAGCTCGGGGCGACGTCACCCGCCCGCGGCGCTCATTGGATGCGCCGCACGATCCAAAAGCCCCGCGGCGTCTCGATCGGCTCGGCGTGCACGGTCCCCTTCTCGAGGGTGAACAGGGCGTACTCCACGCTCGGTTCGAGCACGCCGCGAGGAACGAAGCCCGCGTTGGCGGTCGATCCCGGGTCGCCCTTCTCGACCGCCTTGGAGAAATCGCTCTTGGCGATGGCGAGGGCTTCGAGGGCGAGCTCGCGCGCCCGCTCCTTGGTGCGCGAGCGGGGGGCCTTCTGGCCCGGCGCCGCCTGTGCGCCTTCGTACTCGAAGAGCACCACCCCGAACTTCACGCGCGAGGGGGCTCCCTTGGGGAGTTCGGGAAGAGGGCTTCCATCCGGGAGGCGGTCGTAGCCCTCCACGGTGGGCACACTGGAGGGCTCGAGGACGTCCACGGGCTCGGCATCCGGCGGCGCCGGCGTCTCCTCGGGGACGTCGATCTCGGCTTCCTGTGGCTCTGCTTCCGCCGGCGCGACCGAAGCGGGCGACTCCGGCGCAGCGCTCTTCCCGAGCAGCGCGAGGCCGACGATGCCTGCTCCGAAGGAAAGGGCGATGGCGGGGGGCATCCAGCTCTTCATCTCGCGGAGGCCGTTACCACGAAGTGAGCCAGCAGCGAATTGCAATCCGACCCTCTGGGGCACATCGACCTACCCTTCGGCGTCAGATGGGTGACGCGGAGGGGAGAGAAACTGCTAAATGTCCTCTCACTCCTCATGTTCGAAGTCTCGTGCCCCAGCTGTCGCGCCAAGTACCCCGTCGACGAGCGCCGGGTGCCCCCCACGGGCTTGAAGATGCGCTGCCCCAAATGCGGCGAGTCGTTTCAGGTCACGGCCCCCGCGCCCGAGGGAGCCCCCGTGCTCGGGGCGGCCCTGGGCCTCACGGCGCCGAGCGCGGCAGAGCGGCCCGCCCCCGGACGTCTCGCTCCGGGGGCGCCCCTGGGGGTGCGCGTCGGCGCTTCGCTGGGGAGCGCTTCGTCCGGTGGTGCGGGGCGACCTCCACCACCACGCACGACGCGATCGACGATGCTCGGCGTCGCCCCGGCCCAGAGCACCCCGGAGACCTCTTCGACGACGGCTCCGCGCCGGCCGCCGCCACGACCGACCGTGAGCGAGGGAGCGGCGCTCCCCGCCGTCGCGCCGCCCCGCCCGGCCAGGCCCGCCCCCGCGACGCCCGCCCCCGCGACGCCCGCCCCCGCGACGCCCGCCCCCGCGAAGCAGCCCAGCCGCTCGACGACCCTGGGCGTGGGCACTCTGGCACCTCGCCCGGCCCCTCCGCGCGTCGAGGGCGCGGCGCCCTCCGGCATCGACCTGGCCCCCGAGGAGCTGGTCTCCGTACCGCCGCCGGACGAGATGGAGGTCGATCTGCCTTCGGCGTCGTCGTCGCTCCCGCCCAGCTTCGAGGAGGCGGAGCTGCCCGCGCGAGCCTCCTCCGATCCCAGCTCTGGAGAGTTCGGGGATCTCCCGCTGCCAGCGCCGCGTCAGGATCTCGGAGGCTTCGGGGAAGAGTTCGACTTCAGCGGGGCCGGCGCCGAGATGGATTTGGCCCCCGACCTGCCTGCGATGCCTGGCGTGGTGGCACCCCAGGAGATCGATCTCCCCTCCGTTCCGCCGGGGCTCGGAGCCGCCGCTCGTGACGCGGAGGTCGATCTTCCCGCGTCGGTGGGTGAGGTCGATCTCCCCTCCGTTCCTCCTGGGGCAGGGTTCGCCGCGGGCGAGGTGGATCTCCCCTCGGTTCCTCCGGCGGCAGGTCCAGGCGCAGGGATTGCCGCGGGTCATCTCGCGGGGACGGCGGGGGAGATCCCCGATCTCCCCACGGTGCCTCAGGGGCGCGGTCCGGCGCGGCCCGCTCCCGCGCCGTCGGACGCGGCGCTCGCGGTCGATCTCCCCGTCATGACCGGCGACTTGCCGGACCTGAGCGCCGATCTGCCCGATCTCGGTGGGGACCTGCCGGATCTCGGCGGCGAGCTGCCGGATCTCGGCGGCGAGCTCCCCACGGTCGGGGGCGGCCTCCCCGATCTGGCGGCCGCCCTCCCGGAGACCGGAGGTGCGCTCCCGGATCTCGCCGCGGAGCTCCCCCTGGTGGACGGCAAGCTCCCCCAGCGCGCCGCCGGTCTCCCGGCGAAGCTCGGACAACCCCTCAGCGATGCTCCTCCGGACGACTCCTTCGACGTGGCGAGCAGCGCCGAGTTCGACGACGGCGGCTACGGAGACGTCGATCTCGGCAGCTCCCCCGGAGGTTCGGGGGGGGCGCCCCCGTTCTCGGGGGAAGGGGACGAGTTCGACGCCTTCCCCACCGAGGACTCCCCCTCGGGGCACGACTCGAAGAGCGCGGAAGGCGGGGGTGACGGCTACGGTGAAGTCGCCCTCGATCACCTCGGCGGCGGAGCGCTCGCCCTCGACGAGGAGCCGGATCGCGGGGAGCCGCCCCGAGGTGCCCCGGTGGCGGCCCACGCGGCGGTGGAGCGCCCGGTCGAGGCCCCAGGGACGACGCGCGTGCTCCCCGCGGAGAAGAAGCGGCTGTCCCTCGGCGCGAAGATCGGCATCGGCGCGGCGGTCGCGCTGACGGTCGCGGGCGGCGCGCTCACCTTCGTGCCCGAGGTGGGACCCTACGGCGCGTACGTCGTCATGGACATGCTCGACGCGGACAAGCACGCCGCCTTGCTCGAGGGGGTGCGCCAGGAGGCGGCGCGGGCGTGGGCCGCGGACACGGCGGCGGGCGCGGACCGCGCCTTCACTCAGGCCGAGGCCGCGCACGAGACCGCCCCCCGGTACGCGGCCCTGCGCGCTTACGCGGCGTACCTCGGCTTCCTGCGGCAGGTCCGCTTCGGGCGGGAGGGAGCGAGCTTCGCGCGAGCCCAGGTGCTGTTGGACGCCTTGGAGGGGAAGAGCGACGCGGACGTGCCGCACCTGCGGCTGGCTCGTCTGGCGCGTGACGTGGCGAACGGCAAGGTGAGCGGGGCCGCGAAAGCCCTCGCGGGCGCTCGCGATCTGGACGGCGCCGTGCTCGCGGGGGAAGCGGCGTTGCTCCAGGGGGAGGGGGAGCGTGCCCTTCAGGCCTGGACCGCCGCCGCCAGCGCCCAGGAGTCGCCGCGCACCGCCTTCGGCCTGGCCCGCGCTCACATGCGCCTCGGCCGCGCGGAGGAGGCGGCGAAGGCCGCAGAGCACGTCATCGAGAAGAACCCGAGCCACGTGGGCGCCCGTCTGCTCCTGGCGCGGCTGCGGCTCGACGACCGTACCCGCGACGCCGCGCTCGCCGCCGATCTGGAGGCCGTCGTGACGGGCGAGGGGGCCAGCCGTGGGGAGCAGGTCGAGGCGCTGAACCTCCTCGGCGCTCTCCATTTGGCGCGCTCGCGGGTCTCCAAAGCCGAGGAGAGCTTCACCAAGGCGCTTCAACTCCAGGCGGACTCCGTCGAGGCGCTGCGCGGCCTGGGAGACACGATGTTCGCCGCCGGTCGCTTCTCCGAGGCGCTGGCGCGCTACGAAGCGGCCGCGAAGGTCGCCTCCGACGATCTCCACGCGCAGCTCGGCGTGGTGCGGGCGCAGCTGTCCCTGGAGCGCCTCGAGGACGCGGTCACGCTCCTCGAGCGCCTGGGCTCCGCTCACGAGAAGTCCACGGCGGTCGCCTACTGGTTCGGGCGCGCCAAGGAGCTGGTGGGGGATCGGACGACGGCGCGCGAGTCGTACAAGCGCGCCATCGAGCTCGACGAGGACGGCAGGGAGCTCGTCGAGAGCTACGTGGGGCTCACCCGCCTGCTCGCTCAGGACGGCCTGGCGGAGGAGGCCGCGAAGGAGATCGCCAAGGCCTTGGAGCGCTTCCCGGAGCGCCCGGAGGTCTACGTCGCGGTCGGCGATCTCGCCACGACCCAGGGCAAGTACGAGGAGGCGATCGGGCACTACGACAAGGCGCTCGCCCTCGACGGGGGCGACATCGGGACCCACTTCCGCCGCGGCGTGGCCCTGCGGCGCGCGCGCTCCTTCGAGGAGGCCCAACGGGAGTTCGAGGGGGTCGCCGAGATCGATCCCGACTACCCGGGGCTCGCCCTCGAGTGGGGCTTGTTGTTCGAGGCATCGGGGCGCTCAGAAGAGGCGTTGGCGTCCTATGAGAGCGCCCTCGGCAAGGCCCCCGACGATCCGGATCTGATGCTGCGGGTCGGCTGCGGGAAGGCGAAGGCGGGGCAGACGGACACCGCCGTCGAGCTCCTCAAGAAGGTGCTGTCGCAGCGGCCCAACTCCGCGGAGACGAACCACTGCCTGGGCCGCGCGCTGCTCTTCGGAGACAACGACGTGCGGGAGGCGATGCGGTACCTGGATCGCGCCGTGATGCTCGACGGAAATCGCGCCGAACATCACCTGTACGTGGGCTGGGCCGCCAACGAGGCTCGCGACCCCGCGAAGGCGGAGCGAGCGCTGACCCGGGCCCTGGAGCTCGATCAGACCCTCGCGGAGGCCTACTGGCAGCGGGGCGTGCTGCGGAATCGGCAGGGCGCGGTGAAGGACGCGCTCCTCGATCTGCACCGGGCTCTCGAGATGAACCCGAGTCGCTACGAGACCCACGCTTCCTTGGCGGAGGCCTACTTCAACCTGGGGCGGGAGCAGGAGGCCCTGAACCACTGGCGCCTGGCGGTCACCTCCGGCCCCGGGGAGCCCGTGTGGCACTACCGCTACGGCAAGATGTTGTTCGACAACAGGCAGGTCGCGGCGGCGCGGGAGCAGCTGGACCTCGCGGTCAGCACCGGCGAGAAGGCGACGCGCAAGCCCGTGTGGCTCTGGGAGGCGCATCGCCTGCTCGCCCTCACCATCGGGCGCCACCCCGACGCCATCCCTCACTGGCAGGCCTACCTCGTGAACTCGGACTCGAACTCTCCCTACCGCGCCGAGGCGATGCGGGCGTTGAAGTCCCTGCAGCCCTGAGCGCGCCGAGGGGCGCGCTCGGCAAGGGAGGCGGGCGTCGAGGGGGCGCGCAGCGCAGGGAAGGGAGCGTTGCGACCGATCGGTCTCTTTTCCGGGGAGGGGGCCACGCGTCGGCGCCCGGAGGCGTCTTGCCGCGCGAGGGAGCGCCCCGTTTGCGACCGATCGGTCTCTTTTCCGCCACGTGTCGGCGCCCGCAGGCGTCTCTGCCGCGCGCGAGAGCGCCCCGTTTGCGACCGATCGGTCTCTTTTTGGTCGCTGCGCGTGCGGTCCCCCTCACACGCGGTCCCCCTCACACGCGGTCCCCCTCACACGCGGTCCCCCTCACACGCGGTCCCCAACGCTCGCAGGCAACGACGCTGGCGGGCCAAGGTCGCTCGACGGCTCGATGTTTCCCCGCGAGTCCGCGGTCGCGCCGTGCGTCGTCGCCCGGGTCTTCCCTGGCGTGCGCGGGGTTCGTGCATGTTGCGACCGATCGGTCTCTTTTCGGTCGCCCCTCGCGCGCCCCCTTCGCCAGCCGGCAACGTCGATCGAGGGCGCCGTCGGCGTCATCCAGCGAGCTCGTGGCTGCGCCAGCGCGGCTGTCGAGACAGCGGCGTCCCGAAAACGACACAGGGCGCGCCCTCCACGAAGAGGACGCGCCCTGACGTCTGGCCGTGCCGTTCGGCTCAGCCCTGCTGCTTGAACTCGTACGTGAACGAAGCGAGTCCGTCGCGCGCATCCGGGGGCGTGAGCGCGAGCCCCTGGATCGAGTTGACGATGCAGTCCCCGAGCGCCGGAGGAGCCGTGGTGCCGTTGGGGTCCACCGCGGGATCCACGATGGTGCCCGTGTCCTTCTGCACCGTGAAGTTGATCTTCACGAGGCCCTGGGCCGACTTGTCCTGCTGGAGGACGCTGTCGTAGCAGCCCTGGATTTCGCTCTGACGCGTCAGCAGGAGCTCCTGCGTGGCGTCGCGATACTTCTCCGCGGAGCGCGCGTGATACTGGCACGCGGTGGTGGCAGTCACGGCGAGACCGAGGAGCGCCAGCGTCTTCATGGTCTGAAAGGTGTTCTTCATCGAAAAGTCCTCCTCTGGCGTGGGTCAATCCCTCGAGCGGCCGACGACGGGCTTCTCGATGACGCGTTCCTCACCCGTCTTCGGATCGATCTCGACCTTCTTCTGGGTGACGTCCTGCTCGACGATGTTGAACTCGACGCGTCGGTTCTTCTCACGACCCTCTTCGGTGTCGTTGCTCGCGATGGGGTTGTCCGAGCCGAAGCCCTTCGCCGTGAGCATCTCCTCGGAGATGCCCTGGGAGACGAGATAAGCACGGACCGCCTTGGCGCGGTTGTCCGAGAGCGTCCGGTTGAAATCGGGGTTCCCCTCCGAGCTGGCGTGCCCCTCGATCGCGATCTTCTTGATGTGGGGGTTGGCCTTGATCACCGAGACGACCTCGTTCAGCAAGCTGTGCGACGCCTCCATGATGTTGGCCTTCGCGTGCTCGAACTGGATCTTCTCGTTGATTTGGATCTTGTTGTCGCGGACCTCGACACGAGGTGCGGGTTCCGGTTCGGGCGGCGGGGGGGGAGGTGCGGGCGGGGTGCCCATGACCGTCAGCGGGATGCTGCCCTGGAACGCCATTTGTCCGCCGCACGCGACCAGCGTCAGCGCTCCTCCCGCGATGATGCAGGCAGAGAGCAGCTGAGTGCGACTGCGTGACTTCTTCATTGATGACTCCCTGTTGGATGTCCTGGAAAGCCCGGACCTATGGGGACCCGGCGCATCGAGGTTTTTTCATTGATGTAGGCTCGTCGTCAAGCTCACATTCGCCCCGTTGGGATCCCCTCGGAGGAGGACCGGCCGACGAACCAGGGGCGCGGTGGGACGCTCACCCACCGCGGCGTGTGTACTCTCGAGCGCGCGAGATCTTCCTCACGATGCCTCGGACCGCGACTTTCTCGCGGCGAGCGCGTCCGCGCGGGACAGCGCGACCGCAACACGACCGCTCACGTGTGCATGGGGCGTGCGACACCGCAAGCCGCGAACGCTCACGGAGGGACCCGCTCCAGCTCCCGGCTTTGGGCTAGTCGATGAAGCTCTTGAGTTGCTTGGAGCGGCTCGGGTGCCGGAGCTTGCGGAGCGCCTTGGCTTCGATTTGCCGGATGCGCTCCCGCGTGACCTCGAAATCTTGACCAACCTCTTCGAGGGTGTGGTCGCTCTTTTCTCCGATACCGAAGCGCATCCGGAGCACCTTCTCTTCGCGGGGCGTGAGCGTCTTGAGGACCTTCCGGGTCTGGTCGCTCAGGTTCATGCTGATCACCGCCTCGGCGGGGCTCACGGCGTTCTTGTCCTCGATGAAATCTCCGAGGTGGCTGTCTTCTTCCTCTCCAATCGGAGTCTCGAGGCTGATCGGCTCCTTCGCGATCTTCAGGACCTTGCGCACCTTGTCGAGGGGCAGCTCCATCTTCTCCGCCACCTCTTCGGGGGTGGGCTCCCTGCCGAGCTCCTGGACGAGATACCGTGAGGTGCGGATCAGTTTGTTGATCGTCTCGATCATGTGCACCGGGATCCGGATGGTGCGCGCCTGATCGGCGATCGCTCGGGTGATGGCCTGGCGAATCCACCAGGTGGCGTAGGTGCTGAACTTGTAGCCCCGGCGGTATTCGAATTTGTCGACCGCCTTCATCAAACCGATGTTGCCCTCCTGGATCAGATCCAGGAACTGCAGGCCCCGGTTCGTGTACTTCTTGGCGATGGAGACGACGAGCCGCAGGTTGGCTTCGACCAGCTCGGCCTTCGCCTTCTCCGCCCGGCGCTCGCCGGTGCGGATCTGTCGATAGGTCTCGAGCATCTCGTCCACGGGGACGCGGACCTCCGCTTCGATCCTCTCGATCACCCTGGAGCACTCGATGAGCTCCTCGGCGATGCGGTCCAGGCGACGCACGTCGATGCGCAGCTCGCCGGCCAGGTCGCGGGCGGCCTTGGTGGACCCGCGCGCGGCCTGGAGCTTCTCCGCGAGCTCCGTGCGGCTGCAGCGCGCCAGCCGCTCCAGGTCGCGGATCTTCTCGTCGGCGACCTGCACCTGCTCGATGAGGCTCTTCAGCGTCGCGACGACCTGCTCGATGGTGCGCTTGTTGAGGCGCATCTCCTTGAGCGTCTTGACGATGTCCTGGCGGTAGCCGGCCTTGAGCTCTTCGAGGCCCTCGCGCTCGGCCTCAGCCGAGCGTTGCTCCTCGATGGCGTCCTGGAGCTTCTTGTCGATGCGGCGGACCTTCTCGATCAGCCGCATGACCCTCCGGTCCGCCTCCTCCTCGTCGAACTCCTGCTCTTCGTCCTCGGCGTCTCGGACGATGTCCTTCACCCGCAGCTTCTGCTGCTTCAAACGATCGCCGATGGCGACGATCTCCCGCACGGCCACGGGACAATGCAGCGCCGCCTCGAGCACCGCGTCCTCGCCCTCCTCGATCCGCTGGGCGATCTCCACCTCGCCTTCGCGGGTGAGCAGCGCGACGGTCCCCATCTTGCGGAGGTACATCCGCACGGGGTCGTTGCTCTTGTAGAGATCGTCGTCGGCCTTGGGCGCGCGGGAGGCGGGGCGCTTCGAGGCGCGCGCCCGCGGCGTGGGTTCGGACTTGCTGCGCGCCACCTTCGCCGGGTCGATCTTCAGCGTGGGCTCTTCCTCCAACAGCTCGATGCTCGCCTCGTCGAGGGCGGCGAGGAGATCGTCCATCGTGTCGGGATCGACGTCGCCGTCCGGGATGGCTCCCTGGACGTCGTCGTAGGTGAGGAACCCCTTGGACCGCCCGAGATCGATGAGGGCTTGCTTCGCGCCCTCGCTGGCCCCGCGGCTCGGCCGCTCCGAGTCCAGGGACTCGCCGGCGTCGACCAGCTCGCGCTCCGCCGCGGCCCCCTTCTTCGCGGAGGCTTTCTGATCCGCTCGTCCCTTCTTGCCGCCGCCCTTCGCGCTCGCCGGTGCCGCGTCCGCTCGGGCCGCGGCGCTCTTGGCGCCCTTGGGCCGCGTCGTCTTGGACGGTGTCGGCTTGGACGGTGCCGCCTTGCTGGTCGAACGCTGCGTCTTCTTCGCTCCCACGGGACCTCTATTCAAAGACCGCGCCGCTGCCGTGCGCGGAGTCCTTGCTCACGCAAGAGCTCGAGCTCCTGCTCGAAGTCTCCAGCTCGCCGCGCGCGCTCCAATTCTCCGAGGGCGTCCAAAGCCTGACGAGAGAGCTCCAGCTGCTGCAACTTCTTCAGGTTTCCCAATAGCTCGGCCTCGGCGTCTTCGACCCGTTGGTGGCGCGGGGCCGCCAAACGAGCACTCGCGAATGGTTGTATTGAAAGAGGCATCTTCGCAAGTGCCCCCTGCAGCGCCAGCGCCGCCGGCCCGTTCCCCGCGGACGCCGTGCTCTGTCGCAAGGCGGCGAGGGCAGCTGCCAGATCGCCTTCCACCTGGTCCGCGTAGGCCAGAATCTCGGGCTTGTCGAGTAGCTCGGGGAAGTCGAGGAACGCTCCGACGATCTCCGTGGTCAGCGCCTCGACGCGGGCCCGTGAGCGCGCGCGTTGCGGCGGCGCGGGCGCTGGCGCGGAGCCGGAGCGATCCTCGGAACCAGCGGCGAAGGCCTCGCTCGGCTCGTCACTCGGTCCGGCGGAACGTGCGGCCGCGCCACGACGATCTCCACCGTGCAAGGCGCGTTGCACGGTGTCGCGGAGTGCACGAAAGGTGCGAGCGTCGGCTACACCGAGCCGGCTCACCACGTGATCCGCGTGCTGCTCGGCGAGGGCGCGCACGGCGGGATCGTCCTCTTCCATGAGGAGCTCGGTGACCTGGCGCAGCTTGTCGACGCGAGCTCGAGCGTCGTAGGCGGCGACGCCTTCCTCCAAGGCCTGTTCGATCAGGTGCTCGAGCATCCCCCGCGCCGCGCGGACGACGGCGGTGACGCCCTCCGCGCCCTTCTCCCGAGAGAAATCGTCCGGGTCCATCCCCTGGGGCAGGGTCGCCACCCGCGCCGCCACGCCCGCCTCGCGACAGGCCGCGCGGCTCGCGACGACGGCCTTCTGTCCCGCGGCGTCTCCGTCGAAGAGGAACGTGACCGTCGTCGTGAAGCGCCGGATGAGCTTGCCCTGCTCCGCGGTGAAGGCGGTGCCGAGGGGAGCGACGGCGCCGCGCACGCCCCGAGCATGCAGGCTGACCACGTCGAAGTTTCCTTCCACGAGCACGCAGGGATCACCGGCGCGGAGCGCGGACCGCGCCTGGTAGAGCCCGAACACGGTGTCTCGCTTTCGATAGACGGCGCTCTCGGGGGAGTTGATGTACTTTGCCGGGGGATCGCCGGTGGCCCCCGCGGGGTTCACGGGGGGCAGCGCCCGCCCGCTGAAGGCGACGACACGTCCCTGCAGGTCGACGACCGCGAACATCAGCCGCTGACGGAAGCGATCGTAGTGCCCTGGTCCTTGTTTGCGCGGGGCGATCAGGCCGACCTTCTCGGCCGCCTCCAGGTCGAGCCCCGCGCGCCGCAGGTACTGGACCAGGCCATCCCACCCCTCGGGCGCATAACCGATCCGGAACGCCTCGAGGGTCTCCTGGGCGGGCCCCCCATGAGACAGCCCGCGCCGCTCGAGCTCCTCGAGGGCGAAGCGGCGGTCGGGGTGCTCGAGGAGCATCTTCTCGAAGTAGCTCGCCGCCGCGGAGTTCACGTCGTAGAGCATTTGCTCCCGACGCTTCTGCGCCTGGAGCCTGCGCCGCTCCGGCTCCGAGAGATCGTCGAGGACCTCGATGCCGAGCCGCTCCGCCAGACGGCGGATGGCCTCCTGGAAGTCGAGCCCCTCGATCTGCTGCACGAACCGGATGGCGTCGCCGGAGGCCTTGCACCCGAAGCAGTGGTAAAAGCCCCGGTCCTCGTTCACGTGGAAGCTCGGGGTCTTCTCCTGATGGAACGGGCAGAGCCCCACGTGGCTGCGGCCTCGCCGCTCGAGCTTCACGGACTCCCCGATCAGCTCGACCAGGTTGGTCTGCTCCCGCACGCGATCGATGGTCTGTTGAGCAATCACGGACTCCCTCGGCACATACCCCCGATTCGGCTGCCTCGACCAGACCTCCGCCCCGTCCCCGGGGAACCTCGCGCTCCACGCGCCCCTGGAACGAGCTGCGCTCTGAACGATCCCCGAGGTCCCGGCGCTCGACGCCCGCGAAACGCCGCGGCGCGTCGCGCCACTCCGGGCGCTCCGCCCCCGCACAGCTGTCTCGATTCAGCTGTCCTGGCTCGGCTCGCCCGCGCCGCATTTTCTCCTCGCCGAGCTCGCGCTCCGGTCTCTTCGCGATTTCTTCTCTCCAAGCTGGGAGACGCTCGGCGGCCGCTCCCGCGGGGCGTCCCCGAGAACCCTGTCCGTCTTGGGCGCTCCTCCCCGCAGGGGAGCCGTTCTCCGCGCAGAGCGCCGCGGGGCCGCTCCGGGCAGAGCGCCGCAGGGCCGCTCCGGGCCCGCTCTGCTCTGTTCTGCTCCCTCCGCTCGGCGTACTGAACGCTTGAACAGTTCGGGGCGATCGCGGTACTCTCGGACCATGGCGCTCCCGCGGCTGGAGAACCCGCCCACTCCCTGGGACTCGACGGTCGTCGAGTATTTCGGTGAACCGCCGGAGGTGCGCCTCGAGATCTTCGAGGACTCCTCGAAGACCATCCTGTCCAAGAACGACAGCCCGGATCTCGGCTTCCGCTTCAGCCTGAACCCGTACCGGGGGTGCTTCCACGGGTGCGCTTATTGTTACGCCCGCCCCACCCACGAGTATTTGGGCTTCGGCGCCGGGACGGACTTCGAGCGGCGCATCACGGTCAAGCCGCGCGCGCCGGAGCTGCTCCGGGCGGCCCTGAGAGCGCGATCGTGGCAGGGCGACCTCATCCTCTTCAGCGGGAACACGGACTGCTATCAGCCCATCGAGGCGCGCTACCAGCTCACCCGGCGTTGCCTCGAGGTCTGCCTGGAGCACGAGCAGCCCGTGCACGTCATCACGAAGTCGCCCCTGGTGGAGCGGGATCTGGATCTCCTCGTGGAGCTGGACCGCGTCGCCGGAGCCGGAGTGACCTTGAGCATCCCCTTCGCGGACGCGGAGCACGCGCGCGCCATCGAACCTTATGTGGCGACGCCGAGCCGCCGCTTCGAGACGATCCGCCGGCTGAGCGAGGCGGGGCTGTCCGTCGTGGTCAACGTCGCCCCCATCATCCCGGGGCTGAACGACGGGGAAATCCCGGAGGTGCTCACCCGCGCCCGGGAGGCGGGGGCCCAATCCGCGGGACTCATCCTCCTGCGTCTACCGGGCAGCGCCGCCGCGGTGTTCGAGGGACGCGTGCGGCAGGCGCTCCCCCTGCGGGCGGAGCGGATCCTGGCGCGGACCCGAGAGATGCGGAGGGGGCGCTTGAACGATCCGCGGTTCGGCTCGCGGATGCGGGGGGAGGGGAACTACGTGGAGAGCATCCAGCGGCTCTTCGAGGTGACCGCGAGGCGGCTCGGCTTCGACGAACGGCGTTTCCCGTCCGCGAGGGCGGCCCCCGTGCGCGTGGGCCCGGAGGAGGGCCCGGAGGAGGGCCCAGCAAAGAGCCCACGAAGGAGCCCGGAGGAGGGCCCGGCAAAGGGAGCAGCGCCGCCGCGGCAGACGTCCGACGAGGCCCCCGGGGAGGAGAGCGCAAGAGCGCGGAGCTCCAGGGAGCGTCGTCCGTCGAGCCGGCAGCTCCGTTTGTTCTGAGGGGGGATCGTTCTGAGGAGCCCGCTCGTTTCGCGGGTCGTGGCGGGCTAGTCTCCGAGCGACCACGGGGCCTTTCGATCGGAGACGCGATCGGGGCTCACCCGCGCCTCGCGGATCCGGGGATCGGGGTGGCGCCGACCGTTGGCACTCAGGGGACATCGTGCTACACGCCCGCCCGCTCGCTCCCCCCGCGCGGGGCTCCGGCCCCGAACACGTCGCCGGAGCAGGACGAGCGTTTCCACGATTTCACACAGTTCGAGAGTCGAGACGATGGTGCAAGCAGCCGCAGGCGCAGCCTCCAAGGGAAAGATCACGCAGGTCATCGGCCCGGTCGTGGACGTCGAGTTTCCGCCAGGTCAGCTGCCTCGCATCCTGAACGCCCTCACGGTGAGCAACCCGAACATCTCGGGTGAGCCCGACAACCTGGTGCTCGAGGTCGCGCAGCATCTCGGTCAGTCGGTGGTCCGCGCCATCGCGATGGACGCCACCGAGGGGCTGGTGCGGGGCGCCGAGGTCAAGGACACGGGGAACCCGATCTCCGTGCCGGTCGGTCCGGCCACGCTCGGCCGCATCATGAACGTGGTCGGGGCGCCCGTGGACGAGGCGGGCCCCGTGCAGGCCGAGCAGAGGTGGCCCATCCATCGTCCGGCGCCCGCGTTCGTGGATCAGAACACGAACGTCGAGGTGTTCGAGACGGGCATCAAGGTCATCGACCTGCTGGCCCCCTACCGGAAGGGTGGCAAGATCGGTTTGTTCGGTGGCGCCGGCGTGGGGAAGACCGTCCTCATCCAGGAGCTCATCAACAACGTGGCCAAGGCCCACGGTGGCGTGTCCGTGTTCGCGGGGGTCGGTGAGCGGACCCGCGAGGGCAACGACCTCATGCTCGAAATGTCCGAGTCCAAGCTCGAGTCGGGAGAGCCGGTCATCTCGAAGACCGCCCTCATCTACGGGCAGATGAACGAGCCCCCGGGGGCCCGCGCGCGGGTCGCCCTGAGCGCGCTCACCTGCGCCGAGTACTTCCGCGACGAGGAGGGACAGGACGTGCTCCTGTTCGTGGACAACATCTTCCGGTTCACCCAGGCGGGTTCGGAGGTGTCGGCGCTCCTCGGTCGCATGCCGAGCGCGGTGGGGTACCAGCCGACCCTCGCGACGGAGATGGGCGCCCTGCAGGAGCGCATCACCTCGACCACGAAGGGCTCCATCACCTCGGTGCAGGCGATCTACGTCCCCGCGGACGACCTCACGGACCCGGCCCCGGCCACCGCCTTCGCGCACCTCGACGCCACGACCGTGCTCAGCCGGTCGATCGCCGAGCTCGGCATCTACCCCGCCGTCGATCCCCTCGACTCCACCAGCACCATGCTGGCGCCGGAGATCGTCGGCGACGAGCACTACGCCGTCGCGCGGCAGGTGCAGCAGACCCTGCAGAAGTACAAGGACCTGCAGGACATCATCGCCATCCTCGGCATGGACGAGCTCAGCGAGGACGACAAGCTCATCGTGGCGCGTGCTCGGAAGATCCAGCGCTTCCTCTCCCAGCCCTTCTTCGTGGCGAGCCAGTTCACGGGTCTGCCCGGGCGCTACGTGCCGCTCAAGGAGACGATCGCCGGCTTCAAGGAGATCCTCTCCGGCGCCCTCGATGACTTGCCGGAGCAGGCGTTCTACCTGCAGGGCAACATCGACGACGTGAAGGCGCGGGCCGAGGAGCTGAGGAAGGCATCCTGAGCATGGCGGGGACCATCGACCTTCAGATCGTCACCCCGGACGGCGTCCAGCTCACCGAGACCGTCGAGGAGTTCACCGCTCCGAGCGTGGACGGTGAGTTCGGGGTGCTTCCGGGGCATCGCCCCCTGCTGGCGGCGCTGCGTACGGGCATCGTGAGCTACACCACGGGCGGAGAGAAGAAGGCCGTCGCGGTGGGACCGGGCTTCGTGAAGGTCGCCGACGACGAGGCCATCCTGCTCACCGACAGGTTCATCCGCAAAGAGGCGGTGGACGCGGTGGTGGCGCGCAAGGATCTGAAGGAAGCGGACGACGCGCTCAGCGCCCTCGGCAACGAGCCCCTCGACGCCGCGGGAGAGCACAAGCTGGCCGAGCTGGTCGCAGATCTGCGCTGGGCAGCGGCTCGCCTCGAGCTCTACGGCGATCCGCCGCCGCCGACGATCGTCATGGGGCACGAGACGAAGCTCCTGGGTCACGAGGACTACGCGCAGATCCTGGCCGCCTCGGATCGCCCCGAAGCCCACGGGGAACACGAGGGTGCCATCGAGTCCACCTGAAGGGGGCCCTCTGCCGTCCGAGCTGCTCCCCGCGGGAGCCGCGGGCGCAGAGGTCTCCTTGCCGTCCCCCAAGGCGCTGCTGGAGCGCTTCGGGCTGCGCCCGAAGCGCTCCTTCGGTCAGAACTTCCTGGCGGACGCGCACCTCGCGGCGCGCATCGCCGAGCTGGCCGCGCCCCACCGAGACGTGGAGGTGCTGGAGCTCGGCGCCGGCCTCGGCTCCTTGACGGCGCAGCTGCTGCCGAGGGTGGCCCGAGTCGTGGCGGTGGAGCGCGACCGGGATTTGATCGCGCCGCTCCAGGAGCTGTTCGCGGTCGCGCTCGGGGCGGGCCAGCTGGAGCTCCTCGAGGCGGACGCCAAGGCCGTCGACTTCGAGGCCGTCTTCCGGGGGCCTTCGCGGCGCCGAGTGATCGCCGGAAACCTGCCCTATCAGCTCACGGGCCCTCTGCTCGAGCGAGCCGTGGCCGCGGGGCGTGGCATCCGACGCGCGGTGTTCCTCGTGCAGAAGGAGGTCGCCGATCGCCTCGCGGCGCAGCCGCGGTCGCCGGACTACGGCGCGCTCACGGTGTTCGCCCAGGCCCAGTTCGAGGTGGAGCGCGCCTTCCTCGTGCGCAGAGGGGCGTTCTATCCTCAGCCAAACGTGGACTCGGCGGTGGTGGTGTTCGAGCCGCGGGCGCGGTCCCTCAGCGAGGAGACGCCAGTCTTTCGGCAGGTCGTGAAGGCGGCGTTCGCCGGTCGTCGCAAGACCCTGCGCAATGCCTGGAGCCCCCTGGGGGAGCGCGGCGTGCTCGAGGAGGTCGCTCGGGCCGTCGGCGTGGATCTGGACGCGCGGGGCGAGACCCTCTCGGTCGCTCAGTTTGCGGATTTCGCTCGAGCGCTCGCCGAGCGGCGCGGAGGAGCGGGGTGCTGAGCCGCGTTCGGCACCTGGCGTGGTGCGTCTGGATGGGGCTCTTCGCGTGCGTGCCCGAAGACGCTCGGGAGGACGAGCGGGTGCGCGTGGAGCTCGGGGTGTTCTACGGAGGGCAGGTCCAGCAGCTGCGGCGCGTGCCGTGGCCCGAGGACGGCCAGCGCCCGACCTTCGGATTTCGCCTGTCCTTCGCCGAGCCGCTGCAGGAGGAGCAGGTCGTGCGCTGGGAGGTGGACATGCCGTCGCGGACGACGCCGGGGCAGCGCGTCGAGCGGATCGCCGAGGCGCGGCTCGAGCCCGGGCGGGCGCGCCTGGATCAAGCCGTCGAGGTGCCCCCGGGGGCGCGGCTGGGGCTGTGGAACGTGCGGGTGATCGTGGGGGATCGGCTCGTCCTCGATCGGGCGGTGACGCTCTTCGATCCGGGTGGGTCCTAGAGGAGTCCTAGAGGGCCTCTAGAGCACCAATCGGTTCGCCCCCGAGAGGGTTCGCCCCTCGGGCGCGGGGCGCACGCCACGACGTCGCAGCTCGGCTTCGCCGATCTCGCGGGCGAGATCGATGCGCAGGGCGAGGGCGTCGCGGACGATCGCCGCGCGGGGCTCGCTTCCCTCGGGGAGCGCCCGCGACTCGCTCATCGAGCACCAGCGGAGATCGGTGACGCGCTTGGGGAAGGACTCGATCGCGCGGAGCAGGGTCGCGCTGCGGAGCGGATCTGGCGGGCGCGCCCACAGATACACGATGCTCGGTCGGCGGCGCTGCTGGCCCAGGGCGCGTAGGGCCCCGGCGAGCTCCGCCTCGGCGCGGGGGCGATCGTCCGTGTCCCGGGGCGGAGATTGGATGCCATAGGACAGCAGGTAGTGCCGGAAGAAGCGCTCCCGCGCGCTGGCGGCCCGCGGCGGCGGAGGACGGAGGGGGGCGCGGGAGAGCCACGGCTCGGCGCGGCGCGCCAGTCGCTCCAGGTCCGAGCTGCGCAGGTGGGTGGCCACGTCGGGGTGGAGCGGGCGCAGGTGCTCGAAGACGTGCTGGGCCAGCTGCGCCTCGTCCCAGGCGCTCCGATCCGCGTCGGAGCACCCCGTCTCGAAGGCGAGCGCCTTCATGAGATCGAGGGCATGTTTGGGCCCCCGATCCGGGGTGAGCCACGCCAGGCGCCGTGCGCCGAAGAGGCCCAGCCCGACCTGATCACCGCGCCCGAGGTGCCTCCCCACGATCGCGGCGGCCTCGTCCAGGGCGACGTCGAGGGGCGCCTGCCCGGGGGGACCGGCCCACCCCTCGACGGACGCATCGATGAGGAGCCAGACCAGATCGCGCTCCTCGATCTCGTTCTCCGTGACGAGCAGCTTGCCGCGCCGCGCGGAGGCCTTCCAGGCGATGCGGCGGAAGGGATCCCCCGGGCGGTGCTCCCGCAGCTCGCGGAGCTCCACGCCGTCTCCCGCGACCCGCCCCGAGCGCGCCTCCGGCGAGCTCATGCGGCTGCGCCCGCCGCGAGCAGAGTGCAGGATCGGAGCGTACGGCGCAGGGAGCACCTCGATGGCCTGGGGGTTCGCGAAGGTGAGGGGGACCTCGAAGAGCCCCGGGCTGCCGAGCACCTCCAGGGACAACCCGTGGATCCCGTGGCGGCCGACCCGTGGCGCGTGGACGGTGACGCGCACCTGGAGCCTGCCCTGCGCCGGCACCTCCGCGGCCTCGGGCTGCACGCGGACCTCGAGATCCGGCGCCGCCACGACGCGAAGCTTGCCGTAGCGGACGGCGCGCGCGTCCCGGTTGCGGATCTCTGCCAGGAGCTCGACGTGACCTCCGCGGGCGACGCGGCGTACGCGCTCGGGCTCCGACCACAACATCTCGAACCCCGCCGCGCGCACCCGCGCCACGCCGAGCTGCGTGACCGTGCGGGCCACGAGCACGCCAGCGAGGAGGGCCGCCCCGAACCCGACGGCGGTGGGGACCTGGGCCACGAGCCCCGCCGCGATGGTCGCCAGGCCAGCCCAGACGAGCTCTCCGCAGGGGCGGGCGGGGTGGATTTGCACGGGCGCACGATAGCAAAGCCTCGGCGCCGCTTCGACGCGGACCCGTCGGGAGGCGCAGGGGAGCCGAGCCGGCGCCAGGAAAGCGTTCTCGATGGCGGCGGCGGACAGGTAGGCTCCCCGAACGTTGCTCCGTCGTTCCTCCCCCGCTCTCGTCCTCTGCTGGGCGTTGCTCGTCGTCGCGCTGCTCACGAGCGAGCGCGCGCGCGCGGAGCACGCCATGTCGGACCTCGAGCGCTCCGTCGTCGCGGAGGCCCTCGACGCCCAGGGCTGGGAGCGAGACCCGGAGCCCGACGGCAAGTGGATCGAGCAGATCGAGGTCTACGCGATCGACGTCTTCGACCATCGCGATCCCGTCCCCAACGTCCTCAACGTGTTCCACGTGACCTCCCAGGACTACGTGATCCGCAGGGAGATGCTGTTCCGCGTCGGGACGCGCTACGACCCGATCCGCGTTCAGGAGACGGAGCGCAACCTGCGCGCGCTCCGGCAGCTCTCCCTGGTGATCCTGGTCGCGGCGCGGGGCTCGAGCCCCGATCGGGTGCGCGTGCTCGCCATCGTCAAGGACACGTGGAGCCTCCGGTTGAACACCAACTGGGCGCTCGGGGCCGGCACCTTCGAGTACCTGCTCCTGAACCCCAGCGAGGAGAACCTGTTCGGGACCCACACGAGCGTTGGTCTCCTCTACGTCCTCGAGCGGGATCGGTACTCCGCCGGGGGGCGCTTCATCAATCGTCGCGTAGGTGGCTCCCGCCTGTGGCTCGGGGCCCAGTCCACCCTCTTCTTCAATCGGCACACGGGCGCCGGGGAGGGCTCCGCCGGGCAGTTCGTCTTCGAGCAACCCCTGTACTCGCTGCACACGGAGTGGGCCTTCTCCACGCGCGTCGCCTGGCGTCAGGAGGTGACCCGTTGGTACCGCGGCCCGGACATCGCCCCGTTCCCCATCGAGACGCCTGCGGGGACGGCGCAGGTGCCCTTCCTGTACGACACGGATCGCCTCGCCGCGGAGTACTGGGGGGTGCGTTCCTTCGGCCGCACCTACAAGTTCGATCTCACCTTCGGGATGGAGGCCCTCCGCGGGCGGTATCGAGAACGTGACATGGGGGCGTTCTCTCCGGAGGTGCGGGAGGCTTTTCGGAGGCAGGCGCTGCCCGTCGACGACGTCCGCATCAGCCCGTTCCTCCAGCTGCGCGCCTACACGTCCCGCTTCCACCGCACGCTCAACCTCGAGCTCCTGGGCCTGCAGGAGGACTTCCGCATGGGGCACGACGCGCTCCTGCGCGTCTACCCCGCCAGCAGCGCGCTGGGATCGACGCGCACCTTGCTCGGGGTGCTCGCGGAGGTCGGCTACACGGTGCCCCTCGGAGACGGTCTGGCGCGCGCGGTGGTGAGCTCGGACATCGTCGTGGCCGACGGCGGGCGCCACGAAGCGCTGTTCTGGAGCGGGGCGAGGTTCGCCAGCCCGACCTTCGCCGGTGGCCTGCGGCTGCACCTCGACGGCATCGTCGCCCACCGCTACCAGAACTACCTCAACGTCCCGCCCTACTTTCTCGGAGGCAACGGCCGGCTCCGCGGGTACGTCGCCGACGGCATCCGGGGGCGCGACATGGCGGTGGCCAACGTCGAGTTGCGCACGCGCCCCATCGACGTCCTGTCGGCGCAGCTGGGTGGGGCCGTGTTCTACGACGTCGGCGACGCGGCCAGCTCCCTCGGAGTGCTCGAACCCAAGCAGGGGGTCGGCCTGGGCGCCCGCATCCTCTTTCCCCAGACGGAGCGCCTGGTGATGCGCATCGACTGGGCGATGCCCCTGAGCGGGCCCGACGAGCCTCTGCCGGGTGCCCTCTTCGTCACCTTCGGGCAAGCGTTCCCCATGCCGGGGGTGGTGCAGCCCAGCGTGACCAGCGCGACCAGCGCGGCGGGAGGCTATTGATGAGCAGGTGGCGTGGCGCCTTCCGCTCGTGCCAGGCTGAGGCAGTGCAGGGTGTTTCGCGACAATCTGACGCCAGAGCGTTGCAGGATTCCCTGAGGGAGCGCGGGGAGCAGGGCGCGACCGCCGTCGAGCGGGTGCTGTCCGGGCCCCGTGAGCTGGGTCGCGAGGGACTCGGTCCGGAGGGCATCGCCCGGCAGGCGCGGGCCTTGCGGTTCGTCCCCGCGCGTCTCGCCGCGAGCGCTCTGTTCCTCGCCGGGGGCGCCGCCGCGGGCGCCACTTGGGGGCCGGGCGCCGCAGGGATGCTGGTGCTCGCCGCCGTGCTCGCTCCTCGACACCGGATCAGCGCCGTCGCCGCTGAGGCGGGCGCAATGCTGGGGTGGTACTCGTTCCACTCGAGCACTCCCCGCTGGACCTTGGTGGTCGTCGGTGTGTTGGGCCTGAGCCTGCTCGTCACGGCGCGAACCGTGCGCGGGCGTGCCCCGTTGACGGAGCCGCGGAGCTGGGGGCTCGGCGTGGGCCTGGCGGCCCTGGGGGCCCTCGAGGCGGTGCCGCTGCCCCAGGTGGGGGCAGCGGCGCGCTGGCTGGTCCTGTCGGGGTGGGTGTTGGCGGTGCTGCTCGCCCTGTTCACGGAGGGGTTCACGCCGATCGGTGCCCTGCGCCGCTGGCACCCGCCGCCCTCCGTGCGCGAGCGGGTCTTCGGACGAGGGAGCGTCAGCCGAAACGTGATCGCGGCGGCCGTGGCCACCTCGGCCGACTTCCTCGTGTTCCGTTTGCTGTTGGACTGGCTGTCGCCCGCGCTGGCGACGCTGTTCGGGTGCGCCATCGGGGGGCTGCTCAACTTCACCCTGAACCAGCGCTGGGCCTTCGACACGAGCCGCCCGCTCCCCGCCGCGGCGATGCGCTACGTGTGGGTCAGCGCCGCCAGCGCGGCCTTCAACTCTGCGGCGGTGGCGGTCGCGCTGCTCGACCCGACCGTGTCACCCGTGATGGCGTGGGGCGTGGTGCGGGCGCTGGGGTTCCTCGGGTGGAACTACCCGATGCAGCGCGATCACGTGTTCGCCCACGGGCGCTCCCGCTGACCGCGCTCGTGCGGATCGTCCGCGCCGCTCGTGGCGCGGAGGCGAGCCGCGTAGCCCGGCTGACGCGGCGTGCGTCGATGGGTGACGTCGCCCCGAGTCCGTCCGCCGGGCCGTGCGGCGCGACGGAGCTACGTCGGCGGCGGCGCGACTCGCCAGCGCGTCGTCAGGGGCGTCGAGCGGGGCGCTGGTACGCGGTGCGCGCGAGCGCCTCCTCGACGATCCCATTGCGCGCGTTCGAGTCGGCTTCGAGCTCCGGGATCAGGATGAGCCGGTGGGCGATCACCGCTCGGCTGACGGCGCGCACGTCGTCGGGGGTGACGAACGGGCGCCCCTGGAGCACCGCGTGGGCCTTGGCCGCCTTCAGCAGCGCGAGGGAGGCGCGCGGGCTTGCACCGAGCACGACGCGCGGGTGGTGACGCGAGAAGCGGCACAGGGCGACGGCGTACTGGAACAGATCCGCCTCGACGTGGGCGCGGTCCGCGATCGCCTGGAGACTCCCGATGTCCTGCGGATCGAGCACGGGCGCTGGCGCGGGGGGCTCCACGCCGTGCGCCTTGAGCATGGCGATCTCGGCTCCTTCCTCCGGGTACCCCATCACGATGCGGACCAGGAACCGATCGATCTGGGCCTCGGGGAGGGGATAGGTGCCCTCGAGGTCGATGGGGTTCTGGGTCGCGACCACCAGGAAGGGATCGGGGAGCTCGAGCCGCTCGCCCTCGATGGTGACCTGCCGCTCCTGCATGGCCTCCAGCAATGCGGACTGCGTCTTCGCCGGCGCGCGGTTGATCTCGTCGGCGAGCACGACGTTCGCGAAGATCGGACCAGCACGCAGGGAGAAGGCGCCGCTGCGGGGATCGAGCACGTAGGTGCCGGTGATGTCGGCGGGGAGGAGATCCGGAGTGAACTGGATGCGGCGCACCGAGCAGCCGAGGGTGTGCGCGAAGGCCTTGGCCAAGGTGGTCTTGGCGACCCCGGGGACGCCCTCGAGGAGCACATGACCCCGGGCCAGCAGCGCCACCAGGAGCATGTCCAGGGCGGAGGCCTCCCCGATGTAGACGCGGCTGACCTGACGCCGCACGTCGTCGAGTCGTTCTCGCGCCGCCTCGACCTCGCTGATCTGTAGAGCTTGACTCATTCTTGCGTTCCTGGGGTCGGGGCGGGTCGGCGGAGCGGGGGCAAGCCCGCGCGCTCCAGCAGACCGACCACCTCCGAGTGGAGCTGGACCAGCTCTCGCTCTCGGATCTTGATGGGGCTGTTGCGAACCACGGATTGTTCCACCTGCGCGAGGCGCGTTGCCAGTCTCTGCAGGAGATCACAATCCTCCGGCGACAGCACCCGCTCCGCGCGACATTGCTGTGGCAGCCGCTCCAAGGCAACGGGGCCCGGCGCGCGCAGGCGGCGCCCCAACGCCTCCTGGAGCGCGAGCTTGAGCTCCAGCAGGGGCAACACGGCCGCCGTGCTCGGGGCGGCCAGCACCGCGGCTCGCCCTGCGACGCCGCCGAGGGCGGCGATGGGCGCCTTGCGGGCGAAGCGCGGCACCCGGGCGCGGTAGCCGCGCACCGCGTGACTCAAGAGCCAGCCTCCGCAGGCGATCGCCACGAGCCAGGCCAGCACCCAGGCGATCCCCTCCGGCACGCCGTGCTCGCGCCAGTGCTCCACCTCGTCCTCGAGCTCGTGGAGGCGCTCACGCAGGTCGTCCTGCCAATGCGAGCCCCCTCCGAAGCGACCGGTCTGGCGAAAGTCGTTGGTGAGGAGGAACAGTCGGCCCCCGCGGGGCGCGGCATCGTCGTCGGCGACGAGGTAATCAATGACCCCCTCGGCGAACCTGCGGTTCCCCGGGTACCGGAGCATCAGGTTGATGAAGATGGATGGGTCGCCCGCGACGAGCATCCGTCCCCGGTTGGCGATGATCCCGGTGACCGCGAAGGGCACGGGGAAGCCGTCCGCGGCGGGGATCTCGAGCACGGGGGTGAGGTCGGGGTGCTCGAGCCCTCGCGGATGATTCGTGATGACCTGCTCGACCTCGGCGGCGATGGGGTGACGCCCCCGCTCCACCCCGGCGACCATCTCGACGGCGGGCATCGCGATCGCGAGCTCGGGTCGCCCCCGCAGGGCATACAGGGGGCGCGCCGGCGGCGGGACGCGCCGGATGCCGAAGCGCTGGAGCAGGGCGTCGCCGCGCCCGAAGTCGTCCAGGAGCGCGAGCCTGCCTCCGGCCCTCAAGAAGCGGCTCACCTCCTCGAAGGAGAGCTCTCCCTCGGGGTGGAGCACCAGGATCCCGTCCTCCGCCGTGAGCTCCTGGTAGTCGAGGGTCGCCGTGAGGCGGATCCGGTCCCGCCCGAGGCGCTCGATCGCCAGGGCGACGAGCTCGCTCGTCCCCTCCCAGGAGGTGTCCGCGGTCTCGAACGCCCCCTCGCCGCTCCGGTGCCGCGGAGCGCCGGAGACTTCTCCGGAGAAGAAGATCCCCGCCGTGAGGACCAGCCCGATCGACGCGGCGCGGCGCGTCCACGCCTTCCCAGGGCGACTCGTGGTGCTCACCCGCGGGCCTCCGTCTCCGCCGCCGCGCGATCGAGGTCCAGGGGACGCTCGTCGACGCTGCTGTCGTCGACGCTGCTGTCGTCGACGCTGCTCTCGGCGACGCAGGCCGTCCCCCCTGGAGTCATCCATGGAGCCCCCTCGAACGAGGGCAGGCGCCGCGGAGGCGTCCCGATGGAAGACACGACGCTCGACCGATCATCCGTCGAGCCGATCGGGCTCTCGGGGTCGGACGAGGAGACGGAGGAGCGGGCCTTGCACATGCTGCGCGGGGTGGCAGATTGAACTTAAGTCGGGGAGGGGAGGCGCCGTCCAGGGTCGAAGGTCGGTGCCAGTAGTGAGTCAGCCTACGTGGGTCGTGGCGGCGACTGGCGCGCGTTCGTTCGCAGTGGTTGCTGCAGTGCGATGGTCGATGCAGGTTCGATACGGGGCGCGGGGGCTCGGAGCGTGAGCGAAACGGGCCCGCGCCTTGACCCGATCCTTCGGCTGGCTACATTACTTGAAGAGGCAACTAGGTTCCGTCGAATCCGAGAAGCAACCCCCAGCCCGACGAGGTGCGTTATGCTCCCTCCGTTCATCATCGACCAGATCCGACGCCGTGAAGAAGAAGAGCGGCGAAGCCAGCTCGAACGGCCGGTTCTGGAACTTCCTCTCGAACGGGCCCCGCTTCCTCAGGCCCCGCGCCCTCGGCGTGACGATGAGGAGGTGACGGAGCGCGGGGTGGTCATCTTCGACCTCGTCTGACTCCGCCGGTTTTCGGCATCGGTCTCTGACGTCGTTCCTTCGGCCGTTTCCTTTCGGGGCCGGGTTCCTTCGGGCGCTCCCATGTGGGGCGCCCGAATCGTTCCATCTGGGGGGCGCGCGCAGCGTGCGTCCAGTGCCGGCGGAGGCTCGGCGTCGGGAGGCTCGCCCGTGCCCGCGGGAAGGAGCGGAACCGTGGCTCCGGAGGCGGCGCCGGCAGCTCGCGTGGGGGCGGTGCCCGTGGCAGCAGGTGGGTTTTGTGGGGGTGAGACCTTCCTCTTGCGGAGAGCGGTGCACTAGGCTCCGCTCGCCGTGGACGGCCGAGCAACGGGGCTCGACCTCAGCCGTGCCGGTGCCTGCAAGCACATGCGACCCACCTCATCGATTCCCACCCCCGCGGGGGTTCCGTCGTCGCGCCCGGCGCGGCCCTCTCGAGCGTTCGCGCCGCGAGCGGCGGCCGGGACAGCGCGTGGCCGGAGCGTCGCCGCGCGCCTCGGGCGCAGCTGGTTCGCGGCGGCCGCGGTGCTCGCCGCGTGTGTTCCGGCGGGGGATGGCATCGCGCCGCCCACCGATCAGCTCTACTTCCCCGTCGCCCTCGCCGTCGACGAGAGCTCCGAGTGGCTGTACGTGGTCAACAGCGACTTCGATCTCCAGTTCAACGGTGGCACCGTCCAGAGCGTGCGCCTCGGGCGTCTCCGTGAGATCGTGCCGCGGGTCTGCTCGAGCGACGCGCACTGTGAGGCGGGCGAGATCTGCGACGTGGGGCAGGACGCGTCCGGCCCCACCGCGGACAACGGCGGGACCGCGAGCTTCTTCTGCGTACCCAACCGACAGGCGTCTCCCTGTGGGGACCTCCGCGAGCAGACGCCGAGCGAGCGCGCCGTCGCCCCCGGCCGCTGCGCGCCCATCTCCCTCCTGGACCCGCCAGATGGCGGCGGCTCCCTGCTCGAGCAGGTCGTCACGATTTCGGCCTTCGCGACGGACGCGGTGCTCCGCACGCGCCCCGCGGGAGAAGAGCCGGGTGCGCCGCAGCGCCTCTTCATCCCCGTGCGCAGCGACCGCTCGCTGCACTGGATCGACGTCGACGGCGGCGCCCTCGACTGCGGGCAGGAGCGCGACGGCGGAAGCTGTGACGCGAAGCACCGCGTCGGGGACAACCCCGACGCCGAGACGGAGGAGCGGAGCGAGCTGCCCACGGAGCCCTTCGGCATCGACGCCACCGAGGACGGCCGCGTGCTCGTCGTTGCCCATCAGGTGGGGGGACGGGTGTCCGCGTTCACCAACGACTGGGCGAACGGGCCGCGCCTGGCCTACGTCGAGTCCGGGTTGCCCAACCGCCCCATCGGGGTCGCCGCCGTGCCCCCCCGGCTCCTGTCGGAAGGATCGGTGGCGGAGCAGGCTCCGGGCTTTCTGGTCACCTTCCGGAACGCGGCGCAGGTGAATTTGCTGCGGTTCCTCGGAGAGGACGACTCCCGGCGTTCGCGTCTGGTCGACGTGGCCGAGACGCCGCTGACCGTGAACACGCTGGGGGTCGACTCCCGCGGGATCGCGATCGACGATCCCCGTCCGCGCGCGCGCGCCGTCTGCGACGAGCTGCCGGCGGAGGAGCGTGACGGCTGCCTGGCGGAGGCGGAGCGGCTGCCGCTCGACGTCTACGTCGCGAACCGCACCCCGCCGAGCCTGATCGTCGGGCGGACGCGGGAGGTGACCGCGACCGGCGAGCCCCGGGACTTGCCCACCTTCCACGATAGCATCCCGCTCACCGCCGGGCCCTCCCGCGTCGTCGTAGGAAACGTGCTCGTCGACGACGGGACCCCGGAGGGACGCCCGGAGCGCAGGATCTTCGTGCTGTGCTTCGACTCGAACCTCATCTACGTCTACGACCCCGAGGAGCGACGCATCGAGGCGGAGATCTCGACCGGGCGTGGCCCGCACGCCCTGGCCTTCGATCGGGAGCGACCGCTGGCCTACGTCGCCCACTTCACGGACTCCTACATCGGCGTCGTGAGCCTCGATCAACGCTCTCCTTGGAACTACGGGGCGCTCATCGCGTCGATCGGCACACCCCGTCCTCCCCGAGCTTCGAAGTGATGCAAAGCCGCAAGATGCAGATCTGGCTGTGGGCCGCGTGCGCCGTCCTCGCCATCGTCGGATGTCGGCAACCGCCGGAGCAGGCGCCGGTGCGGTCCCTGCGCGCCAGCGGCAAGACGACCTTCGTGTGTGTCGGCCCCGATGGCCGCGGGCGCCCTCTCGGCGACTGCCCGGAGGGAGCGCGCCTGTCGAGCGGTGGGGTCTCCACGGCCAACCCGAGCCACGAGCTCTACGCGCTCGTCACCCAGACCATCACCGCGGAGGTCGCGGTCGTGCGCGTCACCGGCGGGCGCGGGGTCGCGGGGGTGATCGACATGGAGCGCTCCAGCCCGGGGATCACTCCGCTCCGCGTGGGCGCGAAGCCCGTCGACATCGTCAGCACGCCCGGCGGGACCGCGAGCTTCGTGGGGGTCGCCGAGCCGGGACGGGCAGGCATCTTCGGGCTCGCCACCCAGTGCATTCTGCCGCCCCGCCCGGAGACCGCCGACGAGGAGGCAGAGGCCACCCGCGACCTGACCACCTGGCCCGCGTGCTCGCTGCCCACGGCGCCGGGAGAGATGCAGATCCTCGTCGATCCTCCGGACGCCTCGGGACGTCTGCGGGAGACCTGCGGCGACGAGTACACCGCGGAGCTGCAGGAGCCGATCTCCGCGAGCTACGAGTGCGGCGCTGACCTGCGCCAGGAGAACGGACGCCCGAAGCTGGCGGTCGCCCTCCCCGAGTGGGGGCAGATCGCGGTGTTCGACGCGCAGGAGATCATGAACCGGGCGCCGGGCAGCTACGAGCCCTGCATCCCCGAGGCGGTCGTGCCGCTCCAGAACTCGCTGCCGGAGGTCGTGCGTCAGCCGCTCCCGGCGGATCTCGTCGTCGAGGGCTGCACCGAGCCTCTGCAAGAGTACGGGCCCGTGGCGGCCTTCGAGTCGCGTCCTGCGGGGATGGCGCAGCGAGACGGTCGCCTCTTCGTGGCCGATCGCGGAGGGCCGCTGGTGCACGTGCTCGACGTGACGAGCGGATGCGCTCCCCAGGAGCTCCCCCCTCTGGTGGCGACGTCCCTGCTCGACCCGAGCCGGGTGGTCACCACGACGAAGGTGGCCGTCAGCCCGGTCACCAGCACCGGCGAGCAGTTCGTCTACGCCGTGGACGAGCGTGGGGAAACGACGGCGAGCGTGATGATCTTCGACGTCACGCCGGGCCGCGCCTCGCGCACGCCCCTCGTGCGCGAACACTCGGCGCTGGTCCCGGACGAACCTCCGGATCGGCTCGAGTTCAGCGCGCCAGCGAAGGACGTCGCCTTCGCCAAGCACGATCTCCCCGTCCCCGACCTCGTCACGGGCGAGATCCAGATGGGGATCGCGTGTGATCCCGACCCCGACATCGACGTCGACTCGCCCGCGGCGCGCTACCGCACCACGAGCGACATGGCCCGCGGCGCGCGCCCGTCGGCGCTGCGGGGCGTCTTCGGGTTCGTCCTGCTGAGCAACGGCCGCGTCGCCGTCGTCGACGTGGAGGATTACGACGCTGCCTGCCGGCGACCGACGTCGACGAACACCGCCAACGTGTTCGACTTCCGCGGGTGCGCCGGAGACGACCGGGCGGAGCCCTTCTTGCTCAACGGTGTGCGCACCGTCAGCGGCGAGACGAGCTGTCGCGCCGTGGTGCCCCACAGGGCCCGCTCGGCGCGCCTCGTCGCGACGACGCAGCAGTCGGGGATCGGGGCGCCCTCCCTGCGCGCCCTGCCGCGTTTGACCCGGTACGGTCGGGGGCTCCCCCTGAGCAACCTGCTACCCCAGGGGCAGGTGAACCCGCTGATGGCGGCCGTCGATTTCGACAACCCGGTCCCCGGTGGCGAGCCCGTCCCCGCCCAGACCTTCGTCGGCGTGACCTTGCGCACGAGCGGCGTGGGGCGGGACGATCTGGTGTTGGATCCGACGCTGGCGGAGCAGGCGTCCCTGGCCCTGCCTCAGGTCGATCCGCGCTCCTATCCCACACAGGAGACCGTCACGGTCACCTACGAAGGCCCGCTGGCGGCAGAACGCCCCGCGGGCGTGCTCGAGGTCGACGGCGCCACCGCGCTGCTCTCGGATCAGGACGCCCTGTTCTGTGAGCTCGGTGTTCAGGATCTCGAGCTCACCCGCGAGGTCGGGGTGGAGCGTTTCGGCCTCGAGGGAGCGCAGCTCGACGAGTTCGCCGAACGTCACGGCGACTACGTCCAGATCACGAGCCGGCTGCGCCCGAGCAGGGACAGCTACTGGCGTGGAGCGGGCGCGACCTGCGGCGGCGGAGGAGGTTACGAGCTGTGCTCGTCCGTGTTCGGGGTCGGCGAGCTCGATGAGCTCGACAATGAGGGGGAGCTCCCCGCGGCGCGGGACCTCCGCATCACCGCGGCCTACCAAGATCGTCTCCTGCTCGAGCCTCGACCCGGAGGTGCGGCGCCGGAGCTCATCGCCTGTTGTTTCCCCGACGAGCTCTCCTACCGGGTCCGCGCCGGTGGACAGTGGGTCGTGCGGGGGAGCGTGTCCGGGTTCCGGCACACTGTGCGCGCGGTGGCCACGGAGGACGGTCTCCGCTGCGTCCGCGACTGCGCTCCGTGGCGGCCGCAGGAACAGGGGCGCGTCTTCGAGATCTCCAGCTCCACCGAGGGGTGCCCCGCCTTGGGCGCGGGTGAGCCGGACGAGCCGTTGCCGCCCGGATGCGCCGTGGGCCGGGCCGGGGAGGACGACGCGATCTGTGTCTACGACGCCGCGACCGGCCCGGTGCGCCCGGGTGGTCCCGCGTCGGAGTGCATTCACGATGGCCTCACGGCGCGCTTCGTCATCTATCGGGGGCTCGAGCCGAGCCTGCGAGACATGACCTACGCCTACGAGGTGGTCGGGGGCTTCGCGCCGCTGGCGATGCCCCTCACCAGCAACACGAACGTGATCCTCCCCGTGGCGATCACGAGCGTGCCGGGGTTCGAGTTCCTCGCGGTGGTCGACTCCCAGGATCGCGGGCTGATGTTGCTCAGCCTGCGGGGGGTGGGCCTCCTCACCAGCTTCTTCTGAGGGAGTGGCGATGGCTGGTCGGCTGACGCCCGTCATGCAGCAGCATGCCGCCGCCAAGGAGGCGTGCCCGGATGCGATCGTCTTCTTCCGCCTCGGCGACTTCTACGAGATGTTCGGGGAGGACGCGGTCCGCGCCTCGCGGCTGCTCGATCTGACCCTGACGAGCCGCAACAAGGGCAAGCCCGACGAGGTGCCCATGTGCGGGGTGCCCCACCACGCCGCGCCCGGGTACATCGCGCGGCTCCTGGAGCGGGGGGAGAAGGTCGCCGTCTGTGAGCAGATGGCCGATCCCGCCAAGTGCAAGGGGATCGTGCCTCGGGCGGTGGTCCGCATCATCACGCCCGGCACCGTCACGGAGCTCGCGCACCTCGAGGCGACGACCAACAACTGGTTGTGCTCTCTCGAGCTCCGCCCCGGCGGCGTCGGCGTCGCCCTGCTGGACGTCTCCACGGGTGAGCTGCGGGCGGCGGTCGTCGCCGATCTCGCGGGCGCCCTCGCCGAGCTCGGGCGCGCGGCGCCGCGCGAGGTGCTCGTGGGCCACGACGCGGCGATGGCCGATTGGGTCGATGACGCCGTGAGCGCCCTCCGCGGCGTGCTCGGCGCGGCGCCCGTGCGCGTCGACGACGCCATCGAAGAGACGGAGGTCGCGGAGTGTCTGCGGGGGCGTGAGGCAGAGCTCGCGGACGTCGCGCCAGCGGCGGGCCACGCGGTGGCGCGCGTGCTCCGCTATGCGCGCAGCTGTTATCCGGGCAAGGAGCTGGCGATCCGGAGCATCGGGGTGTGGGATCCCACCCGCGTGCTCCGCCTCGATCGTGCGGCGCAGGCGCACCTGGAGCTCGTCGAGTCCGTGGGAGGGGGGCGCGCGACGACCCTGCTCGGCGTCCTCGACCGGACCAAGACCGCCGGCGGAGCGCGGCTGCTGCGGCAGCGTCTGCTGGCGCCCCTGATCGAGGTCGATCCGATCCGACGCCGACTCGACCAGGTGGAGACCTTCGTCGTGGACGCCCCCCTGCGGACGGAGGTCAGGAAGGCGCTCTCCGCCGGAACGGATCTCGAGCGCCTCGCCATGCGCGCGGCCTTGGGCGAGGCGACGCCGCGGGACCTCGGGGCCGTGCGCGACGGGCTGGCCGCGGGACGGGCGGTGTTCGAGTGGCTGAACTCCCTCAAGGACGAGGCCTGCCGCGGCGCTCTGGGCTTGGACCGCCCCATCGACCTCGTCGAGGACGTCGGCGAGCTGTTGACCCGCGCGCTCACGGAGCGCCCCCCGGCCCAGGCGAAGGAGGGGGCGATCTTCGCCCGCGGCTTCGACGCCGAGCTGGACGAGCTGGACGCCCTACGCCGGAGCGGGACGGAGCGCATCGTCGCCTTCGAGTCCGCCCTGCGGGAGGAGACCGGCATCCCCAGCCTGAAGGTCAAGTTCACGCGGGTCTTCGGCTGGTACATCGAGGTCAGCCGCACCCACGTCGCCAAGACCCCGTCCGCGTGGCGCCGAAAGCAGACCGTGGCCGGCGGCGAGCGCTACACGACGGACGACCTCGACGAGCTCGCGGATCGCATCGCGAGCGCCGAGGAGCGTCACCGGGAGCGGGAGCTCGAGCTGCTCGGGTCGCTCGTCGCCGAGGTCGGCGCAGCCGCCGAGCGCATTCGACGCTTGGCGGATCGCCTGGCGGAGCTCGACGTCGCCGCGGCGTTGGCGGAGGTGGCCACGGAGTACGACTACCGCCGCCCGGAGGTGGACGAGTCCGATCGCCTCGAGATCCGCGACGGTCGTCACCCGGTGGTGGAGCGTCTGGCGGCCGCGGGTCGCTTCGTCCCCAACGATCTGTCCCAGGATCTCGCGGCGGAGCGACTCTGGCTGATCACGGGCCCGAACATGGCCGGGAAGAGCACGTTCCTGCGGCAGTGCGCCCTCATCATCGTCTTGGCGCAGATGGGGAGCTACGTCCCGGCCCGCTACGCGCGCATCGGCCTGGTGGATCGGATCCTGTCGCGGGTCGGCGCGAGCGACGATCTCGCCCGGGGGGAGAGCACCTTCATGGTGGAGATGCGCGAGACCGCGCAGATCCTCAAGCACGCGACCGCGCGCTCCTTCGTCATCCTCGACGAGATCGGGCGCGGCACGAGCACCTTCGACGGCCTCGCCATCGCCTGGGCAGTGGCGGAGCACCTCGAAGAGGTCGTCGGCTGCCGCGCCTTGTTCGCCACCCACTATCACGAGCTCACGGAGCTGGGGGAGGCGAGCCGTCACTGTCGCAACTACAGCGTGAGTGCCCGCGAGCTCGACGACGACGTCGTGTTCTTGCATCGCCTCGTGCCCGGCGCCGCGAGCCGCAGCTACGGCGTCGCCGTCGCCAAGCTGGCGGGCTTGCCGGAGCCGGTGCTCGCCCGGGCGCGCGCTCTGCTGGAGGAGCTCGAGTCGGGGCGTGGCGCCGCGGGGCGGCACCGTCCCCAGCGACGCGAGAGCAAGGCGCAGCTGGGGCTCTTCGACGCCCCCGCGCCCCCCCGCGGGGAGCGCGAGGCGCTCGATTTGTTGAGGCACGCAGATCTCGATCGATTGTCCGGGATCGAGGCGCTCCAGCTGCTCCATCAGCTCAAGGGCAAGCTGACCCCGTGAGCCGCGGGTTCGTCAGTCGATGCTGCTGACGAACTCGCTCGAGCCGCGCTTCAGGCGGACGCTGTACTCGATGTCCCGGGGCAGGCTGCACGTCTCCTGAGCGAACTCCATGCCGCTGGCCACCTTGGTGATGCAGGCGTGGAGCGCTTCGTTTTCGAGATCACTCTGCGCGATGTCGACCCGCTCCACCTTGCCCGACGGTGGGATCACGAACGCCAACGTGACGGTGCCACGGAGCATCGGATCGAGGGCGACCGCATCCGCGTAGCAGGCGAGGATGCCGTGCCTGCGGGCGGCGAGGGTCCGCTGTACCTCTTCGGTCTCGACGCAATCCTCATCGGGCGGCGCGGGCACGGCTTCCGTCGAGGCGGTCTGTGGAGGCTGGGGAGGGGGCGTTTGCGACGAGCACGCGACGCCCAAGAGGGAGAACGAGGCTGCGACGACGAACGCTCGCCCGCGCAGGGGACGGCGTTCGCCGCCGCGCGCAAGACGATCGGAGGAAGGTAAATGTAGGGAAAATGACCGGCGAAGTGGGCGCATGCTGGGTGCATGCTGTGTCATGACCTCATCGATTTGTCGATGACGACGGAGGAGGCGTGGATGTTCACCTACTTGAGGGCGAACGAAGCGCGGTGTCTTCGTGTCGCCCAGGAGAACATCCGTCGAACGGTGCAGTGCTGGGATAGATTTGTGCCAACGGTGACCGTCACACCGAAGCGCGGAGTCACCTTGCGGAGTCGGCTTCCACGTCACACGGAGCGACGTCACACGGAGCCGACGTCACACGGCGGAGACGGAGTCACGCGGGGCCCGGTGACGAAGAGCGCCGGTCGGTGCCGGAGCGCCGATCGGCGGCGGCGGACGTGAAGATCATCCGCTGCCGTCGTTCCTCCCCGGTTCGTCGCTCGGCGCCGCCGTCGCGCTTCGACGCGCGGCTCAGGTCGAAGGTGGGGCGGAGCGGGGGGAGCGGTTGCCCCGTGGTGTGCGACGTGTCCTTGGTGGCGCTGCTCCGTGCGCCGGTCGACGTGCGCTCCGACGCCCGCGAAGGAGCGGGCGTGCTCTCGAAGGCGGGCAGGCGTGCGTCGAGTCGCAGCTGGCCGAGGCGCGAGAGTTGCCGCCCCGCGCGCGCCTGGAGGTCGGGGAAATCGAACGCGCCGAGCGCCGGCTCCTTCGTCGCGAGGACCTCCAGCGTCTGCCACAGGCAACGCTTTCCCAGGACACCGATGACCAGGCCTTCCAGCTCGAGCAAGCGACTCAGCGGGGAGTAGCCGACGATCTGCCCGTTCAATTTGAGTGAGCCAGCGCGCTCCAGAAGCACTCCGGTGAGCTTCTTGAACGGGTTCTCCGGGAGATTGAGGGCGGCCATGACGCGTCTCAACGTCTCGCGCTCCTCGTCGATTTCGTCGGCGAGCCAGCTCAGGACTCGGCCGTACTCCGTGCCGGCGTTCGCCTCCGCGGAGCGTCGGGCGACGCGGCCCCCGGCGGTCGCGCCCATCAGGTGGTCGTTGAGATAGGTCCCGAGGCGTCGGCGATCGATCGCGTCGTCTTCCGGTCGGGCCTTTGCGTTCCCCTGTGGCATGGCTCCCCCCCCTCAACAAGCGTGCCCGCGCTGGGCGCCGGAGCAAGGACGGAATCGGGGAGCGAAGGTCGGGTGGCTCGAAGGGGGCGGAGCGGGTGAAGCGGGGCAGGGGAGCTCCGGGGGAGGTGTCGAGCGTCACCGGGTCGTCGGAGGAGGGCCCGAAGAAATCATCAGCGCCGTCGTGGAGGGCGCGGCGGCGGAGGTGTCGCGTTGCGGCCGTCCTCCGGCCAGGGATGCTTCGGGTAGCGGCGCATCAGCTCCCTGCGGATGCCCGGATAGTGGCGCTCCCAAAAGCCTCCCAGATCCGTGGTGACCTGGACGGCCCTCTGGTTCGGCGCCAGCAGGTGGACCTGCAGAGGGAGCTGGCCTCGACAAATCCGCGGGGTCTCGACGAGACCGAAGAAATCCTGGAGACGAGACTGGATCCACGGAGGCCTTCCGGGCTCGTAGTGGATCGGGAGCTCCCGTCCCGACGGGAGACGGGTGCGGAGCGGCGCGTGCGCGGCGAGGTCGCGGGCGGTCGCGCTGGGGAGCGTGGCGAGGACGAGCTGACCGAGGTCGAGCTCTGCGAGCTCCGCGAGGGACGTCACCTGGGCGCAGCCGAGCTCGAGACCCTTCGTCGCGATCTCGTCGAGATCGGGCGTCGGTTCGAGGACGCCCTGCTCCTGGAGGAGCCGCAGTCGTTCCTGCAGCGAGGTGAGCGAGTCGCCGGGATCCACGAAGGCCAGGCCCTTGGCGCGCGCGGCCCTGGACAACACCTCGGCCACCTCGGGTCCGGGCGCCGCGCGAGCGCGGCTCTCGTCGAGCACGAGTCGCCCGAACCGGAGGCGGCTCGTGCGCTCGACACGCTCGTCGGGGCCCTCGATGGAGAGGCTCTCGTCGAGCTCGAGCCGATCGGGGTGGAGATCGACGAGCCAGTCGGGCTCGATGCGGCTCGCGACGCGGACGATCGCGCCGCCCCGTTTGCCCTGGGCGCGATCCGCCGCGAGGGCGACGAGCCAGGGAGCTCGGTGGACGACGCTGGTCTCCGCGAGCACCGCGGTGCTGCCGTTCGCCAAGAGCAGCTCACGCCCGTCCCCGCGCCGCTGCGCGACTCGGTCGCCGAAGGCGGCCAGGACGCAGAGGGCGAGCAGTTCGTCCTGATCCGCCCCGTCTGCCTGCGCCTCGGTGCGCGCCCTGAAACGCTGGATCTGGCGCCGGAGCTGTTGCGCCAGGCGGTCCACGGCGCGGGTGGTGGCGGGATCCAGGTCGAGCTGGGCGAGTGCCTGGCGGGACCATCTGGCGCGGGCCGCTTCCTCGAAGCGCTCGATCATGTCGAGCAAGTCCGAGTCGCCGCTGGCGCCGAGCCGTCGATCCGCGGCGCCGAAGCGGATCCGAGCCTCGCGGCGCAGGTCTCGCTCGGAGAGGAGCGCCGCCGCCAGACACGCGCGCTCGGCGCAGCCGCGCTCCTCGCCCTCGACGAGCAAGCGGGCCAGGCGCGGGTGGAGCGGGAGCCGCAGCATGCGCCGGCCCACCTCCGTGAGACGGCCGCTCCGCAGGGCGCCCAAGGTCTCGAGCAGAGTGACGGCGGCTCGCCAGGAGGTGTCGGGGGGCGCCGTGAGCCAGCGCAGGCCGCTCGTGTCGCCTCGACTCGCGAGCTGGAGCACGACGCCGCTCAGGTCTTCTCGTTCGATGGCGGGCGCGTCTTGCACCGGGCGGGCGGAGAAGTTCCCCGCCGTGTAGAGGCGCACGGCCACGCCCGCTCGGGTTCGCCCGGCGCGCCCCGCACGCTGGGTGGCGCGGGCCTGGCTGATCTCTTCGAGCTCGAGGCTGCTCAGTCCCGTCCAGGGGGAGTGCCGAGCCACGCGGGCGACACCGCTGTCGATCACGGTCCCCACTCCGGGGATGGTGACGGAGCTCTCCGCGACGTTGGTGGCGAGCACCACCCGCCGCCGCTCGGAGGGACTGACCACCCGCGCCTGCTCCTCGAGGGGGAGGTCGCCGTGCAGGGAGACAACGTCCAGCTCGCCGGGGAGCTCGGCGAGGGCCTCTCCGCAGCGGCGGATCTCCGCGGCACCCGGGAGGAACACGAGCACGTCGCCCTCCCGCTCGAGCGCCTCACGGACCGCGCTGCGGACCTGCTTCTCCAAGGGCCGCTCGTCGGGTTGACGAGCGTGCCGCACCTCGACGGGATACGTGCGGCCCGCGCTCTGCACTCGGGGCGCGTCGTGGAGGTACTGGGCCACGGCTCCGGCATCGAGCGTGGCGCTCATCGCGACGAGGCGGAGCTCCGGGCGGCGCAGTCGCTGAAGCTCTTCGAGGAGCGCCAGGCAGACGTCCGCGTCGAGGTTGCGCTCGTGGAGTTCGTCGAGGACCACACAGGAGACCCCCGTGAGCTCGGGATCGTCGAGGAGCTGGCGCAGCAGCGTTCCCTCCGTGAGATAGACGAGGCGCGTCCCGGGGCCGGTGACGTCTTCGAACCGCACCCGGTAGCCCACGGCTCCGCCGAGCGTCTGCCCCTGCTCCTCGGCGACACGTCGGGCGGCCAAGCGCGCCGCGATGCGCCGGGGCTCCGAGACGAGGACGCGCCCTTGGCACCAGGTCTGCTGCGTCAAGGCCCAGGGGACGCGGGTGGTCTTGCCCGCGCCCGGAGGAGCTTCGAGGACCAGCCGAGGGCTCGCCTCGAGGGCGCGGAGCGCCTCCGGGAGGACGGCGTCGATGGGGAGCGCCTGCATGGGAGTCGGCTCAGTGAGCTTCGTTCCAGTTCGGGCCCGCCTTGACCTCCACCACGAGCGGCACCTCCAGGGGATACACCCCTTCCATCTTCTCCCGGATCACCCGGCAGGCCTCCTCGACCTCCGCCTCGGGCACCTCGAACACCAGCTCGTCGTGCACGGTCAAGACCATGCGCGCGCCGGGAGTCGGTGGCGTCGAGAGGGCGAGCATCGCCAGCTTGAGGATGTCCGCCGCGGAGCCCTGGATCGGCATGTTCATGGCGATGCGCTCGGCGGCGAAGCGGCGGGCGCGGTTGCCGCTGCGGATGTCCGGCAGCAAGCGGCGTCGACCGAGCAGGCTCCGCACCGCTTCGCCCTCCCGGGCGGCCTCGAGGGTGTGGTCCATGAAGCGGCGCACGCCGTCGTAGCGCCGGAAGTACGCGGCGATGAAGCGCCCCGCCTCGTCTCGGGAGATGCCGAGGGACTTGGCGAGCCCGCTTTCGCCCTGGCCGTAGATGACCCCGAAGTTCACGGCCTTGGCGCGGGTGCGGTGCTCGCGGGTGACCTCTTCCTCGGAGAGCTCGAAGATCTCCATCGCGGTGCGCAGGTGGATGTCCTGCCCGGTCCGGAAGGCCTCCACCAGACGTTCGTCCCGAGAGAGGTGAGCCAACACCCGCAGCTCGATCTGCGAGTAATCACCGCTCACGATGGCGTAGCTGGGGGGCGCGACGAAGGCCTCCCGGATGGTCCGCCCCAGGGCGGTGCGAATCGGGATGTTCTGGAAGTTGGGATCGCTGGAGGAGAGGCGCCCGGTCGCCGCCACCGCCTGTTCCCAGGAGCCGTGGACGCGGCCGGTGTGGGCGTCGACGAGCTGCGGCAGGGCGTCGACGTAGGTCCCCTTCAGCTTGCTGAGCTGGCGGATCTGGAGGATCACCGCCGGGAGCGGGTGTTGATCCGCGAGGGCCTCGAGGGTGGCGGCGTCGGTCGAGCGAGACGTCTTGGTGCGCTTCAGCGGCTTGAGCTCGAGCTCGTCGAACAACAACGTCTCGAGCTGGCGCGGCGAGTTGACGTTGAACTCCTTGCCCGCGATCTCGTGGGCGCGCTGCTCGAGCTCGATCAGCTCCTCTCCGATACGCGCCGAGATGGCGCGCAGTCGCGGAATGTCCACGAGCACCCCGAGGCGCTGCATCCGCGCCAGCTGGCGGGCGAGGGGAAGCTCGAGGTCGAGGAAGAGCCGGGTCAAGCCGAGGGCGTCGAGCTCCTGCCGTTGCAGCTCCACCAGGGAGAGGGCCGCGCGGACGCGGGCGCCGGCGTAGGGCGCGATTTCGGTCACGTCCAGCTCGTCCCAGTCGAGCTTCTGGCGTCCTTTCTTCGTCAACGACTCGTACTCCGGGAGGTGGATGGAGACGAGGGGAGCGAGAGCCTCGAGGGCGTGATTCCGCTCCGGATCGATCAGGTACGAGGCCAGGAGCGCGTCGTGGGAGAAGTCCGGGAGCGGCCCTGCCCCCGCGTCGTCGAGGAGCACGCGGGTCCGCTTGCTGTCGTAGGCGACGGGGCGGACGGTCTCCGCCGTGAAGAGGGAGCCGAGCTCTTCGAACAGGTCGGCGGGCGCGAGCTGTGTCGGCGCGCCCAGGTGCCTGTGCGCGAGCGGGACGTAGACATTGCGGTCGGCCGTGGCGAGGGCGATGCCGAGGAGGGGACCGCGGTGCGCCGCGGGGCTGGTGGTGAAGGGCTCGAGGGCGACCAGCGCTCCCGCCCGCGCGTGCTCGCAGAAGTCGTGGAGGGCGTCGCGGGTGAGCAGCACTTCGGCCTCCGGCGCCGTGCTGTCTGGCGCCGTGGCCTCCCGGGCGGGCGCCGCCGTGGCCGCGGCTCCTGGAGGCGCGCCGGAGGCCTCCTGGGGGGCAGGCGCTGCGGCCCCGTCCGCCGTCGTCAGGGCGTCGCGCTCCTTCTGCAGGGCGGTGAGCTGTCGCTGGAACCCGAGCTCCGTGTACAGCTCCTGGAGGCGCGCGTAGTCCTTCTGCCCGAAGCGCAGCCTCCCGGCGTCGAGGTCGACGGGGCAGTCCTCCTTGAGCGCCACCAACCGGCGGCTGATCCGCGCTTGTTCCTCGTGCTGCGTGAGGGTCTCCCGCAGCTTCTTGCGGGAGATGGCGTCGAGGTGGGCGAAGATCCCGTCGAGGTCGCCGTGCTCGACGAGCAGGTCCCGGGCGGTCTTGGGCCCGACGGAGGGCACCCCGGGGATGTTGTCCGAGCTGTCCCCCATGAGCGCCAACAGATCGCCCAGCTGCGCCGCGGGCACGCCGAAGCGCTCCAGCACCTCGTCGGGGCCGAAGACCCGGTCTCGCATCGTGTCCCAGAGGATCACGGTGGGGGAGACGAGCTGCATCAGGTCCTTGTCCGCACCCACGATGACGACGCGCAGGCCCTGCTCCGTCGCTCGCCGCACCGCGGAGGCGATCAGATCGTCCGCCTCCACGCCCTCCTGCTTGAAGACGGCGAGCCCGTAGGCGCGCACGATCTCCTCGCAGCGGGTCATCTGCACCTTGAGATCGTCGGGCGCGGGAGGCCGGTGGGCCTTGTACTCCGGGTAAATTTCCTGGCGGAATGTCATGCGCCCCGCGTCCATGGCGACGCCGACCAGCCGCGGTTGGCGCTCGCGGAAGAGCCGCTCGAGCATGTTGACGACCCCGTGGACGGCGTGGGTCGGCTCACCGCTGGGGCTCGAGAGGGGCGCGATCGCGTGGTACGCCCGGAGGACGTAGCTGCTGAGATCGACGAGGTACAGGACGTCGGGGGCCCCCGACTCGAACAGGGCGGTCGCCATGGCGACCCTGGATACCGCAGCGGTCCCCTGCCGCCCATAGGCGGATCTTCCTCGAGCGCCGCGGCCCCGGTCCCCGGTCGGCTCCCCCGCGGCTCCGCCCCCGCCGCGCGACAACCCGATGCAACGAATTACAAGTCGTTGACATTCGTCGGCCCGCATTTTTGTTACCTCCTCCGCGCTAGCATGAACATCGCGGGTATCGAGCTCCTCCTGGTGGCCGTCTATTTCCTCGTCCTGGGGGCCCTGTGCACCTTCGGGGCGCACCGGGCGGTCCTCGTCTATCAGTGTTTGCGCCACCGACGCCGCATCCAGCGGGCCTCTCGGGTCTCCCCTCTGGCGGAGGCGGACCTTCCCGTCGTGACGGTGCAGTTGCCCCTCTTCAACGAGGCCACCGTCGTCGGGCGCCTGTTGGAGGCGACGGCTCGGCTCGACTACCCGCGAGATCGCTTGGAGATCCAGGTGCTCGATGACTCCACGGACGAGACCCGCACGCTGGCTCAGGCGAAGGTCCGTCAGCTCCGGGAGAGCGGCGTCGACATCGTGTACGTGCGCCGCCCCGATCGGCACGGGTACAAGGCGGGGGCGCTGGAGTACGGCCTCGAGCGCGCGAAGGGCGAGCTCATCGCCATCTTCGACGCGGATTTCGTGCCGCAGCCGGACTTCTTGCGGGCGATCGTGCCCCACTTCGCCGATCCGCGGGTGGGCATGGTGCAGACCCGCTGGGGCCACATGAACCGCGACGCGAACCTGCTCACGCAGGTGCAGGCGCTGATGCTCGACGGGCACCACCTCGTCGAGAACCGCGCGCGCTACGGATCCGGGTGCTTCTTCAACTTCTCCGGTACCGGCGGGATGTGGCGCAAGGCCGCCATCGAAGCGGCCGGCGGCTGGCAGCACGACACCCTCACGGAGGATCTGGACCTCTCGTACCGGGCTCAGCTCGCTGGCTACCGCTTCGTGTATCGTGAGGACGTGGTGACGCCTTCGGAGTTGCCGGAGGACATGTCCGCGCTCCGGGCGCAGCAGCACCGCTGGGCCAAGGGCACCGTGCAGACGGCGCGCAAGCTCCTGAAGCGAGTGGTGACGTCGCCGCTGTCCGTGCACGAGCGCGTGGAGGCGTGCTTCCACATGCTGCCGCACCTGGCGTATCCGCTGATGATGCTCCTCAGCGTGTTGCTCTTGCCGGCGCTGGTGCTGCTGCCCGCGACGGACTTCGGCACGATGCTCCTGATCGATCTGCCCCTGTGTCTCGGCGCGACGGGATCCCTGGCGGGCTTCTATGCCTTGGCGGAGGTGAGCCAGGGACGTTCGGCGTGGAGCGCCATCAAGCGCCTCCCGGCCTTGATCGCCCTGGGCGCCGGGCTCTCGCCGCACCTGAGCAAGGCGGTGTACAGCGGGTTCACGTCGATGGCGGGGGAGTTCGTGCGCACCCCGAAGCGAGGTGAAGCGGCGGGCCGCTACAAGCAGGTGGCGAAGCTCCCCTTCACGGAGCTGGCGTTGGCGGCCTTGTCGGCGACGAGCGTGGTGGCCGCGATCGAGACCCACCACTGGTTCGCGGCGCCCTTCGCCATGCTCTTCACCTTCGGCTACGGCTACGTCGCGACCCTGGTGCTCCGGGATCAGCTGTTCGTCCGCCGCAGCTCCCAGCTGCCCACGGCCCCCGCCCTGCAGGCGGAAGACAACACCCTCGCCAAGGCTGCCTGAGGTTCCGCGCCGAACGGCCGCCCGTTCGTCCCTTCGACCGACCAGCGCAGTGCCAGCGAAGGTCCGGGTGGGCGGCCCAGCGAACAACAGGCGAGGAGCCCAAGCAGGGGACAGCCCCGCGCA
>Ga0207873_1000360_pt1 | contig 50737 bp, 47 predicted proteins | sample BGWIniCompost_FD_187373 | JGI IMG/M metagenome (GOLD analysis project Ga0207873, IMG submission 187373) | Cellulose adapted compost microbial communities from Newby Island Compost Facility, Milpitas, CA, USA - BGW Initial Compost (SPAdes)... ...
TCTTGGCATGGCCGATATGCGCGTGATCGTAGACCGTCGGCCCGCAGACATACATCCGCACCTGGCCTTCCACCAGGGGGATGAACTCTTCTTTCTTCCTTGTCAAGCGGTTGAAAACTTTAAGTGCCATTGTTTCGCCTTGTCTCCAGTTAGGGTGTTCAGGTTACCGGCCCTGTTGAGCGGTGCGTGGCCGTTACGCATAGCAGACAGGCGTCAACAACAGCCCTTCGCGCTGCGGGGGATCCGGTCAAGATGTCGGGTGTGATCGATCACCAGTATCTTCCTTGCCATTGTCAAGACTGTAACTCTCTATTCGAGACCGTGCGTACCCATTCAGAGATACGCACTTTTAATTATTATCGTTCGCGGGCCGGGCAAAGATCATGCGCCCGGCGGACGTTTGCAGCACCTTCGTCACCGTCGCAGTGATGGTATCGTTGATGTAGCGCCGCCCACCCTCGACGACGACCATCGTGCCATCGTCCAGGTAGCCGACGCCCTGCCCCAGCTCACGCCCTTCCTGAATGATGCGGATCTCCATGTCCTCGCCGGGCAGGAACACCGTCTTGACGGCGTTCGCCAGTTCGTTGATGTTCAGCACGACGACGCCCTGAAGTTCCGCAATGCGGTTGAGGTTATAGTCGTTGGTCAGGATGGCGCAGCCCATCTCTTTAGCCAGCGCGATGAGCTTCTCATCCACCGCATCGACATCAGCCGCGTCCATGTCCGTGATGTGCACGGGCACGCGTGACTCCTTCTGCAAGCGGTTGAGGATTTCGATGCCGCGCCGCCCCCGGTTGCGCCGCAGTGTGTCGGCGGAGTCAGCGATGTGCTGAAGCTCCTGCAGGACGAAACGCGGCACGACCATCGGCCCCATGATGAAGCCCACCTGGCTGATGTCCGCAATACGCCCGTCGATGATCACGCTTGTGTCGAGCAGCACCTTGCGGCTGGGGGTTAAGCCCTCCTCGTCGGCGGCGGGGCCTACACCCGCAATCCGCCCCTGGAACAGCTCGAATATGTCGCGCCGCCGCATGGCGAACACTGCCGCGCCGAAATAGCCGAACACCACCGCCGCCACGACAGGCAGGATGTTGCTGTACGGCGAAGGCAGGAAGGAGAGCGGCCAGGCCACCAGCGCGGCAACCACCAGCCCCAGGATCAGGCCGATGACGCCCGCGACAAGCTGCTGCGCGGGCACCTTGCTCAGGTAGTCGCGCAGCGTCCTGGCCGGGCGCGTTGTCAGGTAAGGCGTCAGGATGAGGCCAAACAGCGCGCCGACCAGAGCCGACACGAGCGACCACATCTCCGGCGGCTCACCCGTGATCTCCGACAGGCGGAACCCAAACCGCAGCCCGGCGAAGGCCAGGAAGATCATCCCGACCAATCGCATAAAGAATTCGAAGCTCATTGTTAGTCCACTTCGTAATCAATTTTGTGTGTTGGGAATCCGGCAGAACAGTCCCCACCCCATTGCAGTAGCCTGCGTTGTGCCGTCCCCACCTTGGTTTGGGTCTGCGCGCTAGAGATCGGATGTATAAACGAGGGATTAGTGCACGTGCCTGTAGCGATGCCAAACGCGCAAACCCGCTTTCTTTGCGCCATTTTAACATAAAACAGGGAGGGGTAACAGTCTCGTGACAGCGGGGCGGGCAGCGGGCGGGCTTTGCAATATCACCTCGCCCCGGCGAACCGGGGCGAGGTGGCACATTTTCCGGGTTTACAGCACAGGCCCGCCCGCCTGTGAAGCGGCCTCGGCCTCCGGCGGGGTAGCGATGGGCTCCTCCGCCGGGCGCTTCAGCTTCCACAGCGCCAGCGGCGCGCTCAGCAGGATCACGACCACCGCCACCCAGAAGGGCGACTGCGGGCCGACGTTGTCGTACAGCAGCCCGCCGATGTACGGCATCGGCACGGCGACAATGCCCAGCGCCGACCAGAAAATACCGTACATAATACCCAGCGACTCTTTCGGCACGGACTTGCTCAGCAGCGAGGAGAAGGCCGGCGAGCCAAACGCGATAGCAATGCCAAAAATGCCGAAAGCGGCAATGAAGCCCACCTGCGTCGGGAACAGCACCATGATCGCCAGCGAGGCGGCGACCAGCACACCGCTCAGGCTGATGCCCCAGTGCTCGCCGTAGCGGTCGGCGAGCATACCGCCGGGCACCATCGCCAGCGCAGTGATAACGGACATCCCCGCAAAGAGCGCGCCGTACATCGTCTCGCCCAGCCCGCCGATCTCGGTCGCGTACTTGGGCAGGAAGGGCAACATCACCTGGAAGCTCGCATCGCGCAGGCCGTCCACGATGAACAGCCACGTCACCACGCCGCCCGCCAGCACGATGCTCACCAGCGCCACCAGATCGCGCTTGAGGCGGCCTGCGTTGAGGTCGGAGAGGCGGGCGTTGAGCGGCTTGCCCCGCGCAATCAGGAGGCGCAGCACCGTCGCAACGGCGAAGATGCCCGTCGCCGTCCACATCATCACCTTGAAGCCGTGATTCTCCACGAGGAAGCCGCCGAGCAGCGGCCCGACGATCTGGCAGGTGAGGAACAATCCCTCGACCAGCCCGAAGGTGCTGGCCGTCTTGCCTTCCGGCGCGGACTCTGCCGTGTACGCCTGGAAGCTCGGGGCGACGAGCGAGCTGCCCGCCGCGCCCATCAGCGCGCCGAACATCGCCCAGGCCCACGTCGGTGCGAGCGTGTAGCCAAGGTACGCTAGCAGCCCGAACACACTGCCGAGCGCAATTGTCGGCAGGCGGCCCAGGTTATCCGAAATCCAGCCACCGAGCACACGAAAGGCGATCGACATGATCGTCTGCGCGGTGAAGAAGAAGCCCACCTGGCGCACGCCGGCCCCCAGCGACTCCAGGTAGAGCGGCTCGTAGGGAGCGTACATGTTGCTCGTGATATTGGCGACGATCATGGCGAAGGTGACGACTGCGAGCTCGCGCGGCATGTCGCGTAGTTTCATATCTGTCTCCGTCGGCGAAACGTCGATGTAGATGGTGTACGGTGTATGGCATGCGGCGTATGGCTAATGGCTCGCCCAACCGCGAGATTATGCTGTATCCTAAAGTCACGCGCCATAAGCTTATAGGCTATAAGCCCCATACGCTGTGTACTCTGATCCGGTTCCCAGGAGGACCTGTGCCTTGAGCCTGCTGACAGCCCTGCAACTGGAAGCTCTGTTTATTGTCGCGCTGCTGCTGCCACTGCTGCTTCAGCTCGTGGCGTTGTACCTTACCAGCCGCGCGCTATGGACGTTCACCGGGCGCTACTTCGGGCGGACGGTGTGGGCGCTGTTCGCGCTCGTCGGCGTGCCGCTCCACGAGTTGAGCCACGCCATCGCCTTCATGCTGACCGGCGCGGGCGTGCGCCGGATGGTGCTCTTCGCGCCTCGCGGGCTGCCGGAGTACAACGGGGCGACCGGCGTTGTCGTCCCCCGGCGGAAGCCCTCCGGGCTGTCGCGGCTCGTCTCGTCGATCGCGCCGTTCTTCGGCTGCTCGCTCGCCGCATGGCTGGCGCTGCGTCTGCTGCTGCCTGGCTTCGAGGTCGCACATGACATCCCCGCGCTAGACCTCGCCGCGCTGCAAAACGGCGGGCTGGGGCGGGCGGCGGTCCAGGTGGCGACGGAGTATGTCCGGGGGCTGGTCGAGGCGTTCACCCGGCTGGAATGGCTGAACTGGCGCACATGGCTCGCCATCTACCTCGGGGCCTCGCTGGGCATGGGAGCAGCCCCCAGCGCGGAAGACTTCAAGCTGTTCTTCCCGGCGCTGCTCGCGCTGCTGGTGCTGCTCCTGCCGGTGTTCGCGCTCATCCAGGCGCTCAGCGACCCGCAGGCGGCGTTCGCGCTGGTGCGGGATGCCGCCGGGAGCGTGATGGTGCCGATCGGCGCGGCGCTGAGCTACGCGACAATCTTCGCGCTGCTGGTGCTCGCGGTGCTGGTGTTGCTCCTGCCGCTCCGGCGTTTGCGGCGTTAGCTATTCGACGAAGATTTCGACGCGCTCGCCGTCCTCCTCATCCTCTACGTCGATGATCTTGCCGCGCTGCCCGTGACGGATGGCCTCCATCACTTCCTCAAAGTCCAGCCCTTCGAGGTCGGGGGCGAAGCGTGCGCCCATCCGCAGACCGACGTTGATCAGGCTCATGGGGATGTTGATGTTGGCCTTTACCTGCCCGGTGCCGATGCTTGTCACCCGCACGCGCAGGTAGCGCGGCTCGTCGGCGGCGCGCGCTGTCGCCTGAGCCTTGGAGGAGGCGTTCTGCAGCGCCTTGAGAAGCTGCGCGCCCTCCTCCGCGGAGATTTTGCCCTCGGCAATCATGTTCAGAATCTTGATACGTTCCTCTGTTGTCGACATTGCGTTTCGTCCCCTGTTCGGGTGGCCGGTATTAGTTAGCCGAATGAGTCATCATTCCCTGCCAGTTGAGCCGGCAAAATCGGTCTTACTTTGTTAACCCTCATCCCGGACGCGACTGCGGTCGCCGGGAGAGGGGGCAACTCAGCACATAGCGTTAGCCGCCGCACCTAGTCCAGCATCTTGCGCATCTGGACGAGCGAGCGCACCCGGTGGAAGCCGGATTGTGTCAGCAAATCCTCGACGGCGGGGTCCCCGGCGAGCGTTTCCACCCGCACCAGCCGCCCGCGCAGATCGGGCAGGTTCAGCGCGTGGCGCAGCAGCGCCTGCCGCGCCGCCCAGTCCTCGATGTCCGGGTCAAGGAAGAGCGTGAGCCTCGGCCTGTCGAGCGCGGCGTACTGCACCCACAACACACCGGCAAGCTGGCGCGGCGCGTAGCTGGGTGTCATGACCCAGTGCTCGATGCTGCTCGTGTTGAGCAGCCCACCGAACACCTGCAGCCCGTTCATGTCCCGCCGCTCGATCACGCGCGTCCAGGCCATCGCGCCGGGCCGTGCCCGGTCGAAGATAAAGGCGGCCTCGGCGGCAGTCTCGCCGGGGCGGCGCAGCCGGATGACCCAGCCCGGCATCTTGCCGGCAGGCAGGGGCGTCTCGATGTGCGACGTCTCCCAGTGCTCCAGCGTGCCGAAGCGCTCAAAGCCCAGCGTCTCGTACAGGTGGATCGCGCCGTCGTTGTCCGCCTCAACCTGAAGCGCCGCCCAGCGCCCGCCCTTGCGCCGGACCAGGCCCAGGCTCGCCTCCATGAGCATCCGCGCAATACCCCGCCGCCGGTAGTCCGGGTGAACCGCGACATTGGCGATCAGCCAGCCGCGCCCCAGCCGGGGATGAACGCCGCCGGGATACAGGCTGACGTTGCCGACCACGCGCCCCTGGTCTCGCCAGACGTAGCCGATGCCGAACCCCAGCCCGAGCAACTCGTCAAGCAGGCCGAGCAGCCACAGCAGCGGGCCGAGCCGCCCCACCAGCCTCATCTCGCGGACGGCAGCCCGCCCGCTTGCGTCGAGCCGCCGCGCAAAGCAGATCTCAACCAGATCAGCGATCTGGCTCATGTCACGCGCGAGGCGGGTGCGGACCATCTGCCCCGTCTGCGCGGCAGAATTGCCGGTGGTATCCCGGCCCTTAAGCAGTGCGGCGGTCATTGCCGTGTTCCCTAACCTTCACCCTCGACGGCTGCAAGCAGTTTCTCCGCCTCTTCTACCGTGATCTTACCGTCTTCCAGCATCTGAAGGATCATCAGTCGTTCCTGCTCGGCGGTGGCCCTGCCGGGGCTGCCGCCCGAAGCCCTCGCCTCAGCATGCGCGCCGTAGCGCTGCGCGCGTCTGAACTCCTGCTCAACGCGGCGCTGCGCGGCATCCACCTGGCGGCGGGCGTTGTGCAGCCGCCGCTCGACCTGCCGTCGGACCCGCTCGGAGATCGTACTCGCGAGATCGGCTTCGAGCGAGGCGAACTGCGACTCCAGCTCGGCGGAAATATCGGCCAGGTGCTTGCTGATCTGGCTGCCAATGGCAAACGTGTAGGCGAACGTCGTCTCCTCGTCCAGCTCGCTGCGCTGCTTGATCAACACCACCGGCGCCTGGTCTATAATGATCGTTGCCGAGCCGCCGCCGATGGTCACGATGCGGCGGTCGCCCTCACGCACCGGCTCCGGCCCGCATTCGCACACCAGCTCGCTCTCAAGCGGCAGCACGAAGCGCGCGCTGACATCGGGGGGCAGGCGGAACACCGCATCGCCATGGATATGCGTAAAGTGCGAGACAGTCTCGGGCGAGAGGCTGCTGCGCAGCGCGAGCATACCCCTCACCTCAGCGATCTCGATGTTGCCCTGCAGGTCACGCCCGAGGAAGTCGCCCATAACCTCGCCTACCCGCACGTCCTCACGCACGTCGCGCAGCGAGAGCGAGCCGTGCACTGCGCGTAGCTGCACGTCCTCGGCGACATCGCGGACGCGCACATCGCCGATCACCTCGTCGAGGTGCAGCATGCCTACCCGCCGGACGCTGCACGTCCCGTTGACAGAGTGGCCCACCAGCCCGCCGGTCAGGTCCTTGACGCGGCAATCGCCAAGCACTTCACGGATCTCGACCGTGCTGCCTTCCGGCACGCGCAGCGAGCAGTCCCCCACGCTGTCGATGAACGCCCCGTCTTCCGTGCGCTCGATGGAAAGCGGTTCCTCGCCCTCAATGCGCGTCTCGTCGGTTGGCGTGCCGCGCACGTCAAGGTCTCCGTTGCAGCGTACTGTGATGTGTGGCGTTAAGCCAAGTTCAAGCCGTTCCGTTACCATGGTTCAGGCCTCCTGTAGATCTTCGCCCCGCAGCCGGGCAAGGGCTTCCTCGGTGGTAATCTCACCGCGGTAAAGCTGGTCCAGAATCAGCGAGCGCTCTTCCGGTGGGATATGCCCTTCATCCGCATCGGCATAGTCGCTCGGAACTTCAAACCCAAGGGTGCGGATTACGTCCTTTAGACGTGCGCGGACCGTCGGGTAGGAGATGTCAAGCTCCTTCTCGACACGCTTGATGGTGCCCTCACAGCGGAGGAATGTCTCAACGAATTGAATCTGCTCGGCGTTTAGCCGGGAGAGCCGCCCCAGGGTAAAATGACCTTCGATGCTCGTGCCGCACTGGCGGCAGTGCAGCTTGGTTACCTGGAGGCTTTCACCGCAGACAGGGCAGTGGCCGGGTGTGGGATACATGGTGCACCTCTCGCAACTCTGAGACGGTGGTCACAATCTCAGTTTTTTGCAATTATAGACTCGTATATTGACATTGTCAATTTTCGTCTTAATTTTTTTAAACTAGCGTTTAATGCGGCGCCGGGCCGGTGTGCAGTGAGTGTACCACCTTTCGCCCCCGGTGTTGACAGCGCCAGCCCTCTTGCGACGATCCCACCCCCTCCCCTGCCAGCCACAAAGTTCATCCGTGGAGCGTCTGCAACAAGCCGGGCTGAGGGCCTGATATCCGGTTGACAAGTGCCCACAGTTGCGACACAATGGTGACCACTGACCTGACGGTGATTCGTTAACAAGCCATCGCAGGCTGCAACCGGTCTGTTACTATTAACAACCTCTGGAGTCTGAAGATGATACAGGACGCTCTACGCGACGCAGAAGTGCGCATGAGAGGCGCAATCAACGCCCTGGAAGAGGATCTCACCTCCATTCGGACGGGCCGGGCCTCACCCAAGCTTGTCGAGAAGCTGCCTGTGGAATACTACGGGACGACCACCCCGCTCCAGCAGCTTGCGGCGATCGCGGCGCCTGAGCCGCAGTTGCTTACCATCCGCCCCTTCGACCCCAAGTCGCTGAGTGCGATCGAGCGGGCCATCCAGAGCTCAGACCTGGGGCTTACGCCGAACAACGATGGCAAGATCATCCGGCTGGCGATCCCCAGCCTGACCGAGCAGCGCCGACAGGAGCTGGTCCGGCTGGTGCAGCGTCGTCTGGAGGAGGCGAAGGTCGCCGTGCGCAACATCCGGCGCGACACGCTGGAAGACCTGCGCGAAATGGAGAAAGAAAAGCTGATCTCCGAGGACGACTTCTTCCGCGCCAAGGAAGAACTCCAGAAACTGACCGACCGCTATTCCGACGAGATCGACAAGGTCGGCCAGCGGAAGGAACAGGAGATCATGGAAATCTAGAAACTGGTACCGGATAAATGGACCTGGTGCGGGAAACACCCGACGAAGACATTACAGCCGAATACCCACTGCCCGACAAAGTGCCAACGCACGTCGCCGTCATTATGGACGGCAACGGGCGCTGGGCGCGTCAGCGCGGGTTGCCCCGCATCGCCGGTCACCGAGCAGGGACCGAAAACCTGCGTGAGATCCTGCGGGCCTGCGTGGAGTTTGGCATCAAAATCCTCACCATTTACGCCTTTTCGACAGAGAACTGGGGCCGCCCCGAAGAAGAAGTCCAGGGGTTGATGTCCATCCTGCGTGATGTCATCGACCGTGAGCTGCCCGAGCTTCACCAGGAAGGCGTGCAGCTTCGCCACCTCGGCGATCTGTCGAAAGTTGAGGAGGATCTGCGGGAGAAGATCTACCACGCCATCGAACTAACCAAGAACAACGACCGGCTCATTTTGAACGTGGCCTTCAACTACGGCGGGCGCGCAGAGATCATCCACGCCATCCGTGAGATCGTTGAGCATGGTTACAAGCCGGAGGAGATCACCGAGGAGCTGGTCAGCCATTACCTCTACACTGGCGACCTGCCCGATCCGGATCTGATCATCCGCACAAGCGGGGAGCTCCGCCTGAGCAACTTCCTGATCTGGCAGAGCGCCTATGCTGAATACTACTTCCCCGAAGTCTACTGGCCTGACTTCAACCGGCAGGAGCTGTACAAGGCCCTGCTGCACTACGCGCAGCGTGACAGGCGCTTTGGGCTGATTGAATAACCGTGCGTGAGCGTGTTCTGAGTGCATTTCTTTTTGGCATCCCAGCGCTGGCGATGCTCATCGCCGGCGGCGCGTGGATGATCCTTCTGGTGGTCCTCATCACCGGGATCGCCCTGGTCGAATTCAGCCATCTCGTCGCCCGGCGGGGGCATCGCGCCTTCGGCGGGCTGATGCTGTTATGGCTGGCGCTGTTCGTCGCCGACCGCGTCATGCCGGAGCGCAACCTGCTGGAGCCCGGCATGGCCTTGCTGCTGCTCGCCACGATGTTCTGGGCGCTGATCCGCTACCGGCAGGGCGTGGTGAACGCCCTCACCGGCTTCGCGCTGACCGTCGCGGGCAGCATGTACATCGGCTGGTCGATGGTGCACTATATCGGCATCCGCGCACTGCCGGATGGGCTGTTCTGGACACTGTCGGTGGTGCTCTCAGTGTGGCTCGCGGATACCGGCGCATACCTCGTCGGCAGGCGCATCGGGCGCACACCGCTGATGAAGGACGTCAGCCCCAAAAAGACATGGGAGGGTTTTGTATCGGGCATTGCCGTCGCAGTGACAACCGGGGCGCTGTTGCCGCTGCTGTGGCACGCGCTCGGCGCGAGCAACGCCATCACGCCCCTGCGCGGCGTGGTGATCGGGCTGATCGGCTCGATTGTCGGCACGCTCGGCGACCTCAGCATCAGCATGGTCAAGCGCTACGTCGACGCCAAGGACTCAAGCAACCTCATCCCCGGACACGGCGGGTTTCTGGACCGCCTCGACTCGATCATCGTCACCGGCCTGCTGAGCTATTACTACCTGAGACTGGTTCTCTTCTAGAGTAGCTGCCGCCTGCCCCGGAAGCCCGGGCAGGGATGCGCGGCGGCGGCACGATACGGTACTATCAAGCTAACTAAGCCAAACACAGACCACCTGCCACCTCCATCTCACCAACGAGCAACGGGCCGGCTGCTTGCCCCGGCCCGCGCTGGTTTTCTTATTCTCTTTTAGCGGCTGCGTCCCGGCTGGGGGGACAGCCTTACGCAGCCTGTCTGTTGATTCGCACCAGTCAGGAGAGAGTAACGAATGTCAGGGCATATCACCACGATTGAAGGCCACATCCTGGAGCAGCAGCGGCTGCACCCGGAGGCAACCGGCGTCTTTACGAACCTGATGTACGACATCGCGCTGGCGGCCAAGCTGATCGCCCGCGAGACGACGCGCGCCGGGCTGGTGGACATCCTGGGCCACGCCGGGGATGTCAACGTGCAGGGTGAGCAGCAGCAGAAGCTCGACGTGTACGCGCACAACACCATCGTGCGGATGGTGGACCATACCGGGCGCGTATGCGTCATGGCCTCAGAGGAAGACCCCGACCCGATCCCCATCCCGGAGAAGTACGGTTGCGGCCCGTACGTGCTGCTGTTCGACCCGCTCGACGGCTCGTCCAATATCGACTACAACGTGAGCGTCGGCACCATCTTCTCGATCCACCGGCGTATCAGCCCGGGCGATGGGCCCGGCACGCTCGATGACCTGCTCCAGCCGGGCTACAAGCAGGTCGCGGCGGGCTATATTCTGTTCGGCTCCAGCACGATGCTCGTCTATACGGCGGGCGATGGCGTGCATGGCTTTACGCTCGACAACAGCGTGGGCGAGTTCCTGCTCTCGCACCCCAACATCCGCATCCCGAGCAAGCCGCGCTACTACAGCATCAACCAGGGCTATCAGAAGTACTGGTATCCGGGTATCGCGGAGTACGTGCGCTGGCTGACCGGGCGCGAGGAAGGCGGCCCGGAAAAGGAACTTTCGCTGCGGTACGTCGGCTCGATGATCGCCGACTTCCACCGCACGCTGCTCTCAGGCGGCATCTTCATGTACCCCGCCGACAGGAAATCCGCCTCCATGCCGATGGGCAAGCTGCGGCTGCTGTACGAGTGCGCGCCGCTGGCGTTCATCGCGGAGCAGGCGGGCGGGGCGGCTTCCGACGGCATCAACCCGATTCTCGATATCCAGCCGACCTCGCTACACCAGCGCACGCCGTTCTTCGCCGGGAATCGCGAGTTGGTCGAAAAGGTGGAGGAGTACATCCGCAAGTATGACGGCGAATGGCTGTCCGTCTACGAGCAGCATGTCACGCTGGCCCGCGAGCGCCAGCGCGCAGAGTAAGGGCAGACGCACGCAGGGGCGTGGTAGAGGGTGCGCCCCGTTCGTACCAGCGTGGGTAGGGGCGGGTCTCAGACCCGCCCCTACATGTGCGTTTCGAGAGAATCTACCGCGCTACACCACCTCAACCACCGACGTATGCACGTCGAACACCGGCGGGTTTTCCAGGTGCTTCTTGACCGCGCACTGGTCCGCCGCGCGGATCACTGCCGCCTTGTACTTCTCAGGGAAGGTCGGCGGAACCTGAATATCCAGCTCTACCTTCTCGACCATGCGAGTGAAGGGGTTGGTCTGCATCCGCTGGACGATGCGGATGTTCTCGGTGGGCAGGCCGCGCTGCTTGCAGAAGTTCAGCACGTAGATGCCCGCGCATGTGCCAATCGACGCCAGGAACAGCGCAAACGGCGTGGGGGCCGTGCCATCCTGGTTCGTGGGGATGATCATGCCGCCCAGGTTCGCGTCAACCTCAAGCCCGCCGGGGAAGGTGATTTCTATTTCCATGCCGTGTTTAAACCTCGCTTAGGGAATGTCTGTCATGCGTTCACATGACGTTAGATGCAGGCGGCTGTGAAGGGTCGCACGATTGGAGCAGATTTTGCGAACAAGAAGGGCGCACCAGAGGATCGGTGCGCCCTGTGCCTTAGCTCTGCTGCTCCGCCTCCAGGCGGTCGCAGTAGATATTGATGGCCTCCCGCATGAAGGCGGGCAGGTCCGGGTGGAACTACGAGATGGTCCTGTTGAAGTCAGGATCATCGTTGTACAGGTTGCCAAGACCGCGCAGCAGATCGATCGTCGGCTCGTAGAAGTAGCGCAGGTGCTGGTGCCAGCGCCCGATCACCTGCTGAACTTCCTCGCTGGCCGGGTCCTCACCGATCAGGTCGGCAAGCGCCTGGTAGTTGGCCCCGCCCTCCGCGAGGATCTGCTTCCGCTGCTCCGGCGAGTAGCTCTTCCAGCGCTGGTAGGAGAGGTCGACGTTCTCAGCGCCCCACCGCTCACGGGCCTCCTGCGCGTACCTCTTCTCTTCCTCCTCGGTAAAACCAGTAAACAGTTTCTTCTTGCTCATTTCCACGCCTCCCGTTACGTTTGCGATGGTCATGTCGATGGTTCGGATGAGACCCTTCAGCCGGTGGATGCGCGCCTCCAGCGCGGCACGATGCCCCTGCAGCGCACTGACCAGATCGAAATCGGGCGCGTCGAGAATCTCCCTGATCTCGGCGAGGCTCAGGTCCAGCTCGCGGTAGAGCAGGATCTGCTGGAGCCTGAACAGCGCGGCATCCTCGTAGTAGCGATAGCCGTTCTCGCCCACATACGATGGCTCCAGCAGCCCGATCTCGTCGTAGTAGTGCAGCGTCCGTACGCTGACGCCGGCCAGGTCGGCCAACTGCTTGACGGTATACATGGTGTTCGTGGTCTCATTCATGCCCACGATGATAAACTATCACGCAACGTGAGAGTCAAGGGGAAATGGCAAAATTGGCGTAGGAAATTTCAGCACTCCCTCTGGCGCTGTTTCGCTTCAAAACCCCACCCCTATCAGCCTTCGGCTGACCATGCAGTTATGGGGGCCTCCTCCGCGATTAAACATCGCGGCTGTCGGCCCCCGGGAATTTTGTTAATCTGGTGATGTAGGGCTATTCATGAATCAGGAGCCGCGAAGTTCATTCGCGGCTCTCTCCAATCTCCTCTATTCGCGGCGTGCTGCGACGCACCTAGTGCTGCAAGATCTGCGAGAGGAACAGCTTGGTGCGCTCGTGCTGCGGGTTGTTGAACAGGTCTTGCGGCGTGGAGTGCTCAACGATGAGGCCATCGTCCATGAAGATCACCTCGTCGGCGGCGGCCCGTGCAAAGCCCATCTCGTGCGTCACGCAGACCATCGTCATGCCCTCCCGCGCGAGGTCGAGCATTACATCCAGCACCTCTTTGATCATCTCCGGGTCGAGCGCGCTGGTCGGCTCGTCAAACAGCATGATCTTGGGGTTCATCGCCAGCGCCCGCGCAATCGCGACACGCTGCTGCTGCCCGCCGGAAAGCTGGCCGGGGTAGCTGTTCGCCTTCTCCGGGATGCCCACCCGCCGAAGCTGCTCCATCGCAATTTCCCGCGCCTCAGCGTCCGAACGCCCGCGCACCACCTTCTGCGCCAGCGTCACGTTCTCCAGCACGGTCAGATGCGGGAACAGGTTGAAAAGCTGGAACACCATGCCGATATCAGTGCGGATGCGGTTCAACTGCTTCTGGTTCGTCGTGAGCCGCTGGCCCGCCACCCAGATCTCGCCGCTCGTCGGCACTTCGAGGTGGTTGATGCAGCGCAGCAGCGTGGACTTGCCCGATCCGCTCGGCCCGATGATCACAACCACCTTGCCGGGTTTGATGGACAGGCTGACGCCCTTCAGCGCCTGCACGTTGTGAAAGTACTTGTGCACGTCCTTCACAACAATGATGTAGTCATCGCGTTCAGCCATCGGTCCTCATCCGTCTTTCAAGCAGCCGCACAAACAGGGACAGCACAACCGTCAGTGTGAGGTACAGCACGGCGAGCGTCATGTACGCCTCTGGGAAGCGGAAGGTCCGCCCGGCGTACAGCCGCGCAATCTGTGTAATGTCGCGCACGGCCAGCACCGAGACGAGCGAGGTGTCCTTCACCATCGCCACGAACTCGTTGCCGAGGGCGGGCAGCACGTTGCGGATGGCCTGTGGCAGGATCACGTACCGCATCGCCTGCGCGTAGCTCATGCCGAGCGAGCGCGCCGCCTCCATCTGCCCGCGCCCGATGGACTGGATACCGGCGCGAAAGACCTCCGCGAGAAACGCACCGTAGGCCACTGCCAGCGCGATGATCGCGCGGACGCTCATCGAGACGCTCTGGTTGTTGAGGCGGGCCAGCGGAGCACCCAGCCTGATCCCCTGGTCGAGCAGGAGGTTGCCGAAGGCATTGAGGGCGCCCATCACCGCCGGCACTCCCACGAACGCGATAAAGAAGATCAGCACCAGCATCGGGATGCCGCGGACGATCTCCACGTACAGCGTCGCCAGGTTGTTGAAAAACGGGCTCCCCGAAATACGCCCCAGACCGGCCAGCAGGCCAAAACACAGGGCAATGCCATAAGATGTGAGTGCGGTGATGATAGTAAAGCGCAGACCGGCGATGATAAAGCTGAGGGCCTGGGTAAAGTTGGGGTTGGTAAAGATAATGACGTACGCCGTGATCATGATGACCACGAGCGCCACAAACCACCACGGAAAACGGTTCAGACGATCCGCCAGAGCATCCCGGCGTAAGGGGATCTCTGTCGTGCTCTCCAGCGCGAGTGCCGCCTCCTCACGCCGCCGCTCGACTTCGCTGCTCTTGAACACCTGCTGCTCCCGTATGTTACAAATCGGTGTGCAGGACCTGGAGTCCTGCACACCGATCGACTCAACCAGGTAAGAACACGGCGGTCGCGCGTGTCAGGAGCTAAGTCCCTCGGCGTCAGCACCGAAGTACTTGAGGTTAAGCTCTTCCAGCGTACCATCCGCGCGCATCGACTCGATGGCCTGGTTCACCGGGTCAACGAGGTCGCTGCCCTTCGGGAAGATGAAACCAAGCTGGTCGCTGACGATCGGCGGGCCGATAAGCTCGACCTGATCCGCGTTCTCGCCGACGTAACCCTGCCCGGCCACCTCATCGATGATCACAGCGTCCACATCACCGTTGATGAGCGCCTGCACGGCGAAGGGGAACTGCTCAAAGGCGTTGATGCGGTCTTCCGACAGGTATCGGGTGGCGGTCTCGTAGTTGGTCGTCCCCGTCTGGGTACCGAGGATCAGGGAGTCGTCTTCGGCAAACTCCTCGATGCTGCCGAAGCGATCCTCACCCCGGCGCACGAGCAGACGCTGCTCGATGTTGATGTAACCAACCGAGAAGTCAACGATCTGGGCGCGGTCCTCAGTGATGGTGATGCCGTCAGCCGCCATATCGAACTGGCCGTCGGCAACCGCCTGGATCATGCCCTCCCAGGCAGCCTCCTGGAAGACCGGCGCGCAGTGCAGGCGGGTGCAGATCTCGTAGATCGCATCATAGTCCCAGCCGCCCGGTCGCCCGCTCTCAACATCAATGTAGTTAAACGGGGGGTAAGCGTTCTCGACCGCGATGGTGATCTCGCGGCAGTCCAGGTCCACAATGGCCTCTTCGGCGCTGCCCAGGCAGCCAGGGTTCAGGACGTCCTCACTGGCCGGGGGCATCGCGACACCGTCGCCCTCGTCCTCCTCACCGACAATGGGCTCCTCCACCTCTTCACCGGCTACGTCGCCCGCAGGCTCCTCACCGGCGCTATTCCCTGGCGCTGCACAGGCGACCAGCGTGATCGCCAGAATCAGCAGCAGCCATAGATGGAGCTTTCCTCTATGCATCTGTCTCCTCCTCGTGGCTCCCCTATGATAGAATTGTGTACAGAATGGCGCGGGCCGCCGTTCGTACCCGAGGCATGTGATCGTGTCCGGGGGTGACACGAATCGAAATAAGTATAAGTAAAGCGTGGTGGGTTGTCAATTTAGCGGAAACCCGGTAACGTAGGCGGATACTGCAGGGGTTATCAGCCGAAACAGCGTCCGGCATCCGCTCGCCGGTTGGAAAGAGCGCAGCAAGCAATTAGCAAGGGGGTAATCATGGACGCGATGGAACAGCAGCGTGTGGATATTTTTGAAAAGACGAAGGACTTTACCCGCGCCCGGGAAGCTCAAGCCATGGGCTTCTACCCCTTCTTCATCCCCTTTGAGGACTCGGAAGGCACGGTCGTCCGCTACGAGGGCCGCGAGATCATTATGATCGGCTCGAACAACTACCTGGGGCTGACCACCCACCCCAAGGTACGCGAAGCCGCCAAGAAGGCCATCGACGACTTCGGTACGAGCTGCACCGGCTCGCGCTTTATGAACGGCACGCTGAAGATGCACCGCGAGCTTGAGGAGCGGCTGGCGAACTTCATCGGCAAGGAGTCGGTTCTCGTCTTCTCCACCGGCTACCAGACCAACCTCGGCACGATCTCGGCGATTGTAGGCCGGGGCGACGTGATCATCACCGATAAGGAAGACCACGCCAGCATTATCGATGGCGCGATGCTCTCCCTCGGCGAGCTTAAGCGGTTCCGCCATAATGACATGGCCGACCTGGAGCGGGTGCTCAGCAAGCTGCCCCCCGATGTCGGTAAGCTGGTCGCGGTGGACGGCGTGTACAGCATGGGCGGCGACATCGCCCCGCTACCCGACCTGATCGCGCTGTGCAAGAAGTACGGCGCGCGCCTGCTCGTGGACGACGCGCACAGCATCGGCGTGCTGGCGAACGGTCGGGGCACGTCTGCCCACTTCGGCGTGACCGACGAGGTGGATCTCATCACCGGGACGTTCAGCAAGTCGTTTGCCTCGATCGGCGGGTTCGTCGGCGGGGATGACGACGTGATGCACTACATCCAGCACCACGCTCGCTCGCTGATCTTCAGCGCCAGCCTGCCCGCCGCCAACACCGCAACGGTACTTGCTGCGCTCGACATCATCGAGAACGAACCCGGCTACGTGCAGCAGGTGTGGGATAACGCGGAGTTCATGAAGAAGGGGCTGCTGGAGCTTGGCTTTGACATTGGCGACAGCCAGACGCCCATCATCCCGATCATCGTCGGGGACGATATGCGCTGCATCTTCTTCTGGAAGGCGCTGTTTGAGGCCGGGCTGTTCACCAACCCGGTGATCCCGCCTGCCGTTCCGCCCAACAAGGCGCTGCTGCGTACGAGCTACATGGCGACCCACACGCGCGACCAGCTTGAGCGCGCCCTGAACATCCTCGATGAGGTGGGGCACCGCCTCGGCATTATCTAGCGGGGCGTTACCCCCTGACTGGCGAGAAAGAAGGCCAAATAACATAAGAGGCGCGGAGAGTCTTCCCTCTCCGCGCCTCTTAGTTTACCCCTACGGTATCACCGGGAAGCGGTCAAGCGGGGCGTAGACCGCGCCGACCAGCCCCGGCCCGGTGTGCGCGCCGAGCACCGGCGCGACATCGCCAGTGGGCAGGAACGTGCAGTCAAAGCGGCTGTCCAGCAGGCTGACAAGCTGCTCCGCCGTGCGAGGCGCACCGGCATGCAGCACCTGCACGCGCAGCGACGCGCCCTCCCCGTGCTGCCCGGCGATCACATCCGCGAGGCTCTGCACTGCACGGTTGAAGGTCCGTGCCCGCCCCAACTGGTAGTACTTGCCGTCCTCTTTGCTCACGCCGATGATAGGTTTGATGTTCAGCACGGACGCCAGCAGGCCCTTCAGATGGCTGATGCGCCCCCCGTGAATAAGGTACTTCAACTCCGGCAGCGTGAAGATCGTCTCTGTCACGTCACGGATGGTCTCCAGCAGCGCCACGATCTTCTCACGCGTCCAGCCCGCCTTTGCCGCGCGTGCCGCCGCCTCGACCTGCCAGCCTTCCGCCCCGGAGAGCGTCATGGTGTCGAACACCGTGATGTTGGCCTCCTGCACCATCTCCGCCGCCTGCCGCGCCGAGTTCACTGTGCCGCTCAGCCCGGACGAGATATGCACGGAGAGGATGTCGGGGTCGGTGCGGGCGATCTCCCGGTAGATCTCCGCAAACTCCCCCGCCGACGGCAGCGAGGTCGTGGGCATGCCCTCAGCAGTGATGAGAAGTTCGTAGAACTCGTCATGCTGGATGTCCACGCCACTAACGTATGAGCGCCCGTCCAGCGTGATAGTCAGCGGGGCGAACGTAATATGATCGCTGAGCCCTTCAAGCTGGGATGGGGTAAGGTCGGCGCCGCGGTCGGTGACAATATGCATGGGTGTGATGTCCCCTCCTGGAAGCTGTCGCCATGATTACCGGCTGCGAGTAATCTGAATATACACGAACGAGCGTTCGTCCGCAAAATTAAAAACCTTTTTCACCGTAGGGGTGCCACTGCCCGCTAAGGTCCGCATCCCATTCACCGACACGCGGCCTTAACTTAATCACCTTTGATCGAGCAGGGGCCGACAGCCGCGACGTTCAGTCGCGGAGGAGGCCCTCACTATGACAACGCTCCCCGCTTGCTTAACTTTGCCGCCGGCAGGGGCGGATCTGAGAGCCACCCCTACCCTGAGGTGACCTCATCTCGCCACAACAAAACAGACCTCCCCGCCATTCGGGGAGGTCTGTCTATAGACAGGGCAAGGGCGCGCACTACGCGCCGGTGTCGGTCGCATCCTTGCTGCCGACGAGCGTATCGTTGTTCTCGCCCCGGATGAACGCCTCGGTCTTCTCATGCGCAACGTCGTCCGGGTACTGGATCGGCGGCGACTTCATGAAGTAGCTGCTCGGAGCGACAACCGTGCCCTTCAGGCCGCGGTCGAGCGCGATCTTCGCGCAGCGCACCAGGTCGATCACCACGCCTGCCGAGTTCGGGCTGTCCCACACTTCGAGCTTCAGTTCGACGTTGAGCGGCACATCACCGAAGCTGCGGCCCTCAAGCCGGATGTACGCCCACTTGCGGTCCGTCAGCCAGGGCACGTAGTCGCTGGGGCCGATGTACACGTTGTCGGATTCCATCTCGCGCGGGATGAGCGACGTGACCGCGCTGGTCTTGGAGATCTTCTTGCTCTCCAGCCGCTCGCGCTCCAGCATGTTGTAGAAGTCCATGTTGCCGCCGACGTTGAGCTGGCTCGTGCGCTCCAGGCGCACGCCCCGGTCCTCGAACAGGGTGGCGAGCACGCGATGGACGATGGTCGCGCCGACCTGGCTCTTGATGTCGTCGCCGATCAGCGGCAGGCCCTTCTCCGCAAAGCGGTTCTGCCAGTACGGCTCGCGCGCGATGAACACCGGGATGCAGTTGACGAACGCACAGCCCGCGTTCAGCACCTGCTCAACGTACCACTTCGTTGCCTGCTCGCTGCCGACGGGCAGGTAGTTCACGACAACGTCGGTGCCGGTGTCCTTCAGGATCTGGGTGATGTTGGCCGTCGGGCCGGGGGCCTTCTTGATCTTCTCCTTGAGGTACTTGCCCAGCCCATCGTGCGTCATCCCCCGGTGGACGGGCACGCCCAGGTGCGGCACATCGGCGAACTTGATGGTGTTGTTCTGGCCGCACCAGATCGCCTCGGAGAGGTCCTTGCCAACCTTCTCGATGTCGATGTCAAAGGCGGCACTAAACTCGATATCGCTGATGTGGTAACCACCGAGGTCAACATGCATCAGGCCGGGCACGTCTTCGTCGCGTTCGGCGTGGCGATAGTACTCGACGCCCTGGATAAGAGACGACGCGCAGTTGCCGACACCGATAATCGCCACACGAACTTTGTCACTCACGAGCATCCTCCTTATTAGTAGGATCTGGGTTGATGTGGAGCAATTCGCATTGGTATGACCGGGCTACACGACTGTACCCCGGAATGGCGGCAGGCACACAACTTCCCTGACTACCAAACAATTCGGGTCAAGCCAGAGGGAGGGGCGAGAGCCGGTGATGCGACCTAGCTGATCCAGTCGCGGTGGATCGCGTCCCAGCGGCGGTGCTGGTAGGTGCGATGGCACTCCCGGCAGATCAGCGTCGAGGCAAGCTCTCGCGTCTCATTGCGCCAGCGCCACCGAACCGTCACAAGATGGTGCCGGCACGTGGGGCGGTGGCAGATAGGGCATTCGCGTCCGTCGAGCAGGCCGGAGTTACCCAGCCGCCGCCCTTCAGTCGGGTCCTGGTCACAGATATAACAGTTTTTAACACTCATACTCACTCAGTGACTGGTGAACGCATTGATCCTGTTCGGCAGCCCGGCGGACTGTCAGGCTGCGGCACGGGTCAGTGAGGTCCGATTATACCCCCAGCCCCTGTTTAACGAAAAAAGGAAGCGGTGGGTATGGCAGCCCCTGGCCTCGCACCCTTGATAACACCCTACCCCGGCGCTCGTTGTGGATAGCATACTGCGATTTAAGGTACCCTTAGGCAGTTAACAAGTTACAGAACGTGAGAAGCAACAAGATGCCATTATCCCGTCTCAACGCCATACCTGTATCCCTGCGCGCATGGGCAAGCGCCTTGCTCGTCGTGGTAACGCTGCTTGCCGCCGGCTGCGTAGAAGCCCCGGCAGCGGAGGCGCTGCCCGCAACGGCGGACGTTGCCGAGCCGCAGGTGGAGAGCGCCACGCTCCCTGCTAACCCCGCCAACCCGGCCAACGCACCGACCACCGCGCCGACCGTCGCGCCGACGGCAACTATAGAGCCCACCGCCGCCCCGACCGACATCCCGGGCCCGACGCAGACGCCGGTCCCGTTCGGGGATGTCGCCTCGGGCGTGCCTTACCGCCTACCGCTGGTCGTGCAGCACGTCACCGAGACGACGGCGGTGCTCTTCTTTGAGCTGCACACCGCCGCGCCGGGCCTGCTGATCTACTGGCCGGAGGCCAACCCCGCCGAGCAGCACACGGTTTCGCTGCCCGCCGACCGGTCTTATCACCAGGTCGTACTGGAGGGGCTGCAGCCCGGCACGAGCTACGCGGCCATCGTCGGGATAGGGCCGGAGGCGTCCAACGGCGAGTACCGCGAGCCCTCCTACCGGGGCGAGCTATGGGGGACGGTCACCTTTACGACGACCGCCAACCCGGTGGAGTGGCCGCTGCGCGTCGGGGTGATCGGCGATTCGGGCTTTGGTGAGCAGGTGACGTTCGACCTCGCGCAGGACATGGCGGCGAGCGATCTGGACTTCACCGTGCACACCGGCGATGTCGTCTACCAGATGTACAACGAGGGCGACCCGTTCGAGTCTTACGCCTTCAAGTGGTACCAGCCGCTGGAAGCGATACTGGAGCGGATGCCCGTCTACCCGGTTATCGGCAACCACGACGTTGAGGAGTCGGCCATCTGGGAGGACGTGCCCTTCTACTACCGGGTCTTCCCGCCCTTCCCCGACCCGGCCTTTGAGCCGTCGGCCTATGACGGTCGCAATATGTGGTACGCGGTCGCCTATGGCGACGTGCAGTTCCTGCTGCTGGATACACAGGTGTTCTTCAGCGAGGGCGGGCGCGCCGAGCAGGAAGCATGGATCGCCGAGCGGCTGGCCGACCCGCGTTTCCGCATCACCATCCCGGTGATGCACGTCCCGCCGTACAGCTACGGCAGGCACGCGGGTACCGGGCTGACCGTTCGCGGCTGGACGACGCTGTATGAAGGGGCGAATGTCCCGCTGGTGCTCTCCGGGCATGACCACAACTACGAGCGCGTCACCATCAACGGGATCACCTATATTATCTCCGGCGGCGGCTCGGCGTCGCTCTACCCGCAGACGGAGGACATGCCCGAGGGCGGCGTGTTCATACAGCAGTCGCACTGGGTGCTGCTGGAGATCTACGAGGATCGCATCGAGGTCCAGGCGCGCGGGCGCGACGGCACCGTGCTCGACCGGGCGACGATTCCGCTGGGCTAGGCGCGCGCCTTCTTCTCGGAGCCGCGCGCGAAGCGCTCAAGGTCGATAATAAAGCGGGTATGCTCCCCCTCGCCGATCAACTCGTGCTCGTCCCATGCCTGCACGTGGAAGGTGACCTCACGCCCGTTCACGGCGATCACCTCCGCCCGCGCCCGCACCTGCTGGCCGAGCGGCGTCGCGGCGAGGTGGCGCACGCTGACCGCCGTGCCGACGCTGGCCTGCCCCTCCGGTAGCAGATGATCAATCGCATTGACGGCGGCCCTTTCCATGAGGGAGATCATCGCGGGCGTGGCAAACACGTTCACGCCCCCGCTGCCGAGGTGGCGGGCCGTCTGCTCCTCGGTGACGGTCGTCACTTGCTCTCCGGTCACTCCAGGTTGTATCGTAATCATGGTGTGGCTTGCGTTCTATACTCTATCCATTCGGCGGATCGCTATAGGCGAGAAGGATCACGCCCAGCTCGTCCTCCAACGCCCGGACCTTCTCGACCTGCTCGTCGGTGAGGTCGGCCAGGGTCACGCGCGGCTGCACGGCAAGAATGCACACGTTCTCCATCTGCGACTCCAGCTCGCGCACGCGCTCCAGGCTGGCTTCGTCCAGGTTGGCGAACGTAAACTTGGGCCTGTTTTTCATGGTAATCTCTCCACCCGGCTCGCATACTCGCGATCGTGAGGTGCCCTGATTATGAGGGCCCCCCCCCACACTGTCAACCGAGGAGGTGCTTGATGAAACTTGTGTCGTACGTCGAGCGTCCCATCCAGGGTGAACGTCTATCCATCAAGCTCGGGGCGCTGCTCGGGGAGCAGTGCGTGGTCGATCTGCCCGTTGCACAGACATGGGCGCAGGGTGCGCGGGGTCTGCGCGCGCGGGAGCTGCCGCGCACGATGATGGAACTGCTCAACGCGTGGGATGACTACGCCCCGCACCTGGAGCAGCTTATCAGCCTGCTGCCCCAGGACAGTTCCTGCCTGTCGCTGAAGGGCGCGGGCCGGCAGCCGGTGGCCCGCAGGCGGCAGGATGTGTTCCTGCTGCCGCCGGTCCCCAACGCGCTCAGTCTGCGCGACTTCATGGGCTTCGAGCAGCATGTGCAGAACACCCGCCGCCTGCGCAACCAGTCCGTGCCAGGCGCCTGGTACGAGATGCCCGTCTTTTACTACGGCAACCCGCTGACGCTCTCCGGGCCGGACCAGGGTATCACTGCCCCCACGCAGGGCGCTTCGCTCGACTACGAACTGGAGATCGCCGTCGTCATCGGGCGGGCGGGGCGCAACATCTCGCCGGAGGACGCGCCCCAGCACATCGCCGGGTACATGGTGATGAACGACTGGAGCCTGCGCGACGTGCAGATCAAGGAGATGGGCGTGGGGCTTGGCCCGGCCAAAGGCAAGGACTTCGCCACGACGGTCGGTCCGGCGCTCGTCACACCCTCGGAACTGGCCGACCGGCAGGTAGGCGAGGGAGCCGACCTGCGCTACGACCTGGAGATGGTGGCCCGGGTCAACGGCAAGGAAACCTCCCGCGGGAACTTCAAGGACATCCACTGGACGGTGTCGCAGATGATCGCCCGCGCCTCGCGTGACGTGACGCTGCTGCCCGGCGAGATCATCGGCACGGGGACGGTCGGCACGGGCAGCCTGCTCGAACAGGGCGCGCAGGAGAGTGGCGAATGGCTCAAGCCCGGCGACCAGGTCGAACTGGAGGTCGAGCGGCTGGGGCGGCTGGTGACACCCATTCTGCCGCCGGAATTTGAGTAGGCGGGCGTGGCCAGATAGGGCCTCCTCCGCCCGGGTGGGGCCGCACAAACGGGAGCCGCGAAGTTCTTTCGCGACGGCATTATATCTCACCCATACATCCGCTTGCGGCCCTTACCCGGTCAACGTACAATCAGCGCGACTTAAATGACCACATTCACAAGGAGAGTTCGGATGGAGGGCGTTTTCGTCTCCCAGCATCCACTCGTACAGCATAAACTGACGCTTCTCCGTAACAAGAACACCAATTCCACGCAGTTCCGGCAGCTTGTACGCGAGCTGTCCATCCTGCTGAGCTACGAGGCCACGCAGGACCTGGAACTGAAGCCGGTAAAGGTCGAGACGCCGCTTGGGGTCGCCGACGGCGCGGAGGTCCGTGAGACCATCGGCCTGATCCCGATCCTCCGCGCCGGGCTGGGCATGGTCCACGGCATCTGGGAGATGATGCCCTCCGCCGAGGTGTGGCACATCGGGCTCTACCGCGACGAGCAGACGCTGCGGCCCGTCCAGTATTACAACAAGCTCCCCGTCGACCCGACCGTGCAGGTCTGCCTGATCCTCGACCCGATGCTGGCGACCGGCGGCTCGGCGGTGGCGACGGCCAGCCTGCTCAAGAAGTGGGGCGCGCGGCGCATCAAGTTCGTCGGGCTGATCGCCTCGATGCAGGGCATCATGGCGATGCGCGAGGCGCACCCCGACGTGCCCATCCACATCGCCGCTATTGACAAGGAGCTCAACGAGGTCGGCTTCATCGTGCCGGGCCTCGGCGACGCAGGGGATCGTCAGTTTGGAACCGGATAGCCTGCCCGCGCCGCTGGCCGCGTTTGCCGTGGTCTTTGGCGTGGCATTCGTCATCTCGCTCATCCTGACTCCGCTCACCACCCGTCTCGGCAAGCGGCTGGGTCTGGTGCAGGAGCCGGGCGGGCGCCGCAAGCACAAAGGCGCGATCCCGCGCATCGGGGGCATACCGATCTACTTCGCGTTTATCGCGGCGGTGCTGGTATCCCAGCTTCTGGTGGTCGATCCCCTTGCGGGGGACTCGTCCGTACCGGCGGCGCTGCGCGTGCTCCGCTTCGACCCGAAGGAAACGATCCGGCTGACGGGCCTGCTCATCGGCAGCACGCTGATCTTCCTCGCCGGGCTGTACGACGACTGGCGGGAGCTTGGCCCGCTGCCGCAGTTCATCGTGCAGCTTCTCGCCGCTGCGATTGCCATTGCCTTCCTGATCATCATCGAGTACGTCAACAACCCCTTCACCGGGCAGCAAACACCCGACTTCCCCTACGTCGTGACGGTCACGGTAACGCTGCTGTGGCTGGGGATGATGATGAACACCGTCAACTGGCTGGACGGGCTGGATGGGCTGGCAACGGGCGTGGTAGCGCTCGCGTGCGTGGTGCTGTTTGTAAACAGCGTGTTCCGCCTGCAGCCGCCGCAGCACAGCGTGGCGCTGCTGCCGATGGCGCTGCTCGGCGCAGCGCTGGGCTTTCTGCCGTTCAACTTCTTCCCGGCGCGGATCTTCCTCGGATCGTCGGGGGCCTACCTGCTGGGGTACGTGCTCGGCGTGCTGAGCATCATCGGCGGGGCGAAGGTCGCGGCGATCCTGCTGGTGCTGGGCCTGCCCCTGCTCGACGTGGCCTGGCAAATCTTCAGCCGCGTGCGGCGCGGCAAAAACCCGGCCATGGGCGACCGGGGGCATCTGCACTTCCGCCTGCAGGACATGGGCCTCTCCCAGCGAGGGATCGTCCTGGCCTACTACGTGTTCGCGGCGGCGTTCGGCGGGCTGGCACTGCTCATCACGCCGCGCCTGTACAAGCTCATCGCGCTGGTCGTGATGGCGATCATCGTCGGGATCGCGTTCGTGTGGGTCAGCCGGCGCTCGCCGGTCGTGGAGGAGTAAGGGGCTTTCCTAGTACTCCGTAATCCTATCCTTGATGCGGCCAACGATCTCCTCCGTAATGGCGAGCAGCGCCATCACGAACAGGTCGATCCCCAGCGCCAGCGCCAGCCCGAAGCTCAGCCACTCCCCGATGGCGGTCAGTGGGCCGTCGAGCCAGGCTTCCAGCAGGATACCGAGGTCGAGCAGCAGCAGCGCCGCCGCTATCCCGGCCATCGGGACGATGAATAGCCACCAGTTGACGCGGTCGTGCTCCTCCGGCAGCATGGCGTTGGCGATGGTAAACGCGAGGTACACCCAGATCCAGAAGTCGGGCGCGGAGGTGAACGTCCGGATCGCGGCCATGGCAGTGGGCAGGTCGCCGGTGCCCAGCCCGGCGAACAGCGTGTGCACGTCAAAACGCGCCCGGCCAATCAGCACGAGCGCGGTCACGCCGCTCACGAGCGGCACCATGCCCACCAGTGTCGCACGGAGGTCGTCCGTCTTTTTGTCGATCTCCACCAGCCCCAGCCGGATCCGCTTGCCCTGTTTGTCAGGCCACAGTTGGAACCTTTCAACCTTCACCCGCAGCAGTTGGGCCAGCACCCACTGGCTAAGCTCGTGCAGCACAACACCGGGCAGCAGCACAATATAGTAGATCAGCGTTGCCGCCTGCGGGTTGTCCGTTATCAGCAAGCCCAGGCCCTGGATGCGCAGGTGTACCCACTCCTCGACCTTTACGAGCGGCCAGATGACGACAGCGACGATGATCCACGGAACCAGCCAGTCGGGCATAAGAGGCTCAGGTTGCTACAAAGCGGGCTTGATCGTAGTAGAGGCGCAGCGATCTGCTGCGCCTCTATATTCTACCCTGCGGAGGCAGGAGCGAAAGTGTGAAGGCTTCTTTGGCGAAGGGTCTTGAATCTACCCCTTCACCTCGGCGGTCACGCGGACCAGCTCGATGAAGTCCTCAGCCTTGAGCGACGCGCCGCCGACCAGCCCGCCATCGATCTCCGGCTGCTCCATAAGCTCGCGCACGTTGGACGGCTTGATGCTGCCGCCGTACTGGATGATCATCGCCTGCGCCACGTCATCCCCGTACAGATCAGCCAGCGTCGCGCGGACCACACCGCCGATGATGCTGTTGGCCTGCTCGGGCGTTGCCGCGCGGCCCGTACCGATCGCCCAGATCGGCTCGTAGGCGACGACCACGCCACGCGCCTGCTCCGCACTGATGCCGTCGAACGCCGCGCGCACCTGCCCGCTGACCCACGACTCCGTCTCGCCCGCCTCGTTTTGCTCCAGGCTCTCACCGACCGCCACGATGGGCAGCAGGCCGTGCTTCAGCGCCGCCTTGAGCTTCTTGTTGACGGTTTCGTCCGTCTCGCCGAAGTATTGCCGCCGCTCCGAGTGCCCGATGATCACCATGTCGGCAATGCCCTTGAGCATCACCGGGGAAACCTCGCCGGTGTACGCGCCTTCGTCCTCCCAGAACATGTTCTGCGCGCCGACCTTGATGTTGGTGCCCCGGAGCACCTCACGCACTGCCGGGATGGCGACGAAGGGCGGGCAGACGCCGCTCGTCACGCTGTCGATCTCGCTGAGCGGCCCTTTAAGCTGCTCCACCAGCGCAACGGCCTCATCGATGGTTTTGTACATCTTCCAGTTGCCGGCCATGAACGGTTTACGCATCAGGAACTCCCTTCGTCCTGTGGGTGATTGTCAAAGCAGGAGAGTAGTGGAGCCGGGATTCCCCGGCTCCATTCCATTGTACCATAAGGCGATGTACGGCCTGGGCAGGGCAACCCTTGCATGGAGCGGCCTGCCGCTCAAATGTTAAGGGGAGCCGCGAAGCGGCGGGCTTTGCTCCTTGCCCTACTCCTTGTCGTCGAGCGCGGCGAGGCCCGGCAGCACCTTGCCCTCAAGCATCTCCAGGCTGGCGCCGCCGCCCGTGCTGACGTGCGTCACGCGGTCGGCGAGGCCCGCCCGCTGGATGGCCGCCGCCGAATCGCCGCCGCCGATAATCACCGTCGCGCCCTGGTCGGCCAGATCGGCGACCGTCCGCGCGATGGCATTCGTGCCCTCAGCGAAGGGCGCCATCTCGAACACACCCATCGGGCCGTTCCACACGACGGTCTTCGCACCGGCCAGCTCACCGGCAAACGCCTTGACCGTCTCCGGGCCAACGTCCAGCGCGCGCCAGCCATCCGGCACGCCCCGCTCCCGGTCGATTGTGTCCCGCTGTGCGTTCTCGTCGAACGCGTCCGCAATCACGAGGTCCACCGGCAGCACGATCTTGCCGCCGGCCCGGCTCATCAGGTCCTTCGCAGTCTCGACGGAGCTTTCCTCGACGAGCGACTCACCCATCTTGACGCCTTCCGCCGCGAGGAAGGTGTTCGCCATGCCGCCACCGATCAGGATCTTGTCGGCCTTCTCCAGCAGGGACTCGATCACGCCGATCTTGTCGGAGATCTTCGCGCCGCCGAGGATGGCGACGAAGGGACGCGCCGGGTTGGCGATGGCGTTGCCCAGGAACTCGATCTCCTTCTCCATCAGCAGCCCGGCAACCGAGGGCAGATACTCCGTCACGCCGACGGTGCTGGCATGAGCGCGGTGCGCGGAGCCAAACGCGTCGCTGACGAACACGTCGCCCAGCTCGGCAAGCTGCCGCGAGAATTCGGGGTCGTTCTTCTTCTCGCCATCGTAGAAGCGGGTGTTCTCCAGGATCAGCACGCCGCCTTCCGGCAGGTTCTCAAGCGCCTGCTTCACCTTGTCGCCGACGGTGTCGTCCACGAACTGCACGTCGCGGCCCAGCTTCTCGGCGAGCACGGGCGCAGTCGGCGCCAGCGAGAACTCCGGCGCGGGCTGCCCGGCCTTGGGGCGGCCCAGGTGGGACATCAGCAAAACGGCGCGAGGGTTCTGGCTCAGCACGGCCTGAATGGTCGGCACTGCCGCCTCGATACGGGTGGCATCGGTCACGCGACCATTCTCAATCGGCACGTTGAAGTCGACGCGCATCAGGACCCGCTTGCCGGTGAGGTCGATGTCACGGATGGTCTTCTTATTCATCTGCATCGGTTATTCTCCCTGCAAATAGACGAAAGAGGGGGCGGAGTGGACCCGCCTAGCACGGTAAACACCCGCCCCCTGAGTATAGCCGAACGGAAGGATGCGATTTAGAGGCGATCGGCAACCATCTTCGCGAGGTCGGCAGTGCGGGTCGAGTAACCCCACTCATTGTCGTACCACGCGATGACCTTCACCATGTCGCCGTTCATCACGACGGTGAACTCCGCGTCGACGATGCTGGAGTACGGGCTGCCGATGATGTCGCTGGAGACGATCGGCTCGGTCTCGAACTTGAGGATGCCCTTCAGCGAGCCTTCCGCTGCCTCGGCAAACGCCGCATGCAGGTCCTCGGTCGTCGTCGGGCGCTCCAGCGTGGCGACGAAGTCAACCACCGACCCGGTCGGGACGGGGACGCGCATCGCCATACCGTCGAACTTGCCCTCCAGTTCGGGGATGACCAGGCTGACGGCCTTGGCCGCACCCGTCGAGGTGGGGATGATGTTCTGGGCACCGGCGCGAGCACGGCGCAGGTCCTTGTGCGGGCCGTCAATGATGTTCTGCGTGCTGGTGTAAGCGTGGACGGTCGTCAGCAGGCCCTTCACGATGCCGAAGCACTCGTGGACGACCTTCGCCGCCGGAGCAAGCGCGTTCGTCGTGCAGCTTGCGTTCGAAATGACGTGGTGCTTGTCGGGGTCGTAAGCGTCCGAGTTGACGCCGAGCACAACGGTGAGGTCCGGGTCCTTGGACGGGGCGCTGATGATGACCTTCTTCGCACCCGCCTCAAGATGCTTGGCGGCCTGCGCCCGCTGCTTGAAGACGCCGGTCGACTCGATCACGATGTCAACGCCCAGGTCGCCCCAGGGCAGCTTGGCCGGGTCGCTCTCGGAGAACGCCTGCACGAAGTCGCCAGCGACGACCAGCCCATCCTCGCGCACCTCGACATCCTCGTAGCGGCCATAGACGGTGTCGTACTTGAACAGATGCGCCATCGTCTGCAGGTTGCCGAGGTCGTTGAAGGCCACGACATCGAGCTCGTTCGGGTAGCGCTCCTTAAGAATCTTGAGGACGTTGCGACCGATACGGCCAAACCCGTTGATGCCGACTTTAACAGCCATCTTGTGTGTCTCCTTTGTTGACCGTTAACAAGAAAAGTTGCTGGCTGAGCTAACTCAGCCCGTGGAGCGGACGCGCGCTGTTGTTGTGCTGTCGCTCGCCTCCGCCAGTAACTTCATTAAGGTTTCCGCCAGCCGGGCCGCGTCGTGTCGCCACGGACGCTGCTCGTCCACCAGCGGAGCCGTTACTATTTTAGCACCGCTTCCAACAACACCATGGTTATTTTCAGCCAAAGCTACGTAGCTAAAGTTCATATCTTCACCGGCGTCGAGGAAGCGATCGTTGGCCAGCACGAGGTCAAACAGGCCGGGGCCGACGTGCCGCTCGATGGCGCGGACGTGGTCCTCCACGCTGTAGCCGTCTGTCTCGCCCGCCTGGGTGGCGACGTTGCACACGTACACGCGCAGCGCCCGGCTGTGGCGAACCGCCTCGCCGATGCCCTGCACCAGCAGGTTAGGCAGGATGCTGGTGTAAAGGCTCCCCGGCCCGATGACGACCAGGTCGGCGGAGAGGATAGCACGCACGGCGTCGGGGTATGCGGGGACGTTGTCGGGCTTCAGGAAGACCCGCTCGATCACGCCGTGCACCTCCGGGATGGCGGACTCGCCCTCGACGCGCCGCACGTTGTTGGTCTGCACCTCGCGCAGATCGGCCATGAGCGTCACGTCGGAGAGCGTGGAGGGCAGCACTCGCCCGCGCACGGCGAGCACGCGGCTGCTCTCGATCAGCGCCTGCTCGAAGCTGCCCGTCACCCCGCTCAGCGCGGTAATGAACAGGTTGCCGAAGCTGTGCCCCTCCAGGCCGCCCTCACCGAAACGGTACTGGAAAAGCTGCGTCATCAGGTTCTCGTCGCGGGCGAGCGCGGCGAGGTTGTTGCGGATATCGCCGGGGGGCAGCACGCCGAGGTCGCGGCGCAGGCGTCCCGAACTGCCGCCGTCGTCGGCGACGGTCACGATGGCGGTGATGTTCGAGGTGTGCGCCGTGAGGCCGCGCAGCAGCGTCGGCAGGCCGGTTCCCCCGCCGATGGCGACGACCTTCGGCCCGCGCCCGCGCTGGCGATACTCCATCATGGCGTCCACAATGTCACGGCTGCCGATGTCCAGCGGCGTGAAGATCGCCTGGCCGATACGGGTCAGCGCCAGCCCGACCATCACCGCGCCAATCACGCCGGCAATCAGCGCGCGTATCCAGGGCGGCGAGCCGCCGAGCGTGAGGATGAATTCGACGGGCGGTATCGGGTAAGATCGGAAAAGTTGCAGCAGCATCAGGGCAAACCCCAGCGCGAGGATCGTCACGCCGAGGAAGAGCAAGAGCAGCCAGCGCTTGACACCGAGGCCCGGCGTCAGCCACTTGCGAAGGGTGTGAGTCGGCTGCGTGCGAGGTTTCACGGTTCGCTCTCTAGGCTGCCAGCATGCAGGAGGCGAGCCGCTCCGGGCATCCCGAAACGGCCTGCAAGGTGCTCGTCGGGGGCTTACGTGCGCAATTCATGATACCCAGACGCGCGGGCAGTGTCAAAGAGGTGGGCCACCCCTCTATATCGGTGGTCGCCCTGCGACCCACCATCTCCCCCTGCTAGGGGGCGATCAGTCGAACGGCAAGATAAACTGCCCCTGATAGGGGGAAGTGGCAGCCCGCAGGGCCGTCGAAGGGGACCACCGCGCACTCCCTAGCCGGAAATCAACCGCCGAGGGCTGACATTCAGCAGCGCATCACACGCAAAAGGCACCTTGAAACGGCAGTAGCTTCGGTGCTACAACTGGTGTGGTTACCGAGTTAGGCAAGGAGAACTCTAATGGCAAATTTCGATCTCACCCGACTGCTGGCAAAAGATAACGGCGGTAAGATCATCCTCCTGGTGTTAGACGGTCTTGGCGGGCTGCCGATGGAACCCGGCGGGCCAACCGAGCTTGAGGCCGCATCAACCCCCAACATGGACCGGCTGGCGCAGGAAGGCACCACCGGCATGTCGATTCCCATCGCGCGGGGCGTCGAGCCCGGCAGCGGCCCCGGCCACCTCGCGCTGTTCGGCTATGACCCGCTGCGCTACAGTATCGGGCGCGGCGCGCTGGAAGCGGCGGGCATCGGGCTTGACCTGCGCCCCGGTGATGTCGCCGCACGCGGCAACTTTGCCACTATCGACGAGAACGGGCTGATCGTCGACCGACGCGCCGGGCGCATCTCGACCGAGAAGGGCGCGGAGGCCGTCGCCGACCTCAAGAAGATCGTGCTGCCGGGCGTGGAGACGATCGTCGAGGAGGTGAAGGAGCACCGCTTCGTGCTGCTCATGCGCGGCGAGGGGCTTGACCCGCGCGTCGAGGAAACCGACCCGCTGGAGGTCGGCAAGCCACCGCTCAAGTGCGAGCCCGAGCCGGCGGCAAAGGAGATCATCGCCGCCCAGCACACCGCGGACCTCGTCAACCAGTTCATCGCTGAGGCCGCCGAGCGGCTTAAGCCGCACTACCCCGCCAACTTCATCAACCTGCGCGGGTTCGCCAGCGACCCGGCGCTGCCCAAGTTCAAGGATGTGTACAAGCTGAACGCCGCGTGTGTCGCGGTGTACCCGATGTACCAGGGTGTGAGCCGCCTGGTCGGGATGGACGTCATCCCGACGAAGCCGATGGACTCGCCGGAAGACGAGTTCAACCTCGTGGCGCAGCACTGGGACAGCTACGACTTCTTCTTTGTGCACATCAAGTACACAGACAGCCGGGGCGAGGACGGCAACTTCGATGCGAAGGTGGATGTGATCGAGCAGGTGGACGCCGCGCTGCCCATTCTGCTCAACCTGAACCCCGACACGCTGATCATCACCGGCGACCACTCGACGCCCGCCAAGATGAAGCAGCACTCCTTCCACGAGGTGCCGACGCTGTTCTGGGCCCCTGCGATCGTCCGGCCCGACGAGGTGACGGCGTTCGGCGAGCGGACCTGCGTGCGGGGCGGGCTGGGGTTCTTCCCCGCCACCGACATCATGATGTACGCGCTGGCCCACGCCGGTCGGCTGGGCCGCTACGGGGCATAGGCCCTTACCCCCTTCCATCCTCTCCCGGTCGCGACTTGGCGCTGGGAGAGGGAAAGCTATGTCACAGAATCACGGTAGGGGCGGGTCTAATGATGCGGTCGATGCGAAGCATCGCGCATCACGACCCGCCCCTACGGATAGCCGCGAAGTTTATTCGCGGCGGCGATTCGATCTATCCCTCCGCCGGGCCCACCACGCCACCGCGCCGATGATCAGCGCCTCGACCAGCGCGCCGCCGAACATCAACGCGAAGGCGTCTATCCAGAAGCGGATGGGGAACAGGCGGATGAGCGTGTCGGACGTGAGGAAGATCCAGCTATCGCCCTCAAAGAACATCGCATGGAACTGCGTGAACAGCCAGTCGAACGAGGTCGCAACGGCGACCAGTCCCAGCACGATCAGCGCGACGGTCAGGGCGCTCCCGGCGAGCAGCGACGACCACAGCACCCGCCGCCTCGGCGGGCTGAGCGTCAGTAGCACCACGCACACCCCGAAGAGTAACAGCAGCCCGTAACCGAACGTCTGAAGCTGCTGCGTCACGATCTTCACGTCGAGCATGTGCGAAAGCTCGCGCTCGTTGTAGAGCGGCGAGCCGTCCGGGAAGGTCTCGTCGCCGAGGAACTCGATCCCCGCGTCGTTGAACAGATAGGCCAGCGCGTGCTCGCCGTGCTCCAGCCGCTCCGCCTGCGTAAAGCCGTATGGGTCGGCGGGGAAATTCGGGCGGCTGTACTCCCAGCGCAGATACCAGGGGTTCATCAGGATGCGGGCGTTGAGCAGCACCAGCACGAGCGGCAGCGCCCCCACGATGACCACGCGGCAGATCGCCACGACCCAGCCGGGCAGGCGCAGGCCGCGGCCTGCAGGCGCGCCGGTAATGGTCGGTTCAGAGTCCATGAGTCAGCCTCCGGATGGCAGATGGCCTATAGCTTATGGCGTATGGCTTGTTGAGCATTTACTAATTAACGGCTTAACCGTCAAATGGATGGTAGGGGCCGGTCGTGATGCTTTGCACCATAGGCCCTGGGCGGCTCTGAGAGCCGCCCCTACCCATGCAAGTTGACCTGTCCGTAAGCCATAGAGCGAGCGCAGCGAGCGGCCATACGCCCTACTCACACGGCAGATCACCCGCGCCGCTCAGCACAAAGTTCACAAGGATCGCATCGGTCATCAACTCCGTCGGGGCGCGGTCGTCGGTAAAGACCACGCCGCCCTCCGGCGTCGGGTGGATCTGCTCGTAGGCGCTCGCCAGCACCTTCGGCAGCAGCGGATGTGTATCGGGCGGGAGCAGTTCCAGGTTGGCGAGCAGGTTCTCCGGCTCGGTCGGCTCGATCGTCGCCACGACGATGCTGTTGCACGTGTTCGGCACGTCGATGACGTGCACGGACGGGAACACCTCACCGAGCGTGGCGGAGAACGCCTCGATCAGCCGCCGGTCGTTCACGGTGCGCCCCACGTTGATCGCCACGACGCCGCGTGGGTTCAGGTGGCTGCGCACCTCCTCGAAAAACTCCCGCGTGGTCAGGTGCCAGGGGATATACGGCAGCTTGTACGCGTCGATGCCGACGACATCATACGATTTCTCCGACGTGAGCAGCCCGAAGCGGCCATCCTGCACGATCACGTTCAGGTTAGGCTCGTTCATGTCGAAGTACTTGCGCCCCACCTCAACAATCGCCGGGTCGATCTCAAAGCCGTCGATCGGGATCGGCCCAAAGACCCGCGTGTACTGCTTGGGCGTCGTACCGGCGGCCAGCCCGACCATCGCCATGCTGCGCACGTCGGCGGGCGTAAAGGGCGGATCGTTGAAGAACGGCGCGGCGAGATAGTAATCCCACGTGCCGCCCGTCTCGATGAAATCCGGGTAGTTGGGGTAGTACATCGAGTGGATACCCTGCCCCTCGTTGAGCAGCAGCAGGTTGGCCTCACCCCAGCGCGCCACCTGGATGTAGTTGTAGGCCGACTCATCCTCGTAGATCGTCTCTGCGCCGAGCGGCGGCGGGCGCAGGCTGCCGCGCAGCGTCAGCGCCGCCAGCACAGCCAGCACGATCGGCATCCACAGGTAGACGACCACGCGCCGCCAGCCGAGCATCGCCAGCCCGGCGAAGGCGACGAGCATCAGCAGCCCGGCGAACAGCAGGAAGGTAAAGCTCGTGCCGATGGTCGGGATGAGCAGCAGCACAGGCAGGAACGTCCCGACGATGCTACCGACGGTCGAGATGGCATACATCCGCCCGGAGACGCGCCCGGCGCTGGCTGTGTCCTCGATGGCCAGGCGGATAGCAAACGGCGAGACGGTCCCCAGCAGCGTGACCGGCACTGCGAACAGGATCAGCGTCACGGCGAACGACCCGGCCATCGCCGCCGCGTTAACGCTCAGCACGGCGCGGGCCGCAAGCTGCAAAACAGGCCGCGCCACGACCGGCACCAGCCCCGCCGTAAACGCACCCCACAGGATGAGCCGGTAGAACGTGCTCAGGTACGGCGAGCGGTCGGCGATGCGCCCGCCGAGGAAGTAGCCCGCCGTCAGGTAGATGAGGATCAGGCCGATGATGTTGGCCCAGACGAGGTTGCTCGTGCCAAAGACCGTCCCCAGCAGGCGCGAGGCGCTCATCTCGATGCCCAGCGTACACAGCCCGCCCATAAAGACGACGAGGTACAGGTAGCGGCGCTGCGTTCCAGTCAGCCGGGCCGGAGCCGCCGCGCGGATGGTGTCGGTTGCGGTCAAAGGATCTCCTCCGTTCATTACGTGAGGGAGATTATAGCTTACGCAGGGCGAGGTGACACGGTGGGCTTCACCTGCCGAACCCCCTCCGCCGGTGCTTGCTTGCGAGCTACCACCTCCCCTTGCAAGGCGGAGGTCAGTCGAGCGGCGCCCTGGGCACAGCGGGGCTGGGTGGGGGTTCCAGTGAGAGCCAACTCAGGAGCGAGAAGGCGCAGCATGCTGTGCCCCCTACCGCATGTTACTCGTGTTATTCAAATATCCAATCTGTGATATCTGTGTCATCTGTGGACTTCCCTCCCCGTTAGGCCAACCTCCCCGACCTGCGCTATAATCACCGCAGCGACTCATCGAACATCTAATCTATTCAAAGGGCTCATCATGGCAGACGACGATCGTCTCGTCTCGGGCAGCCGGAAACTCGACGAAACCGAGAACCTCGACGCGGCGCTGCGCCCCCGTTCGCTCGACGACATCTACGGGCAGGACAGCCTCATCGAGCGGCTTCGCATCCTGATCGAAGCCGCGAAGGCGCGCGGCGAAGCGCTCGACCACATCCTCTTCTACGGGCCGCCGGGCCTCGGCAAGACCTCGCTCAGCCATGTGATGGCGCACGAGATGGGCGTAAACATCCGCATCACTGCCGGGCCGGCCATCGAGCGCGCCGGCGACCTCGCCGCCATCCTGAGCACGCTGCGCAAGGGCGACATCCTGTTCATCGACGAGGTGCACCGGCTGGGCCGCGCGGTCGAGGAGGTGCTGTACCCGGCGATGGAGGACTTCGCGCTGGATATCGTGATCGGCAAGGGGCCGAGCGCGCGCAACGTCCGCCTGAAACTGCCGCGCTTCACCGTCATCGGCGCGACGACGCGGCTGGCCCTGATGACCGCCCCGCTCCGCGCGCGCTTCGGCGCGGTGTACCGCCTGGACTTCTACAGCGTCGATGCGCTGGTGCATATCATCGAGCGCGCCGCCCGCATGCTCGACGTGCCCATCGACCGCGCCGGTTCGGAGGAGATCGCCCGGCGGGCGCGCGGCACGCCGCGTGTGGCGCTGCGCCTGCTGCGCCGCGTGCGGGACTACGCGCAGGTCCGCGCCGACGGCATCATCACCAAAGAGGTGGCGCAGCGATCGATGGACCTGATGGAGATCGACGAGCTGGGGCTGGACGACATCGACCGGCGCGTGCTGCACGCCATCATCGAGAAGTTTGGCGGCGGCCCCGTCGGGCTGGACACCATCGCCGCGTCGATCAGCGAGGAAGCGGACACCATCATGGACGTGTACGAGCCCTTCCTGCTCCAGCTTGGCTTCATCGAGCGAACGCCGCGCGGGCGTGTCGCTACGCCCCGCGCCTACGAGCACCTCGGCATCGAGTACAATCAGACAGAGGAGCAACAGCGCCTGTTTTAGGGTGGGTTGTCCACAGATGGGAAGAAAATATGATCCACTAATGACACTAATGAAAATTTCAAAACATTCGTGTCATTCGTGTCATTCGTGGACACTACTTTTGTCTGTGTCATCTGCGGACTCATTTCCCGGCTGGAGGAGAGGCTATTGGAAACCCTGACCGTCATCACCGCGACGCAGGACCCTGAGCGCTACGACGACTTCGGCAGGGCCACGCTCGACGTGTGGCCCGAGTTTATGCTCCATTCTGCCGTCTCGCTGAGGCTGTGGCAGCACCTCACCCTGGACTTCCCCGACTACCAGTTCCTGCTGCTCAACGCCAAGGGGCAGCCCGTCGCGATGGGCAACAGCATCCCGTTCCGCTACGAAGGCGGGATTGCGGACCTGCCCGACGAGGGTTGGGAGTGGGTCTTGCAGAAAGGGGTTGACGACCTCGCCGCCGGGCGCGAGCCGAACATGGTATCTGCGCTCCAGATCAAGGTGGCAACGTCGTTTCAGGGGCAGGGGATCAGCCACGAGGCCGTGCGGGCGATGCGCCAGGTTGCGGCGGCGCACGGCTTTGACACACTGGTCGCGCCGGTGCGTCCCTCGCTCAAACCGAACTACCCGCTCATCCCGATAGAGCGCTATGCCTTCTGGACGCGTGCGGACGGCCTGCCCTTCGACCCGTGGCTGCGTGTTCATGCCCGACTGGGCGGGGAGATCGTCAGGGCATGCCCGAAGTCGATGCGCATCACCGGGACCGTCGAGGAGTGGGAGGCCTGGACGGGGATGGCCTTTCCGGAGAGCGGCACGTACACAGTTCCCGGCGCGCTGGAGCCGGTCGAGATCGACCGCGAGCGGGATGTAGGCGTGTACGTGGAGCCAAACGTGTGGGTATGCCACCAGTTGAGCCCGCGGGAGGACTGACACCGTGTTTGAACTCGATTCGCTGGCAAAATGGCTGATCGCGCTCGGCCTGGGCGTCGCCGCCTTTGGCCTGCTGCTGTTCCTGCTGGGGCAGATCCCCGGCACCGACCGGCTGGGGCGGCTCCCCGGCGATCTACGCTTTGAGCTGGCGGACGGGCGCATCTCGTGCTTCGTACCGATTGTGAGTTCGATCCTTCTGAGCATTATCCTGACTATCGTGCTGAACGTGATTATCCGGCTGTTTAACCGGTAGAGGCCGGGGCCGCTCGCCCCTGCCGCTTTTTGAACCCGGCATCTTCTCAGCCAGAGAGAACGGCTCATGACACGACCATCCGCAAAGATGTGGGCACTGTGGGCGCTCGGCGGGGTGCTCGTCGCGGCGGCGCTGGCCTGCAACGCCGCCGGGCTGCGCAGCGATGAAGGCACGCAGGCGACGGTCGCCGCCGTCTATGCCACGATCACCGCGCAGGCCATGACGGCAAGCCCCGACGATCCCGACGCTATCGCAACCGCCACTGTTGAACCCGGCAGCGAGGACGACGAGGAAGGCGGACTCACGCCCGCCGCCCCGAACGCGCGCCCTGGCAACGGCCAGGCGCTCAGCGTGCCGCGCTGTACGGGCAGCATCACGATTGACGGGCTGCTCGGCGATGCCACCTCCACCACCTCGGTGACGCTCGCCGACAACACCTTTGGCCGGGGGCAGTGGACCGGCGTGGGCGACCTCTCCGGCGAGGCGCAGCTCTGCTGGACGGATACCGCGTTGTACGTCGCTGTAGACGTGACCGACGACGTGCGCGTGCAGACGCAGGAGGGCAGCACCATGTGGCGCGGCGACGAGGTTGAACTGTTCCTCGATGGTGATCTGCGTGGTGATTTCTACTCCAACATACCCAGCAGCGACGACGTACAGCTCGGGCTTTCGCCGGGCAACTTCGAGAACCTGTCACCGTCGGCGGTGCAGTACCGCCCCGACGTGCGCAGCGCCGATGTGACCATCGCCGCGCAGCGAACGGACAGCGGCTACACACTCGAAGCCGCCGTGCCCTGGTCGCTGCTGCGCGTCCAACCGGCGGCGGGGCAGGTCTACGGCTTCTGCCTGGCACTGAGCGACAACGATCAGGTGGGCCAGGCCAGCCAGGACTCGATGGTGAGCCACTGCCCCAACCTGATCACGAACGACCCGACGACGTGGTCCACCATCGAACTGCTCGGCGGCTAGCGGCAACTTGCGGGAACCATCCGCCATCCCGGCACGTTACATAGCTGACAAAGAAAACCAGCCTGCCCGGCATCACGCGGGTGGGCGGTGAGAAAGGGATGGACATGAACCGCACTTTCACACCCATCGTACTGATACTGCTTGTTGTGCCACTGCTCGTGGCCTGCGCCGCCGCAGGCCCGGATGTAGAACTGCCCGAAGACGAGGGCGGCGCGGAGGGCGAGGCCCCTCTGCAGGGCGCGAACGGCGATGCGGCTGAAGAAGATGCCGCCGAGGAAGAGTCCGCCGAGATGAACAGCGACGCGCTGGAGCTTGCCGGTACATCGTGGCTGCTGCTGACCCTGAACGGCGAGCCGCTCATTGAGGACACCGAGATCACGCTGGAGTTTACCGAGACGGATGCCGCCGGTAACGCGGGCTGCAACCACTACTCCGGCGCGTACACGCTGGACGGGGACGCGCTCACCGTCGAGGAGATCATCTCCACGATGATGGCCTGCCTGGAGCCTGAAGGCGTGATGGAGCAGGAGACCGCCTACCACACCGCGCTGCAGAGCGTCGCGAGCGCTCGCATTGTAGACGGCCAGCTTGAACTGCTCGACGCGGACGGGAACGTCGTGCTGACCTACGCGGAGCAGCAGCCGCCCGCCGACGCCGAGCTTGAGGGCACGCAGTGGGTGCTGGAGTCGTTCATCAGTGGCGACGCCGTTTCCTCAACCCTCGTGGGCACGACGCTCACCGCCGTGTTCGAGGACGGCACGATCACCGGTGAGGCAGGCTGCAACGGCTACGGCGGCACCTACACCGTCGAGGGCAACAGCCTGACCATCACCGAGGTCGTCTCGACGATGATGGCCTGCCTGGAGCCTGAAGGCATCATGGATCAGGAGGCGCAGTTCCTGGCGCTGCTGAACAGCGCCGAGAGCTACGAGATCGAGGGCAGCACGCTCACGATCATGAGCGGCGACGGTCAGGGGCTGGTCTTCCGGGCGGAGTAACCTCTCACCCCGCGCGAGCCCGTCTGTGATGGCTCGCTTTGCCCCTCTCCCGAGGCGCAGCAAGCGCCGGTTGTGGGAGAGGGGCTTTTGGTTCGTCCGCAATGCCCCGACGCTGAGCGTCGGGGCGGGGGTCAGGGGTTTCTTAGAACCCCTCCAACCGGCTCAGGTCCACGATGCCGGAGGCCAGCGCGACGATGTGCTGCAGCAGCGCCAGCCGGTTCTGCCGGATGGCCGGATCCTCGTGCATCACCAGCACGCCGCCCTCGTCCGCCGGGGCGAAGAAGGTAGAGATAGCGGGCACCATCGGCGCGAACACCGTCAGGAACCCGTCCACGTCCGCATCCGGACCGATGTTCCTGGCCGCCGACTGGTACGCCTTGACGAGCGCCTTCTCCGCAGGCTCGGCAAACTGCTTCGGCGCGAGTTCGTACGTCTCCTCCAGGTTGCGCGTGATGCGGGCGCAGCGTGCGTATGCGTCGAGGATGGCGGGCCAGTCCTCGCGGCGCGTCCACTCAGCGAGCTGCCCCGCGTAGCGGTAGGCCTGGTAGGGGTTGTGCCCCTGCTCGGCGATAACCGCCTCGACGACATCATGAGGGAACTCCTCGCGCAGCACGCCCGCCAACCGCCCTGCGATGAACGTCAGGACGGTTTCGCGGTGCTCCGGCGTGATGAACGTCTCGCCAAGCTCGCGCATGTAGCCCTGCGCGGCCCACTCGACCGCCTGCCGCAGGTCGAGGTCGATCCCCCGCTCGATGAGGATCTGCACGACGCCGAGCGCCGCCCGCCGCAGCCCGTACGGGTCGGCAGAGCCGGTTGGCTGGAGGCCCACCGCGAACAGCCCGACGAGGCTGTCCAGCCGGTCGGCGAGCGCGACGACCACCCCGGCAGGTGACTCCGGCAGCGCGCCGCCCGCCGAGCGCGGCATATAGTGCTCGGCAATGGCCTGCGCCACCTCCGCCGGTTCGCCCGAGTTGGCAGCGTACACCTGCCCGACAAGCCCCTGCAGCGACGTCATCTCGACAACGAGCGAGGTGGCGAGGTCGGCCTTTGCCAGCCGCGCCGCGCGGATCACGTGCTCCAGGTCGCGGTCGGACTCGATGCCCAGCCGCGCCGCCAGCCGCGCCGCCAGCCCTTCGAGGCGCACGGCCTTGTCGTAGTACGAGCCAAGATCCTCCTGGAAGATCAGCGATTGCAGTTCGGGCAGGTAATCGGCCAGAGGCCGCTTGCGATCCTCGTTGAAGAAGTAGCGTGCATCCGCGAACCGGGCGCGGATCACGTGCTCGTTGCCCGCCCGCACCACGTCAAGGTGCTCGGCGTCGCCGTTGCGCACCGCGATGAAGTACGGCAGCAGGCGGCCATCCCCATCCACAACGGCGAAGTAGCGCTGATGCTTCTTCATGACAGTCGTCAGCACGACATCGGGCAGCTCAAGATACTCCTCGGAGAACGAGCCGATGAGCGCCGTCGGCTGCTCGACGAGGTTGGTGACCTCCTCCAGCAGTTCGGGGTCGTCCAGCACGTAGCCGCCCACGCTCGCCGCAAGCGCCTCGACCTGCTCGCGGATCGCCTCGCGCCGCGCCTCCCGGTCGACGATCACGCCCATGGCTTCAAGGCGACTGAAGTAGTCATCCGGGCTGCTGATCTCCACCTCCGGCGAGCGGAGCGGGCGCGGACCGCGCGTCACCCGGCCCGAGGCCACACCCGCGTACTGGAAGGGCACGACCTCGCCGCCGAGCAGCGCCACGTACCAGCGGATCGGGCGCGAGAAGGCGACGCCGGTCGCGTTCCAGCGCATCGAGCGGTCGAAGTGCAGGCCCGCCACCAGCCGGGGCAGCAGCCCGGCAAGCACCTCGGCGGCGGGGCGGCCTTCCTCGCGCACAATCGCCACCACGTACTCGCCGCCGTTGATCTCACGACGCTCCAGGTCCTCTACGGCGATGCCCAGCCCCCGCGCGAAGCCCTCCGCCGCGCGGGTCGGGTTGCCGTCGGCGTCGTACGCGGCCTTGACGGGCGGGCCGCGACGCACGATCTCCTCGGCACGCTGGCTCGGCGCCAGCCCATCGACCAGCACAACCAGCCGGCGCGGCGTGCCCGTCACGCGGATCGACTCATAGGCCAGCCGGGCCTCGTCCAGCAGCGCCGGGACGCTCTGCTCAAGCTGCGCGATAGCCGCGTCGAGGTCGGCGGCGGGCAACTCCTCCGTGCCGATCTCCAGCAGGAAGGGCGCAGGCTCCGTCGGGTACGCGCCCACTGCGGGCGGCGGCAGTTCCGGCTGCGGGACGCTGACCGTGCCCGTCTCCGGGTCTACCTGCCAGCCATCGGGCAGCCAGGGGTACTCCATGCGCGCGCGCTGTTCGACATACGCCCCCGCCACCTGCGAGGCGAGGCGCTGCATCCGCCGGAAGTACTCGGCACGCTCCACCACGCCGATCGCGCCGCGCGTGTCGAGCACGTTGAACAGGTGCGAGCACTTGAGCAGGTAGTCATGCGCGGGGAGCACCAGTGGCGGATCCTGTGCCAGCGCGCGCTGCGCCTCGCGCTCGTAGGTGTTGTAGACCTCGCGCAGACGGTCTACGTCCGCCACCTCAAAGTAGTAGCGGCAGTGCTCGATCTCGGACTGAAGCAGCAGGTCGCCATACCGCCAGCCCTCGCCCCACCGGATGTCCCACACCGCATCGACGCCCTGCAGCGCCAGCACGATACGCTCCAGCCCGTAGGTGATCTCGACGGAGATGGGCATCAGCGTTTGGCCGCCGGCCTGCTGGAAGTACGTGAACTGCGTGATCTCCTGCCCGTCGAGCCAGACCTCCCAGCCGAGGCCCCACGCGCCGAGCGCGGGCGACTCCCAGTTGTCCTCGACAAAGCGGATGTCGTGCTCGCGCCGGTCGATGCCCAGTGCCTCCAGCGATTGCAGGTACAGCTCCTGCGGGTTGCCGGGGTCGGGCTTGAGGATGACCTGAAACTGGTAATGCTGCTGCATGCGGTTGGGGTTGTCGCCGTAGCGCCCATCATCCGGGCGGATGGACGGCTCAACATAGGCCACGCGCCACGGCTCCGGGCCGAGCACGCGCAACGCGGTGGCGGGGTTCAGCGTGCCCGCGCCGACCTGCACGTTGTAGGGCTGCCAGATCACGCAGCCCTGCGCAGACCAGAACTGCTGCAACCGCATGATGACTTCTTGCAGAGATAGAGGCTCGCTCACTATCAAATCACCTCCGACGGGCGATGGATCAGATTTCGTTGTCCGGGGGCAGACGCCTCCCGGCACGCAGCCGGGCGCGCCCGTATCGTCGCCTTCGAGTTTAACGCGGAAATTCTAACATGGCAGGGAAGCCGGGCAATAAATTGCCCGGCTATAAGGCGGCTGCGCCGCCGCGAAGTCCCCTATCGGGGACTTGTTTATGTTCGGAGCATCGCCTCAGAGGGCAAGAGTCCCGCAGGGACCTGGCGGGATAGCAAAGCCATCCCTTTTAGCCGGGGAATCAATTCCCCGGCTACCCTCACCCCGGGTGAGCCACCTGCGGCGCCTCGCCCTGCCCCTCTCCCGGGCGGCCACTATCGTGGCCTGGGAGAGGGGGCCAGGGGTGAGGGTTGTAACCCGCCACGGATGCAGGGATAACGTATGTAGGGGCGGGTCTGAGACCCGCCCCTACCAAAGACGGTCCATAGCGTGAGGATAGCCGAGCATAAATCGTCCGGCGACGTGATAGCCTCGCTATCCGGGCGGCTGCGCCGCTCGCGGAGCGAGCGGCGACGAAAGGGGTCCAGGGTAGGCAATCATAGCCAGCCGGAGGCATTGATTCCTCGGCGCATCTTCCCCCTCTCCCAGCGACCAACGGGAGCGTCCAAGAGAGGGGGCAGGGGGTAAGGGAAGGCGAGGGACAGAATTGCTCCCCCGCCACGCCCGGTGCTATCATGAGAGTACCCATCACGCCCGCCACGCTTCCCCGGCGGGCCGGGCGCGCTGATTTTGCCACAGCCAGAGGAGCAGACATGGAGTACAGGACGATTCTCACCGGGGTGCATGACCGGGTTGGCCTGATCCGCCTGAACCGCCCTGAGGCGCTAAACGCGCTCAACGGTGAGCTGATGCGCGAGCTGGTCGCGGCGCTGCGCGCGTTCGACGACGACCCCGACATCGGCGCGATGGTCATCACCGGCAGCGACCGCGCCTTCGCCGCCGGAGCGGACATCAAGGAGATGGCGAGCCGCACCGCTGTGGAGATGCTGCACAGCGACATGATCGGCACATGGGACGCCGTCGCCTCGATGAAGAAGCCGGTCATTGCGGCGGTATCGGGCTATGCACTCGGCGGCGGCGCTGAATTGGCCCTCATGTGCGACATGATCGTTGCCAGCGAGACGGCGGTGTTCGGCCAGCCGGAGATCAACCTCGGCGTGATACCGGGCGCAGGGGGCACGCAGCGCCTCGCGCGGACGGTCGGCAAGGCGCTCGCGATGGAAATGGTGCTCAACGACCGCCGCCTGAGCGCCGAGGAAGCCCTGCAGCGCGGGCTGGTCAACTACGTCTACCCGGTGGAGACGTATCTTGACGAGGCGCTGCGGCTGGCCAACGAGATCGCCGCCCGCGCGCCGGTCGCCGTGCGGCTGGCGAAGGAGGCGGTCAACAAGGCGTTTGAACTGCCGCTTGCAGAGGGGTTGGCCTTCGAGCGGCGCAATTTCTACTTCCTGTTTGCCACCAGCGACCAGAAAGAGGGGATGGACGCCTTCATCGGCAAGCGGAAGCCAGAGTGGAAGGGCGAGTAGCGCCCAGGGTAGTGGACATGCCGCGCACGCTGACCGCAGCGAGCATCCAGCAGCAACTGGCAGACGGGCTAGGGGTGCACCCGGGGCTGAGTGTGATCGCGCACGTCAGCCTGGAGGCGCTCGGCCCGGTCGAGGGCGGCGCGGAGGCCGTCGCGGCAGCGATCACGGCGGCGGCGGGTACGGTCGTGATGCCTGCCTTCACCTACCAGACGCAGGTCATCCCGCAGACCGGTCCGCCGAACAACGCACTTGTCTACGGCAGCGGTGACACGCTCAACGGGCGGGCGGACATCTTCCGCGCCGATCTGCCCGTCCACCCGGACTGTGGCTCGGTGGCGGAGACGTTGCGCCGTCACCCCGCGACGCTGCGCAGCCTGCACCCGATCCTCTCCTTCGTGGCGCAGGGGCCGCAGGCCCGCAGCGTGCTCGCCTCGCAGACGAGCCACAACCCGCTCGGCCCGATCGCCTGGCTGGAGGCCCACGATGGCGCCGTGCTGCTCATGGGCCTCGACCAGCGGCACAACTTCTCGCTGCACCTCGCGGAGCAGCGGGCCGGGCGGCGGACCTTCACGCGGTGGGCGCTGACGGTCGACGCCATCGAGGAGCTTCACGGCATCCCCGGCTGCATGGAGGGCTTCAACGCCGTCTGGCCTGAACTTATGCCGTTCACGACGGTGGCACAGATCGGCATGGCGCGCTGCGAGTTGATCCCGCTCAGGCTGCTGCTGGCGTATGTGGAAGAGCGGCTGTGCGCCGACCCGAACTTTATGCTGTGCGACAAACCCGGCTGCCTGAGCTGCCGGGCGCGGGAGGTGTGGAGGTAGGCGCTACGGCGCACCGCGCAGCAGCCAGATCACCCGGTCGTACGAGAGGCCGTAGTGAGCGAGGACGATCACGCCGAAGATGATCGCCAGCGTGCGCGGGCCGGCGGCGGCGAGCAGCATAACCGCCCCGGCGAAGAAGACGGTCTCCAACAGCAGGCGCACGATGCCGGGCACGGCCACCGGCGCTTCGGCGGGGTCGCCGGGCACGCGGAACGTGCCCCACGCCGCTGCCGCCACAACCGGCAGGCCGATGGCCCACAGGAAGCGGCCCGCACCCTCGTGCTGGGTCCAGCCCCAGTAACCATAGGCAACGAGCGCGGCGATCTCCAGCAGGAAGCGCAGCGCCAGATTGGCGGGTGCGTTGCTCATCGGGATGTCGTCTCCGTGCAGTGAAAGACTCAACAGGGCGGGTTCTTGCTTCTCCTCACCCCGTGCGGCAAAGCCATGCCACCCCTCTCTGCACCGGGGATGAGGGGTCGCCCTTCCCTACCCCTCCCAGCCGTCGCCGGAGAAGATATGCTCGGCGGCCTGCTTGAGCTTTTCGATGCGCTCAGACGTGACCTCTTTGGCCCGCAGATAGCGCTCCAGCAGCTCCATCTCTGTCAGGCCCTCGGGCCGCTCGACGCCCAGCCGCGCCCGCACCGGATAATCGACATCGTGCATGATGGCGGCGATGTGGCTGGCCCCTTCCAGCGCGGCGGCAATTTCGCGGTCGCGGATCTTCTGGTCGTTCTCCGGGCTGGTCGTGATGATCACCCGCACGACGGCATCGGTTACGTCATGGCGGGCGCACTCGCGAAGAATGATGGGCATCGGGTCATCCTGGCCGCGCACGTCCACGCGGATCGTCAGGAAGGGCCGCGCGTTAAGCTCGACAAATTTGTAGGTGGTCGCGCCGCGCGCCACCTCCGCCCAGCAGAAGCCCTTGGGCGCACCCTCCTCGCCGAAATCGATGCGCTCGATGCTGCCGCTGTACACGATGGGCGGGTAGCTGCCTTTGTTCAGGTCCTGATGGTAGTGGATATGCCCCAGCGCCACGTAATCCCACACCGGGTCAAGCAGTGCGCTCTTCATCACCATCACGTCGCGCCCCAACATCACGTCGCGCTCGGTGCCGAGCTTCGCGCCGGACACGCTGAAATGCCCCGTCAGCACGGCGGGGATATCCGGGTCGATCTGCTCAACCAGGTTGCGGATTAACAGGCCGACCTCCTCGCGCAGCCTCTCGTCGATCTCGCCCAGAGACATGCCGCGTGTATCCGTATCGCCGAGCAGGCGCTGGCGCATCGGGTAGGGGACGGTCGCCACCTGGATCGGGCCGCGCTTCGTCTCGATATAGTGGACCCTGTCCGTGCGGGCCACGATCACACCCTCTACCTCCAGCGTCTGGAAGATCTCGACCGTCGAGGCCTTCTGCACCATCGAGGGGATGTCGTGGTTGCCGACGAGCAGCACAACCGGGCACTGCTTGGCCAGACGCTTGATGCGCCGCGCGAACTCGCGCACGTAGGTGGGGTTCGGCTGGCGGTTCTTGAAGGCGTCCCCGGCGAAGACGGCGAGATCGGCGTCGTGCTCGCAGGCATAATCAACGATCTCATTCATCCGGAGCAGGAAGTCCATCACACGGGTGCTGATGCCTGTGGATGGGTCGATCTTGCCGTGGTTCTCCATGCCGATGTGAACATCGGCGAAGTGCAGCAGTCGGATCGGTTCAGGCACGATAGTTGCCCCCCGTTGTGCTACAAATGTCCGGTTGCTGGCAGAGAGCTTTTGGAGCCACAGATGTCACGGATAATACTGTCTGTGGCGCATATTCCGCCTCACCGGCGAACTGTGTACATCAGGGCAGTTCAGGCCACCACAGCCGCCGCAGCCGCGACCAGCCGAAGCGCCACGCCAGCATCATGAGCGTGCTGGTGCCGGTCGCCACGAGCACGAAGGTCAGGATGATCGGGCGGCCCAGCCAGAGCGCGCGCAGCGCCACGCCTATCGGCCCGCCAATCAGCCCGGCGAGCAGCGTCCGCAGCACAACGCGGCGCGGTGGGTGCAGGCCCGTCGCCGTGTAGATGCCGGTCAGCATGCCGGAAAGCAGCCATCCCAGCATCATCGGCGCGGCGGTGTTGATGATGTTGGGCAGCACCCGGGTGGATACCTCCATGCTGTGGCTGGTGCGGCCCACCGCGGCGAACAGCACCAGCACCAGGAAGTCCCCGACAAACAGGGCTGCCATCTCCCAGGTGGGGAGCAAATCGGGCGGGGCGGAGGCCCCCGGCGGTGTCAGATTATCGCGGTTGGGTGATGTGTCTGCAGACATAGTGCTGCTAGTATACTGGGTGCGTGCGAGCGCTCGCAAGCCGCTAACATTTATCCTCGCGGTCTGCTCCGCTGTACTGTATCACATTTGCAATCAACAATGTGATCACTTTATTGCAAACGGGTGTCAAGAATCAGTTTCAGCCGCAACTAAGCTGTGCTACAATGTCGAAACCAGCGGACGTCACATCCGCCGCCACTTGACCAGCCATCATCGAGTACAGTGGACCATGGCCCGTCCCTTCTGCGACCGTCTTTACAAGCAGTGTTTGCAGCGCACCCGCGCCCGCCTGGCAAGCCTGGGCCAGCCAGCGACTCCCGACGTGATTGCCACCTTCGCCCGCCGTGTCGCACAGATCGCGAGGCAAAACACCGACCGCATCCCGCTCAACGTGCGCCCTAACCCACGCACCAGCTTTCCTGACAGCTACATCGACGATATCATCCTCTCTCTCATCAAGGAGGGGCCGCGCGTGGCGGCGCTGCTCGCAAAGGACAACGCCGCCTGGGAGCAGATGCTCAACTACATCCACCGGCGCGCGCGGAGCAACCTGGCGCGCTATTATGAATACCTGCCGATCAAGGTGCCGCTGAACAGCCTGGCGCGGGACATGGCGCTGCACTGTGCGGCTATCCTGCTGCGGCGGCTGCCGACCTTCCCGTTTGACACCTCGCTCGACGCGTGGGTCGCGGTGTTGGTGGCCAACGAGGTGCGGACGCTCCGGCACCGCGCCGATTTCCGCTGGAACGATCTCGCCCGCTCGCTGGATGCGGAGAACGACAGCCAGCTTGACTCCCCGCGCCTCATGGATACACTGGCGGATGAAGGCCTGGACGACATGTGGCGGCAGTGGGAGGAGATGTTCGTCGTCACCAGCCATCTTGACGACCTCACACCGGACCAGCGCGAGGTGATCTGGCGTGGGCTGAATGGCGAGGACTCCGACTCGATTGCCCGGCACATGAACCGGACGCGAGACGCCGTGTACTCGCTGCGCGCGCGCGCCGTGAAGGTTCTGCGCGAGCGCATTGCTGCGGACTAGGAGACCGCATGCTTAGAAATATGCCCTCGATCCCCCAGCCGGATCACGACGCCATCCGCCGGCTGCTCAGTCGCTATGCCGAACTGAAGCACGCTGGTCAGGACGTGGAGAAGATGTATCCGAATGTCGCACAGCATCTGCGCGAGTGCCTCGACTGCCGCGCGCTGCTTGCCGATGCAGAGCAGGACAGCGCCGGGCCGCTGGCCTGGCTGAGCGCCTCCGAGCTGCCGTTCCTGCATACGTCCTCCGAAAAGCCTGACATCCGCGTAACACCCGGCAGCACCCCCGAGGCGTTCCGCATACACATCGCGCTCTCGCTGCCGGGCCGCCACACCTATGGCAATATGCGCGCCCCCCAGCCCGGCGCAGGCCCGGCGGAGCACGGTGAGCAGCTTCTGCTGGCGGATGTTGTACGGCTGGAGGATCAGGAGATCGGCGTTACGCTCGTCGCCACGCAAAGCGCCACCTGCCAGAACGCGTCTCCGGGCGAGGTCACGGTGATGGGCGAGCTATACGGCGACGCTCTGCCGCCGGTCATCCATGCGCAGCTTGCCGTCGGCAGCCGCATATACTACGCGAGCACGAACAATGGCGTGCTCCAGTTTGAAAACGTCATCCTTCCCGGTGAGGGGGAGCCGATCAACCTGACACTGGAAGCATTAGGTTGATACCGGCATAAGCCCATTAGTCCACCAGGCCCGCCGCATGATTCCCGGCGCGCTCGAGTATGCCGCAGAGTCGGCTTATAAGAACCATCCTCCTGTGACCAATACCATCTCCCTCTCGCCAGCCGCCCTGCACGAGCGGTTGGCCGCTGTGTCTACCGATGTCGCCTCTCCCGATGCTGTCCGCGCGGCGCTGGCGTCGGGCCGTGCGTGTGCGCTCGATGATCCCGCCGGGCTGCTCCTCGATGTGACCGAGCGCGCGTGGGTCAGCCCGCCGCTCGGAGCAGCGATGGCCCTCGGCGCGGTCGAGGCGGCAGACGAAACCGCCGACCCGCTCGCCCGGATCTACGCACAGGCGGCGCTCGGCGTAGCGCTAGTGCGGTGGGGCAACCTGGCGCACGCCCTCGACATGCTACGCGAGGTCCGGCCCGCCCTGCTCGCCGCCGCTGCCCCCGGCGTTTCCCACCTGATCGTCCACTGGCATGAGGTCCTGTGCACGTACCTTGTGCTGTCGCCAGACAGCGCGGTTGATACCCTGCTGTCCATCGCCGGGGAACTGGAGGCAGCCGGCGAACCTACCCTCGCGCAGCGCTGCCGCCTCGACACCTCGGTATTCTGGTCCAAACAGGTGCGCGACAGGCACCCCGGGCTGGTGGAGGCGATCCGCACGGCGCTCACGGGGCAAAACCGCCCGGTAGATGAAGGATATGCGACGCTGTCCGTCGCGGCAGACGCCGCCCAGCAGGGGGATTACAGGCGAGCCTTCCACCTGCTGGGCCGGGCAGAAGCACTGTTCCAGCAGGCGGGCGCACATGCGTTCCTGAGCCTCGCGTGGCAGCAGCGCGGCGCTTTCTACCGGCAGCACCTCGACATACAGCAGGCGCTGCACTGGCTTGAGAAGGCGGAGCGGCTGGCGACCGCCATGCAGCACCCGACGTATCGCATCATGGCGCTCGTCGAGATGGCTATACTCCAGTTCGAGCGGGGGGATATGGACCGGCACTTCGCGGTTATCCACGAGCTTGAACAGCTTGAACCGCAGATGCACCTGCCCGCGCTCACCGCCTTCTGCCAGCTTACGCGCGCCAATCACCTGCTGCGGCAGGCCAGCTATGACGCAGCTCGCGAGGCCTACCTCGCCGCGCGCACGCAGTACCTGATGCTCGGCAACCACCGCTTCGCCACGACATGCACCATCAACCTGGGCATTCTGGCGCGGCGGCAGGGGAAGTTCTCCCTCTCGCTGAGCTATTTGCGCGAGGGGCTGCAGCACGCCCGCGATACGGGCAGCTTCGAGGAAGAGTTGGGCGCGTACCGTAACCTCGCCATGACGTATGCCGCCTTCGGCTACATTGAGCCTGCCATCGTGTACCTTGAGCAGAGCATGGAGCTGGCGCAGGCACGCGGCGTGACCATCCAGAGCGCCCGGCAGGCCGTGTACCTGGCCATGCTGCTGGCCTCTCATGGGGAGGGTCAGCGCGCGCGCGATCTGCTCAATATGGTGTGCTCTCAGGTTCGCTTCCGCGGCATCGATCACGTCATCGCGCTGTGTGATGCCGTCGAAGGCGAAATCCTGCTCAGCGAGGGGCACTACCACGAGGCACTGGCCCGCTTCGACACCGCACGCACACGTTTCGACGCCCTCGGAATGGAGGAGTGGGGCTGGTT
>Ga0207873_1000361_pt1 | contig 50608 bp, 52 predicted proteins | sample BGWIniCompost_FD_187373 | JGI IMG/M metagenome (GOLD analysis project Ga0207873, IMG submission 187373) | Cellulose adapted compost microbial communities from Newby Island Compost Facility, Milpitas, CA, USA - BGW Initial Compost (SPAdes)... ...
TTACGATACGCTGGCGCTGACGGGCGAACTTCTGGGGCTGGGCTTTCTCCTGCTGGCACTTAACAATCTTCTGTCGGAACTCGAGTTTCGCGCCAAGCGCGACGATCGCGTACTCGCGCTCGGAACTTTCATCAGCCTGGCCTCGCTGTGCAGTTTTGAGTACTGGCTGTTTTATCTCGTCGCGAGCATCATTGTGATATTGTATTCGCGCCGCGACCTGAGAATATTCTTTTTGCTGACTATGGGTTTTGCCCTCCCTCACCTGCTGTTGATAACACTCTATTTTGTCAGTGACGGACTGGCGCCCCTTATGCAATTCTTCTACGTCGCAAATCTCAAGTTCGGTACAACCTCGCTCATGGCGCCACGAGGACTGGTCTACCTGAGCCTCATCCCCGCTCTGTTTCTGGCCGCCGCGATCGTGGTGATAAACGGGGAGGCACGGTTTTCGAAGTATCAGTCGCAGATTTTTCAAGGTATGCTGTTGTGGACGGCGTTTTCCGTCATTTACATTATGCATACCAGCGACCGTCGTCCGCAAAGTCTTATCGCCCTTGTTCCACCCCTCAGTTACTTTGTCAGCCATCTTTTCCTTCTTATCCGTCGTCGACGCATTGCCGAGTGGAGTTTGTGGACCTTGCTGCTCGGCGTCTTCGTCGTCAGCACATTAAGCCGATACGACAGGATCAGTGGAATTGATTACAGCAGGCTTCAGGTAAAGACTGATCGCGCTGCGGAGGGCAAAAAGGTGCTCGTGCTTACCAACGATGTGTCATGGTACGCGGGCAATTCGCTGGCAACGCCGTTTCTCGACTGGAAACTGGCGGAACCTATCTTTACGGAGTTGGACTACTACGAGAATGTAATTGCCATCAATGAAGGCTTCAACGACCGGCCGGATATTATTATCGATCCCGATGGTCGCATGGATGCCGTCTTCGATCGTATTCCGCGCCTTCGCGATATGTATCGCGAGCAGGAATCAGGACAGTATGTGGCCGTACGCTAGGTGCTCAGACGCAGCGCATTTTGTCTACTCTTCTTTGATGTCTGCCGCCTTCGAAATCCGTAGTGAGGAAACGTTCTGACATACTCTTTGCGTCTTCTGTAGTTACAAAGCGAGCGGGAATGCAAAGGATGTTTGCGTCATTGTGAAGGCGGGCAAGCGATGCCAGTTCATCGTTCCAGCAGATCGCTGCGCGAATGTCGGCGTGCTTGTTTGCCGTGATGGCAACGCCATTGCCGCTGCCGCAAAGCAGGATGCCCTTGCAGGTATCATCTTCAGATACACGCTTTGCTACAGGGTGGGCGACGTCGGGATAATCAGCCGGCGAATCAGAAAGTACGCCATAATCTTCCACTATGTACCCTTCGCTGGTAAGCCAGTCTTTAAGTGATTGCTTCATGTGGAAGCCTGCGTGGTCGCTTCCAAGAATAACTTTAGGTTTCATCGGTTCTTTGTAATGCCGCATCGCGAGCCTCTTCTTCCGCCTCCTCTCTTGCTTTTGCACGCTCAACAAATCTTGCTATGAAGATGCTGAATTCGTAGAGAAGGTATAGCGGGATCGCAACGATAGTTTGACTGATTGGATCGGGAGGGGTTATAACCGCTGCAACCACAAGGATCCCCACAAGCGCATGCCTCCGAACACTCTTCAGCATGGCGGTGCTGATGATCCCTACCCGAGTGAGAAAATACACAACGACGGGAAGCTGGAAAAGGATTCCACTGCCCAGAACCAGCGTCGTCACCGTTCCAACGTAAGAAATAATATCGAACTCGTTTTGGATCATGTCGCTGATCTGGTACGACGCCAGAAAGTATACTGATACCGGACACATGACGTAGTACCCAAACGAGGTGCCAAGGAAGAACATGAAGGATATCGCTGCAACAGCGCCGCGCGAATATTTTCTTTCGTTTGCGTGCAGTCCGGGCTTGATGAATCGCCACATCTCCCAGGCGACGTAGGGAAAGGCTACGATGAGGCCGATAATAAAAGATGACGTGAGTGCCATCGTGAATTGGCCTGTCATCAGGCGACTTTGGATTTTCATGGGAATCTCCTTCACACACATGGCTTCCTCGTAGCCGATGAGGTGACCCAGTTTACACATGGCACGAAACGTAAGGAAGTCGGTCTTGGCGGGGGCGAAAATAACATTGTCGAATATCTCACGGCTGAAGATGAAAGCAAGGACCATGAAAACAACGATCGCGACCAGCGATCGGATCACATGCCATCGCAGCTCCTCGAGGTGATCGAGGAAAGACATCTCCTTTTCATCATCCTCTTTCATTGCCGCAGACAATTACGATGATCACGCATACAACGGGAAACGACGCGTCAACCGAACGACTTTTTGTTTTACGTTCTTCAAATGTTTCTCGTCAGCAGGTTTTTGTAGCGCCTCATCGATCAGGTCAACAATCTTCACAACATCCTTTTCCTTCATACCACGTGTAGTCACGGCAGGTGTTCCAATGCGAATGCCGGACGTTACCATTGGTGATTGCGTGTCGAAGGGAACCATGTTTTTATTGACCGTGATCTCGGCGCGGACCAAAGCTTCCTCAGCTTGTTTGCCCGTGAGATTCTTTGACCGGAGGTCGATAAGCATAAGGTGATTGTCAGTGCCTCCGGAAATGACCTTGTAGCCGCGTTCTACAAACGCCTTGGCCATTGCCTTTGCATTCCGCACTACCTGCACAACGTAGTCCATGTATTCATCGGACAGTGCTTCGTGGAAGGCTACTGCCTTGCCGGCGATGACATGCTCAAGTGGTCCACCTTGAGTTCCGGGAAATACGCCTGAGTCGAGTATCGAGGTTATTTTCCGAAGCTCACCTTTGGGAGTTTTCAATCCCCACGGGTTATCGAAATTCTTTCCTACCATGATCATACCACCGCGAGGACCACGCAGTGTTTTGTGCGTGGTTGTTGTAACGATGTGGCAGTATTCCATGGGGTCATTGAGCAGGCCGCGCGCAATCAATCCCGCGGGGTGAGCGATGTCTGCCATCAGGAGCGCACCAACGCGATCGGCTGCTTCGCGCAGTTTTTTGTAATCCCAATCACGGCTGTATGCCGACGCACCGCATATGATGAGTTTGGGTTTTTCGCGTTCCGCAATTTCAATCACACGGTCGAAGTCGATCATCCCGGTCTCTTCCTCGACGCCATAAAAGACGGGTTGATATAATTTGCCGGAAAAGTTTACAGGAGAACCATGGGTGAGGTGTCCGCCATGGGAAAGATCGAATCCCAAAATCTTGTCACCGGGTTTCAGGCACGCCAGCATGACCGCGGCGTTGGCCTGCGCTCCCGAGTGCGGTTGCACATTTGCCCAGGCTGCACCGAATAGTTTACACGCCCTGTCGATAGCAAGCTGTTCAATTTCATCCACCACCTGGCATCCGCCGTAATATCGCTTTCCAGGAAGACCTTCAGCATATTTGTTGGTGAGCACAGAACCCATGGCCTTCATCACCTGAGGTGAAGTGAAGTTCTCAGAGGCGATCAATTCGATGCCGTCCTGTTGACGTTTCTTTTCTTTTGCAATGAGGTCAAAAACAACTTTGTCGCGTTTCATTGAGAAGTATAATTAAGCGGATGCAGGAATTTTCCAGGGCGTGGTTTGAACCGGCCGCAAAAATAAGAGATGGCCAAGACAATAGCTAAGGGTTTATCACGGGAATTACCTCGCTCAGAAAAGGCTAGGAGCGTGCCGTTTTGAGCGCCCGGAGATACAGCTGAATGGTGTTTTCGAGACCGTAGTACAGCGCGTCGCACACGAGTGCATGACCTATTGAAACCTCATCCAGCTTCGGAAGGCTGGCGGCGAGAAACCCGAGGTTCTCAAGGTTGAGGTCGTGGCCGGCATTGATGCCAAGACCAACTTCCTGAGCGACCCGCGCGCTCTCGATGTACGGCTTGACGGCGACCTCCTTGTTGACGGTAAATTCGCGGGCGTAAGGTTCCGTGTAAAGTTCGATGCGGTCTGCGCCCGCCCGCGCGGCACCTTCAACCATGCGGGGAACCGGATCGACAAAGACAGATACGCGAACACCTAAGCCATGGATTTCAGCGATAACATCCTTCAGGAATGATGCGTGCTGCAGTGTGTCCCACCCGCTGTTGGAGGTAATGGCATTCGGCGGATCCGGAACCAGTGTCGCCTGAGCAGGAGTCGTTTCACGGATAATGCGCAGATAGCGCTCATCCGGATAGCCTTCAATATTGAACTCCGTAGTTACGATGTCCTTCAAGGCTATTGCATCGGCATAGCGGATGTGACGTTCGTCGGGCCGGGGGTGTATTGTAATGCCCTCGGCACCAAATTTTTCGCAGTCGGCAGCCACCTTCAGCACGTCGGGATTATTCCCGCCGCGCGAGTTCCGGAGTGTGGCAAATTTGTTAATATTGATGCTAAGACGTGTCAAGTGGAGAGGATTTATTGATTCCAAAGGTACAACAGAAAAATTGATATGAGCTTAAAGGAACAGATTGATGCCGATATCAAAAAGGCTATGCTGGCGAAGAACAAAGAAGAACTTGAGGCGCTGCGCAGCATCAAGTCTCTGATCCTGCTCGCTGAAACCGAAAAGGGGAGTACCGGTGAACTCACCGCTGACGCGGAAGCAAAGCTGTTGATGAAGGCCGCAAAGCAGCGCAGGGAATCGGCCGATATCTTCCTTGCTCAATCACGCAAAGACCTGGCTGATCGCGAACTGTTCCAGCTTGAAATTATCAACAGGTACCTGCCGCAGCAGCTTTCCGAAGCCGAACTGCGCAAGGAGCTTGAACGAATCATTGGCGAAGTAGGAGCGTCCGGTCCGAAGGACATGGGCAAGGTTATGGGTGTTGCCACAAAGCAGCTGGCGGGCAAGGCCGAAGGCAAGATGATTTCCGCGATTGTGAAGGAATTGCTTTCCGCTTGAGCTGGCCGGATATCATACTGGGTATTATCATCCTGTCCGGTGCTATCAACGGCTACCGGGAAGGTTTCCTGATGACCGCCGTCTCGCTGGTGGCGATCGTCCTGGGCATTCTTGGTGGTTTTGCATTGCTCGGAAAAGCCATGCTGATGCTGGATTCGAATTTCCAGATCGATCAAAGCGTTCTGCCCTACATTGCCTTTGCCGTAGTGTTTGTACTGATTGTGGTGCTCGTATCCTGGATAGGCCGCCTGCTGCGGGATCTGGTTCAGCATACTTTTCTTGGAGGGGTTGATCAGGCCGTAGGTGCCATTGTCGGCATGGTGAAAACGACCTTTATGCTTAGCGTGACGCTGTGGATCTTTGAGGCCCTGAAAATTGATGTTGCTGATTGGTTTGCCTCGTCCTATTTGTATGGTATTATTGAAGGATTTGCGCCTCTGGTGGCGAGTTGGATTGGCAAGTTAGTACCCGCTTTCCGAGGCATCTTTTAGGCGCGGCAGCGCATTTTTTGGATGGTATTTGGTATTTTTTGTTTTTTTATCGGGATAACTCCGGAGAAAGATGGGCCTGGTAGTCAAGGAAGCGGATCGTTTTAAGTTTGTCGATGAAGGCACTGGTCCCGCACTGGTGCTGCTGCATGGGTTGTTTGGAGCGTTGAGCAACTGGGAAGGGGTTGTTGAGAGGTTTTCCTCCAAGTTCCGGGTCGTCATCCCCATGCTACCCATCTATGAAATGCCCATCAAGGACGCTGGCCTGGATGGCCTGACAACATTCCTGGAAGACTTCGTCGAGTTCATGAATCTCCGGGACATCATCCTCATGGGAAATAGCCTGGGTGGCCACATTGCCCTCATGTATACACTGCGTAACGGCGACAAGGTTAAGCGGCTAATATTGACCGGCAGTTCGGGCCTTTTCGAGGACTCTATGGGTGGTTCTTACCCCAAGCGGGGAAACTATGAGTACGTAAAGGAACGCGTTGCCTACACCTTCTACAATCCCGAAGTTGCTACAAAAGAGCTTGTCGACGAAGTGTTCGAAACCACCCGGAACATTCCAAAGTGCATGCGTATTGTGGCGATCGCCAAATCAGCACAACGCAACAATCTCGCGAATGAAATCAAGGCTATTAAGGTCCCGACGCTGTTAGTTTGGGGTCTGAACGATACCATTACTCCGGCTATGGTAGCGCATGAATTTGGGCGCCTTATTCCCAATTCGGAGCTGAAATTCATTGACCAATGCTGCCACGCACCCATGATGGAACACCCCGAACGGTTTAACGAAATTGTGGAAGGATTCTTGTTAGATTTAAGCAGCAGCTCACCTACACCAACATGATCGCTGAAGACTTGATAAACCACATGATTCCTCCCCTGAAGGGGACGGATGACGCGCACAAGGCGATCGTCTGGATGGAGGAATTTCGCGTGAATCACCTGCCCGTCGTCGAAGACAACAAGCTGCTGGGATTCATCTCTGAAGAAATTATTCTTGAAGCGAACGACATCGAGAACCAGGTCAAATCATTCAAGCTGATCGGGCAGCGATGCCACGTAGGTCTGGATGCCCATTTCTACGATATCCTCAAAGTGGCGGCGGAGAATAAACTCCAGCTTGTTGCCGTATTGAATGAAGACCAAACATACTGTGGTGTTATCACCGTGCAGGATACACTGACATCTTTTGCTCAAACCGCAGCGGTTCAGCTACCCGGGGGAATACTCGTAATTTCACTTCCGCTTGTTGACTACTCGCTTGCTGAGATCAGTCGCCTCATCGAAGAGAACCACGCGAAAGTATTAAGCAGCATTGTTAAGGAAGACCCGCTTGATCCGGGTAAGATCAGGCTTACGCTGAAGATCAATGAGCTTGACTTATCGAGGATCGTCGCCACACTAGAGCGTTTCGGGTATAAGGTCATTGGCCGTTACCAGGAAACCAAACCCATCACGAGCGAAAAAGAGCGCATAGACATGCTGCTGCGCTACCTCGATATTTAGTATCTTGGCCCAATTTTCCTTCACTCCGATCAAACATCCAGCTCATGAGGATTGGTGTACATGGTAAGGACTTCACACGCCAATCAGCACCCTTTATTGAACGCATTCTGGAGAGGCTAGCCAGAGAAAAGGTCGAGGTGCTCGTATCGTCACGCTTTCAGAAAAGTCTGCGCCTTGCTCAATTCAGAAAATTCAGATTCAAGACTTATGAACCTGGCGATAGCCTTCGCAAGGTGGACTTGTTCTTTAGCCTCGGCGGTGATGGAACACTCCTCGAGTGCGTCACGCATGTGGGCAAGACCGGAATACCCATCTTCGGCATCAACACGGGGCGCCTCGGATTTCTTGCGACGGTGGGTCGGGAAGAAATCGACGAGGCGATGGACATGATCTTTCAAAAGGAATACGACATAGATGAGCGCGTGCTGCTAAGCCTGCATTCCGATCGCGATCTGTTTGGTGGATTTGGATACGCACTTAACGACTTCACGCTTGTTCGAAAGGACAGCTCCTCAATGATCACCGTGCACACGTTTATTGATGGGGAGTTTCTCAATTCGTATTGGGCTGACGGCATAATCGTGGCAACGCCGACAGGCTCTACCGGTTACTCGTTGAGTTGTGGAGGACCGCTCGTATTCCCGGGATCGGAATGCTTTGTTATCACACCTGTGAGTCCCCATAATCTGACGGTTCGGCCTATCGTCGTCCCCGATGCATCCGAGATCACCTTCCGGGTAGAAGGAAGGAGCAAGAAGTTTATCGTGTCGCTTGATTCCCGAATGGAGACTGTCGACGAAAGCGCGAAACTGATGGTTAAAAAGGCCAATATCAGGGTCAATCTGGTGCAATTGTGCGGTCAACATTACTTCAAAACCCTCCGGCAAAAGTTGAACTGGGGACTGGATGCGAGGAATTGAAAATTTTGCTAAATTTGTAATTTACAGGTCATTGCGTATTCACTTTTTTTCGCTATGAGAATACTTATTCAGGTGGCTGTCGTGCTCTTCCTCTCCAGCCTCTTTTTTGAAGCCACCGCCCAGATGAATGAGCGCCAGATCAAGCGCAACAACATTCGCATGATGACGTTCCGCGGTAAGAAGCGCGGTTTCCCTCCAGAGAATCGCTACAATCAAATCGACATCACGCTGAACGCTCTGAATTACTACGGCGACCTTTCACCAAAGCCGAGTAAACTGAGCACAGACTTCGGTTTTACGAAGCCCGCCGTAGGACTTTCATTCACGCAGCGATTGGGTCCCAGATTTTCCTTAAGAAGTTCATTCATGTATGGGTCCCTCCAGGGATCGGATGCGGAGTCAGCTAATCGCGAGGACACAGAAAATGGTTTGTTCCGCTATCAGCGTAACCTGTCATTTCGAAATCGCATCAAAGAACTGTCCGTCGTTGCTGTATTTGACCTGTATGAAAATCAACACACATACATAAGCCGCGTACGGTGGACGCCCTATGGATACATCGGTGCTTCGGTGTTTCATCACAATCCCCAGGCAAAGGTGCCTGAACGGGGCCTGAATGGAGTGCCCTTTGAAAACGCAGGCGAATGGATTGACCTGAGGGATCTCGGAACGGAGGGACAATACGCCACTCTCCAGGAAGGCGATATTAACTACGGCATCAAGCCCTACAATAATTTTCAGATCGCTATACCTTTTGGCGTCGGCGTTCGTTTTCGACTAAACGAAATCATGGACCTTTCGGCAGAGTTTGGTATACGGTATACATTCACTGACTACCTTGATGACGTTAGTCGCAACTATGTCGACCTGGGTGTGTTCGGCGACAACGAGCTAGCACGTTCGATGTCCTATCGTGGATATGAGTTGGGATCATCCAACACCCTCACCTATGTAGGACGGGACGGCCAGTCGTACACCGTGATCAAAGGGTACGGGCAGGAGTCGCGTGACAACATGCGAGGCAACAGCAGCGATAACGATATTTTCACCGTCACCACCATAAGGTTCAGTTACATCATCGGCAAGACATTTAATCGCGCTAAATTCCGGTAATGCGGATCATCCTTGTTCTGGCCTTAGGGCTTTCGGTTTGCTTTGCACACGTGTCATGGGCGCAGCGCTCTGAGGTCGGCTTCGGCCTGGGAACGTTCAACTACACGGGAGACCTTGTCCGTACCTATGACTTTTCATTTTCCCGGCCAGCCGGAACAGTATTCTATCGCTCAAACCTTTCCAAAGTGGTAAGCTTTCGCGCGGGACTCACCGCGGGGTTGCTGGGGGCGAGCGATCGCAAACCTATCGACGCTTTCGCCGTTAAGCGCGACGCGTCATTTGACATCTTTGTTTTTGAGGCGTCAACGGTGGTTGAATACCATTTTCTCAACTGGCGCGACGAGAAGTTTCTTCACAGGTTTTCACCCTATATGTTCGGCGGACTTGCCCTCTTTGGCATCTCGGGCAATGACGACAAGCCCGCGGAATACAGCAACGTTCAGCCCTCCGTTCCCATCGGCGCCGGCGTGAAATACATTCTCAACCCGAAATGGTATCTGGCCCTCGAATTCGGTCTGCGGAAAACGTTCTTCGACTATCTCGATAATGTGTCGGACGAAGACACCCGCGTGAAAAACTACCAGTACGCAAACCCTTACGACAAGGACAACTACTTCTTTCTGGGGATTACCCTAACAAGGACCTTCTATGACATCCCCTGCCCCTCCAGCCCATATTGACAGTGTGAGCGAGAGGGAGAGTGGGGTTTCGCACGCACTTTCACACTCACACTGAATAATGCCGATCATTCCGGGAAATACGCTAATTTTGCACCCTCTATGGCGTCCTATAAGGAACTAATCGACCAAAACAGGCTGCCTCGTCACATTGCCGTAATCATGGACGGGAACGGCAGATGGGCGAAGCGGAAGGGCGCCATGCGAATCTTTGGACACAAGAACGCCGTCCAGGCCGTAAGGGAAGTCACCGAGGCGTGTGGCGAGCTTGGGGTCAAATACCTTACGCTGTACGCGTTCTCGACCGAAAACTGGGGCCGCCCCAAGGACGAAGTAGAGGGCCTCATGGAGTTGCTGGTGAGCACCCTGAAGCAGGAAATCGACCGCCTGATGGAAAATCAGGTGCGGCTGATTACCGTTGGAGAGCTGTCTGACCTGCCCAAAGAATGTCAGGAAAACCTCAAATGGGCGATAGAACAGACCCGCAACAACACAGGCCTGACCCTGAACATCGCTCTCAGCTACAGTGGACGATGGGAAATTATCCAGGCTGTAAAATCGCTGGTAAGGGACGTCCAGAGCGGAAAAATTGACGAAAAAGATATTTCGGATCGCCTGTTTGAAAACTATTTGCAGGCGCCCGGCATCCCTGATCCGGAGCTCCTCATCCGTACAAGCGGCGAAATGCGGGTCAGCAACTTCCTGCTGTGGCAGATCGCCTATACGGAACTGTACATCACTCCTACGTTGTGGCCCGATTTCAGGAAAGAGCACCTGTACGAGGCGGTATGGTCGTATCAGCAGCGCGAGAGGAGATTCGGCAAGACAAGTGAACAATTGAATCCGGTAAGCTAGATGAAGCGATTTCTACTGTTATTGCTCCTCGCCCTGGCGGTGGTGGATTCGCAGGCCCAGTTCCGCAGGAGAGATCGCGCACCTGCACCACAGGGCGATAACCGGCTCAACTATGCTAACCCCGCCGAATACGTCATCGGAGGAATTTCTGTGGAAGGGCTTAACATCCTTGACGAAAATGCCATCGTCTCGCTCACCGGACTCAGGGTTGGTGACAAGATCAAAATTCCAGGCGACGCCATTTCGGGAGCCATCAGGAAGCTGTGGAAACACGGCCTGGTAGGCGACGTCACCATTTCGGTCGACCGCATCGAAGGCGAAAATGTATTTCTGAAAATCCTGCTGTCAGAACGGCCACGACTAACAAGCTACTACTTCGTAGGAATTTCCAAAGGCAAAGAAAGTGCGCTGAAAGAAGACCTCGACCTCATCCGGGGACGCATCGTCAACGACGCGATGCTGCGGAACACCGAGCTCGCTGTTCGCAAGCACTTTATCAAGAAGGGCTACCTGAACACCGAAGTGAAGATCATCCAGGAAGCTGATACCCTCGCTCGCGAGGGGATGCGCCTGCGAATCGTTGTGAACCCGAAATCGAAGGTCAAGATCAACAGCATCGACATCTACGGCAACGAGAGCATCCCGGATAGCAAGATCAAAAAGAAGATGAAGAAGACGCACGAACGTGCCGGCATCTACCTTCATAGAGCAATCATATCAGAAATACTTTCGCGAAAGCCCGCCGACTACTTTGCCGAGAAACAGAAGACGACCTGGATGGAAGCCCGGGAGTATCTCAACAAGAATGTTCGACTCAACATCTTCAACACTTCAAAGTACATTCAGTCCGACTACGAAGAGGATAAAAAGAAAATCATCGCCTTCTACAACTCAAGAGGATATCGCGACGCGGAGATCGTAACAGACACGGTGTATAACCACGACGATCGTACCATCAATCTTGAGATGCAGATATATGAAGGTCCCAAGTACTATTTCCGTAACATCTACTGGACCGGCAACTACATACACACTGACCGTACACTGAACGCAATTCTCGGCATCAAGAAGGGTGATGTGTACGATCGCGAGTTGCTTCAGCGAAAAATTACTTTCAACCCCAAGGGTGCTGACATCAGCGGTCTTTACATGGACGACGGATACCTGTTCTTCCGTATTCAACCATATGAAGTTGCGATCGCGGGTGATTCCATAGACGTGGAAATGCGGATCTCCGAAGGAGAACAGGCGACGATCAACCAGGTCACGATCACAGGTAATGAGCGTACCAGCGACCACGTAATCCGCCGCGAACTTCGTACAGTCCCGGGAAGGAAATTCAGCCGCTCGGATATCATCCGCACACAGCAATCGCTTGCTCAGCTCGGCTATTTCAATCCTGAGAAGATCAATCAGAACCTCGTGCCCAATCCGGCAAACGGCACAGTTGATATCGAGTGGACGGTTGAGGAACAGTCCAACGACCAGATTGAACTCTCCGGCGGTTGGGGAGGATATTACGGCTTTGTTGGTACGCTTGGGTTGACGTTCAACAACTTCTCCATACGCAACATCCCCGACCGTTCCAAATGGCGGCCGCTCCCTGTTGGCGATGGGCAGCGTCTCTCCCTGCGCATGCAGGCCAATGGTAAGGCGTATCAGAACTACGGGTTCTCCTTCACCGAGCCCTGGCTGGGTGGACGCAAGCCTCAGTCGTTCTCTGTAAGTTTTAATAGTTCTGTGCAGCGAGCTTTTTACTACGGCTTTCGCGCTGAAGTAAACGACGCGCAGAGGTTGAGTGTGCTGAATTTCTCCGTGGGTCTTGGCCGATTGCTGGAATGGCCTGATAACTATTTCACGCTGTCAAATTCACTGTCATATACCAAGTATTCACTAAAGGACTATCCGGTAGGCATTGGCTTCTCTAACGGAGAGGCTAACAGTATCACGCTGAACACCACGCTTTCGCGCAGAAGTACCGGTGACCCGCGTTACCCGACGGAAGGTTCTGAGATTTCCCTTAGCGTATCTCTCACACCGCCGTTCTCGCTGTGGCGTAACCTGAATTATAACGGATACGACCCTGAGGACCCGGCGTCGGTAGAGGCCTTCAACCAGCAAAAGTTCAAATGGATCGAGTATCACAAGTGGATGTTCGATGCGAAGTACTATATGCCGCTTGACAACAAGAAGAAACTCGTCCTTGAAGCCAAAGCACACTTTGGATTTATCGGATCGTACTCGAAGAAATACGGTATTGGTCCGTTCGAGCGGTTCTTCATGGGAGGCGCCGGCCTTGCCGGGGGTATTGGTTCATTTGTGCTCGGGCAGGAAATTATTGGTTTGAGGGGATACGAAGATAACCTGGTGACGCCGCCGTTGTACGCTCGCTACGGGCAGGAAGCGCCAAAGGACACCCAGGGAGGGATTGTATATGACAAACTGGGCCTGGAGCTGCGGTATCCCGTGACTACCGGAAATGCCGCGACGATCTACGGTTTCATCTTTACGGAGGCCGGAGGCAACTGGGGTAATTATGAGGACTTTAATCCGTTTAAGCTATATAAATCGGCAGGTGCCGGGGTGCGGTTGTTTATGCCGGCTTTTGGGCTGATCGGACTGAATTGGGCGTATGGCTTTGACAGGCTGCCGTTTGCCACTGAAATCAGCGGTTCGCAGTTCCACTTTACTATTGGCCAACAACTCAGATAGCTATGCGGATTTGTTTTATTGCATTATTTTTCCTCTTTTTCGGCCTGACTTTTGTTCAAGCTCAGAGGTTCGGATACATCGACTCGGAGTATATCCTTAACAAAATGCCCGAATACCGGGAAGCGCAGAGCGAAATAAACCTGCTTTCCCAAGGGTGGGAAAAGGAAATCCAGGAGATGTCGAAGGGCATTGAAACGATGTATGCGGAACTTGAAGCTGAGCGCGTCCTGCTGACAGAAGAAATGCGAAATGAGCGCCTGGCGGCAATCCGCGCTAAAGAAGACGAGCTAAAACAATATCAGAATAAAGTATTCGGATTCGAGGGCCTATTCTTCCTGAAAAAGAAGGAACTGGTCAAACCCGTTATGGACAAAGTATGGGATGCTGTTGAAAAGGTAGCGAAGCAGAACAATCTGGCTATCGTTTTTGACAAGTCCAGCCAATTGGTGATGATCTACACGGATCCGCGATACGACTATACGGACTTCGTCCTTGACGAACTCGGCCTGGGCGACCCGAACGATGTAATTAAGAACTAAACTTGAACTGCGATAATGAGAAAAGTAACTATTCTGTTGATAATCGGATTGGCAGCGAGTGCGTATTCCGTCCGGGTAAACGCTCAGACGAAAGTAGGATTTGCCGATGTCGACTATATCTTCAACCAGATGCCTGAGCAAAAGCAAATTCAAACCGAACTCCAATCGGTTCAGAATGCGCTGAAAAAGCAAATGGACACGAAGGCTGCCGAATTCAGACAAAAGCTTGAAGACTATCAGGCGAACGTAAACAACATGCTGCCGGCCGTCAGAGCGAACACTGAACGGGAACTTCAGCAATTGCAGACGAACCTCCAACAACTGCAGGAAGATGCCCAGATCACCATTCAGCAAAAACAAGCTGAACTCATGGAGCCTGTTTTCAAGAAGGTGAGCGATGCTATTCAGGCAGTGGCGAAAGAGAATGGCTTCAACCTGATACTGAGCGGTGGCGTGTCCGGACTCGACGTGGTGCTGTACGGCGACGAGCAACTCGATGTGTCCGATCTCGTGCTGCGGAAAATGGGGATCACTCCGAAACCCAAATCCGATACCACGAGCAGCCAAAACTAAGCACGTGAGCAAAGACATTCCGGTGTAATAGCCGGCCAAAACCCCGTAACGTCACGGGGTTTTTTCTTGTCCCATATGATCGTACCCCGAAACCTGAAACGTGGCGACCGCGTGGCGCTGGTAGCGCCCGCCGGCAAGATCACCCGGGATGTATTGACCCGGGCCGTTCGCGTCCTTGAAGAATGGGACCTCAAGGTGACCGTCGGTGACAACGTCATGAGCAAGAGCCACAGCTACCTTTCGGGATCCGACGAAGAACGTTTGGTCGACTTGCAAGAGGCTCTGGACAGCCGCAGGGTCAAAGCAATATTCTGCGCGCGCGGAGGCTACGGCTCTACCCGCATCGTGGACCTGCTTGACCTTACCAAGTTCAAAAAATACCCCAAGTGGATTGTTGGCTTTAGTGACATCACCGCGCTCCATATGCTGATGCTCAGAGCTGGAGTTGAAAGCATCCATGCATCCATGCCATCCCAGTTCAGCGATCCCGCGGCGCGGCCCTCCGTGCAGAGTCTGTATGACGTTCTCTTTCGAAACCCACACCCGATCAAGGCGGCGCCTGCGAAGAGTAACATTCAAGGCGAAGCGTCAGGAATGGTGATCGGTGGAAATCTCTCCATTCTCCTGGATGCCATGGGGACATCCATCGAGCCCGAGACAAAGGGCCGCATACTCGTCATCGAAGAAATCGACGAATTCAAATACAAGCTCGATCGAATGATGACCCAACTCAAGCGCGCCGGCAAACTCGATAAGCTTGCGGGACTTGTCGTCGGCTACATGACAGGCATCAAAGACTCCAACACACCCTTCGGTGAATCCGTAGAGCAAATCATTCTCCGGCACGTACAGGACGCCAACTACCCTGTAGCCTTCGGTATGCCTATTGGCCACGAGCATCCGAATGCAGCGTGGAGACATGGGAGTATGATGAAGTTGGTAGTGACATCAGAGGGATCTGTACTCGTACCTACTGCCCACTGAACAACCTAATGAACGCATATACCCCCAATGCCAGCAACACCACTCCGGGGATACGCTTCAATATTCCCTGATGCCTGAACAGCGGTGCGATCTTGCCGGCGAGGTACACCAGGATGCTGAGCAAGGTAAGCGCGCCGAGAACGACGCCGACGAGATATCCGTGAAGTTCACTGTTTGTGTCAAGATCGATCCAGCCCTGGCTTTTGCAGTATGTCGTCATAGCGATCCAGTAAGGTATCGCCATTGGGTTCAGAATGCCGAGGAGGAGGCCCCGACGGAAACCGCTATTGTTGAAGCGTACGGAAAGGTTGCTGGGCTTTGAAGCCGACCAGAGGTTGAACGCCCCCAGCGTTACCATAACAATTCCTGTGATGAGCTGGAAGTTGGTGACAATTGCAGGCGAAGAAAGAATAAGCGCAGCAAACTTAACGGCAATCCAGCCATAGGGATATTCAACAAGAGCGGCTGCGGCGCCAAAGCGCATGGCAATAGAGAATTTTCGTTCAAGGCCAAGCTGCAAAACAGTGAGGTTTATGGTTCCCGGCGGAACGGAACCAATGAAGCTAAACGCGAAAGCTATGACAAATGCTGTGGTCACGCGGCGACTGTAGCTCTGAACTTACGATACATCCGCAGGCCCTCTTTAAAACTCATGAAGGGAACACCGCGGCGATGATTCTCGATACTGATACGATAGAGGTCTCTCCAATGCCTGTACATAGCCATCATCGCACCCGCCAGCGTGTTGGCCGGATCATAGATGTGCGCGGGTTCGGCGCCGCAGCCATTCAGTTCGAGAATCTTAACCCTTCCCCTCGCAAGATCGCGAAGGGATGCTGCCCTCAGATCATAGCGACCAAAATGGAAGTCCGGTATCTGGCGGCTAATGCGATCAAAAGAAGCGCATAACTCATCCGTTATAAGATGATTGCCGTCGAGAAACTTTGTTCCGAGACAGTGGTTGCCAATGGAAACGAGCTCCACGCGCTCTCCCTCCCTCAATACTGTGTTCAGGCGGTCTCGATATTTTTCTTTCAACACATGCCATTGGAGTCGCGCGCGTTCATTTGCCATAATGAGTTCCTCAAACGTCGAGTACCCATCGCCGATAATGGTCAGCATTTCTTTCATGACAATGGAAGTAACTGTACCGGAAGGCTCATTGGGGTACCGTCGATAAAATACGCCGAATTCCAGGGGAAGGTCGATCAATTCCTGCATGATGAAATTGGTACGAATGACAGAAAGGTAATTGTCGACATCCTTCTCGGAATTGATACGTTTCACCATCCAGCCTCGTTCGCCGATGTCGGGTTTGAAGATAACCGGAAAAGCAAGTTGAAGGTCGCGCATTCGCGCCAGCACATCCTCGCGTGTGGCCGTGGCAGGCATCAGCGCGGACTTTGCAATGACGCCTGAAGGGATGCTTTGAAGAATTTCAAACTTTGATTCGCCAAACATCCCTCCTGTTGGAATGCGTGGGTTCGATGCCGAAAAAAACATCAGCGACCGTGCCTTGAGCGACAACCACAACCAGTACAGGAAAAAAGGAAACTGGATGATCCCGAATGGCCAATACTCCCAACTTTTTAGGCGCACGAACGCGTTACTCCGAAACAAGCTGGTGAGAAATCCCACCTTTGCCCTGGAGTGCTGCTTAGTGAGCGGCGCCGGCCATTTCCTTGTAACGGATGGTTGATGGCGCAATTCCGAAATCGGAGGGAAGCTGGACATAAGGGGCAATTTCTCTAACGCCGATTTTGATAAGTGCCATGTGGTGCACTGCGTGTTCAATGTTGTACACTAGCTCGCGCGAGAAGTTGGTATGCACGGTAACGTATTGCTCCTTCGAAAGATCATACCCTACTTCCAGCGTCAGCGGTGTATCGCCCATCAGGTCGCTCACAAATTGTTTGATCGATTCAATCCTGGACGCTGCAAGGTCCTTGTCAGTTTCGATGTGACGATCATGCGCACGCTTGTCATAATTCACAACACCTCGTCCGACACCGCGCTCAAGGCAAATAAAGAACTCAAGCGTGTGGCGAATGTGTTGCCCGATCGTTGCCATGCTAAGGGTTTTGACAGGCTGAGCAAAGTGTTCAGGCTGGATTTGCCGACAGACATCGGCGAGTTGTTCCAGGATATGAGTGCAAGCTTTTTTAAGATGCATAGAGGAATGATAGAGAAACCAAATATAGAGCAAATTTGAAAATAGCTACCGGCACGGTTTCAACCTTACTTGTTCCGTATGAGGTTATCCCAGTTCCGGTCGGCAGCGGCTTTCAGTTGGGACTCGTCCTTGTTCCACGACTTAAGTGTATTGTTGCCCCAGAAGTTGTAAAAAAGATAGAGCCGGCTGTCGATGATTTTATAGGTTTCCGGGTCAATTTTGACTTTTTCGCCAGAGTCCCCCATTGCATAGGCACACCAGCCACCATATGCGGGCTCATATTTCCCTGGGTTATCGCGGAACTCGGCGAGGTTCTCGCTATTGGAAAAAAGGTACGTCACACCATTATAGGTAACGCGCAAGTCCTTCTTCCCCTTCGCCGGTTCATTGTGAAAATAGCTCACAGGATCATAGCCCTCCAGGGCGATTCCATCCTTGAGGTTGTGATGACGTCCCCCTGCATTCGTCTGGCACCATGCAGCATATGCCGTGAAGGTTAACGCGATGACGACGAGTCTGATAGATAACATACTAGAGTAACTAGGGGCGATCGGGAACAAGCTTTTTCACTACGTCCCAGACCATGTCCGGCTCGAAGCCCTTGCGTATGACATAGTCGGCAATCTTGTCTCGTTTAACGAAAATATTCTGTTCGCGGTATTCCCCCTGCTTGCGGGATATTAAGTATTCGAGAGTTTTGATGTATTCCTCTTCATCGATCGCTTGCAGTCCGCTGCGGATACAAGCCTGCGTAAGTCCACGCATCTCAAGCTCGCGAATGATCTTGAGACGTCCCCAACGTTTCAAACGGAATTTCCCGTGTACGAACAACCGGGCAAACCGTTCTTCATTGAGAAATTGATCTTTGATCAATGATACGATGATCTCATCGGCCTCATCGCCGGTGACACCAAGTTCGGAAAGTTTGCGTCGGACGTCGGCATGACAACGCTCCTGGTATGCGCAGTAACGCATGATCTTTTCACGAACGTTATCCGCGGAAGCGCGTTTCGGCATGCCTGCGAATTCATTCTATTTTGTGTAACCCTTATTCCTGAGAATGCTGGCTACGAACTTGCGTTCATTCTCCGTATTGAAGATACGGAAAGGGAGATGGATGATTTGTGCCTTGTTGAGGAAAAGAACGAACGCATCCTTATCAATGTATGCAGACTTGATCTGATCCCATTTCAGTGGCATGCCTTCCCGGGGGTTGAGCTTCATGAGAATCTGCTGACTGCTAATCTCATACGAATACTTTTGAAACAGCATCTTCCCCTGCTCGAGCTGCGTCACTCCATAGAACTGTATCCACCAGAAAAGCATGTAGAGAAGAAACGCGATGATGGCGCCGATGAACCACCACACGCTGGGAACCCAAATGGCGGGAATACACAGCGCCAGCGCACAGAGCGCTGCTATCCACCCTTGCTTCTTCATGATGTTCCGAAAAGCAATCCGGGTGTAGGTCTTCGTATCGAGTTTGTAGTTTTTCGTCCGTACGATCATAATGTTCTTTCAGTTTTTGTCGACCCGGATCTTCAGGCTCAGGTCGAGACTTTTGACGCTGTGCGTCAGGGCGCCAACGGAAATGTAGTCGACGCCGGATTCGGCCACAGCGCGAATAGTTCCCAGGGTAATGCCACCACTGGCCTCGGTGGCGCACCGGCCGGCGATGGCTTTCACTGCCTTCGCCATTTCGTCCGGGCTCATGTTGTCGAGCATGATGATGTCGACGCCTCCCGTTTCGGCCGCCTCAGCAGCCTGTTCGACGCTCGCCACCTCAATCTCAACCTTTAGTTCCTTTCCGGTGGCGCGAATATAATCTTTTGCGCGAAGGATCGCCGCCCGAATCCCGCCCGCCAGGGCAACATGATTGTCCTTGAGCATGATCATGTCGTGCAATCCCAGGCGATGATTTTTACCGCCGCCAATCGATACGGCCCATTTTTCCGGGAGCCGGAAGTTCGGTGTGGTTTTGCGGGTGTCTATGACCGCGGCACGGGTGCCTGAGACTTCCTCCACCATGCGCCGTGTGGCCGTTGCAATGCCGCTCATGCGCTGCATGCAGTTAAGCACGAGACGTTCTGTTGTGAGAATTGAGCGTGCCCGACCGTTTACGACGAACGCGATGTCGCCGCGCCGGACGCTTGCGCCGTCTTCCAGGAAAACCTCTACCGAGAGGCCGGGATCGAAATGAGTGAAAATTCGCTGGGCCAGGGTGACCCCGGCAAGAATACCATCCTCCTTTACCAGGAGCTCAGCGGAGCCTGTTTGGTGTTCTCCAACGCTGCAGAGGGTTGAGTGGTCTCCTTCACCCACGTCCTCCTGTAATGCCTGCTTGATGAACCGATCGAGATATTCATCGGTGATGTAGTCCGGCGCCATCGTGCAAAAATAGACCGGACGGGTTTACTTTGGATAAGGGGGGAATACTTATTCCTTCGAAAAACGAATTTCGTGAACGAGCTGCTGCTTGTCGGTGGCCTTGATCTTCATGAAAACGCGGTACGTTTCATTCCCGCTCTTATACAGCCCGATGGCAAAGGGCTGGCCACCCTTGGACGAACCCTGATGAATGATGGTAAATTCGTTAGCCGGGTGGTTTCTAAAGAAATCCCGTAATACGAACTCAGCCTGGGCTTTACTGTACGACTGGAGTTGCTCGTCGATCATTACGTCGACCGTCTGGTTCAGGAACTTCGACAACTCCTTAGCACTGCCCGCACCGATGGTTTCCCTCACCTGTTCGATGATGTTGCTCTGACTTTGCCCGAAAACCCCTGAAAACGTTGAAAAAAAAAGGATCAACGCAAAAAGTGACCTGTTTATGCTCATGATGACAACCTTACTGGGTTAATCCAAAAAATGGGCGAAAACCATGCCATTGTTGGAAATATAGTGAAAAATCTACTGCTCAATCCCCCGCAATCGTTGCAACGCCGCTTCTTTTGGTGAATCCTTCAAAATCAACGACTTATTTCCTTCTTACATGGCTATATTTGCGGCCTTGAACAACGTTTTCAGGCAGCTGGCCAATGAACAGGAAAGTACTATTGATGATCCTCGATGGATGGGGGATCGCCACCAATAAAGAGGTTTCCGCGGTAGATAAGGCAAATACCCCTTTTATCGACTCCCTATACCCCCGCTATCCCCACAGCAAACTGGAAGCGTCCGGGCTGGCCGTAGGCCTCCCCGAGGGCCAAATGGGGAACTCGGAAGTGGGTCACATGAATATCGGTGCGGGGAGGGTCGTTTACCAGGACCTCGTCCGGATCAACAAGGCAATCGACGAAAGGCAATTCGATACGAACCCCGTCCTTACAGCTGCATTCGACTACGCGAAATCGTCCGGCAGGGCATTCCACCTCATTGGACTGGTTTCGGATGGTGGCGTCCATTCGCACATACGCCACCTGATCGGTGTACTTGAAGCCGCCCATCGGAAGGGCCTCAAGAATGTGTTTGTACACGCCTTTACGGACGGAAGGGATACGGACCCTAAGAGTGGCCTCGGCTTCCTGGACGAACTTCAGGATGCTATGCGCCGAACCACCGGGCAGCTGGCGAGCGTGGTTGGACGGTACTACGCAATGGACCGCGACCATCGCTGGGAGCGTGTGCGCCTGGCGTACGACCTGCTCGTTCACGGCAAAGGAGAACCGACGCAGGACGTCAGGGCCGCGGTGATGGACTCGTATGCAAAAGGAGTTACGGATGAGTTCATTAAACCTATAGTAATTACTGATAACGCCGGACATCCGGTCGCCACAATCCGTGATGGCGATGTAGTGTTCTGCTTCAACTTCCGAACCGATCGCGGTCGACAAATTACGGAAGTGCTTACGCAGAAAGACATTCCCGATCACGGGATGAAAAAGCTCAACCTTCACTACATCACGATGACGATCTACGATGACACCTTTCAGGGCGTGAAACCGGTGTTCGAAAAGGATAACCTCGATAATACTCTTGGCGAAGTGTTGGCCAATGCGGGGAAGAAACAAATTCGGATCGCGGAAACAGAAAAGTATCCCCACGTGACGTTCTTCTTCTCGGGAGGGAGGGAAACTCCCTTTGAGGGAGAGAAGCGAATACTCTGTCCTTCTCCCAAGGTACCCACGTACGATCTCAAACCTGCGATGAGCGCTCCTGACATTCGCGACAGTATTATCCCGGAACTGGAACGACAATCGGCGGACTTCATCTGTCTGAATTTTGCCAATCCTGACATGGTGGGACACACCGGTGTGTTTGAAGCCGCGGTGAAAGCGTGTGAGACGGTCGACCAATGCGCAGGACGCGTGACGGAAGCAGCGCTCGCTAATGGTTACACGACGATCATTATTGCCGATCACGGCAATGCCGACATTATGATCAATCCTGATGGCACCCCGAACACGGCACACACAACCAATCTTGTCCCCTGCATACTCGTGGATAGGGAGTATCGCGGTACGATCCGCGATGGTAAACTAGGCGACCTCGCACCAACGATCCTGACGTTGATGGGTATTCCGATACCACCACAAATGACCGGGAATGTACTTATCGCGCAATAGTGGACTCTGGCTTGTTCTGCTTGTCCTGCTTCTCGCGGCGTGCGAACGCAAGGCACAGCGCCGCGCACAGGCCTTTTATGACCTCGACAGCCTACTCAACACGCAAATAACGCGGCTTGTTGAACTGCAGCCTTCCCTCGAAAAGGAGGCGGTGATCAACGGTGAATCCGAAAAGGTGGTTCTTCGCGATCTCGACAGCGCGTCATGGGCCAGGGAGTTCGAGATATTCCGACAACTCGACCTCAACGAAAAGACACGTAACGCATCTCAATATCGCGGAGAACATGGTCTTCGCGACGCCACGAGTAACCTGGCGATCATTCAGTACACGGCAATGCAACCACTGCCACTCTCGTATGTGAGAATCTATTACCAGGACACACCTGAAAAGATCAGGCGCATTGAAGGCGAAATTTTCGAGGAGAATCGGCTGTACGCATCCGGGCGTTTCCTTGCCATGGAATTCACTGACATGAACGGTGGGCTAGCTGTTGTCGGCTACGAAATTCGCGGCGGACAGAAAATGATTCTGGGAGATTCAATGAAGTTTGCCATCAAAGGGGCGCTGACCTACGATTGATCTATTGTGGAGAAGGAAATGTCAGAGACAGAACGAGAGACTAAGACGGGTAGGTTGGGAAAGGAAGGTCTTGCCCGGCTGTTAGGCGTCTTCAGGTTTGCGTTGCCATATAAGTGGATCTTTGCAGTCGGCCTTGTTGCGCTGATCCTTTCGAGTTTTACACTTTTGTCATTTCCTTATTACGCTGGCCGACTACTTGATCTGGCAACGGGAAAGACTGATCCTCACTTTACATCGCTCAATCAGGTAGCAGGTATCCTTGTGCTTGTATTGTTTGTTCTCGGCGTGTTTTCGTTTATTCGGGTGTATACTTTTTCTGTTGTTGCCGAACGAGCACTCTCAGATTTGCGGGCATCTGTATTTGGAAAAATGATTGCACTGCCGATGGAATTTTTCGATCGCCATCGCGCCGGAGAATTGACAAGCAGGATTGCGTCGGATGTTCAGTCATTGCAGGAAACTTTTACGACAACGCTGGCGGAGTTGCTTCGACAGATCATCACCCTTTTGACGGGAATTGCACTGTTGTTTTATCTCACGCCGAAGCTGACAATGTTCATGCTTGCCACGTTTCCTGTGTTGGTGATCCTCGCACTCGCTTTTGGAAAATTCATCAGGAAGTTGTCGCGAAACACGCAAGACAAACTCGCGACATCAAACGCGTTGGTGGCAGAAGCGCTTCAGGGAATCGGTGTTGTAAAGGCCTTTACCAACGAAACACTGTTCTTGGCTCAATATCGAAAGGCACTCAGTGAAGTTGTGCGCGCCGCGATTCGATCGGCGCGTTACAGGGGATTGCTCATTTCGTTTGTCATCTTCGTTCTGTTCGGAGGAATCGTGGCTGTCGCGTGGTACGGCGCTACGCTGGTGCAGTCAGGCGCCATGTCGGTAGGGGATCTTTTTTCGTTTGTCCTGTACACGACGTTCGTCGGAGGATCTATCGCCGGGCTGGGCGACATTTATGCGCAACTGCAGCGTGCTGTCGGGGCGTCGGGACGCCTACTTGAATTGTTGGCCAGGGATGAGGAACCGGGCTACGGACGCGGCAAAAAAGACAAAATCCGTTTTGAGGGAAGGGTTGAATTTGACAATGTATCATTTTTCTACCCTACACGACCCGGCGTGCTGGTTACCAACCGGATGAGTTTCTCCATCCATGCCGGCGAAACGGTGGCGCTTGTCGGATCAAGTGGTGCCGGTAAGTCGACATTGATCAGCCTCCTTCTTCGTTTTTATGAACCGACCGAGGGGTGCATCCGGGTAGATGGACAAGCCGTCGGATCATATGCGCTCTCCACGTACCGGGAAAACATCGGCATCGTACCGCAGGAGGTAATGCTGTTTGGAGGCACGATTTACGAAAATATTGCGTTCGGGAAACCGGGGGCCACGCGTGAGGAAGTGACGGAGGCTGCCCGCAAAGCCAACGCCTTGGAATTTATTGAATCATTCCCGGACGGATTCAATACTGTGGTAGGCGATCGCGGTATAACGCTTTCCGGTGGGCAACGTCAACGCATAGCGATTGCGCGCGCCATCCTGAAGGACCCGGCTATACTGGTCCTTGATGAGGCGACAAGTTCCCTCGATGCTGAATCTGAATATTTGATTCAGCAAGCCCTGGAAAAACTAATGGAAGGCAGAACGACCATCGTGATCGCACATCGGTTGAGTACCATCCGCAAAGCCGATCGCATTTTGGTAATTGACGAGGGAAAACTAGCCGAGGCTGGATCGCATAGCGAACTGGCAACCCGCGACCAGGGCATTTATCAAAATTTGTTGAGACTTCAATTTCAATAGCATAACTTGACAAAATGAATACTCTGGCTGCGAACAACCTGCTTAAGACCTATAAGCTGCGTTCAACGCCCAACCGGCAAACGATCCTTCACCTTTTTCTCAGAAAGGATCATGCACTCTCGCATGCAGACATTGAAAACGAGATTGCGGATTCGCTGGACAGAGTCACGGTGTATCGCACACTGAAAACTTTTCTTAACCGTGGACTCATTCACAAGGTATTGGATGATGCGGGAGGGCTGAAGTACGCACTGTGTGTTGGCGACTGCTCTGTCGCGGAACACCACCACAACCACCTGCATTTTAAGTGCGTACGTTGCGGCCAAACAAACTGTCTTGACGTAGAGGTTCCGGAGATTCGATTGCCGCGCGACTACAGTGTGGAAGAGATTAACGTTCTCGTCCAGGGTGTGTGCTCGGCGTGTGGAACCGGCCGCTGAGGTCCAAAGTTTTGTTTTCAGAGATTTGAATAATATTTGTAGTTTTGTGAGTTTGGGAGGCGGTATTTTGACTCTTTTTGGATTCTTTGATTCGGCACTATAACTGAGGAACTAGCTCCATTGCAACCCATTCTCGACATTGGCCTGTTCACTTTTTTTAACAGCGAGCGTGAGACCGTACTCTTTGCCGTCTTTTCCGTAACCATCATTCTGTTCCTGGTCCTTGACCTTGGGTTGTTCAACCGAGCGGCGCATAAAATATCAACACGTTCGGCGCTGTACCAGTCTATCTTTTGGGTTGTCATCTCGACCCTTTTTGGTGTGCTAGTACACATTTACGATGAGGGTGGAGCCACAGCGGCGGTGGAATACTTCTCAGCCTACCTCACGGAAAAGGCGCTGTCTATCGACAACATCTTTGTCATACTTCTGATTCTGAAATATTTCCAGGTCGGCGAGGAGTATTATCATAAGGTACTGTTCTGGGGCATCATTGGTGCTATCGTATTCAGGGGCGTTTTCATTTTCGTCAGCGCCTATCTGATCCATCGACTGGAATGGATTCTCTATGTGTTTGGGGTATTCCTTATCTATTCCGGGATACGAATCTACTTCGAGGACGGCGACGAAAAGATCGAACCGGAAAAGAATCCGATCATGCGGTTCTGCCGGAAGTATCTCCCGCTCTCAACCGGAGACCATGGGGGAAAGTTTATTGTCCGCAAACACAACCGCCTGATGTTCACACCCCTCTTCCTGGTAATTGTGTTGATTGAAACTACGGACATCATATTTGCCGTCGATTCCATTCCTGCTGCGTTTGCGATTACTCAAAATGAGTTCCTCATTTACACGTCAAACATTTTTGCCGTAATGGGGCTGCGGGCGATGTTCTTCCTCCTCGCAGGTATTATCGACCGCTTCTACCTCCTGCAAAAGGGATTGTCCATCATTCTCTTTTTCATCGGCGCAAAGATGATGCTGGAGATCGTGAACATTCACGTGAACGTGTATGTTTCGTTCGCCGTCATCATCGCAACGCTTACCCTCGCTATTGTATTCTCCGTGCTTGTGCCGCGAAAGAGTAATGCGGCGGATGAACCGTAGGTTAGTTTGTAGAAACGCCACTGCCTCAGGAACCCGTCCCGTAGGGACGGAGTGTTTGTAACCTGGTTAACTCACTCCCTCTGCAAAGAGATTCTTCGGAAGAATCTTCAACAGAATCGGTAATGTCAAAAACCGCTGTGGTAGCGACACGATCACAAACGTTGGTATCGTCCTGAGCACCTTGATGAGTTCGGTGCGCATGCGTTCTTTCTCGGATGGTGTGAGCTCGTTCGAGCGCGCCTTCTTTATGAGGTTCATCACTTCCCGGCTTGATTCGAGTTCTTTCAGAATTCGTCCCCGGTTTTTTTCAGCAAGGGATGAGACACGACCGATGAACTGCTCACTGACTTTCTGGAAGTCCGGCTTGTTCTGCAGTCGTGCGAGTTGATCCCAATGTTCCAGGACGAATCCTTCAACAGCAATCAAACTGTTTTCCAGGTCTTCGTCAGAGAAATTGAGATACCGACAAAACGAACGAAGGAATTCGAGTTCTTCTTCCTCCATCTTCCTGTCGGCCCAAAGCGTCAACGCGGCGATCTCCAGGAAAAATTTCTTAAGTATCCAGGAGTTTTCAGCCGGAAGATTCATCTCTTCGACCAGAATCCCCTTGTCGAATATTCGCTGCGCCTCTTTGCGTTTGTCGGCCGGAAGGTCTGTTCCCGAAAGGAACAGATCAAACAGCCGCTTCTCTTCATAGGAGACTTCTTTGTTCGCGTGAGCAGCTGCAGCGATAACTTTCACAATCGAAAACCGGAGTTCGTCACGTTCGTAACGAAAGAAGTCGGCGACGATCTTGTCCGCATTTGTGTGGACCCACTGACCGAATATGTATATATCGAGGAAGAGAAGACTGTTGTGAAAGAAGTATGCCCAGAAGTTGCCTTCGAGGTCACTCGTGAGTTCAATGCGCTTTTCGAGAATTTTTTCCGCGAGTTCCATTGGAGTCTTGCGACGTCCAAACAGTGTTGTGGCGGGAGTCGCCATCTCCGGAAAAATGTTGTTGTAGAAATTGCCGATGTTTTCAACAGCTTTCATGACGACATTGGAAAGCTCGTCGGGGCTGTTCACCGGTGTGTCGTTAAAGACAAGGGAACTGCTCACGAGACTTTCCGCGAGGAGGATTTTCATCTTGTCCTTCTCGCTCCAATCTTCCATCCCGGGAAAATCCACATCGCCTACCGTCTGCCCGTACATAAGACCTGTCGGTTGTATCACGCGATACAACGAGTGCTCGGGATGCGATCCACGTGTTGCTGCGAGGTCCTTCAGAAGGTCCTTTCGAAATTCCAGATAGTTCTTAAGCCAGCCTTTTCCTTGAGGTTTCATTAGTCTTTTGTTGTCTTACCTTCACCTACCCGTCATGACGTTTGTCCTTTACCCTGCCAACCCTGGGATTCGATTTTTCTGGCGGCAGCTTCAACTTTATTCTTCAATGATTTTTTGTATTTGTCGAGCCGGCGTGCTACGTCGCGATCGCTGGCCCCGATGATCTGTGCTGCCAGGATTCCCGCGTTGCGTGCGCCATTGAGCGCGACAGTGGCGACTGGCACTCCGGCCGGCATTTGCAGGATCGACAATATCGAGTCCCAGCCGTCGATCGAATTCGAAGACTTTACAGGCACGCCAATCACGGGCAGCGTTGTCACGGAAGCAACCATGCCCGGAAGATGCGCTGCGCCCCCGGCTCCGGCAATGATAGCCTTTAGTCCACGGCTTCGCGCTGTGCTTGCATAGTCTATCATGCGCATGGGGGTGCGGTGCGCGGAGACAATGGTGAGTTCGAAGGGCACACCAAGCTCTGTCAGCACTTCAGCCGCTTCGCTCATCACGGAAAGATCGGATTGACTTCCCATGATAATACCAACCTGTGGTTTGGACATATCAGGCTATGACTTTTAGTTTCTGTTTTACAAAATTGGCTTTTTCAAACAACCTTTTCTGATCGCTGTCCACGATGGTCACGTGGCCCATCTTGCGAAAAGGTTTTGTAAGTCGCTTTCCATATAAATGAATGTGCGCGCCGGGTAAAGCGAGCACTTCTTCGAAACCCACGTAACGCGCAGGTCCGCTATGCCCCGGTTCACCCAGCAGATTCACCATAGCACTTGGACTTACGACTGATGTATCACCAGCCGGCAAATTCAAAATCATCCGAAGCAGCTGTTCGTATTGTGACGTCACGTTTGCTTCAATGGTATGATGCCCGCTGTTGTGAGGACGTGGTGCGATTTCATTAACAAGAACCTCTCCATCATTTGTGACGAACATTTCTACCGCAAGCAAACCAACGATGCCAAGTTCACTCGCAACTTTCCGTGCGACACTATCTGCCTTTTTCTGCAGATCGGCTGATAGTTGGGCAGGTGAGAAGAGGTACTCGACAAGATTTTGCTCCGCGTGAAAGGCCATCTCGACAGCGGGATAAGAAACCATCCCACCGTCCCGGCTCCGCGCTACGATCACAGAGATTTCACGGGTAAAGTCTACCAGTTTTTCAAGCACTCCAGGCGCGTCAAAACTCTTGTGCAGGTCGTCATGCGTGCGCAACACCTGCACACCGCGTCCGTCGTAACCGGCACGACCCAGTTTGTGTACAGCAGGGAGGAAATCGGCGTGCGCCATAACCTCTTCGCGATCTTCCGTGAGCACAAAGTCGGCCGTGGGTATGCCGTGGTCCCGGAAGAACTGCTTCTGCGTTCTCTTGTCCTGGATCAGCGCAATGATGTCGGGTTGAGGATACACTTGCTTGCCTGCACGCTCAAGCGACTTCAGAGCGTCTGTATTCACATTCTCTATTTCAATCGTGAGCAGATCGCAGGTCCTGCCGAAGGCCATCACCGTGTCGTAGTCTGTGATGGAGCCGCAGTGGAAGTCGCTGATTCCAGCGCAGGGCGCGTGCGGATCCGGGTCGAGTACGGATAATGAGATATTGAAGTCGACGGCCGACTGAATGAGCATCCGTCCCAACTGCCCTCCTCCAAGTACACCGATCTTCAGGTTATGTTCAAATACGTTGCTCAAGGATGAGAATTAGGCCGAAATTTAACCAGCCCGTGTGAAAGTGTCTACGAAAAGAAGGACTTTAACCCGGGTTAACCGCCGGTACCAGTCTGACAGACAAGATGCTGTCACCCACTTCTAGCCGATGTACGATGTCCATTCCTTTCGATACAGCGCCAAAGATAGTATACCGTCCATCCAGGTGTGGCGTAGGTGAATGAGTAATGAACCACTGTGTGCTCTCTGTATCCTTTCCGGCGGATGCGAGCCCAACTGAGCCCGTGACATATCGCATTTGGCTGAATTCCGATCGTATGGAGTAATCCGCGCTGCCCCAGCCATCGCCCCGGTTACAGCCGCCCTGGACTACAAAATTCGGAACTACCCGATGGAATGCCTTGCCATTGTAGTATCCACCCTGTACCAGTTGAACAAAATTGGCGACAGAGCCGGGCGCTGCATCAACATTGAGGTCGATGGTGATTTCTCCTTGTGTCGTGGTAATGAGGACTTTTTGATGCGATGGAATCCTTCGGACAAGGTCCCAATCGATCGGGTGATTAAATGGCCTTTCGACCACATCGGGTTCGCGCTCTTCGAAAAAGGCGATAGCCCTTTCCAGTGGCACGTACGATTCATAATCGCGCGGGAGCGTAAACTTGTCGCGCGCCTGATACAGGAACGTCAAATCTTTAACAACATCCTTGAATCCCAGGTTGTCGTCCGCCAGCGCGCCCGTAAACAGCCCCGTCACGGCCAGGTCGCCAAGGGCAATGCCGCGCGTGTACAGGTCGAGAAACATCCGTTTGTCCTGCATGCTTTCCGAGTACTCTCCATTCAATGCTACGATGACCTGCGCGGCGGCTGTGCGTATCGCTGGTATCTCCGTTGTGAACAGAACGTCGGAGGCGAACTTCAGGGCATCGCGTCCGTTCAGCGCCATCAGCAGCGCGGCTTTTTGGTAGGGATGGGAGGCTGAATTGTACAGCGCTATGATCTCAGCATTGAGTTGCGGATTGTCCGTGATGTTCGCCGCCTGGTACAACATCGCCTGCACCCGCCAATGGGTGGCATTTCGTGCTGCTGCAATGAGATCATTCACGTCGTTGTCATCCGCGACTTTACCAATAGTGCCTGCGGCCGCAACGCCCACCTGCACGAGGGAGTCGTTACAGGCACTCAGAAGTGTCGTTCGCGTATCATTGAATGGAAATGATTCCAGTGCATTGACTGCGTTTACACGCACGCGGTAGTCACTGTCATTAAGTGCGGCAAAGGACAACGCTTCCAACGAAGGTTTTGATTTGATCTTACGTAAGGCCCACGCGCTGGCCATGCGCACTTCGGGGTCCGGGTCACTTCGCAAAGCTTGGGTCAACGCTGCGAGGGCGTTGTCGATCGCAAGCGTTTTGGAACGCGCAAAAAAATGTGCGGCCCCTAGTCTGCTCACCCGGTCATTCTTCTTGTCCAGGTATGAGGCGATGACTGTGTTGAAATGCGGAGGCGTTTCATGACGCAACCCGAGACGATAATACATCCAGGTTATTCCGGGGGACTGAAAGTCTGTTTCCGGAATTTCACTTACGCTGGCAGTCTTGCCGATGGCTTCCAGAATGTAGTCCCGCGTCACGCTGTCGCGTTCTGCTGACAAAGCGTGAAGGAGGAGACTTGCAGCTTTTTCGCCACCGGTTTGTCCCAAGGCGTACGCTGCCGCCGCCCGTACACGGGCATCCTCATCCTCAAGCAGGATTGTGCCCAGATGATCCGTTGCAGCTGTGTCCTGTATGGAGGCAAATGCGCATGCAGCGTATAGGCGATAGGCTTCATTGTTGTGTGAGAGAAATTCGTAGAGACTGTCGCTAAGGCGGCGATCCTGGTAGTCATGAATTTGCGCTCTAACCTCGTCGCCGAAGTTGTTGACCAGCGACGTTGCCCGGTGGCAACCGGCCACAGCAAAGAGTTGAATTAGAAATAGGAACAAGAGCGTGTGACGCGGCAAATCAGAAGTAATTAGGCGTAGACTTCGCTGCATTAACCACCTCGTCGAATTCGATGCCCGCAGATTCTATGGAATAAAGCAAAAGCTTGATTTCTTTCTGGTGCACGCGGCCATCGACCTCGGACATTTTGTACAGCGTTGCAAAGATGCTGAGTTTTTCGTCACGCGTGCATTCGTTGATGAGTGCTATGCCTCGGTTGTACAGCTCCCGCTCCCGCAACGTTCTTACGTTGTTTTCGAACTCAAAATAGAGTGCGTCCGGGACCTTTTCATGTTCCCGAACTTTTTTCAGCGCAACGAGTTCCGTCTCGTTAATGTCGCCGTCCACACCCATTAACAGGTGTATCAGATACAGAAGTCCGGCGTGATAGGCATGGTCCATTAATCGAAGATAATGGAAAGGAGTATTTTTTGAAATGATCCCTGTCAGGATGCCGAAATCTGCTACGACAGCAACTGGTACACGATGAGTGAAGAGATATAGGCGAGACCCGACATGTAGAGAAGTTGGAGGAGGGGCCATTTCCAGCCACCAGTTTCCCGGTAGACGACGGCCAGGGTACTCATGCATTGCATGGCGAATGTGTAGAAGATGAGAAGTGAAAAGCCTACCGCCGGGGTGAAACGCGGGCCGCCGGTTTCCGGGTTAATCTCTGCCTGCATTCGACTTCGGATTGTCGCACTGCCCTCGTCAGCGGCACTTCCAATGGCGTAGATGGTGGCCATCGTCCCCACGAATACTTCACGTGCCGCAAATGAGGTGATAAGCGCAATTCCAATTTTCCAGTCGTAACCCAGAGGTCGAATGACCGGTTCGATGGCTTTTCCAATCACGCCTGCATAAGAGTTCTCCAGTTTGTACGCAGCTACGCGGTCTTCCATTTCTTCCTCGGTCAGCGTGCCGCTGGTCTCCTGGGCAACATACTCATGCGCGCGTGTGAGGCGATCGCCGGGCCCATAACTTGAAAGTACCCACAGCACGATGGATATCGCGAGAATGATCTTGCCCGCTTCGAAAACAAAGGATCGCGTCTTCTCAATCATCGTGAGTCCCACATTCTTCCATCGGGGCAGACGGTACGTGGGGAGTTCCATGATGAGATAGCTGCGCTCACGTACACGAATGATTTTCTTCATTACCCAGGCAGAGAGTATGGCCATGCTGAAACCGAGCAGGTATAAACCCATCAATGCAATTCCCTGCAGGTTCAAACCAAAAAACCGTTCGTCCGGTACGATGAGCGCGATGAGGATTGTGAACACGGGAAGTCGGGCGGAACAACTCATCAGTGGCGTGACGAAAATGGTGATCATGCGCTCCTTCCAGTTGTTAATGGTGCGCGTCGACATAATTGCCGGAATCGCGCAGGCTACACCCGAGATCAGCGGTACAACGCTCTTGCCGTTGAGTCCGAACTTCCGCATGATTTTGTCCATGAGGAATACGACGCGCGACATGTAGCCGGTCTCCTCCAGAATCGAAATGAGTCCAAACAGTATGGCTATTTGCGGAACGAAGATCACAATGCCACCAATACCGGGTATTATCCCCTGAGTTATCAGATTCGAGACGGGACCTTCCGGAAGAACCTGTTGAAGTGATGCACTGAATGACGCGAACAACTCATCAATAAAATCCATGGGCACTGTAGCCCACGCGAAAATCGATTGGAAGATCAGCGCCAGGATTGAGAAGAAAATGATGTATCCCCAGATCTTGTGCGTGAGAATCCTATCGATGGCCCGCGATTGACTTTTCCAGGCGTCATCGGCAGGTTTAAGTGTGATCTCATTGAGAAGATTCTGGATGTATCCAAAACGCTGAATCGTTTCGGCACCCTGAAATTTTCCGGGAAAGAAATTATGATGCGACCTGATGGACGCCACTGTATCACGATCTGCCTGGGAGAGAAATGCGAGTGAATCCGGCTGGTCGAGAAACAGGTAAGCTTCATAGTCGTTGTCGACGCCAAGGGTATCACGCAATTCTTTGACGGGCGCCATCACTTCCTCGCGAATGGGAAATATCGGCGACTCGTGCGCATGTATTTGTTGTGTAAACAATGCCTTGAGTTCCTCAATGCCGGTTCCGCGCCGCGCATTGACAGGAACCACCTTAACACCAAGCTTTGATGAAAGCTTTCCGATATCTATGCTGATCCCTGCTCGTGCTGCGAGGTCCATCATGTTCAGGACAAGAATGGTGGGGAGCCCCAGATCAATTACCTGGGTCATGAGGAGCAGGCTCCGTTTCAGGTTGGTCGCATCGGCGACGACAACGACGATGTCAGGCGTGCCGGGCGAGCGGTGGTCGAGAAGAACCTGTGAGACAATGCGTTCGTCGAGGCTTCGGGGATAGATGCTGTATACGCCAGGGAGGTCAACGATTTCGGCTGTTCGCCCATCCGGTAGGGTGCAGAAGCCCAGACGCTTTTCAACCGTGACGCCCGGGAAATTGCCCACCTTTTGATGGAGGCCGGTGAGACAATTGAACAGCGACGACTTTCCGGAGTTGGGATTGCCGACCAACGCGATTTTAAGCCTTTTCCGGGAGGACATTTGCTCAGCTTATAATGGAAATCGCGGCGGCTTCTTCGACTCGGATCGAGAGATCGTATCCCAGCACACTAACGCAGATAGGGTCTCCCAACGGCGCCTTGAAATTGAAACGAATTGTAGAACCGGGCAAACACCCCATTTCCATGAGTTTCACACCAATATGCTGATCCACGAAACCGGAGATCACCCCCACCTCACCCGGCTTCATTTCCGCCACGTTCCTAAAATTGCCCTGCACGCTTATTTAGATTAATTTTAAACAAGGCAAAGATATGGGGTAGCCTTCTGCTTTGCAATGTTTTCGTAAAGCTTTGTGTTCTAGGGAATATGGAGAAGAAAAAGGCCAAATCCCGTCCTTCTGCGAACAAGGGCAAGAAAAAGAAGGCGCCGGATCCACCGCCGGAAGACGCGCAGGAAGACCGTCCCTTCGATATGGGTGGACTGCCCGACAGAGACCTGAAAAAGAACCTCGGTGGATGTGGCTAAATGCTTTCCGCGACGAAAACACGCCTCACCCGCTCGCTTGTGTTGGTGAGAATCTCATAGGGAATCGTCCCGATCCGCTGCGCGACGTTCTCAATGGGCAGTTCAGGTCCGAAGACTATCGCCTCGTCACCTTCCTGAACCGGAATTCCGGTTACATCCACCATCGTCATGTCCATACACACGCTGCCGACTACGGGTGCCAGTTTGCCATGAATGAGTACGGCTCCCCGTCCGTGGCTGAAAGCGCGACTGAACCCGTCGGCATAGCCGATGGCAATGGTCGCAATCTTGCCTTCACTTTGCAGGGTACCCCGTCTGCCGTAGCCAATGGTTTCACCTGGTCCGACACGCCTCACCTGTGAGACGATGGTTTTGAGGCGCGCTACCGGGCGGAGATCGGCTACCGAACCTGTGGGATCAATCCCATACAATCCTATCCCCAGCCGCACCATATCGTAGTGTAAATTGCCGAGTCGTAGTATGCCCGGAGAATTCAGGATGTGATAGAGAGGCTTGTAGCCCAGTGACCGCGTGATCCTGTCCGCCATCTCCTCAAATCGCTGCGCCTGAAGCATAGAGAACGCATCGTGAAGCGGTTCGTCAGCGCCTGCGAGGTGACTGAAGATTGAACCCACTTCAATGTTTGGATGACTCCGGAGGATTTCCGCGAGCTCGTCCAAATCGTGAGCCTCAAATCCGAGCCGGTGCATCCCTGTGTCAAGTTTGAGATGGATGACGCAGCGCGTATCTGATGGGAGATATGATATGAGCGACCGCAGTATTGCCAGACTGTAAATTTCTGGTTCGAGTTGGTATTCCTTGATAAGAGGAAAGCTGCTTTCAGATGGATTCATCACCATGATGGGCACTTCGATGTTGTTCTTCCGCAGCTCCACTCCTTCATCTGCATACGCTACGCCCATGTAGTCGACGCGATGATATTGCAGTACATTGGCAATCTCGATGCTGCCACTTCCATAAGCAAATGCCTTTACCATCACCATAATCTTTGTGCCATCGGCAAGGCGCGAACGGAAGTAATTCAGGTTATGCACGAGTGCTCCCAGGTCGATCTCCATCACGGTGCCATGCACCTTGCGTTGGAGACGGCTTACAATTTCTTCAAATCGAAATGCGCGTGCTCCTTTGATTAGGATGACCTCGTCAGCGTACCTTGATGCATCAAAAGAAGCGAGAAAGCTTTCCGTGTCGGGAAAGAATTCAGCGTTTGGTCCAAAGAGATGCCTGTTACGGCCCATAGCCGGGCCGATAGCAACAAACGAGTCGATGGCGCTGTCGCGAATCAGTTCACCGACCTGCGCGGAGAGTGCTTCGTCTGACAACCCCGACTGCTGAATGTCTGATAAAATGACTCGCTTTTTCTTTTTTTGCTTTTGGTTGAGGAGGAAGTCGAGGCTTATCCGCAATCCCATCAGGTCGTTGTTGTAGGAGTCGTCAATGATTTCGCAGTTGTTGATTCCTTCCTTGAGCTCCAATCGCATCGGTATGGACCGCAAACTCATCAGGCGATCGCGAATAACCGAGGGATCATACTTTAGATAGAGGAGCAGCGCTACGCAGTGAAGCGCATTCTCGACAGACGCCCTGTCTCCGAAGGGGAGTGTTATGGTAAAGGTGCTGTCGTTATGGGTGATGCGAAATTCGTTGCCATGCGTGGGTTTTACGCCAATGTCGGCATCGCGACCAAAAGCCCAGGAGAATCCTTTCAATCCTGCCTTTTGTATTGCCTTGCGCACATCGCCGTGATCGGCGCAGTAGATCGTGGCTTCGCTGTGGATGAACAACTTCGCCTTTTCGTCGGCCTTTATTTCGCGATTTTGAAAGCCTGCATCGTGGGCAGGTCCTATGTTCGTAAATATGCCGATGGTTGGCTGGATAATGCGTTCGAGTTTTTCCATTTCTCCCGGTTGGGAGATCCCCGCTTCGAAGATGCACAGTTCATCGCTGGGTTGAATGCGCCACACCGACAGAGGTACGCCAACCTGTGAATTGTAACTACCTGGATTTTTTGTGATGGCATAGTCGCGGGCCAGTAGCTGGTACAGCCATTCTTTTATTACCGTCTTGCCGTTGCTGCCCGTGATGCCAATTACGATTCGCGAGAAAGACTCCCGGTGGGCTCGCGCCAGTGCCTGAAGCGCGTCTAGTGGCCGTGCTACACGAATCACGTTAGCCTCCGGGATGCGCGCGAGATCCACATCGGCGCCTACGACAAATTGCCTGATGCCAGCATCATAGAGTTCAGGAATGAACCGATGGCCGTCGTAGCGTTCGCCCCTGATGGCAAAAAAAACAGCGCCCCGGGTGAGGATGAGTTTCCTGCTGTCGACGAGAAGGTGTTCGACAGGCGTGTCCTCGCGCAGCTGGACTATTTCGCCCCCGGTGATTTTCTGGACTTGGGAAAAAAACATAGGAACCCCGCTTGAAGCCGAATTTTATGCATCCCGGGCACGAAAGACAATTTTGTTTCCGCAACGGATTGCAGTTTGAGAATAAAATTAGCAAATTGTTCTGCAGCAGCTTCCAGGTGCTCCCTCTCCAAAATTTATTGTATACAAATCAATGGTAGGCCGAATGGTTTACCAGAAATGCTTAATTTTCTGAAACATTTGTTGGAATGCAATCGTTTCCAAAAGTTGAATGAAGCCTAAACCGCTCTATTTCTTCTGCCTTTTCGGGCTGTTATTCTGCCTGTCCCAGGACGTATGGGCACAGGAAGCCTATCCTCTCGAGGGAACGGGGCGGGAAATGTACGAGGCGCCACCTGTCGACGGCGAGACCGGCTCTCACCTGAGGATGACGGAACCCGCAGCTGAGCTTGCCGATGCAGATACAACCGGAACACGCGCGCGCACCGTGGTAGCGCCCGCCCAATCCGGAACAAAACAACAAAGTGGTACACCCTCTTCCGAGGAATCTGTTCTTGGCTTCAACTTCATTTATTATATCATTCAGAAATTCAAAATGTCCGATTTGGTGGACCGCTAATCTTTTTATTTAACAATTTTTAAATGCAACCACGTTGCATTTGTGTTAGTCGCGCTCTAGTATTGCAGGGTCGAAAGCGATATTGATGCGGCGAATCCTACTGGCTACTCTTTTTTTCATTCCGGCAACTGGCTTTGGTCAGCACGCCATCTTCGGCCAGATAACAGACGCTCGCGACGGCACGCCGTTGATTGGCGCTACGGCAGTCATTACAGATTTGCGTCGCGGAACCGCTGCGGACATGGACGGCATGTATGTGATTGACAATCTTCCGTCCGGATCATTCCTGGTTGAATTCAAGTATGCAGGGTACGAGTCGCGTGTTGAACTCGTTCGGGTGGAAGGACGAACCGAGCATAACGTGAAGCTGACGCCGGCTGTGACGGAGCTTAACGAGATTGTCGTGACCGGTATAAGCCACAGCACGGAATTAAAGCGAAGTCCAATCCCGGTCACAACCATCAGTCCGGAATCGCTTCTTGAACGCACCGGATCAAACATTGTAGACAAGATTGCGGGGCATCCGGGCATAGGACAGATCACCACCGGAGCGGGAATTTCAAAGCCGGTAATCCGCGGCCTGGGATTCAACCGCGTGATTGTTCTGTATGACGGCATTCGACAGGAAGGTCAGCAATGGGGTGATGAGCACGGATTGGAGATCGACGAGTTTTCAGTCAATCGCGTTGAGATCATCAAAGGTGCCGGGAGTCTGATGTATGGAAGCGACGGATTGGGCGGGATTATCAGCCTGTTAGCACCCCATCCCGTACCGGAAGGAGTAATCGAAGGGCAATGGACGAGCAATTACCAATCCAACAATGGACTATTTGCCAATAGCCTGTCCGTTGGGGGCAATAAGAACGGAGTGTACTGGATGGCCCACGCAACGCGGAAAGACGCGCGCTCCTATCGCAACCGGTACGATGGCTATGTATTCAACTCGGGATTTAATGAACTGGATCTGGGTGCTACTCTTGGAATGAGCGGGAATTGGGGCTTCACTCAGGTGCATGCGACTTCATTTAATCAAAACCTGGGCTTGCCGGAAGGCGAACGGGATGTAGAAGGAAATTTTTTGCGACAGGTTGCCGTAGGAGATCAGATCAAGGAACGCGCCGCGACACACGATGAACTCCGCGATTATTCTCTGTACATTCCGAATCAGTCTGTGCGTCATCTGCGCATCGCGAGCAATACAAACTACTATCGGGGGGAATCACGGATTCAGCTTGATCTTGGGTATCAGCACAACGGCAGAAAGGAGTTCGGAAATGTGCTTGACGAAGACGAGGAGGAACTGCAATTCGATCTTCATACAACGACCTGGAACCTCATCTACCACCTTCCGCCTGTGAAAGATCTTCGGCTTTCCGTAGGTACGAGCGGGGCATTTCAGAAGAACCTTGGCGGGGGTGAGGAGTTTTTGATTCCTGATCACCGGACGTTCGACTGGGGTGTATTTGCATTTGCAAAATGGCATCACAAAACGCTGGATGTTGGGGGGGGTCTGAGATTCGATCGCAGAAGGGTCAATGCAGATCCCTTGTACCTCGATGGCGAGGGCACGCCATCGGACAATCCAAGCGATTATCAGAAATTCTCCGGCGGTTCACCTGCTTTCTCCAACTACTCGGCAAGTTTGGGTATTACAGAGGCGGTAAGTTCCGCCTTAACGCTAAAGCTGAATGTTTCCCGTGGCTTTAGAGCACCTTCCGTTACCGAACTGTATTCAAACGGCCGTCATGAAGGCTCGCTGCAGTATGAATACGGCAATCCAGGCTTAGATGCGGAGAAATCGTTTCAGTTGGATTTTGGATTAAATCTTCAAACGGATCACGTTACTGTAGAAGCTGCGTTGTTTCGCAACCTGATCAGCGATTACATCTACCTGCGCAAGTTGGTGGGCAGCGATGGTCGGGACAGCATACCCGATCCGGATGAACCTGTTCCTGCCTATGCATACACTCAGGGAGATGCGCGGCTGGCGGGAGCCGAGCTCACGGTTGACATTCACCCGCACCCGTTTGATTGGCTGCACTTTGAAAATACCTTCTCGACAGTTCACGCCTTGAATGTCAGTGAGCGAACGTCGGACAGCACGCGATATCTTCCGTTCATTCCAGCGCCCGCGTACCGTGGTCAACTGCGAGCAAACCTCAACGTGATGGGGCGCCGTGTCTTTAATTCATTTGTTATGCTTGAGTTTCGGTATACGTGGGAGCAGAATCGTGTACTTCTCGAGAACGGAACCGAAACGCCGACACCCTCCTATTCGATTTGGAATGCCGCAGCCGGAACATCCATCCGAAAACGAAACGCACAGGATGCCCTTCTTTCCATTTACCTCTCGTTGGAGAACATCTTTGATACAGCCTACCAGGATCATCTGAGCCGGTTGAAGTATGCGCCGGAGAATCCGGTTACGCTCCGAAGAGGGATTTTTAATATGGGGAGGAATTTTAGCGTTAAAGTAATAGTGCCGCTTGGAGGGAGAGTAAGAGGTGATGGATGATCAGCAATCGGTGGGCCTATTTGCCACGAAGCCATCGCAGATGTGCTTCATGGCTGCCTATTGCCCATTGCCTACTAGAAACCTCTTCACGTCTTCCAGCTTCAGCACTCCCTCGTAATACGCCTTGCCAAATATTACGGCGAACACGCCCATATCATTCAGGCGTTTGATGTCGTCGATGCCGCGGATACCGCCGCTCGCGAGAACGCAGATTTCGGGAAAGCGGGCGATGAGGGCTTCATAGAAATCAAAGGCGGGTCCTTCCAGGACGCCATCGCGGGACACGTCTGTCGACTTGACGTACTTTAATCCGCGCGTATAGAAATATTCGAGGTGATCGTATAATGTGATTTGTGCCTTGCGTCGCCATCCACGATAGAGAAGTTCTTTTGTATCCACGTTGGTGACGTCGGCGCCGAGCGTGATCTTTTCGCGACCATAGGAGATAATCCAGGAAGCAAACAGTTCGGGGTCCATCACGGCCACGCTGGAGGCTGTAATGTAGGCTGCGCCTGCTTCAAAAGCTTTGGCGATGTCACCATCCGTCATGATGCCTCCGGTGAAGTCGACCTTCAGGTTAGTATAAGCCCGGATGGCTTCGATAATGTGATAGTTTACCGGCGACCCCGCCTCCGCACCGTCGAGGTCAACGAGGTGTACCACATCAATACCGTGGTCTTCAAACCGTTTCGCGAGGTCGAGTACGTTTTCATCATACGCCTTTTCGCTGTTCGGGTCGCCCTTTCGCATTTTGACCACCCTTCCCTTGCGAATGGCTATGGACGGAATAACCTGGATCATATCGCTAAATTAAGAGCGTATCGCAAAGTTTCTCAAAAATCAATGCAGCCCGCCGAAAATAATATCCGGCAAAAGTTTCCGGTAAGATCCTTGCTGTGGAAATGGCTAACTTGGGCTAAACCCAATTCCGCATATGTATACACGCTTTTTTTTGGGACTGCTTTTTTGCCTTACCATTGCTTTTGACACACTTTCCCAGGCTGCAAGACGTCGTCTTCCCTCAAGCGTTAACCACCCGGCCATCAACAATTTCGCCCCGTACATGAGCCTGGACGGGGATGCGCTGGTGTTTATATCTGACAATGCCGACGACTACGTGCTTACGCCGTTCTTCAGTTACCGTACGCCACGTAGCGACTGGCGGCCACCGGCAGAACTTCCCAAGACCATTCACACACGCCTGAATTATCTCTGGGGATATACCCTGAGTCCGGACGGAAAGACGCTTTACTTTTCCACCATTAAATCGCCAGGGGTGGGTGGCTACGACCTTTGGATGAGCGAACGCAACGGGTCGTCGTGGTCGACCCCTCAGAACCTCGCTGCGCCAATCAACACCCGCGCCCATGAGGCGTGTGCCACCTTTACGCCCGACCAAAAGACGGTCTATTTCATGCGCTGCGAAACGATGTCGCAAAAAGAAGCCTCTGGCTGTGTTATCATGATGGCGCAAAAGCAGGCCAACGGACGATGGGGAGAACCCGTGGCCCTGCCCCCTTCTATCAACACCGGCAATGCACAGGCGCCTCGTATCCTGGCAGATGGGGAAACGCTGATCTTCAGTTCAGACCGACCCGGGGGAAAGGGCGGTATGGATCTTTATATGACGCGGTTCCGAAACGGAACATGGACCGATCCCGTGCCGATGACCTTCGCGAATACGCCCGACGATGACCAGTTTGTCAGTGTCAACGCCACAGGTCGGTATCTTTTGCGCGACGCACCCGGCGAACGGCGCCGCGAGATGGCGGAGTTCCTTATCCCGGACAACCTGCGTCCAAAAGGACTCATGCGCGTAGAAGGTACGATAGATGGTTCAAAGTCCGCTTTCGTTTCTGTGTATGACCTTGCCAATGGCAAACGGGTCTTTAACGGAAGGCCTGATGGTCAGGGCTTCGTGAAAGTATACCTGATGGAAGGCTCGACGTATGAATTGTCGATTGATCCTGAGCAGGATCAATTGAGATACTATTCCCAACGGTTTGATCTTACCGGCGACACCCTCGAACAGGTTGTTCGCATCACTCCTAAAATTGCGCCACCAGCAGCGGGTGAAGAGATACCGCTCGATCTCATCGAATTCCATGGCAACACGGCCGAACTCACCCCCGCGTCATCTTCCGAGATAAAGCGACTGGCACGCTTGATACGCGGCAACCCAGACCGGGAGTTTGCAATTAAGGTTGTCATGAGCGGATACCAGGAAGACAGCATTCGTTCAAACCCTGAGCTTACAGAAGTGCGTTACGACTCCGTGAGGACGACCATGCAGGTGATGGCGTCAGTGGAGATAAACCCTGATTCTGCAATTCAAATGCGAGACACGGTGATCGTGAAGCAATGGTTTCATAATGACCGGACACCGCAGCAGGCAGAGGCTGTCGTAGCAAGTCTCGAGCGTCAGGGGATACCAAGGAGCCGACTCAAGATCGAAGCGATGGCTTTACCAGGAGATACGAGAAAAGTTCGCGTGTTTTTGGCGGTGAAGCGGTAGTACTTTCATCGCTGATAAGAAAAGGGCACAGCAACAAGCGTCTTGTCCCACATCAGCACCATTTCCACATCATCGCCCACTGATTCGAAAGTGACGGTGAATTGCTCCACAACCCGGTCCTGAGTCATAGCCGGAACATCGACGGTGAGGACGTCACGGGCGGGATCCCGGTTCGGTTCGCCTTTGGAGTTGATACCCCATTGGCCATACTCCGAATTGAAGATGATAGTCCAGGTGTCAGGACGAGGTATGGTCCAGAGACTGTATTTTCCGCGCCTGAGAATCTTTCCCTCGAAGGTCAAATCCTTATCCGTTTCAAAAGTGGTTGCCTCGTTCGCGCCTGTACGCCACACTTGACCGTAGGGCACGAGGCCTCCAAATATTTCCCTTCCCTTCTTGTAGGGGCGGTTGTAAAAAAGCGTAATGTTAAGGTCGCCGCGGCCATAGCTAACGTACTCCTCCGGGCTTAGGGATTTCTCGCGACGTAGGTTATACTTCATCACAGCAATAACGACGGGGATTAGGGCTATGCCTATGCCTGCAATTATGATGGCTCGTCTCATGTAGATTATAACGTATTTGGAGGGTCGTTACGAAGTTCTAACATAAAAGGTTTTTAGCGAATCTGTCCAAAAAAATCCGGGTGAAATCCATAAGTTTGCAGCAAATACCGAATACTATGGATTGGATGCCCTTCTACATTGTGATCTTGTTGTTCATTTTGGCTATCGTGGCACCCTGGATTGTCCCCAACAGCAAGATCAGCAACAACAAGCATGACAATAAGTACTAACCCCACCGGGCATTAATGAACGCCTGCGTCTTCTGCGGTTCCAGCCTGGGAGACAATCCTGTTTTTCAAGACGCAGCCGAGTCGCTCGGTGCAAGCCTTGCCCGCGCCGGCATTACGCTGGTGTATGGTGGCGGTAACGTTGGCCTCATGGGCGTTCTTGCCAATGCCGTAATGCGGGACGGCGGTGAGGTCATTGGCATTATTCCCGAATTTCTGTTGAATCGAGAGCTGGGTCATCGGGGAATTACCAAACTCGAGGTCGTCCGCTCTATGCACGAAAGGAAGCGCCGGATGGCCGAGTTGGCGGACGTTTTCATTGCGTTGCCTGGCGGTTGGGGGACTTTGGAGGAGTTAGCGGAAATTCTTACGTGGAATCAGTTGGGCTTGATTACCCGGCCCGTATACCTGCTAAACTGCGACGGCTTCTACGATCCCCTTGTTGACCAGATGTCCAGAATGGTATCGCACGGTTTCCTGTCGCGCGAAAGCTTCAGCCTCATCAGCATAGTGGATGACCCTTCGGACCTGATTCGGAAGCTGCGGTCATAAGCGGCGCGATCAGTTTACTGATAAATCTCTAAATTGATGGGGCGACGCCATATGTTAAAAAGGTTTACCATTTTCTGTGCAGGACTCTTTCTCCTCTGCCACCTATCCTACGCGCAAAGACCGTTGGGTTTTGTGCTGGAGGAGGGCAGAAAAAGAGTCCAGATTCCTTTTGAACTCAGGAATAATCTGATCATCGTCCCCGTCGTCCTCAACGGAATGCTTCCGCTAAAATTTGTGGTCGACACCGGTGTCCAGACTGGAATCCTAACGCAGAAGGCGTTTAGCGACATCCTCAACCTTCCCTATTCGAAGCGGTACATTATTGCCGGACCTGGCGGGCAGGGATATGTAGAGGCATACATCACCAACAATGTATCACTGGATCTGCCCGGTATCCATGGAACCGGACATGCGTTGCTTGTGCTGAACGAAGATTACCTTGAACTGCGAAATTACCTCGGAACAGACGTTCACGGTATCCTGGGATATGAACTGTTCAGTCGGTTTATTGTCGAGATCAACTATGAAAAGAAGCTCCTCATAGTAACAACTCCTTCGGCATTTAAGGCAAAGCGGAAGTACAGAAGGGTCGAAATCTCAGTGGAGGATACCAAACCCTACATCACTACCGAGGTGGTGCTGTCAAACGGAGAGGTGATTCAGGCCAAGCTGATGATGGATTCCGGCGCAAGCCATGGCCTCCTGCTGGAACCGCAGTCCGACCCGAGGATCACCGTGCCCGTGAAGACGGTCAGCAGCCAGATCGGTCGTGGAATCGGAGGCGCTATTATGGGCAAGGTAGGACGCGTTCGGTCGGTCAAGATAGGAGATTACCTGTTGGATGAACCGGTTGCTAATTTCCCCGATCCCAACAGTTATATGGACAGCCTGAAGATCGGGAAAACGGCTCGTCACGGGACGATCGGCGGAGAGATTCTCAGCCGTTTCAACGTCGTCTTCAACTTCTCACGGGAGGAGATTTTTGTAAAGAAGAACTCAGCTTTCAAGAAGAAGTTTTACTATAACCTCAGCGGACTCATCGTAAAGGCCATCGGTTCCAGTCTGAACACATTTGAGATTACAGAAGTGCGCGATCAATCTACCGCCGACAAAGCGGACATCAGAGAAGGTGACCTCATCCTTTCGATCAATGGGATTTCTTCAAATACCCTGGACCTCAACCAGGTGTTGGGACTGTTGAGCACGAAGCCCGGCAAAAAGATCAACCTCCAGATCAACCGCGAAGGTCAGATCCTGCGAAAAACATTCAGGCTGGAAGATGCTATTTGATCAGGCACCGGCAAGTTGCCGCTTCCGCATGTTGTATGCCTTGTAAAGGAACAACTGGGTACGCCGCGACTTGATGGCATTCTTGACCGTGTTGAGGATCGATTCCGTAGAGATGTTTTGCTTCAACACGTAATCCAGAACGCTCGATGAACCGTGGCTCTCTTCATAGTTCGAATTCTTGAGCACGGTGACCGGTATGTCCTTCGTCTTCTTGTTTGCTGCAAGAGCCTGCAGCGCCTCCGTTAATTCAGCACGACCGATGTTATCATCGATGAGAATATAGTTCGGCCTGAACGTCGTAAGCCTTTCGAGAAGACTCTTGACATCGAAGGCGATCTCGGTAACAATCTTGTTACCTGGAATCATTTGCACCTTGTTCAGGATCGAGCTGAGCTCGATCGGGTTGTTGCCCACGAGCAAAAGGTTGAGCGGTTCAACCGACTGTACGGGAACTTGGGTTGCGGTTTCCATAAGCCAACTAATTAAAGCCAATCAAAGGCCGGTCCATGTAAGAACAGCGTAATAAATAAACGCAAATTTTATCAAATTGTTTCCGGTCAGATTAAACGGCTGACATAGTTTTTCTGCCGTTCATCGAACCGGGCGACAACCTAATGCAATTATAGGGCCACAGGACGATGAAAAACGTCGCAATCATTGGTGGAGGCCTCGCAGGCCTTACAGCAGCGATCCAAATGGCGCGTTGTGCAATTCCGTGTGTGGTGATTGAAAAAAATCAATACCCGCAACACAAAGTTTGCGGAGAATATGTCTCAAATGAGGCCGTGCCTTTTCTCAAATCGGTCAATTTACTCCCCGGACATTTTGACCGTTTTCCCAAAATTGAAAAGTTTCTCCTTTCGGCATTCGGTGGAAAATCCGTCCAGATAAGACTTGACCTGGGCGGATTCGGGATCAGCCGGCTTTTTTTCGATAACCACTTATATGAAATCGCGCGCTCGGTGGGCGTTGAATTCCTTCTAAACACTGTGGTTCATGATGCAGTGTTCACAAACGATCGGTTTGCATTGCATTGTGGAAACAAGATCGTTGAAGCGGATGTGACGATCGGCGCATTTGGCAAACGTTCCCGCATGGACGCGAGTCTGAATCGACCGTTTATGCGTAAGCCTTCACCCTGGGTCGCAGTTAAGTATCATGTTGAAACAGAATTTCCGGATGACACCATTGCGCTTCACAATTTTCAGGGAGGCTATTGTGGTGTTGTCCGCGTTGAGGACGGCTTAACTAATCTATGTTATCTTGTGAAACGCAGCAGGCTCAAGGCTTCAGGGGGTGTGGAGGCCCTGGAAGCTGATATGAGTCGCGAAAATCCCTGGCTGGCAACGTTGTTTTCGAACAGCAAGCGACGGTTTGAACGTCCTCTTGTTATCAATGAAGTTTCTTTTGAAACGAAAGCGCCCCTTGAGCACCATATTCTAATGGCAGGAGACGCTGCGGGCATGATAGCGCCGCTCTGCGGCAATGGGATGGCCATGGCCATACACAGTGGTAAACTGGTTGCCGAAGCGGTGATTCCGTTTTGCAAAGGAAAGTCGACGCGTGCGGTGATGGAATCTTCTTACGCGTCGAGCTGGCAAAGAGAATTTGCGGCCCGACTACAAATGGGGAGATACCTGCAGAAGCTGTTCGGAGGAAGCACTGTTTCTCGCCTCGCCGTGACAATGTCCAGGATTGGTCCAATAGCCCATTGGTTAGTAAGGCATTCTCATGGGAGGCCTTTCTAGTTCGCCAGGGTATCCAGAATATTCTGGTTATCGAAAAAGAAGAATAAAAAGAAGACGTTCATGCAAGTCGCCGAGACGAAATTAAGACGCATCGTATGATCGTAATCGGCTGCAATTTCACTTTGTCGAACCTGCATATACCACAGTACGAAATATACAGCCATCGGAAACATCGCTATGGTGAAGATAACGCTGTACTGCGCACTGAAATAGAATCCAAAAAACGATGCGAACCCTACGAATACTAGCAGGAAGATTGTACCCGCCAGATGGAAGGTGGCAATAATGCCGACGAGGCGACTGATGGTCATGTCGCCACGCCGACCATCTTCACCATGCTGATAGATTTGCGTCATGGGAAAACTTCCCAGCAACATCCATGATGTCAGCAAGCCCGCATATGTTGTCATTCGGGTCAACGCTTCACCCAGCGAGTAGTTATTGATGCCGACGTAGCACATTATGAACGTGAAGAATCCCTGAAAGAAGCCTGCCGCGAGCCATCCGATGATTGGGTATTTCTTCAAACGTATGGAAGGGTGACTGTAGGCTTTGGACACCAGTCCGTATATCAACAGCATTATGGCAAACAGGACATTAACAAACACAACGCCCAGTATTATTGCTATTGCATCGAGTGCCAAAGCAACGCGGTACAATTCCGGAGTCACCTGTGGTGGATTACGAAGACCTCCAATACTTTCTTCATCACGATCGAAATAACTGTTATACCCATTGCTTGCCGGGTAGAGGAAAAAGTGAACGATCACGAATACCCAAACCGTACGTGCGATGCCAGCGTTGGGCGAAAGCGCAAGGCTAAAAAGGAAGACGGGTAGGAGGAAAAATGAGAATGGGACACGCAGATGAAGCCACGTTGACCAGGAGAACATAATGCGCCTTTTGCAACAAGGTAAGCACAAATTGGATTATAATTGAGAATGGCTTTCGTTACTGCCCTCGGTGTGGCAAATCCTCCCCATAGGGTTCCGCAAATGCAGATCGCGGACTTTATGGTCAGGGCTATGCAACTTGAAGGCGAGCGGGAACGCAAACTGCGAGCGGTGTTTCGGTCAAGTGGCATTGACTACCGGTACTCCGTTCTGGAAGATTATTCCAGCAGGAATGGGTTATCGTTCTTCCCCGACACCCGCGACATGGAACCCTTTCCGGGCACGTCGCGGCGGATGGAACGATTTCGCTGTCATGCTGCTGATCTCAGCGTACAAGCGATACAGAACGCCATTGGCGACCGGTACCATGGGCATGACTTCTCCCACCTCATCACGGTTTGCTGCACAGGAATGTATGCACCCGGACTTGATCTTGAGATCATGAAGCGCTGCGGTCTTCGCGGTTCCATACATCGCCTGTCTCTGAACTTCATGGGTTGTTACGCGGCTGTTAACGCACTGCGAACGGCAAACGCACTCTGTGAGGCATTACCCGGTTCCCGTGTGCTTGTAGTATGCGTTGAACTTTGCAGCTTGCACTTTCAGAAAGAATACTCCGAAGACAACCTGTTGGCCAATGCTTTATTCTCAGACGGTGCCGCTGCTGTGGTGATCGAAGGTCAGTCGTCAGACCAGGGATTAAAGCTGGTTCACTTTCACAGTATTGTTGTTGACGAGGGGCAAAACGACATGGCATGGAACGTCGGCGATCATGGTTTTGAAATGAAACTGTCGTCATACATTCCTGACCTCGTACGTGATGGAGTACGTGAACTTGGAGAGCGATTTATGAGTGAAACGGGTTTGCGATTGAATGACGTTGAATACTTCGCGATACATCCCGGAGGTAAGCGAATATTGGATGCTGTTGAGCGGCAATTGAACCTTCCTCCCGATCGCAACAAGTTTGCACGCGAAGTGCTGCGCACCTGCGGTAATATGTCGTCGCCATCCGTGTTGTTCGTGCTAAAGAAAATTTGGGATTCGCTGACGGGGGACGATGCGGGCAAGACGATACTTGCGCTTGCCTTTGGACCGGGTCTTACGCTCGAGAGTATGATACTCCGCATTGAACGTTCGCCATGATGTCGCGGTTTGCCGTTCGTTCGGATCAACCGGAAATCATGGATGACCTGATGTGTTCGGGTCAGGATGTCCGCCAGGCTCTTCACGAATTGGAAGTCATCAATGCATGGTTGGGTGGTAATGCTGTGACGCTGAAAGGCGTTGCAGAACTTGTTGAGGACGTCAGGCCAGAAGCTGAAATTACGGTTGCCGATCTCGGTTGTGGTGGTGGTGACATCGCCGAACGAATGCGCAGCATGCTCCTTTCAAAAGGATTAAAGCCCCTGGTTCTGGGTGTTGATGCCAATCCAAATATCGTTCAGATTGCGCGTGCAAATCACCCCAACATTCACTTCGAAGCAATGGACATCTTCTCCCGGGAGTTCCGCCATTTTCGTTTTGATATTGTTACAGCCACATTATTCTTTCATCACTTTGATTCAAAGAGGCTGGCGGCGTTTATACGTCAACTCATGAGCCAAACGCGGGTAGGCATCGTCATTAACGACATTCACAGGCACTGGTTTGCTTTTCATTCTATCCGGCTCCTTACGAGGATGTTCTCCCGTTCTGCGATGGTTCGTAATGACGCCCCGGTATCTGTAATGCGAGCCTTTTCACGCAGGGAGCTGGAGGAAATCCTGGCCGAGGCAGGGGCAAAACGATATACTATCCGTTGGCGGTGGGCCTTTCGCTGGCTTGTCATTATTTACCTGTGAATGTGTCGGCACACATGTAATGTTGGGGCAGGGATATCAAAATAACTCTGGCACAATTTTTCGTACTTTATCAATACAATTTTTTCCTTGAGCCATCATATGAAAGTATCGTTTAGGACGTCGATGGTGTTCGCATGGGCGAGCCTCCTTGTATTGTCGTCGTGCTCCTCCAACAGCACGTTGGGTACCAGGGTTAAGGAACCTTTCCGCGGCTCGGCCTATGAGTCGAACAACAGGTTCTTCCGGGCAACCGGTAAAGGGGTCAGCAGCCAGGACAACATAGCCCGGGGCAAGGCCGACATTGAAGCGAAGTCGCAACTTGCCGGCCAAGTCAACACGACGATGAAGCAGGTCGCGGATCAGTATCTTGCCCAAACGGAAAATGCTAATGCAGCCGACGTTGCCGATAAATTTCAAAGCTTAGTACGGCAGGTGATGAACACTGAAATCGCCGACCTCCGAAAGATCGGCGAACAAAAATACTACAACGAGAAGACCCGCGAGTATACTGTATTCATCGCCTACGAGATCAAGAAGAACGCCATGCTGCGTTTCATGAAGAAGCAGGCAAAAGTTGACAAGACCGTCAACGAGCGGCAGCGCGAACTGATTGAGAAGATTATCGACGAAGAGCTAGCGAAACTGGGAGACGACGAAGGATAGTCGCGTCTATCACTAGACGTCACAAATCTTCACACCTGCTTTCAAAGAGGCGAGCGGATCCGCTCCCTTGGGAATAAACTCCTGGGCGACAAATCCCTTGAAACCCGTTTTGACGATCGCACGCATGATCGCAGGGTAATAGAGTTCCTGCGTTTCATCGATCTCTGCGCGTCCGGGAACGCCGCCCGTATGATAGTGCGCAATATACTTGTGGTACTTGTTAATCGTGGCGATGATGTCGCCTTCCATGATCTGCATGTGATAGATGTCGTAGAGAAGTTTGAAATTCTCCGCGCCCAGTTTTTCGCACAAGGCCACGCCCCACGGTGTATGATCGCACATGTAGTCCGGGTGATTGACCTTGCTGTTGAGCAACTCCATCACAATGTTGATATTGTACTTTTGAGCGAGTTTCACGACAGGATCGAGTCCGCGTGCACAGTTTTCCAACCCGACCTTGTCATCCATACCATTCCTGTTTCCCGAAAAACAGATCACGTTCTTGATACCGTGATCTGCCGCTTTAGGTATAACGTCGCTAAAGTCTTTCAGTAGTTGCTCATGATTAGCCGGATCGTTAAAGCCCTTGGGTATTCCGAGAGGACTTCCATTCGACATGGCACATGTGAGTCCGTATTTGATGGCGACAGCCCATTCGTTTGGTCCGAGCAATTCAACCGACTTCAGCCCCATTCCCTTTGCGGCCTCACAGAGCTGTTCGAGCGGAATGTTTTGATAGCACCAGCGGCATACGGAATG
>Ga0207873_1000363_pt1 | contig 50480 bp, 47 predicted proteins | sample BGWIniCompost_FD_187373 | JGI IMG/M metagenome (GOLD analysis project Ga0207873, IMG submission 187373) | Cellulose adapted compost microbial communities from Newby Island Compost Facility, Milpitas, CA, USA - BGW Initial Compost (SPAdes)... ...
GGCTGGTGCCCGCCGGGCATGCTCGGCATCGGCATCGGCGGCACCGCCGAGAAGGCGATGCTGCTGGCCAAGGAAGCCCTGATGGAGCCGATCGACATCCAGGAGCTGATCGCCCGCGGCCCCTCCAACCGCGCCGAGGAGCTGCGGCTGGAGCTGTACGAGAAGGTCAACGCCCTCGGCATCGGCGCCCAGGGCCTGGGCGGCCTGACCACCGTGCTGGACGTGAAGGTCAAGGACTACCCGACCCATGCCGCCAACCTGCCGGTGGCGATGATCCCCAACTGCGCCGCCACCCGGCACGCCCACTTCACCCTGGACGGCAGCGGCCCGGTGGCGCTGGAGCCGCCCTCGCTGGAGGACTGGCCGAAGCTGACCTACGACGCCTCCAAGGGCCGCCGCGTCGACCTGGACAAGGTCACCCGCGAAGAGGTCGCCAGCTGGAAGCCGGGCGAGGTGCTGCTGCTGAGCGGCAAGCTGCTCACCGGTCGCGACGCCGCCCACAAGCGCATGGTCGACATGCTCAACCGGGGCGAGCCGCTGCCGGTGGACCTGCGCGGCAAGTTCATCTACTACGTCGGCCCGGTCGATCCGGTGCGCGACGAGGTGGTGGGCCCGGCCGGCCCGACCACCGCCACCCGCATGGACAAGTTCACCGAGCAGGTGCTGGCGCAGACCGGCCTGCTGGGCATGGTCGGCAAGGCCGAGCGCGGCCCGGCCGCCATCGAGGCCATCCGCCGGCATGGTTCGGCCTACCTGATGGCCGTGGGCGGCGCCGCCTACCTGGTGTCCAAGGCGATCAAGGCCGCCCGGGTGGTGGCCTTCGAGGACCTGGGCATGGAGGCCATCTACGAGTTCGAGGTCCGCGACATGCCGGTCACCGTCGCCGTGGACGCCCGCGGCGAATCGGTGCACCAGACCGGCCCGCGCCAGTGGCAGGCCCGGATCGGCAAGATCCCCGTCACGGTCGAGTAAGACGAACCTGAACGATTCGCCCGGCCGGTGGACCGCCCGTCCGGCCGGGATGGCTTTTGCCCCCGGAAACGTGTAGGGTGCGCCCGACTGTGCGATTGCTAAGGGTCACAGTGTCACGTGACCGATGCGGTAGATCCACCGATCCGCTACATCTTTTCACCACGCTTCTCCTTGCAACCCCAGTCGCGCGGCGGAATGTTTCCGTCCGCGATGTCATTCATTCGTTTACGTTTCAAGGAGAAAGTCATGTCGGATCGTCAGATCGGTACCGTCAAGTGGTTCAACGACGCCAAGGGTTTCGGTTTCATCAGCCGCGAGAACGGTGAGGACGTGTTCGTCCACTTCCGTTCCATCGTCGGCTCGGGTTTCCGCAGCCTGCAGGAAGGCCAGAAGGTTTCGTTCAAGGTCGTGCAGGGCCAGAAGGGCATGCAGGCCGACGAAGTCCAGCCGATGTAATCGTTCCGGTCCGTGAGGACCGGCACAGGAGGCCCCGGGCGGCGACGTCCGGGGCTTTTCTTTTGCCGCCCGGCCGGGAACCGGTGGCCGGCGGGCGGAAACGGGCCGGCCGGGGCTTTACCCGCACCCCGCGTCGCGTCGTATCCTTCGCCTCCCCCCAGGCAGGACGCGAGATGTACACCCTCTACTACGCGCCCGGAGCGGCGAGCATGGTGGTGCACTGGCTGCTGATCGAATTCGGCGCCAAGCACGAACTCAGGCGGCTCGACCTCGACGCCAAGGACCAGAAGCGGCCGGAATACCTGGCCCTCAACCCGCGCGGCGTCGTCCCGACCCTGCTGGTGCACGGCGAGCCGCTGACCGAATCGGCGGCCCTGGTGATGCACCTGGCCGACGCCCATCCCAGCTTCGGCATGGCGCCGGAACCGGGCAGCGTCGAGCGCGGCCGCTACTACCAGTGGATCCTGTTCCTGGCCAATACGGTGATGCCGGCCTTCCGCACCTGGTGGTATCCGCACGAGGCCCCGGGCGAGCCGGAGGCGGCCAAGGCTGATGCCGAGCGCCGCATCCACGAAGCCTGGGACCTGCTGGAGGCGCACCTGGCCAAGCGCGGTCCCTATCTGCTCGGCCCCTCGGTCTGCGCCGCCGACTTCCTGCTGTGCATGCTGATGCGCTGGTCGCGCAAGATGGCCAGGCCGGCCACCGAATGGCCGCAGCTGGCCGCGCACGCGCAGCGCATGAAGGCGCGCCCGAGCTTCCGCACCCTTTACGAGCGCGAAGGCCTGACCGAGTGGCTGTGAGGGGCGGGGCGGCTCAGTTCGCCGCCAGCCCGACCCGCAGCAGCTTGCCGTCCGGCGCGTCGGTCAGCACGTAGAGATAGCCGTCCGGGCCCTGGCGGACGTCGCGGATGCGTTCACCCAGGTCCACGAGCAGGTCCTCGCTGCCGACCACCTGCTCGCCCTCCAGGTCCAGCCGCACCAGCTTGCGCAGGGCCAGGCCGCCGGCGAACAGGTCGCCGCGCCAGGCCGGGAAACGCTCGTGGGTGTAGAAGACCAGGCCGCTGGCGCCGATGGACGGCACCCAGTAGTGCAGCGGCTGCTCCATGCCCGGCGCCTCGCGCAGGCCTTCGCCGACCGGGGTGCCGTCGTAGTTCACGCCATGGCTGATCACCGGCCAGCCGTAGTTGCGGCCGGCACGGGCGATGTTCAGCTCGTCGCCGCCCTTGGGACCGTGTTCGGTCTGCCAGAGCTCACCGGTATCCGGATGCAGGGCCGCGCCCTGCACGTTGCGGTGGCCGTACGACCAGATCGCCGCCAGCGCCTCCTCGCGGCCGGTGAAGGGGTTGTCGGCCGGAATGCCGCCGTCGCGTTCGATCCGGTAAATCTTGCCCTGGCCCTGGTCCAGGCGCTGCACGCGCTCGGACTCGCCGCGGTCGCCGGCGGTGATGTAGAGCCGGCCCTCGCGGTCGAAGACCAGGCGCGAGCCGAAGTGATGGCCGGTGCCCAGCTTGGGCTGCTGGCGGAAGATCACCTCCACGCCCTCCAGCCGCTGGTCCTCGACCAGGCGCGCCCGCGCCACCGCCGTGCCGGCGCCACCGTCGCCCGGTTCGGCATAGCTCAGGTAGACGAGCCGGTTGCTCTCGAAGTCCGGATCCAGCGCGACATCGAGCAGGCCGCCCTGGCCGCGGGCGAAGACCTCGGGCACGCCGGTGATCGGATCGGAGACACGGCCATCCGGAAACACCATCCGCAGCCGGCCCGGCCGTTCGGTCACCAGCATGCGGCCGTCGGGCAGGAAGGCCAGGCCCCAGGGATGCTCGAGCCCGGTGCTGACGGTGAACACCTCGACCGTGCCGTGCTGGCTGGCGAAGCGCTGTGGCGGAACCTGGCTGGCCTCGGCCGGCTGCTGTGCCCCGCAGCCGCCCAGCAGGGCCAGGGCGGCGGCGAGCAGCAGGGGATGGAGGCGAGGGGAGTGCGGGCGCGACGGGCTCATGGCGTGCTCCTCTTGTCGGTGTCCAGCAGCGGCTCCAGCGCCGGCCAGACATGTTCCAGCAGGCGCGGCTGCGCCTCGGCCACCGGATGCAGGTTGTCGGCCTGGAAGGCCTCGCGCTCCATCGCGATCGGTTCCAGCAGGAAGGGCAGCAGGGCAGTGCCGTGCGCCTGCGCCAGCTCGACGTAGTTGCGTTCGAAGCCTTCGGTGTATTGCGGGCCGTAGTTCGGCGGCAGGCGCATGCCGATCAGCAGCACCCGGGCGCCGGCCTCGCCGGCGGCAGTGATCATGCGCTCGAGGTTGGCGCGGGTCTGCTCCAGCGGCAGGCCGCGCAGGCCGTCGTTGGCGCCCAGCTCGATCACCACGATGGCCGGCGAATGCCGGGTCAGCTCGGCGGCGATGCGGCTGGCGCCACCGGCAGTGGTCTCGCCGCTGATGCTGGCATTGACCACCCGCCAGCCCGGGTGCTCGCTGGCCAGCCGGCGGTCCAGCAGGGCCACCCAGCCCTGTTCGGGGGCGAGGTTGTAGGCGGCCGAAAGTGAATCGCCCATGACCAGTACCGTGCGCTCGGGCGTTGCCGCCTGCACCGGCAGCGCCAGGGCGAATCCGAGCATGACCATCAGGCATTGAAGCTGCCGCTGCCAGGCCGCATAAACTGCCTTCATTCCCTCATCTCTCCTCGTCAGGCACCCACATGGCCGATTCCCAGGAGCCCGTCGCCCGGGCCGACACCGCGCTCGTCGCCGAAAGCCTGGGCAAGCGGGTACCGCTGCCCTCGGGCGAGCTGACCATCCTCGATGGAGTGGGTTTTACCATCTCCCGGGGTGAGGCCGTCGCCATCGTCGGCGCCTCCGGTTCAGGCAAGAGCACGCTTCTGTCGCTGCTGGCCGGGCTGGACCTGCCCACCCGCGGCCACGTCGAACTGGGCGGCGAGCGCCTGGACCGCCTGGACGAGGACGGCCGCGCCCGCGTGCGCGGCGAGAAGGTTGGCTTCGTCTTCCAGAACTTCCAGCTGCTGCCCTCGCTGACGGCGCTGGAGAACGTGATGTTGCCGCTGGAACTGCGCGGCGACGCCGACTGCGAGGGCCCGGCCCGCGCCATCCTGGCCCAGGTCGGCCTGGGCGAACGCCTGCGCCATTACCCGCGCCAGCTCTCCGGCGGCGAACAGCAGCGCGTGGCCCTGGCCCGCGCCTTCGTCACCCGGCCGGAGCTGCTGTTCGCCGATGAGCCCACAGGCAACCTGGATACGCAGACCGGCCAGGCCATCGTCGACCTGCTGTTCCGCCTCAATCGTGAGTCCGGCACCACCCTGGTGCTGGTCACCCATGACGACCGCCTGGCCGCGCGCTGCGACCGCGTGCTGCGCCTCGACGCCGGCCGACTGGTGTCGGCATGAGACCGTTGCGCCTGGCCTGGCGGCAGTTCCGCCGGGATCTCGGTTCCGGCGACATCCGCATCCTGCTGGCGGCGCTGGTGCTGGCGGTGACGGCGGTGTGCTCGGTCGGTTTCGTCACCGACCGCGCCGAACGCGCCCTGGAACTGGAAGCCAATCGCCTGCTCGGCGGCGACGCCGTGCTTCGCGCCGACGCGCCCATCAGCGGCGCCCTGCGCGAGGCGGCCCATGCGCCCGGCCTGGTCAGCGCCGAAACCCAGGCCTTCGCCAGCATGGTGCGGGCCGGCGAGGCGCTGCGCCTGGGCGACCTGCGGGCGCTGGGGCAGGGTTTCCCGCTGCGCGGCCAGTTCCTGTTGCGTCATGCCGATGGCCATGAGGCCCCGGCGCAGGGCGTGCCTGCGCCCGGCAAGGTGTGGTTGAGCCGGGCCGGCGCCGATGCGCTCGGTGCCCGCATCGGCGACCGCATCGGCGTCGGCGCGCGCGAATTCGAACTGGTGGCCCTGGTGGTGCAGGAGCCGGATGCGGCGCTCGACTACTTCAACACCGCGCCGCGCATCTTCCTCGCGCTCGACGACCTGGAATCCACCGGCCTGGTGCAGCCGGGCAGCCGCATCGCCTATCGCCTGGCCGTGGCCGGGTCGCCGGCGGCGGTGGAGGACTTCGTCGCCTTCGCCCGCGACAACCTCGGTCGCGGCCAGCGCCTGGAAACCGCCGCCGAGGCGCGGCCGGAGATCCGCCGCGCCCTCGATCGCGCCGATCGCTTCCTCGGCCTGGCGGCCCTGGTCTCGGTGGTGCTGGCGGCGGTCGCCGTGGCCATGGCCGCGCGTCGCCATGGCGCCCGCCACCTGCAGGGGGCGGCGGTGATGCGCAGCCTCGGCGCCCGCCAGCGCGACCTGGTGCTGGTGCATGGCGGCGAGCTGCTGCTGGTCGGGCTGCTGGGCAGCCTGATCGGCCTGACCATCGCCTTCGGCCTGCAGTGGGCGGTGGGCGCCTGGCTGGCGGACGCGTTGTCGCTGGAGTTGCCCGCTGCCGGCCTGAAGCCGGTGCTGGAAGGTTTCGGCGTCGGCCTGACCGTGCTGCTGGCCTTCGGCCTGCCGCCGGTGCTGGCGCTGCGGCGCGTGCCGGCCCTGCGCGTGCTGCGCAGCGATCTGGATCCGACCGAAGCCAGCGCCTGGCTGGTGTTCACCGCCGGCCTGGCCGGCCTGGCGGCGCTGCTGTGGTGGAAGGCCGGTTCGGCCACGCTGGGCACGGCCATGCTGGCCGGCATCGGTGCCACCCTTACGGTGCTGGGCCTGCTGGCCTGGGGACTGATCCTGCTGGTGCGGCGCCTGCGCGGCCGCCTGCGCGGCGCCTGGCGTTACGGCCTGGCCAATGTCGGCCGCCGCGCCGGCGCTTCCATCGCCCAGGTCTCGGCCCTGGGCCTGGGTCTGATGGCGCTGCTGCTGCTGAGCTTCGTCCGCACCGACCTGCTCGAGCGCTGGCGCCAGTCCCTGCCGGCGGACGCGCCCAATCGCTTCATCGTCAACGTGCAGCCGGACCAGGTGGATCCGCTGCGCGCCTTCGTCTCCGAACGCGGTCTGCCCGAACCGGTGCTGTTCCCGATGATCCGCGCCCGCCTGGTCGAGCGGAACGGCGAGCCGTCCAGCGGCGCCGACTATCCGGAGGACAGCCGCGCCCGCCGCATGGCCGAACGCGAGTTCAACCTCAGCAGCGCCGAAACCCTGCGCACCGACAACGAGGTGGTGGCCGGACGCTTCTGGGAAGGGCGGCCGGAACAGCCCGAGCTGTCGGTGGAGCAGGAGCTGGCCCGCGATCTGGGCTGGCAGGTCGGCGACGAGATCGCCTTCGACATCGCCGGCGCCCGCTTCGCCGCCCGCATCACCAGCCTGCGCAAGGTGGACTGGGAGAGCTTCCAGCCCAACTTCTTCGTGCTGGCCTCGCCGGGTGCGCTGGACGGTTTCTCCGGCAGCCACATCACCGCGGTGAAGGTGCCGGTGGGTGACGCCCGCTTCACCACCGAACTGGTGCGGGCCTTCCCGAACCTGTCGGTGGTCGACGTGGACGCGGTGCTGGACCAGGTGCGCAACACCGTCAGCCAGGTGACCACGGTGGTGGAAGCGGTCTTCGCCTTCGCCCTGCTGGCCGGCCTGCTGGTGCTGATGGCGGCGGTCAGCGCCAGCCAGGACGAGCGCCTGCTCGAGGGCGGGGTGATGCGGGTGCTGGGCGGCCGGCGTTGGCAGCTGCGCCTGGCCCAGGCCTCGGAGTTCGCGGCGATCGGCCTCATCGCCGGCCTGGTCGCGGCGATCGCCGCCTCGATACTGGCCGGCGTGGTCGCCAGGCAGGTCCTCGAACTGCCCTGGAGCCCGGATCCGTGGATGGTGGCGGCCGGTGCCACCGCCGGCCTGGTTGCGGCACTGCTGGCCGGCCTGTACGCCACCCGCCGCGTGGTCGACGCGCCGCCCTCGGTGACGCTGCGCGAGCTGCAGGGCTGAGGAATCAGCCCAGCAGCAGCATCGCGAAAAAGATGGCCAGCATGGCCAGGGCCAGCAGCAGCTTGAAGATGGCGCCGAGCAGCAGGCCCAGCCAGGTACCGAAGCCGACCCGGGTGGCGGCGCGGAACTGCCGGCCATGCCAGAGCTCGCCCAGCGAGGCGCCGAGGAAGGGGCCGGCCAGCAATCCCGGCAGCCCGAAGAACAGCCCGACCACGCTGCCGATGCCGGCGCCCCAGATCGCCTTGCCGGAGGCCCCGACCCGGCGCGCGCCGATCATGCTGGCGGCGAAGTCGACGACGATGGACAGCAGCACCAGCAGGCCCAGCACCACCAGCGTGCCGACGCCGACCCGTTGAAAATCGTCAGCCCAGGCGGCCAGCCACATGCCGGCGAACATCACCGGCAGGCCGGGTAGCACCGGCAGGAAGGTGCCCAGCAGGCCAACGAGGATCAGGGCGGCGGCGATCAGGTACCAGGCGGTGCTTGCATCCATGCCGCGAGCCTAGCAGAGCGCCGGCGCCTGTCGGGTTCCGCCCTGTGCGCGCGCGGATGGACTGCGTATGCTGGCGACCGTTCCGATTCAGTACCGGATTGCATGGGTCTGACCGACATCCCGGTCGTCGCCGAAGACGGCCATCGCTACTCGCTGCGCATCGCCGAAACCGGGCAGCCGCGCGCCTCCCTGTTCTTCCTGCCGGCCCTGGGCGTGCCGGCGGCCAAGTACGACGCTTTCGCCGGCGCGCTGGCGGAGCAGGGCGTGCGGGTCGCCGTCGGCGAATGGCGCGGCCTGGGCAGCAGTTCCCTGCGGGCGCAGCGCGGAAGCGACTGGGGCTACGAAGCCCTGCTGACGCAGGACCTGCCGGCAGCGCTCGCCGCCCTGGGGCCGGGGCCCTGGCATTTCGGCGGACACAGCCTGGGTGGCCAGTTCGCAACGATGCTGGCGGCGCTGCAGCCCGAGGCCTGCGCCGGCCTGGTGCTGATCGCCACCGGCGTGCCCGACCAGCGCCTGTATCGTGGCCGCGCCGGCCTGTCCATCCGCGTCTTTGCCCGGGTGCTGCCGATGCTGACGCGGCTGTGCGGTTACTACCCGGGCCACCGCATGGGCTTCGCCGGCCGCGAGGCCGGTGGCGTGATGCGCGACTGGGCGCAGACGGTGCGGACGGGGCGTTACGCCGACTATGGCACCGGCGAGGCGCTGGACGAGCGGATGCGCAGGCTGCAGACGCGGGTGCTCGGCCTGAGCATGGAAGAGGACTGGCTGGCGCCGGCCAATACCCTGGCGGGGCTGCTGGACAAGCTCGGGCCGGGCGCGCGGCAGGTGATGAGCCTGGACAGCGGGCAGCTCGGCACCCGCGCCGACCACTTCCGCTGGATGCGCCAGCCGGAGGGGCTGGCGCGCCTGATCGGGGACTGGCTGGTCAGCCCTTGAAGTCGTCGTGGCAGGCCTTGCAGGTGCCGCCGATGCGGTTGACCACCACCGAGGCGGCGGCGCAGTCGGAAGGCGTGGCAGCCAGGGCGGCATCCACCGCGGCGCGCAGCTCGCTGGCGTGGCGGATGAAGCGCTCGTCGTCCTGGGTGGGCAGGAAGGCCGGCTCGAGGTCGTTGCCGAGCTGGCGGATGGTCTGCAGGCGCGGCAGCAGGTCGGTGGCCGCGCAGCGGTTCTGCTTGAGCGAGGTATCCAGCGCGCCCATCTGGGCGGCCAGCACCGCCATGACGCCATTGGGGTAGGCGGTGCCCTGGCGCAGGGCATTCATCGCCACGAGCGTGCAGGTGGCGCCGACGAACAGGCCGATCAGGACCAGGATGACAGACCGCATGGAGGATTCCCCGTGGAAAGACCGCCGCGAAAATAGCACGGCGGCCTTTCCTCCGGGGAGCGCCGGGAAGGCTGGCGGGGTGGCTCAGTAGCCGATCGGGATCAGGCGGGTGCCGTCGACGCGGACGCGGGCGCCGACACGGACGCCATTGCCCAGGCTGTTGCGGTTGACCACGAGCAGGCGGCCGTCGTCCATGCGGACGTGGATGTCGTAGCTCTCCTCGTTGGCCTTGTTCTCGATGGCATTGCCGATGGCGGCGCCGGCGACCGCGCCGGCCACCGTCGCGGTGTTCTCCTTGCCGCGGCTGCCGTGCTTGGGGATCTCGCGGGCGGCGACCGCACCGATCACGCCGCCGAGGATGGCACCCTTGCCGCTGTTCTGGCGGGCACCGTAGACGGTGACGATGCGCTCGACCTGGCCGCAGTCGTAGCAGCGGGCCGGCTCGTAATAACCGGAGCCGCGGCCATAGCCGTAATCGTCGTAGCCGTAGCCGCGATCACGGGGCGCGCTGCTGGCGCAGGCGGCCAGCGTCACGGCGATGCCGGCGGCGATCAGGAACTTGTATTTCATCGCTGGCCTCCTTGGCATGGAATACGGGGCCGACGCTATGCGGGGGCGCCTGAACGGCCACCGACCGGCTCCGGGACGGTTCAGGGAACGGACGCGGATAGAATGCGCGGCCATGAGCGCATCCCGATTCGCCGGCGTCGACCGGCTCTATGGCCATGGCAGCAGCCAGTGGCTGGCCGGACGCCAGGCCTGCGTGGTCGGCCTGGGCGGCGTCGGCTCCTGGGCGGTGGAAGCCCTGGCGCGCAGCGGCGTCGGCCGGCTGGTGCTGGTGGACGCCGACGAAGTCTGCGTCAGCAACACCAACCGCCAGTTGCATGCCCTGGACGGCCAGTACGGCCGCGGCAAGGCCGAGGTGCTGGCCGAGCGCTGCCGGGCGATCAACCCGAAGGTGGAGGTGGTTGCCGATCCGCGCTTCCTGGTCTCCTCCAATCTCGAGCAGATCCTGGATGCCGGCCACGACGTCGTGCTGGACGCCTGCGACAGCTTCCGCAGCAAGATCGAGATGATCGCCTGGTGCCGGCGGCGCAAGCTGCCGATCGTGGTGTCAGGCTCGGCCGGCGGCCGCCTCGACCCGACCCAGGTGCGGGTACGCGACCTCTCGCGCACCGAGCACGACGCCCTGCTGGCCCTCGTGCGCAAGCGCCTGCGCGCCGAACACGGCTTCCCGCGCAACCCCGACCGCTACTTCGGCGTGCCGGCGGTGTATTCGCTGGAGAACGTCCGCTATCCGCAGGCCGACGGCAGCGTCTGCGGCACCCGGCCGAAACTGGACTCGGACGCGGCCCTGAAGCTGGACTGCGGCGCCGGCCTGGGGGCGGTCACCCACCTGACCGGCACCTTTGGATTCGCCATGGCCGGCAAGGCGCTGGAGTTGCTGCTGAAGAAGCGCGGTTGAGGGCTCAGCCGAACAGGCGTTCGGCATTGGCCCAGGTCGCCTCGGCCAGTGCCTCTTCCGGCTCGCCGCGCAGCTGCGCCACCACGCGCAGGACCTCGGGCAGGTAGCCCGGCTCGTTGCGCATGCCGCGCTGGCCGGCGCCGGGCTGGTCGGGCGCGTCGGTTTCCAGCAGCAGGGACTCCAGTGGCATGGCGGCGACGGTGCGGCGCAGGCGCTGCGCCCGTTCGTAGGTGACCGGACCGCCGATGCCCAGGCAGAAGCCGAGGGCAAACAGCTGCCGCGCCTGTTCCTCGCTGCCGGACCAGCTGTGCACCACCCCGCGAAGGCCGCCGACCCGGCGCAGTGCGGCGATCACCTCGTCCACCGCCCGGCGCGCGTGCAGCACCACCGGCAGGTCGAACTCGCGGGCCAGCTCCAGCTGGCAGTGGAAGTACCTGCGTTGCGCCTCCGGATCCAGGCCTTCGACGAAAAAATCCAGGCCGCATTCGCCGACGGCGGCAGGGCGTTCCGTGGCCAGCCAGTCGGCCAGGGCGTCCAGATCCTCCGGACGGTGCTCGGCCAGGTACATCGGGTGCAGGCCGTAGGCGGGGCGAAGATCGGGTTCTGCGGCGCACAAGTCCTTGAGCTTCGGCCAGCCAGCCCGGGTGACCGCGGGCACCAGTTGCCGGCTGACCCCCGCCTCGCGGGCGCGCCGCAGCACCGCCGCGCGGTCAGCATCGAATTCCGGGGCGTCCAGATGGCAGTGGCTGTCGTAGAGCCGGCTCATTCGCGCCGGGCCTGCCCCTCGATGACGCGGTCCTGTCCGGTCTGGTCGGCCGGTGGCGCGACCGGCGGGTCCTGCCGCTTCCAGCTGGCCAGCACCAGGGTGGCCAGGGCGGTCACGATCTCATCCAGGAACGGGACGGGGTCGAAGGGCCAGAGCCAGCTGATCAGCATCAGCACCAGGGTGATCTTGAACAGGGTGGGGTAGCGGAGCCGGCTGGCGAATCCGACCAGCGGGCCGGTCAGGGGATGGGACATGTCGTCGGGCCTCCTGGACATGCGCGCAAACTAGCATGTCCCGGCTGAAACCTCGCTTGAGCTAGCATTCAGGTGGGCTGTCACAGGCTGCTGCCCGTCGGCGGTCCCCCGTCGCCACCTGGAGGAGATCACAATGAACAAGACCGTATTGGGAGTGCTGGCCGGCATGCTGGTGGGCGGTGGCGCGATTGCCGCGTACCAGACCTTCTCGACGCCGTACGCCGAGGTCGTGTCGGCCACGCCGATCACCGTACGCGAACCCATCTATGGCGATGTCATCAGCAGCACCGCCGTGACCGAACTGCGGACCGGCAAGCGCGAGGTCTGCGAGGAGGTGGCGGTGGAGAAGCGCAAGCCCGAGCGTTTCGGTGACAAGGACGGCATGGTCGTCGGCGCCGTGGTCGGTGGCCTGCTCGGCAACCAGGTCGGCAAGGGCAGTGGCCGCAAGGTCGCCACCGTCGCCGGTGCCGCTGCCGGCGCCTACGCCGGCCGCGAGATCGACCGTCGCCACGAGGGCGGCCAGAAGTACACCGAGTACGAGACCGTCTGCCAGACCATCACCGAGCCGCGCGAGGAAGTCATCGGCTACGACGTGCAGTACCGCACCGAGGACGGCACCGTCGCCACCACCCGCGTGGAGCGCAAGCCCGGCGCCCAGATCGAGCTCGGCGAGCGCGACCGGATCGTCGGCTACGACGTGACCTGGCGCTACGAGGGCCAGACCGGCAACCTGCGCATGGACCAGGATCCGGGTGACCGCCTGCCGATCAAGGACGGGGTGATCCAGGTCGCCAGCCAGTCCAGCCCGCCGCAGGGCTGATCGCGGCGGACCCGCGTTCCGGAAGGGCCGGCCCCGTGCCGGCCCTTTCCTTTTCCGGCCCCGGTGGCCGCCATTCGCCCCGCCGTGCCCGGGCACAGGGGCAGGGCAGTGGGGCCCGCGGGCTGCCCCGGGCCCGTCCGGCGGGCTAGAATGCCGGGCTTTCCAGCCCGCAGATACCGATCCCGCCATGGCCCTGAATCCGACCGACCTGTACGACGTCCGCTCCCTGCTCTCCGAGGAGGAGCGCATGATCCAGGACAGCGTCGCCCGCTTCACCGACGAAAAGGTGCTGCCGATCATCGGCGACTGCTTCGACCAGGGCCGTTTCCCCAAGGAGCTGGTGCCCGAGATCGCGGCCATGGGCCTGCTCGGCTCCTCGCTGCCGGAGAAGTACGGCTGCGCCGGCCTGAACTCGGTCAGCTACGGCCTGATCTGCCAGGAGCTGGAGCGCGGCGACAGCGGCATCCGCAGCTTCGTCTCGGTGCAGAGCTCGCTGTGCATGTATCCGATCTACGCCTACGGCAGCGAGGAGCAGCGCCAGCGCTGGCTGCCGGCCATGGCCCGCGGCGAGGTGATCGGCTGCTTCGGCCTGACCGAGCCGCACGGCGGCTCCGACCCGGCCAACATGAAGACGAATGCGAAGAAGGACGGCGGCGACTGGGTCATCAACGGCGCCAAGATGTGGATCACCAACGGCAACCTGGCCGACATCGCCATCGTCTGGGCGCAGACCGAGGACGGCATCCAGGGCTTCATCGTCGAGAAGGGCATGAAGGGCTTCGAGGCCCAGGAAGTGCACCGCAAGATGAGCCTGCGCGCCTCCGTGACCAGCGCCCTGTACTTCGACAACGTGCGCGTGCCCGAGGCCAACCGCCTGCCGAACGTGAAGGGCCTCAAGGGCCCGCTGGGCTGCCTGACCCAGGCCCGTTACGGCATTACCTGGGGCCCGATCGGCGCCGCCATCGCCTGCTACACCTCGGCGCTGGAGTATTCGAAGGAACGCGTGCTGTTCAACCGGCCGATCGCCGCCACCCAGGCGGTTCAGCTGAAGCTGGCCGACATGGCCCGCCGCATCACCCTGGCGCAGCTGCTCAGCCTGCAGCTGGGCCGGCTCAAGGACGCCGGCAGCATGCAGCCGGCGCAGGTGTCCCTGGCCAAGTGGAACAACGTGCGCATGGCCCTGGACATTGCCCGCGAGGCCCGCGACATCCTTGGCGGCGCCGGCATCACCACCGAGCATCCGCCGATCCGTCACGCCCTGAACCTGGAGTCGGTGATCACCTATGAGGGCACCGAGACCGTGCACCAGCTGGTGATCGGTCGCGAGGTCACCGGCATCAACGCGTTCTGACGATGAATCCCGCCCCGATTCCCGCCCGCCAACGTGACGTCAACCGCGCCAAGGTCTGCGACGACAACTTCATCGAGTTCGTCCGCACCTGGTCGGGGCGCCCGCTGGCGCGGCCTGCGCCGCACGAGCCGGTGCTGCCGGGCAGTGCCTGTACCGCCGCCGATTTCCTCGATCTGTTCGAGTCGCAGCTGGTCAGCCGCCACCTGGACTTGATGGCGCGCGTGCTGCGCGTGCAGAACAAGGTCTTCTACACCATCGGTTCCTCGGGCCACGAGGGCAATGCCATGGTGGCGCGGCTGACCCGGCACACCGATCCGGCCTTCCTGCATTACCGTTCCGGCGGCTTCATGGCCGAGCGCTTCCGCAAGCTGCCGGGCATGGATCCGGTGATGGACTCGGCGCTGAGCTTCGCCGCCAGCAAGGAAGACCCGGCCTCCGGCGGTCGCCACAAGGTCTGGGGCAGCAAGCCGCTGTGGGTGCTGCCGCAGACCTCGACGATTGCCTCGCACCTGCCCAAGGCCCTGGGCACGGCCATCGCCATCGAGCAGGCCGGGCGCATCGGCCACACCCTGCCGGTGCCGGACGACAGCATCGTCATCTGCAGCTTCGGTGACGCTTCGGCCAACCACGCCACCGCCCAGACCGCCTTCAACTGCGCGCAGTGGACCGCCTACCAGCGGCTGCCGGCGCCGGTGCTGTTCGTCTGCGAAGACAATGGCATCGGCATTTCGGTGAAGACGCCGGCCGGCTGGATCGCCGAATCCTTCCGCCAGCGCCCGGGCCTGGACTACTTCTTCGCCGACGGCCTGGACCTGGCCGGCGGCTATGCCGACGTCCGCACCGCGGTCGAGCACTGCCGCCGCACCCGCCGGCCGACCTTCCTGCACCTGCGCACCACCCGCATCATGGGCCATGCCGGCACCGACTTCGAGATCGAGTGGCGCAGCATCCAGGAACTGATGGCGGTGGAAGCCACCGACCCGCTGCTGCGCTCGGCCGCCATCGCCCTGGAGTCGGGCCTGATGACGCCGGACGAGCTGCTGGAACGCTACGAGGCCATGCGAAAGCGTTGCTTCGCCGCCGCCGAGGAGGCCGACCGCCGTCCGCGCCTGGAGACCCTGGAAGAGGTGATGGCGCCGCTGGCGCCGTATACGCCGGACAAGGTGGCCGAGCAGGCCCGCCGCAAGGATTTCCAGGAACGCCGTCTGGAGGTCTTCGGTGGCGAGGCGAAGCTGCCGGAGAACCAGCCGCCGCGGCACCTGGCCATCCAGATCAACAACGCCCTGCACGACCTGTTCTGCCAGTACCCGGAAACGCTGCTGTTCGGCGAGGACGTGGCGCAGAAGGGCGGCGTCTACACGGTGACCAAGGGCCTGCATCGCGCCTTCCGCGGCGCCCGCGTGTTCAACACGCTGCTGGACGAGACCATGATCCTGGGCCTGGCCCAGGGCTACGCCAACATGGGCATGCTGCCGGTGCCGGAGATCCAGTACCTGGCCTATTTCCACAACGCCTGCGACCAGATCCGCGGCGAGGCCTGCAGCCTGCAGTTCTTCAGCAACGGCCAATACCGCAATCCGATGGTGATGCGCATCGCCTCGCTGGGTTACCAGCGCGGCTTCGGCGGCCACTTCCACAACGACAACTCGGTGACCGCGCTGCGCGACATCCCCGGCCTGGTGGTGGGCTGCCCCAGCCGCGGTGACGACGCCGCCACCATGCTGCGCACCCTGATGGCCCTGGCCAAGGTGGACGGCCGCGTCTGCGCCTTCCTGGAGCCGATCGCCCTGTACATGACCAAGGATCTGTACGAGCCGGGCGACGGCGGCTGGCTGACCCGCTATCCGCCGCCGGGCGAGGCCATGGTGCTGGGCGAGGAGCGGGTCTACGAGCCCGAGGCCGGCGACCTGGTGATCTTCACCTTCGGCAACGGCGTGCCGATGAGCCTGCGGGCCGCCCGCGAGATCGGCCGCAGGCACGGCTGGAAGGTGCGGGTGGTGGACCTGCGCTGGCTGCAGCCGCTGAACACCGAGGCCATCGCCCGCCATGCCCGGGAATGCGCCCGCATCCTGGTGGTGGACGAGGGCCGGCGCTCGGCCGGCGTCGGCGAGGGCATCATCACTGCCGTGGTCGAGGCCGGGCAGGGCGGCAAGCCGCTGCGCCGGGTGGTCGGTGCCGATACCTACACGCCGCTGGCGGGCGCCGCCTTCCTGGTCATCCCCTCGGAGGCCGATATCGTCGCCATGGCCGCGGAACTGGCCTGAGGCCGTTTTTCGGGGGGTATGACGCCACCCCTCCAGCGGCCTAGACTTCCGGCATGAGCGTTTCCCGGCCCCAGACCATTCTGTTCGCGGACGTCAGCGGCAGCACCCGCCTGTTCGAGCGCAAGGGTGACGTCGAGGCGCGGCGCCTGATCGCGGCGGTACTGGGGGCCATGTCCGAGGTCTGCCGCCGGCATGGCGGCCGGGTGATCAAGACCATCGGCGACGAAATCATGTGCACCTTCCCGGCGGCGCTCAACGGCGTGCTGGCCGCCTGCGACATGCAGCGGCGGATCGGCCGGGAGATCGAGTTCGTGCGCGAGAGCCTGGCGGTGCGCATCGGCCTGCATCATGGCGACGCACTCGAGGAGGACGGCGACGTCTTCGGCGACGCCGTCAACACCGCCGCCCGCATGGCCGCCCTGGCCAAGCGCGAGCAGGTGGTGACCACGGCCGCCACCTACCAGTTGCTCTCGGGCAAGGTGCCGGAGGCGCGCAGCCTGGGCCGGGCCCGGGTCAGCGGCAAGCTGCTGCCGATCGAGATCGTCGACCTGGTCTGGCAGGAGGACACCTCCGGCATGACCATGGTGCAGAGTTCGGTGCTCAAGCAGGCGGCAGCGGAGGAAGACCTGGCCTCGACCCGGCTGCGCCTGCGCCATCGCGGCCAGGAGGTCGAGCTGGGCCCCGATTCGCCGGCCTTCATGATGGGCCGCGAGGCCGGCAACAACCTGGTGGTGGAAGCCGAGTGGGTCAGCCGCACCCACGCCCAGATCGAGTTCAAGCGCGGCCATTTCGTCATCACCGACCGCTCGACCAACGGCACCTACGTGCGCGTCGGCGAGGACGACGAGCTGAAGCTGCATCGCGACGAACTGCACCTGCGCCGTTCCGGCACCATCAGCCTGGGGCGCGCCGGAGGTCCGGAAGATCCGGACCTCATCCAGTACGAGGCGGTGTAGGGCCGATCAGCCGTCGGTGGTGGCGCGGATACCTTCCAGGGAATCCAGCTCGATTTCCGGTTCCGGCTCGACCGTCGGCTCCGGGGCCGCCTGACGCGGCGGCGCCGGCTTGTAGCCGTAGACGCTGCGCAGCAGCTTCTCATTGCCGGCGTACTCGGCGGGGGTGGCACGGACGAACTGGGTGGCGCCCAGTTCCACCAGCACCTCGTACTGGTTCGGGTCCTCGTGCAGGCGCAGCATGGCCTCGGTGACCGCCTCGCGCACGTCCTGCGGCACGGTGCCGGCGGCGCTGAGCGCGCGGCCGGTGAAGGGGCGCGAATCGACCAGGCTGACCAGGTTCGGATACAGCTGGGCGATGTAGTCCGGCACCATCGCGCCCTCGGCCTCGCCGGCGAAGATCATTTCCACGCCATCCTTCCAGTTGCTGGCCTCGGACTTCACCGCCGGCTCGGCCATCGGATTGCGGTAGTTCTCCATCAGCACCAGGTAGCCGAGGCTGGGCGAGGGCATGCTGACGATGCGCTGGCCGATCAGGCCGGCCAGGCCGTCATCGGCGATTTCCGCCGTGGTCAGCAGGGAATAGCGGGTCGGATCGGACACCCGCACCAGTGGCGTGAAGCCCAGCCGGTTGATGCGGTAATCGGTGAAGTGGGCTTCCTCGAAGGCGAAGTCGGTGTGCTCGCCGCGGCCGAGGTCGCGCCAGTAGACGTGGTAGTTGGTGACCGTCTTGAGCTTGAAGCTGTGGCCGGTGCTCGCGGCCAGGTAGTTCAGCAATGGCTGGTAGACCTGGGCGGCCTGGTTGGGGGGATAGTTGGGTTCCACCGTCAGGGTGTACTCGGCGGCGGTGGCGCCGGTGGTCGCAAGCGCAAGCAGCAAGGCCGTCAGGCCGGTGAATCGCTTCATGTCTGGACTCCTCCCTTGGCGCCGGGTATAGCAGGTACGCCCCGTCGATGCCAATCGGAAGGGGCTGTTCAGCGTGGCCGGCGCAGGCCGCCGGCCAGCTCCAGGCGGCGCAGGGGCTGGCCCTCGAGCGTGATCCCGGCCTCCCCGGCCGGGCCCACGGCCAGGGCTTCGCTGCCGTCCGGCAGGGCGCAGATCACCGTCCCGGCGGGCTGCAGGGCCTGCCCGGGCGCCAGGCCCTTGCCGGCCAGGCGCAGCAGGCCGCGCTTGGCCTGGCCCAGGTAGTGGGTACGGGCCACGATTTCCTGGCCGGGGTAGCAGCCCTTGCGCAGGCTGTAGGCACCCAGGCGCTCCAGCGACAGCATCTGCGGGGTCCAGGCTTCAACCTGGTCCGGGCCCAGGCGCGGCAGGCCCAGGGCGATGTCGGCGGCCAGCCAGTCGCGGCTCCGGCCAGGATCCTCCGCCGCCAGGGCCGGGTGGCCTTCCGGCAGCAGCAGCAGGCAGCGCGGCAGGCCGTCGCCGCCCAGGTCCAGGGCGATGCCCCGGTCCGGATCGCCGGCGATGCGGTCGTCATGCACATCGCTCCGCGCGGGCCCGATGGCCGCCCGGACAGCCGCCAGCGGGCGCAGCTGCAGCTTGCTGCGGAAGACGTAGCGTTGCAGTGCGGCCGCCAGCGTGTCGGCCGGATGGTCGGGCAGCAGCAGCCACAGCCGGTCCTCGGCCAGGCGCAGCAGCGCGAAGAGGGCGACCACGCGGCCCTTGGCGGTCAGCCAGCAGCTCCAGTGCCAGTGGCCGGGCGTGAGGCCTGAGACATCGCTGCTGAATTGCGCCTGCGCGAACGCCACCGCCTGCGGCCCTTCCAGCGCGAGGATGGAGAAGCCGGGCAGGGCAGGACAGCTGTTATCCGGCAATGCTTCCTTGAATGGCATCGGCGACGGGACGTAACATTGCGGCATGGCGACGCAGCCGCGAATGATAGGCGAAACCGGGGAACACGCCGAATCCGTGCCCGCCACTCCGGCGCCTCCGCAAAGCCCGCCACCCGTCGAGATCGGCGGTCGGGACGGTCCCGAACCCACCCGTTACGGCGACTGGGAGAAGAACGGTCGCTGTATCGACTTCTGACGGACCAGCACACCGGTCCGTCCCTACACGAGCCCTGAAAGAGCGCAGCCCATGGCCACGCCAAAGCGACCCTTGTCTCCCTTCATGATCGGGCCCTACTACCGGCCGCAGATCACCTCGATGATGTCCATCGCCCACCGCGGCACCGGCGTGCTGATCGCCCTGGGCGCCTTCGGCCTGGCCTGGTGGCTGCTGGCGGCGTCGCTCGGCGGCGAAGCCTACGCGGCCTTCCTGGCCTGCGCCTCGTCGCCGCTGGGCAAGGGCGCGCTGTTCCTGGTCTCGGCGGCGCTGGTCTACCACTTCCTCAACGGCATCCGGCACCTGCTCTGGGACGCCGGCTGGGGCTTCGAGCTTCCGAAGGTCTACGCCAGCGGCTACACCGTGCTGGTGCTGGCCGTGCTGCTGACCGCCGGCCTCTGGTGGCTGGCCCTGGGAGGTGCGGCATGAGCGAGCTGCGCAATCCGCTGGCCCGGGCCAAGGGCCTGGGCGCCGCCAAGGACGGCGTCAACCACTGGTGGGCGCAGCGCGTCAGCGCCATCGCCCTGGCCCTGCTGGCGCCCTGGTTCGCGGTGTTCGCCGCCGGCCTGATCGGCGCCGATGGCGAAACCGTCCGTGCCGCCATCGCCCGTCCCTGGTGCGCCAGCCTGCTGGCCGCCTTCGTGGTCGCACTGTTCTGGCATGCCCGCCTGGGCCTGCAGGTCGTGGTCGAGGACTACATCCACGGCTGGATGGAGCTGGTCCTGCAGCTGCTGATCAAGTTCGCCTGCGCCCTGGGCGCCATCGTTTCCCTGCTGGCCATCGGCCGCATCGCTTTTACTGCCTGAGGCCGCCATGTCCGCCTACAAGATCCAGGAACACAAGTACGACGTGGTGGTGGTCGGCGCCGGCGGCGCCGGCCTGCGCGCCACCTTCGGCCTGGCCCAGAAGGGCCTCAAGACCGCCTGCCTGAGCAAGGTCTTCCCGACCCGTTCCCACACCGTGGCCGCCCAGGGCGGCATCTCCGCGGCGCTGGGCAACATGGGCGAGGACGACTGGCGCTTCCACTTCTACGACACCATCAAGGGCTCGGACTGGCTGGGCGACCAGGACGCCATCGAGTACATGTGCCGCGAGGCCATCCCGGCCATCATCGAGCTGGAGCACTACGGCGTGCCGTTCTCCCGCACCGAGGACGGCCGCATCTACCAGCGTCCCTTCGGCGGCATGACCACGCACTACGGCAAGGGCACCGCCCAGCGCACCTGCGCCGCCGCCGACCGCACCGGCCACGCCATCCTGCACACCCTGTACCAGCAGTCGCTGGCGCATTCGGCCGAGTTCTTCATCGAGTTCTTCGCCCTCGACCTGATCATGGACGAGGAGGGCGCCTGCCGCGGCGTCCTGGCCCTGGAAATGGCCACCGGCGAGCTGCACCTGTTCCGCGCCCATGGCGTGGTGCTGGCCACCGGCGGTTATGGCCGCGCCTACTTCAGCGCCACCTCGGCCCATACCTGCACCGGCGACGGCGGCGGCATGGCCCTGCGCGCCGGCCTGCCGCTGCAGGACATGGAGTTCGTGCAGTTCCACCCGACCGGCATCTACGGCGCCGGCTGCCTGATCACCGAGGGCGTGCGCGGCGAGGGCGGCATCCTGCGCAATGCCAATGGCGAGCGCTTCATGGAGCGCTATGCGCCCAATGCCAAGGACCTGGCCAGCCGTGACGTGGTTTCGCGCTCGATGACCATCGAGATCCGCGAGGGCCGCGGCGTCGGTCCCAAGAAGGACCACATCCACCTCGACCTGACCCACCTCAATCCGGCCGACATCCACGAGAAGCTGCCGGGCATCGCCGAGACCGCCAAGATCTTCGCCGGCGTCGACGTCACCAAGCAGCCGATCCCGGTGCTGCCGACCGTGCACTACAACATGGGCGGCCTGCAGACCAACTACCACGGCGAGGTCGTCACCCTGAAGGATGGCAATCCCGACCACGTGGTGCCGGGCCTGTACGCCATCGGCGAGGCCGCCTGCGTGTCGGTGCACGGCGCCAACCGCCTGGGTTCGAACTCGCTGCTGGACCTGGTGGTGTTCGGCCGCGCGGTGGCCAACCGCTGCGCCGAGACCATCAAGCCCTCGGCCCCGCACAAGCAGCTGCCGGCCTCGGTCTGCGACCGCTCGCTGGCCAACCTGGACCGTCTGCGCCATGCCACCGGCGGCACCCCGACCGCCGAGATCCGCGACAACATGCAGCGGACCATGCAGAACAACGCCGCCGTGTTCCGCACCGGCGAAACCCTGCAGGAAGGCGTGCAGAAGATCCGCGAGGTGTTCAGCTCCTTCGAGGATGTCCGCGTCAGCGACCGTTCGCTGATCTGGAACTCCGACCTGATCGAGACCCTCGAGCTGCAGAACCTGCTCGGCCAGGCCGTCGCCACCATGGTGTCTGCCGAGAACCGCAAGGAGTCGCGCGGCGCCCACGCCCGGGAGGACTACCCCGAGCGCGACGACGTCAACTGGCACAAGCACACGCTGTGCTGGGTGGACGAGAAGGGCAACACCCGCATCGACTACCGCCCCGTGCACATGTACACGCTGACCAAGGACGTGGACGTGGTGCCGCCCAAGCCGCGCACCTACTGATCCGCCCCCAGGACGAAAACCATGGCTGAGCTCACTCTCCCGAAGAATTCCAAGGTCCAGAAGGGCAGGCATTTCCCGGCCAAGGGCGCGAAGAACATCCGCGTCTTCAAGGTCTACCGCTGGAACCCGGACGAGCCGTCCAACCCGCGCACCGACACCTACGAGGTGGACATGGACAGCTGCGGGCCGATGGTTCTGGACGCGCTGATCAAGATCAAGAACGAGATCGACCCGACCCTGACCTTCCGCCGTTCCTGCCGCGAGGGCATCTGCGGCAGCTGCGCGATGAACATCGACGGCACCAACACTCTGGCCTGCACCAAGGCCATCGAGGACTGCCGCGGCAAGGAAGTGCCGATCTACCCGCTGCCGCACATGCCGGTGGTCAAGGACCTGGTGCCGGACCTGACGCACTTCTACGCCCAGTACGCATCGATCCGCCCCTGGCTGCGCACCCAGAGCGCGCCGCCGGCGCGCGAGCGCCTGCAGTCGAAGGAAGACCGCGCCAAGCTCGACGGCCTGTACGAGTGCATCCTCTGCGCCTGCTGCTCGACCAGCTGCCCGAGCTACTGGTGGAACGGCGAGCGCTATCTCGGCCCGGCGATCCTGCTGCAGGCCTACCGCTGGATCATCGACAGCCGCGACGAGGACACCGGCACGCGCCTGGACGAGCTGGAGGATCCCTTCAAGCTCTACCGCTGCCACACCATCATGAACTGCACCCGCACCTGCCCGAAGGGGCTCAATCCCGCCAAGGCCATCGGCGAGATCAAGAAGCTGATGCTGCAGCGGCGCGGTGCCTGACGCGGAACCGGCCATGAGCTATGCCTCGATGCTGTGGCCGGGCCTGGCGATGGCGGGGCTGAGCCTGCCGGCCTGGCTGGCCCGGGGACTGCCGGCATGAGCACGGAAGAGGCCGAACTGCGGCGGCTGCGCTGGCGCTGCCGGCGCGGCATGCGCGAGCTCGACCAGCTGATGCTGCGATATCTCGACGCCGGCTGGCCGTCGGCGGACGAAGCCGAACGGGCGGTTTTCCTCCGGCTGCTCGATTGCGAGGACGATAAGCTCTGGCGCTGGTTCATGGGCCGCGAAGAGGCGGCCGATCCGGAGCTCGATGCCCTCGTCCGCCGCATCCTCGACCTTCCGCATTGACTGGCGTCCTTCCCGGGCCTGGCTGGCGGCGATCGTGCTGCTGACACTGTCGGCTGCGGTGGCGCCATGGCTGAGTGCGCTGGCGCCCGCCTGGGCCGGCCTGGCCAGCCTGACGGCCCTGGCCTGGGGCTTCCGGCTCTGGCGACGGGAACGGCACCGGCCGGCCTGCGAACTGCTCTACGACGGTGGCCGCTGGTGGCTGCTGCCGGTCCGCGGCCGGATCGCGCCGCTGGTGCGGACGGTCTGGGTGCTGCGCGGCCCGTTCGCCTGGCTGCGCGCCGAGGACGCGCTGGGGCGGCGCTGGCGTCTGGCCTGGACGCCGGACAACCTGCCGGCGCCGGCCCGACGTGAACTGCGGCTGGCCGTGTCCGCCGGCACGATTCCCGCGGCGCTGCCGCTCGTGGCACCCTAGGCGCCCATGTTCCAACCCCTTTCCGCCGCCATCGGCCTGCGCTATCTGCGCGCCAAGCGCCGCAACGGCTTCATCTCCTTCCTGTCCCTGGCCTCCATCCTGGGCATCATCCTGGGCGTGGTGGCGCTGATCACCACCATCGCGGTGATGAGCGGTTTCCAGCAGGAACTGCGCGAACGCATCCTCGGCATGGTGGCGCATGCCACCGTCTCCGGCGTGGATGGTCCGCTGCAGGACTGGCAGCGCGCCGTTGAACTGGCCGGCGAGGACCCGCGCGTGCTCGGCGCCGCGCCCTATGTCGAAACCGAGACCCTGATCCAGGGCCGCCGCCGCCAGGGCGCGCTGCTGCGCGGCGTCGAGCCTTCGCTGGAACCCCGGGTATCGCAGCTGGCCGACAAGATGAAGCAGGGCCGCCTGGACGACCTGCAGCCGGGCGAATACCGCATCCTGCTTGGCGTCGAGCTGGCGCAGGTGCTGGGCGTGCAGCCGGGCGACGACATCAACGTCTACATCGCCCAGACCACGGTGACGCCGCTGGGCTCGATGCCGCGGGCGCGCCGTTTCACCGTCGCCGGCATCTTCGAGGCCGGCGCCCAGGAGTACGACCTGGGCCTGGCGGTCATCCACCTGCAGGACGCCCAGGCCCTGACCCGCATGGGCGATGGCGTCACCGGCGTGCGCCTGCGCCTGGACGACCTCTGGGATGCCTGGAACGTCGCCCGCGACCTCGCCGACGGCCTCGACGGCGACTTCTACCGGGTGCGCGACTGGAGCCGCGACCACGCCAACTTCTTCCGCGCCCTGAAGATGGAGAAGACGGTGATGTTCATCCTGCTCTCGCTGGTGATCCTCATCGCCGCCTTCAACCTGGTGTCCTCGCTGGTGATGCTGGTGCAGGACAAGCAGTCGGACATCGCCATCCTGCGCACCCTGGGCATGTCGCCGGGGGCGGTGATGCGGGTGTTCGTGGTGCAGGGCCTGGTGGTGGGCCTGGCCGGCATCGCCATCGGCGTCAGCGCCGGCGTCGCCCTGGCCAGCAACCTCTCGCACGTGGTCGCCTTCGTCGAGAAGGTGTTCGACACCGAGCTGATGCCCTCGGACGTCTACTACATCAGCGGCGTGCCCTCGGTGGTGAATGCCTCCGACGTGGTGATGGTGGCCCTGATCGCCTTCGTCATGTGCCTGCTGGCCACCCTGTACCCGGCCTGGCGCGCCTCCCGCACCGATCCGGCCACGGCCCTGCGTTATGAGTGAGGCCGCCATGTCCGCCGTGATCCGCTGCCATGCGCTGGGCAAGACCTACGAGGAGGGCAGCCTGCGCACGCCCGTCTTCCACGATCTCTCGCTGGAGGTGAGGGCGGGGGAGACCGTGGCCATCGTCGGCGCCTCCGGCGTCGGCAAGTCCACCCTGCTGCACCTGCTCGGCGGCCTGGACCATCCGACCGCCGGCGAGGTGGAAGTGGCGGGCCAGATGATGTCGGCGCTCACGCCCAGGGCCCGCGGCGACCTGCGCAACCGTGCCCTGGGCTTCATCTACCAGTTCCACCACCTGCTGCCGGAATTCACCGCCCTGGAGAACGTGATGATGCCGCTGCTGGTGCGCGGCGAGCCGGTGGAGAAGGCGAAGGAACCGGCGCAGCGGCTGCTGGAGCGGGTCGGCCTTGGCCACCGCCTGCAGCACAAGCCCGGCGAGATGTCCGGCGGCGAGCGCCAGCGCGCTGCCGTCGCCCGCGCCCTGGTCACCCGTCCTGCCTGCGTGCTGGGCGACGAACCCACCGGCAACCTGGACGAGAAGACCGCCGCCGGCGTGCTCGACCTGCTGCTGGAACTCAACCGGGAGCAGGGCACCGCCCTGGTCCTGGTCACCCACGATCGCCGCCTGGCGCGGCGACTGGATCGGACCCTGGAACTGACCCAGGGAAAACTGCAGCCCCTCACCGGGGACTGAGTGCGCGCCGCGCCGGCGGCCAGCCCGGCACCCTTCGGACCGGCCTGCGCGCTGGCCATGCTGGCCGGCGTGCTGCTCATGCAGCGGACGCCCTCGCTGCCGCCCGTCTGGCTGGCGATCCCGGCCCTCATCTCCGCCTTGTTGCTGTGGAAGCGCGCTGGCGTGTGGCGTCCGTTCGGCGCTTTGCTCGTCGGCCTGGCGCTTGCCAGCCTGCATGGCGCGCACGCGCTCTCGCTGCAGTGGCCGGTGGAAGCGGGCGCAGGCAGCGGCTGGGTGCACGGGCGGGTGATCGGCCTGCCGGACCGTGGCCCGGATGCCCTGCGCTTCGCCTTCCGGGTTGAGCAGGGCGAGGGCCAGGCGGAAGCGCTGAGGGGCCGCCTGCTGCGCGTGTCCTGGTTCGCCGGGCGCGGCGAAGACGCTGCCCCGCTGCCTGCGCTGCAGGCCGGCAGCCGCTGGCGCCTGAAGCTGGGCTGGCGGGCGCCGCTGGGCCTGGCCAACCCGGGCGGCTTCGACCTGGAGCGCCGTGCCGTCGAGCAGCGCATCGCCGCCCTGGCCCAGGTGCAGGCGCCCGAGGGCGCCATCCAGCTGGAGCAGGGACGCGGCCTGGACGCCTGGCGCGAACGGCAGGCCGGACGCATCGCCTCGGTGACAGACGACGCCACGGCTCGTTTCGTCCGTGCCCTGGCCCTGGGCGACACCCGCGGCCTGGATGACCGCGACTGGGACATCCTGCGCATCACCGGCCTGACCCACCTGATTGCGATCTCCGGCTTCCATGTCGGCCTGGTCGCCGGCTTCGGCGCGGTGCTGGCGCGCCTGGCCTGGTGGCTGCTGCCGGGCCTGGGCCGGTACTGGCCGCGTCCGCTGGCGGCCGCGGCGGCGGCCTTGCTGGCGGCGGCCGTCTACACCGCGCTGGCCGGCTTCGCCCTGCCGACGCTGCGCACCCTGCTGATGATCGCCGTGCTCGCCCTGGCCCGCCTGGCGCGCAGGACCAGCGGGCCCGCCACCGGCCTGGCCCTGGCTCTGTTGGCCATCCTCCTGGTCGATCCGCTGGCGGTGCTGGCACCGGGTTTCTGGCTGAGCTTTGCCGGCGTGGCCTGGCTGCTCTGGTGCCTGCCGGGCGGCGAGGACGGGCATCCGGTGCGCGGGCTGGTACTGGCGCAGGCGGTCGTCACTGCCGGATTGCTGCCGCTGACGGTCTGGTTCTTCCGCCAGGCCTCGCTGGTGGGGCCGCTGGCCAACCTGCTGGGCATTCCCTGGATCAGCCTGGTGGTCGTACCGCTGGCCCTGCTGGGATTGTTGCTGGCGCCCGTGCACGACGGCGCGGCGCAGCTGGCCTGGCAGGCCTCGGCCGGGGCCATGGCGCTGCTGTGGCAGGGCCTGGAGCGGGCCGCGCAGTGGCCGGCCGCCTTCGCCTGGTTGCCGGAGCCCGATCTGGCCAGCCTGCTGCTGGCCCTGGCCGGCGCCTTCTGGCTGACGCTGCCGCGCGGGGTGCCGGGCAAGCCGCTGGCGCTGCTGTTGTGGCTGCCGCTGCTCTGGCCACCACGCGGACTGCCGCCGCCCGGGACGGTGGACATCATCCAGTGGGACGTGGGGCAGGGCCTGTCGGTGCTGGTGCGCACCCACCGCCACACGCTGCTCTACGACGCCGGCCCGGCGCCGCCGCGGGGCCTCGATGCCGGCGAGGCGGTGGTGCTGCCGGCCCTGCGCGCCATGGGCGTGGGCAAGCTGGACTTGCTGGTGCTCAGCCACGGCGACAACGATCACGCCGGCGGCGAACAGGCCATCCGCCGCGGACTGCCGGTGGCACGGGTGGTGGCCCCGCGCGGCTGGGCACATGGCGACATGGCGCCCTGCCTGGCCGGCGACCGCTGGCACTGGGACGGCGTCGACTTCGAATGGCTGCATCCACCGCTGCACCTGCCTTACCTGGGCAATGACAGCGGCTGCGTGCTGCGGATCCGCACTGCCGGCGCCTCGGCCCTGCTGCCGGGCGATGTCGGCCGCCATGTCGAGGCCGGCCTGGCCCGACGGGCCGAGGTCCGCAGCGACCTGCTGCTGGTGCCGCACCACGGCAGCGATGGTTCCTCCAGCCTGGACTTCCTGGCGGCGGTGCGGCCCTCGCTGGCCCTGCTCTCGGCCGGGCGCGACAACCGCTTCGGCTTCCCCAAGCCCATCGTGCTGCGCCGCTACCAGCGCTACGGGGTGCGGCTGCTGGACAGCGCCGGCCACGGCAGCCTCTGGCTGCGTCTGGGCCCGGCGGGCGTGGAACTGCGGGAGCGCTTCCGCCAGGACCGCCCGCGCTACTGGCGCCATGCCGGCGGCGGGTATGCTATCGGCGGTCCCCCCGAACCCGACAGGTGACGAGTGCTGGAACTGATCAAAGCCGGCGGCTGGGTAATGCTGCCGATCATCGTGCTGGCCGTGCTGGCCCTGGCGATCATCCTGGAACGCTTCTGGAGCCTGCGCAGGCGCGAAGTGCTGCCGCCCGGCCTGGGCGAGGAGGTGCGCGAGTGGGCCAAGGGCCGCCAGCTCGATCCCCGGCATATCGACGTGCTGCGCCGGAACTCGCCCCTGGGCGAGCTGCTGGCGGCCGGCCTGGACGTGCGCGACCGCCCGCGCGAGCTGATCAAGGAACGCATCGAGGACGTCGGCCGGCACGTGGCGCACCGGCTGGAGCGTTTCCTCGCCACCCTGGGCACCATCGCCGCGGTGACGCCGCTGCTGGGCCTGCTGGGCACGGTGTTCGGCATGATCGAAATGTTCATGGAGATCCTGGTCTCCGGCGTCGGTGACGCCAACCAGCTGGCCGGCGGCATCGGCCAGGCCCTGATCTCCACCGCCGCCGGCCTGTGCGTGGCCATTCCGGCGCTGATGTTCCACCGCTACCTGCGCGGCCGCGTCACCGCCTACATCATCGAGATGGAGAAGCAGGCCATGGCCCTGCTGGATGCCCTCGACCCGGGCACCTCGACGCCGACCCGGTCCCGCGCCGGCAGCAAGCGGAGCAGCGCGGCATGAGGCTGAGCTCGGGCAAGGTGCCGGACGAGCCGGAGATCAACCTGGTCTCCCTGATCGACGTGGTGTTCTGCCTGATCATCTTCCTGGTGGTCACCACGACCTTCGACCACCGGGCGGCGCTGAAACTGGTGCTGCCCAACGCGCAGCAGCCGGCGACGGTCGAGGAGGTCTCGCCGCTGGTGCTGGTGGTGGATGCCGAGGGACGCTACTTCCTCGGCCAGGACGAGGTGCTCAAGCGCGACACCGCCTCGCTGAAGGACGCCATCGCCCGTGTCGCCGGCCCGGACCGCGAGCGGCCGGTGGTGGTGCGCGGTGATGCCCGGGCGCCGGTGCAGGCCCTGGTCACCGCCATGGATGCGCTGGGCCAGCTCGGCTTCACGAAGATCCGCATCGCGACCACCCCCGAGGGCAAGTCTTGAGCAGGGAAACCTCGTCCTGGGTGATCTACCGGCGCCTGCTGGGCCGGGCCCGGCGTTACTGGCTGCTGCTGGCCGCTGCCGCGGTCGGCATGGTGTTCGAGGCCGCCGCCGCCGGCGCCTTCACCGCCCTGATGGAGCCGATGGTCAACGAGACCTTCGTGGCCCGGAACCCGGAGGTGCGCTGGACCCTGCCGCTGGCCATCGTCGGCCTGTTCCTGCTGCGCGGCATCGCCACCTTCTGCACCGACTACGGCATGGCCCGCGCCGGCCGCAGCGTCGTGCGCGACCTGCGCCACGACATCCTGGCCAAGTACCTGCGCCTGCCCAGCGCCCGCTTCGACCAGGAGCCGGTGCCGTCCATGGTCTCGCGCCTGAACTACGACACCGAGCAGGTCACCCAGGCTTCCAGCGAGGCGATCAAGACCATCCTCACCGACAGCCTGACCATCGTCGTGCTGCTGGGCGTGATGCTTTACCAGAGCCCGCGCGTGACCCTGGTGATGCTGGTGCTGGCGCCGCTGATCGCCCTGATTTCCTCGGCTGTGGGCAAGCGCTACCGGCGCATCAACCGCGGCATCCAGGATGGCGTGGCGAACATGGCCCAGGTGGCCGAGCAGGCGCTGTCGGCGCAGCAGGAAGTGAAGATCTACGGCGCCCAGGCTTCCGAGCTGGCCCGCTACGACGAGCTGATCGACCGCAACCTGCGCCTGGGCACCAAGGTCGAGGCCACCCGCGCCGCCGCTTCTTCGGTGGTGCAGTTGCTGGCGGCGGTGGCGCTGGCGGTGATCCTGCTGGTGGCCGGCCTCGAGGCCGCCAAGGGCCGGATGGACGCCGGCAGCTTCGTCGCCATGCTGACGGCGATGATGGCCATGCTGCCCTCGCTCAAGCGCATCACCAACGTGCAGGCGCTGATCCAGCGCGGCGTGGCGGCGGCCGACCGCCTGTTCGCCATCCTCGATTCGGCGGACGAACCCGATGGCGGCAGCGTGGCCGTCGAGCGCATGCGCGGCGAGATCGAGTTCCGCAACGTCAGCCTGCGCTACGCCGGCAGCGACGAGCCGGCCCTGCAGGGGCTGAGCTTCAAGGCCGCGCCCGGCACCGTCACCGCCATCGTCGGCCGCTCCGGCAGCGGCAAGTCCACCCTGATCCGGCTGCTGCCGCGCTTCTACGAGGCCAGCGAGGGCGAGGTGCTGGTCGACGGCCGGCCGGTGCAGGACTACCGCCTGGCCGACCTGCGCCGGCAGATCGCCCTGGTGGGGCAGCGGGTGATGCTGTTCGACGACAGTGTCGCCGCCAACATCGCCTATGGCATGCCCGGCGCCGATCCCGACCGGATCCGCGCGGCCGCCGAGGCCGCGAATGCCATGGAGTTCATCGAGCGCCTGCCGGGCGGCATGCAGGCGCGCATCGGCGAGAACGGCGGCCTGCTTTCCGGCGGCCAGCGCCAGCGCCTGGCCATCGCCCGCGCCATCCTCAAGGACGCGCCCATCCTGATCCTCGACGAGGCCACCGCCGCCCTCGACACCGAATCCGAACGCCTGGTGCAGGCGGCCCTGGACCGGCTGATCCCGGATCGCACCACGCTGGTGATCGCCCACCGCCTGTCCACGGTCGAACATGCCGACCAGGTGCTGGTGCTGGACGGCGGCCGCCTGGTGGAGCAGGGCAGGCATGCCGAGCTGCTGGCCCGCGGCGGCCTGTACGCGCACCTGCACCGCATGCAGTTCCGGGAGGCGGAAGGCTCGTGAGGGCGCGGCTGGAAGCCTGGCTGCTGCGGCGCTGGTACGGCGGCGTGGCGCCCGGCCCGCTGCTGCGCCTGCTGTCGCGGCTCTACGGCCGGCTTTCCTCCCGCCGCCGCCAGCGTGATGCCGCCGTCGCGGCCTCGCCCGGCGTGCCGGTGCTGGTGGTCGGCAACCTGGTCGCCGGCGGCGCCGGCAAGACGCCGCTGACCATCGCCCTGGCCCGCGAACTTGCCCGGCGCGGCTGGTCGCCGGGCATCGTCAGCCGTGGCCATGGCCGCCGGGGCAAGGCGCCGCTGCGGGTGCAGGCCGGGATGTCGTCGGCCCTGTGCGGTGACGAGCCGCTGCTGATTGCCGAGCGCACCGGCCTGCCGGTCTTCGTCGATCGCGACCGCCTGGCCGCGGCCCGCGCCGCCGTCGCCGCCGGCTGCGACCTGGTGATCGCCGACGACGGCCTGCAGCACCTGCGCCTGGCCCGCGACATCGAGATCGAAGTGATCGATGGCGAGCGCCGCTACGGCAATGGCCTGCTGCTGCCGGCCGGACCGCTGCGCGAGCCGGCCGGGCGGCAGGTGGATTTCCGCGTCGCCAACGGTGGCACGGCGGGCGCGGGCGAGGTGCCCATGCGCCTGCAAGCGGGCGCTGCCCGTGCCCTGGACGGCAGCGGCGAGCGCCCGCTGTCGGCCTTCGCCGGCCAGCGCGTGCATGCCGTCGCCGGCATCGGCCATCCGCAACGCTTCTTCGCCGCCTTGCGCGGCGCCGGCCTGGACCCGCTTGAACATCCCTTTCCGGACCACCACGTCTTCCGTCCGGTAGAACTGCGTTTCGATCCGCCGCTGCCGCTGCTGATGACCGAGAAGGACGCGGTCAAATGCCGCGGCCTGGGCCTGACCGATGCCTGGGCGGTGCCGGTCGAGGCCGTCCTGCCCGATTCCTTCCACGATGCCGTGGCGGCCCGCCTGGCCGCACTGGATACCCGACATGTCCGCTCTTGATTTCATCGTCGCCATTCCCGCCCGCTACGGCGCCAGCCGTCTGCCCGGCAAGCCGCTGCGCCCGGTCGGTGGCCAGCCGCTGGTGCTGCGCGTGGCCGAGCGTGCCCTGCAGGCTGGCGCCCGCGAGGTGGTGGTGGCCACCGACGATGCCCGCATCGCCGAGGCCCTGGCCGGGCAGGCGGTGCGCGTCTGCATGACCAAGGCCGATCACCCGTCCGGCACCGACCGTCTGGCCGAGGTTGCCGACCAGCTGGGCTGGAGCGGGGACACGGTGGTGGTGAACCTGCAGGGCGACGAACCCTTCGCCCCGCCCGAGGGCATCCGCGCCGTGGCCGAGCTGCTGGTGAGTTCCGGTGCCGACATGGCCACCCTGGCCACGCCGGTCACCGACAGCGAAACCCTGTTCGACCCGAACACGGTGAAGCTGGTGCGCGACGCGGCCGGCATGGCCCTGTACTTCAGCCGGGCGCCGATTCCCTGGCAGCGTGACCGCTTCGCCCGCGACCGCCTGTCGCCGCCGGGGCCGGAGACGCTGCGCCATATCGGCATCTATGCCTACCGCGCCGGCTTCCTGCGCCGCTTCGCGGCGATGCCGCCGGGTCGGCTGGAGCAGATGGAGGCGCTGGAGCAGCTGCGCGTGCTGGAAGCCGGCCACCGCATCGCCGTGGCCCTGACGCCGGTGCCGTTCCCGCCCGGCGTCGATACCGAGGAAGACCTGGCCAGGGCCAATGCCTTCATCTCGAATCAAGATCAATAAAAGCCTATAACGCCTTGAAAATACTGTTTGTTTGTATGGGCAACATCTGCCGCTCGCCGCTGCTGGAAGGCTGGGCGCGGCATGTGCTGGGCGACACCGGCCTGGTGCGGCTGGTGGATTCGGCCGGCACCGGCGGCTGGCACGCCGGCCAGCCGCCTGACCCGCGGGCGATCGCGGTGGCGGCCCGGCATGGCCTGGACATTTCCGGCCTGCGCGCCCGCCAGGTGCGGACCGAGGACTTCAACAGCATGGACCTGATCCTCTGCGCCGACCGCGACAACCAGCGCCACCTGCTGCAGCGGGCGCCGCGGGACGCGCACGAACGCATCGCCCTGGCCCTGGACTGGGCCGGCGTGAAGGCCGGAGGCGAGGTGCCGGATCCGTATTACGGAAACACGGCCGACTTCGAACGGGTCAACGCCCTGTGCCGCGAGGTGGCCGAGGGCCTGCTGCAGCGGCTGCGCGGGCAGGCATAATCCCGGAACGCCCACGGAGCAGCGCATGTCGACGGTCCTCGCCCCCGAACTGCCGAACACCCTGCACTGGCTGAATGCCGACCCGCAGCCGCTGCCGGCCTATCGTGGCCGCATCCTGGCCCTGCTGTTCTGGAATTCCGGTTCGGCCTACTGCCAGAACATGGCCGACGAGCTGCATCGCCTGCAGGCGCGCTTCCCGACCGCGCTGTCGCTGATGGGCATCCACCTGCCCAAGTTCGACGCCGAGCTCGACACCCGGCTGGTGCTCAAGGCCGCCAACCGCATGGGCCTGAGCTTCCCGGTGGCCAACGACCCGGGCTGGGTGGCCTGGCAGCACTACGGCATCCGCGCCTGGCCCTCGGTGGCCCTGGTGGACCCGAAGGGCCGGCTGCGCCAGGTGCTGGCCGGCGACGACCAGGCTGCCGCGCTGGAAACGGCGGTGGCGCAGCTGGTGGAAGAATCCGACGGCGCCCTGGAGCCGCCGCGGCAGCCGCGCCGCCTCGGCGCCGAGCCGCGCCTGCCGCTGTCCTTCCCGGCCGGCCTGGCGGTGGGCGAGAACCATCTCTACGTGGCCGACACCGGCCACCACCGGGTGCTGGAGTGCACCCACGCCGGCCGCGTGCTGCGCGAGTTCGGCACCGGCCATGGCGACTACCTGGACGGGTCGATGGAGGAAGCGGCCTTCCGCCAGCCGCGTGGCCTCTGCCTGGTGCGCGAATCGCTGTATGTGGCCGACGCCGGCAACCACTGCATCCGCCGCATCCGCCTGCTGGACGGCGCGGTGGAAACGGTGCTCGGCCAGGGCCGCCCCGGCGAGCCGCGCGAGGGCAAGGGGCAGGGCGCCGACTTCGCCCTCAACCAGCCCTGGGACCTGACCGGCAACATCGAGCGCCTGTACATCGCCATGGCCGGCAGCAACCAGATCTGGGAATACGACCTGAGCCAGTCGCGGCTGCGCTGCCTGGCCGGCAGCGGCGAGCTCGGCATCGCCGACGGCCCGGCCCGCAGCGCCATGTTCGCCCACCCGGCGGCGCTGGTGCAGGTGCAGCAGATGCTCTACGTCGTCGACTCCGCCACCTCGGCGGTACGCGCCATCCAGATCGCCCAGGGCCAGGTGCAGACCCTGGTCGGGCAGGGCCTGTACGATTTCGGCGAGCAGGACGGCCAGCGCCGCGAGGCACGCATGCAGCTGCCGCTGGGCCTGGCCATGGATCCGGGTTCGCCGGTGCTGTGGGTGGCCGATGCCTACAACGGCCTGCTGCGCCGCCTGCGCCTGGGCGGTGGCGACATGAGCCGGCACGAACTTCCGCATCCGCTGGAGCAGCCCTCGGCTCTGGCCGCCGGCGCCGGCGCGCTGTGGATCGCCAACACCGGCGCACACGAGGTGCTGCGCTACGACCTGGGCACCGGCAAGCTCTCCCGGCTGCCGATAGGCGAATGAGCAGGGAAGGGACGACACCAGCTCCCGGTTTCGACGGCAAGGCCTTCGTCCGCGACCTGACCCTGGCGCCGGGCGTGTACCGCATGCTGGCCGCCGACGGCAGCGTGCTCTACGTCGGCAAGGCCGCCTCGCTGCGCAAGCGGGTGGCCAGCTATTTCCTCAAGGAACAGCCCTCGCGGCGCATCGCCCTGATGGTGTCGCAGATCGCCGGCATCGAAGTGACGGTGACGCGCACCGAGAGCGAGGCGCTGATCCTGGAGAACCAGCTGATCAAGGCGCTGCGGCCGCGCTACAACGTGCTGCTGCGCGACGACAAGAGCTATCCGCACATCCTGCTGACCGAGGAAACCTGGCCGCGGCTGGCCTTCCACCGCGGTCCGCGGGCGGTACCCGGGCGCTACTACGGCCCGTACCCGAGCTCGGGCGCGGTGCGCGAGACCCTGGACCTGATGGCCAAGATCTTCCGCCTGCGCACCTGCGAGGACAGCGTCTTCCGCAACCGCAGCCGGCCCTGCCTGCAGCATCAGATCGGCCGCTGCAGCGCGCCCTGCGTCGGCCTGGTGTCCGCCCGCGACTACGACGCCGACGTGCGCCGGGCCGCCCTGTTCCTGGAAGGCCGCAGCAACGAACTGGTGGACGAGCTGACCCGGGCGATGGACGGGGCCTCCTCGCGCCTGGAGTTCGAAGAGGCGGCGCGGCTGCGCGACCAGATCGCGGCGATCCGGCGCGTGCAGGCCCGCCAGTACGTCGAGGGCGAACAGCTGGACATGGACGTGCTGGCCTGCGAACTGGAGCAGGGCAGCGCCTGCGTGCTGCTGCTGGCCTTCCGCAACGGCTTCAACCAGGGCACGCGCAGCTTCTTCCCGCGCACCAATGGCGAGGAATCGCCGGCGGAGGTGCTGGGTGCCTTCGTGGCCCAGCACTACCTCGAGCAGCGGCCGCCGCGGGAGATCGTGCTCAGCCACGACATTCCCGACCGGGCCCTGCTGCAGGAAGTGCTGAGCAGCCAGGCCGGGCGCAAGGTCGAGATCAAGACCTCGGTGCGCGCCGAGCGCGCCCGTTTCCTCGACCTGGCGCGGCAGAACGCCCGCATGGCCCTGAACACCGAGCTGGCCTCCAGCGCCACCCAGCGCGCCCGCCTGGCCTCGCTGCAGGAGCTGCTGGGCCTGGCCGAGCCACCGGCGCGCATCGAGTGCTTCGACATCAGCCACACCATGGGCGAGGCCACGGTGGCCTCCTGCGTGGTCTTCGACGCCGACGGGCCGATGCGCGGCCAGTACCGCCGCTACAACATCACCGGCATCACCCCGGGCGACGACTACGCCGCCATGCACCAGGCCCTGCACCGGCGCTTCCGCCGCGGCATGGAGGAGGGCGTGCTGCCGGACCTGCTGCTGATCGACGGCGGCGCCGGCCAGCTGGCCCAGGCGCAGGCAGTGCTGGACGACCTGGGCGTGACCGGGGTGAACATGGTCGGCGTCGCCAAGGGCGAGGAGCGCCGCGCCGGCCACGAGGCCCTGGTCCTGCCGGGCGGCCGGGAGCTGCGGCCGGGAGCCGCCTCGCCCGGCCTGCAGCTGATCCAGCAGGTGCGCGACGAAGCACACCGCTTCGCCATCACCGGCCACCGCGGCAAGCGGCAGAAGGCGCGCGAGACCAGCCGGCTGGAGGACATCCCGGGCATCGGCCCGCGCCGGCGGGCGGCCCTGCTCAAGCACTTCGGCGGCCTGGCCGGGTTGCGCGGCGCCGGCATCGAGGAAATCGCCCGGGTCGAGGGCGTGAACCGGGCCCTGGCCGAGCGCATCTACCACGCCCTGCATGGACTTGAGCCACAATCAGGCAACGCCTCCCCAGACGACACGCCGTGACCCTGACCATTCCGACCCTGCTCACCCTGTTCCGGATCCTGCTGATCCCGGTTCTGGTCGTGGTGTTCTACCTGCCCTACGGCTGGACCAACTTCGCGACGGCGGCGATCTTCGTGCTGGGCGCCAGCACCGACTGGCTGGATGGCTGGATCGCCCGCCGCTACAGCATGTACTCCGCCTTCGGCGCCTTCCTGGATCCGGTGGCCGACAAGCTCACCGTGGCCTTCGCTCTGCTGCTGGTGGTGGAGCGGCACGACACCGCCTGGATGGCCCTGCTGAGCGCCATCATCATCGGCCGCGAGATCACCATCAGCGCCCTGCGCGAATGGATGGCCCAGGTCGGCGCGCACGGCCTGGTGAAGGTGGCGACGCTGGGCAAGATCAAGACCATCGTGCAGATGGTGGCGATCACCTGCCTGCTTTACGAAGTGGACCTGCTGGGCCTGCCCATCTTCCTGATCGGCGAATGGCTGCTGGCGGTGGCCGCGGCGCTGACCCTGTGGTCGGGCTGGGACTACCTGCGCGCCGCCTGGCCGGCCATGCAGCAGAAGGGTTGAGGGCAGGGCGGGGGAAAGATTCGTGCCAGAGGGTATTGACACCCACCGGCCGCTTGCCCAAAATGCGCGTCTCTTCCGCGGGAATAGCTCAGTTGGTAGAGCACGACCTTGCCAAGGTCGGGGTCGCGAGTTCGAGTCTCGTTTCCCGCTCCAGTTTCCGACAAGACCCCGTTCGCGGGGTCTTGTTCTTTCCGGGCCTGGCTGGCGTAAGCTAGCTTCCGGTTTCGCCTCCCGGCCGGGTGGCAGAGTGGTTATGCAGCGGACTGCAAATCCGCGTACGCCGGTTCAATTCCGACCCCGGCCTCCAGCTTGCGAAGGGCCCCGCTCATGCGGGGCCCTTCCTTTTTGCGCACCCCGGCTTCCTTCCGTTCCGCCGGCGCCTCCGGCATGACTTCGCCGCGGCGCGCGGCCCGCTTGCGCAGTCCTTGCCGTCGGCCGGAGGGTGCCGTTGTGGCCGCCGGCCGCATTGCGGCAACATGCCGCAATCCCCGCCCGGGTGGCGAAACTGGTAAACGCAGGGGACTTAAAATCCCCCGGCCGCAAGGCCATGTGGGTTCGACCCCCACCCCGGGCACCAGACAGGAGAGCCCATGCTGCCCTCGCGCTACTGGCCGTTCGTCGCCTGCCTGCTGTTGACGGTGGCCTTCGGCGCCGCCCTTGCCTGGACGCCGGTGGCCGGCTGGGGCCTGGCGATCTTCGGTGGCCTGAGCGTGGTCGGCATCATCGACCTGCTCCAGCGCAAGCAGGCCCTGCGGCGCAACTATCCCGTCTCGGCGCATTTCCGCTACGGCCTGGAATCGATCGGCCCGGAGATCCGCCAGTACTTCATCGAGGGTGATACCGACGAGCGGCCGTTCTCGCGGCAGCAGCGCGCCATCGTCTACCAGCGCGCCAAGGACGTGCTGGACAAGCGGCCCTTCGGCACCCAGCACGACGTCTACGGCGAGAACTACGAGTGGATCAACCACTCGCTGCGGCCGGTGAAGATCGAGTCGGCCGACTTCCGCGTGCTGGTGGGCGAGGACCGGGCGCAGCCGTACTCGGCCAGCGTCTTCAACATCTCGGCCATGAGCTTCGGCTCGCTCTCGGCCAATGCCATCCGCGCCCTCAATGCCGGCGCCAGGCGCGGCGGTTTCTACCACGATACCGGCGAGGGTTCGATCTCCGTCTACCACCGCGAGAACGGCGGCGACCTGGTCTGGGAGATCGGCTCGGGCTACTTCGGCTGCCGCGACGAGGAAGGCCGTTTCGATCCCGAGCGTTTCAAGCGCAATGCCCTGGACCCGCAGGTCAAGATGATCGAGCTCAAGCTCAGTCAGGGCGCGAAGCCGGGGCAGGGCGGCATCCTGCCGGGCGCCAAGGTGACCCCGGAGATCGCCGATGCCCGCGGCGTGCCGGTCGGCGTGGACTGCGTCTCGCCGGCGGCGCACAGCGCCTTCGACACGCCGATCGGGCTGCTGGAGTTCATCCAGCAGCTGCGCGACCTCTCCGGCGGCAAGCCGACCGGCTTCAAGCTGGCCATCGGCCATCCCTGGGAGTGGTTCTCGATCGCCAAGGCCATGCGCGAGACCGGCATCCTGCCGGACTTCATCGTCGTCGATGGCGCCGAGGGCGGCACCGGCGCGGCGCCGCTGGAATTCACCAACCACGTCGGCGCGCCCATGCGCGAGGCGCTGATGCTGGTGCACAACACCCTGGTCGGCCTGGACCTGCGCAGCCGGGTCAAGGTGGCGGCGGCCGGCAAGATCGTCACCGCCTTCGACATCGCCCGCGCCATGGCCCTGGGCGCCGACTGGTGCAATGCCGCCCGCGGCTTCATGTTCGCCCTGGGCTGCATCCAGTCGCAGAGCTGCCACACCGGCCATTGCCCGACCGGCGTGGCCACCCAGGACCGGCACCGCCAGGCCGCCCTGGATCCGACCGACAAGTCGGTGCGCGTCTACAACTTCCACCGCAATACCGTCGAGGCGCTGAAGGAGCTGCTGGCGGCCGCCGGCCTGGAGCACCCCCGCCAGCTGGGGCCGGAGCACATCATCCGCCGGGTGTCCTCGACCGAGGTGCGCTCGCTGGCCAAGCTGCACCGCTTCGTGCCGCAGGGGCAGCTGCTGGAAACGGTTCCCGAGCACCCGGTCTTCCAGGTGTTCTGGGAAAGCGCCCGCCCGGACCGCTTCGCGCCGCCGCCGGAGGCCGCGGCCATGCTGGTTACCAAGCTGCGCTGAACCGCGGGCCGGCCCGCCGGCTTGACCGTTTTTGGGCCCCCGCGTAAGATGCGCGGCCTCTTGGGCGGTTAGCTCAGCGGTAGAGCACTGCTTTCACACGGCAGGGGTCACAGGTTCAAATCCTGTACCGCCCACCAAGGTTCACCCAGGATGCCGAAGGCCCGCCCAGTGCGGGCTTTTTCGTTTCTAGCGGTTCCGTACCTGCTTGCCGAGCACGCGCTGCACCGTCGCCAGCGGCTTGAACAGTTCCAGTACCAGGCCGCTGGCCGCGCCGAGCAGGGCCGCCTTCAGGGCATCGGCCGGGGCGGGCAGGGCGAAGTGGAAGAGTTCGCGCAGGGCCGGCTGCAGGATGCAGGCGGCCAGTACCGTCGTGGCGCCCAGGGCGATCAGCAGGTAGGCCAGGCCGCGGGAACCGGTCCAGGCGCCGCGACGCCGGGCCAGGCTGGCCACCAGGGCCAGGTTGCCGGCGGTGATCGCGATCATGGCCAGGGTGCGGGCCTCTTCCTCGCCCATGCCCTTGGCCGCCGCCAGCAGGTAGGTGCCCAGGCTGGCCGCCAGCACCACCGCGCCCAGCAGCACGCCCAGGATCAATTGCGGCGCGGCCACCAGCGCCTCGTCCAGCGGTCGCGGCGGCTGCCGCATCAAGTCCGGCTCCTCCGGCTGGCCCTCGAAGGCGATCGAGCACATCGGGTCGATCACCATCTCGATCAGCACCACATGCGCCGGCAGCAGCAGGGGCGGGAAGCCCAGCAGCAGCGGCAGCACCGCCAGGCCGGCAATCGGCACGTGGATGGCGACGATGTAGAGCATCACCTTGCGCAGGTTGTCGAAGATGCGCCGGCCCTGGCGCACGGCGGTGACGATCAGGCCGAAGTCCTCCTCCATCAGCACCAGCGGCGCCGCCTCGCGGGCGACGTCGGTGCCGCGCTTGCCCATGGCGATGCCGATGTGCGCCGACTTCAGGGCCGGCGCGTCGTTGACGCCGTCACCGGTCATGGCCACCACGCCGTCATCGGCCTTGAGCGCTTCCACCAGGCGCAGCTTCTGTTCCGGCCGCACCCGCGCGAACACGTTGCAGCGGCGGGCGGCAGCGGCGAAGGCGGGCGCGTCCATGCCGTCGAGCTCGGCGCCGGTGATCACCTCATCGGGATGGTCGAGGCCGGCCTGGGTGGCGATGGCGCGGGCGGTGGCGGCGAAATCGCCGGTCATCATCACCACCCGGATGCCGGCGGCGCGGGCCTCGGCCATGGCGGCCGGCACGCTGGGCCGCAGCGGATCCTCGAATCCGACCAGGCCATGCCAGCGCAGCGGGATCTGCGAGGCTGTCGCCGGCATCGGCCCGTCGATCTCGGCCTCGGCCACGCCGAGCAGGCGCAGGCCGCGTTCGGCGGCGGCGGTGGCGCGGGCCTGCACCGCCTGGCGCTGCGCTTCGTCCAGGCCGCAGAGGCGGGCCACCGCTTCCGGCGCGCCCTTGCAGGCGATGCGCAGGCGGCCGGTGGTGGGCAGGGCATGCGCCACGGTCAGGGCCGGCAGTTCCGGCGACACCGGCAGGTGGGCGAATTCGCATTGCACGAGATCGGCCGGTGCCAAGGCCTGCAGGGCGCGGTCCATCGGATCCATGGAATGGGCGCGGCTGGCCAGCACGGCGGCACGCAGCAGCGGCTGCAGGGCTTCCGGCACCTCGCCCTTGCCGGGTTCGAAGCCGTCGCGGCCATCGTCCAGCCAGGCCACGCGCATGCGGTTCTCGGTCAGGGTGCCGGTCTTGTCGACACAGAGCACGGTGGCGGCGCCCAGGGTTTCGACCACGGCGGCACGCCGCACCAGCACACCGACCCGCGCCATGCGCCAGGCGCCCAGCGCCAGGAATACCGCCAGCGCCAGCGGGAATTCCTCGGGCAGCAGCGACATCGCCGCCGCGATCGAGGCCAGCAGGCCCTGCACCCACTGGCCGCTCTTCAGGCCGTGGAAGAGCAGCAGCGAGCCGCTGACCGCCAGCGCCAGCAAACCGAACAGGCGCACCAGCCTTGCGGTATTGCGCTGCAGGCGGGTGGATTCGACGTCGATGCTGCCCAGGGCCTCGCCGATCTGGCCGCTGCGGGTGGCGGTGCCGGTGCGCAGCACCTCGGCCAGGCCGCTGCCGCCGACCACCAGGGTGCCGGCGAACGCTTCGCCGGACTCGCCTTCGCTGCCCGCGTGCTTGTCCACCGGCACGCTCTCGCCGGTGAGCAGGGATTCGTCCACGGCCAGGGCGCGGCAGGCGAGCAGGCGGCCGTCGGCGGGCACGCGGGCGCCTTCCTCCAGCACCATCAGGTCGCCGGGCACCAGCTCCGCGGCCGGCAGCTTGCGGCTGCGGCCCTCGCGCAACACCACCGCCATCGGCGCGCCCAGGGAACGCAGGGCTTCCAGCGCCCGTTCGCTGCGCCGTTCCTGCACCACGACCAGACCGATGGTGACGCCGGCGAACACCGCCAGCAGCAGGCCTTCGGACAGTTCGCCCAGCAGCAGGTAGGCGCCGGCGGCCAGGGCCAGCAGCAGGAACATCGGCTCGGTCATCACCTGGGCGGCGATGCGGCCGATGCCGCGGCGGGGCGGCGGCGGCAGTTCGTTGCGGCCGTGCCGGGCGAGGCGGCGGGCGGCCTCGGCCTCGCTCAGGCCCTGCCGCTCATTCGAGCTGGGCACGGGCGAATTCGCCATCCAGGGCTTCCATGGCATCGCGGGGCTTGAGCTTGCCGGCCTTCTCGTAGGCCGCCGCGGCCTCGTCCTCGCCATCCTCGCCGTGCAGGAGCAGCAGCATGGCGGCGTGTTCGTTGTGTGCCACCGGCGCCTTCGGGATCAGCTTGAGGGCGGTGGCCATGTGCTTCTCGGCGGCGCTGGCCTTGGCGCCGTAGGTGAGGCCGCCGACCATGGCGCCGACCTTGCCGATGATCTCGGCGTGGTACTGGGCCATGGCCAGGTGCGCCTCGGCGTGTTTGGGCTCGAGCTCCAGCGCCTTGTCCAGCGCCTTCCTGACCTTGCCGGCCAGGCCCATCTTCAGCGCCTTGGCGATGCTGATGCCCTGGCTGTAACGGCCCAGGCCGAAGGCGCAGCGGTAATGGCTGTTGGCCTCGCCGGGCAGGGCGGCGATGGCCGCTTCCGCGAGCCTGGCCACTTCCTCGAAGCGCTTGAGCTGCTCGGCTTCGCTGTCCACCAGGTGGGTGGCGTGGATGCCCAGGGCCTTGCAGGCCACCGAGGCGCCGACCGGGCCCAGGGCGACGCCGGCCTCGTAGGCCTGCTGGAAATCGCCACGGTGGAAAGCCCGCCAGGCCTCCTGCAGGGCCTCGGCCAGGCCGTCGGCGTCCAGGCCCTTGGGCGCGGCCTTGCCGGCGGCCTTGATCAGGGCGGCGGCGCGCTTGCTGTCCGGAAAGGGCTCGGCGTCGCCGGCGTGCAGCTCCGGCCAGGCCTTTTTCAGCTTGTCACCGGCGTAGTCGAAGCCCTTGGCATCGTGCGGGAAGCGGGCCCAGGCGGATTTCTTCGCGGCCATCGGCGGTCTCCTGACAGGGACGCCCAGCTTGTCCCGAGGTCCGCCGGGCCGCAAGCGGGCTAGTGTGAAAACTCGACGCAAGGGAACCAGACTCCGGGCCGATACCGGCCCTTTTCGGCCGCACGACACGAGGTGAACCATGACCCGTTCGACCCGTTCCGCCAGCAAGGCCCGCCGTCCGGCCCGCGCCGCCGCCACCCCCGTCACCGCCCGCAACGTGCTGCTGGCCGGCCTGGGCGCCGTGGCCATCGGTCGCCGCCAGGCCGTCGAGGCCCTGGCCACCGCCCCCGAGAGCCTGCGCGAGCGCGCCTGCGCCGCCGCCGGCCAGGCCCGTCGTGAGGTCGAGAAGCTGCGCAAGCAGGCGGAGAAGAAGATCGCCCCGCTGCGCAAGCAGGCCGAGGCCAAGGTGGCGCCGCTGCGCAAGCAGGCGCTGGCCTTCGCCGACCAGGCCCAGGCCGAGTTCGAGGCCCGCCTGCAGCCGGTGCTCGTGCGCTTCGGCCTGGCCGACACGCCGGCCCGCGCCCGTCGCCGTCCGGCCGCGAAGAAGGCCAGCCGCCGTCCGGCGGCCCGCCAGGCCGCCAAGCGCGCCCGCCGCGCCTGATTTCTCTCTCTCCTTGACCCGTCAGTTGGGAGACTCCCGCCCCGGCCGCCAGGCCGGGGCGTTTTTCTTTGCGCGACGGCATTGCCGGCCGCGCTGGCGGGGCCAACGGCGCATCGGGGATAATCGCCCACCTCTCGCGCCGATTTCCGGAGTTCCATGAGCGCCCGCATCCTCGATGGCAAGGGCATTGCCGAAGCCCTGCTGGACGACCTGGCCAAGCGCGTCCAGGCCCGGCTCGCTGCCGGCAAGCCGGCGCCCGGCCTGGCGGTGGTGCTGGTGGGCGACGACCCGGCCTCGGCCGTCTACGTGCGCAACAAGCGCCGCGCCGCCGCCAAGGTCGGCATCCGCGCCGTGGACTACGACCTGCCGGCCGGCACCAGTGACGAGGAACTGCTGGCGCTGATCGACCAACTCAATGCCGACCCGGCCATCCACGGCATCCTGGTGCAGCTGCCGCTGCCGGGCGGCCGCGACGCCAGCGCGCTGATCCACCGCATCGATCCGCGCAAGGACGTCGACGGCTTCCACCCCGAGAACGTCGGCCACCTGGCCCTGCGCCAGTTCGGCCTCCGCCCCTGCACGCCGCGCGGCATCACCACCCTGCTGGCCTATACCGACCAGCCGGTGCGCGGCCGCAGCGCCACCATCGTCGGCGTCAGCAACCACGTCGGCCGGCCGATGGCGCTGGAACTGCTGATCGCCGGCTGCACCACCACCTGCTGCCACAAGTTCACCCCGCGCGAGGTGCTGGAACAGCACGTGCGCGGCGCCGACATCCTGGTGGTGGCGGTGGGCCGGCCGGGCATCATCCCGGGCGAGTGGGTGAAGCCCGGCGCCGTGGTCATCGACGTCGGCATCAACCGGCTCGAGGACGGCCGCCTGGTGGGCGACGTCGGCTTCGAGGAAGCCGCCAAGCGCGCTTCCTGGATCACGCCCGTGCCCGGCGGCGTCGGCCCGATGACCGTGGCCACGCTGATGCAGAACACGCTTGAGGCCGCCGAGGCCTTCGATACGCTGCCCACATCCTGAGCGCCGACAGGGAGGCCGGACCGCCGATGAGGAAGACGCACCGCCGCCCCACGCACCTCGCCATCGCGACCCTGGCAGCGCTGCTGGCGCTGCTGGCCGGCTGCGCCGCCATCGCCGGCCGCGCCGGCGACCGCCTGGCCTCGCAACTGGGCAATGCCGTGGTCAACAGCGACGACCCGGCCACCGTCCGCGACGGCCTGCCGGCCTACCTGCTGCTGATCGACGGCCTGATCGCCGACGGCAAGCCCGATTCGCCGGCCAAGGCCGGCCTGCTGCTGGCGGCGGCCGAACTCAACGGCGCCTATGCCGGCAACTTCACCGGCGACGACGAGGCGAGGGCGCGCCGCCTGGCCGACAAGGCCCTGGCCTATGCCCGCCGCGGCATCTGCGTCACCGACCAGGCGATCTGCGACGCGCTCGATGGCGACATTCCGGCCTTCGAAGCGGCGGTAGCGAAGGCACCGGCCGACGAGGTGAAGGCCCTGTACGGCCTGGCCGCCGCCTGGGCCGGCGTGCTGCAGGCCAACAGCGGCGACTGGGGCCGGATCGCCGAGCTGCCCAAGGTGCAGGCCCTGCTGGACCGGGTGGTGGAACTCGATCCCGGCCACGCCGGCGGCATGGCCCAGGTCTACCTGGGCGTGCTGCATTCGCTGCGGCCGGAATCCTTCGGCGGCCAGCCCGAGCGCGGACGCCAGCATTTCGAGAAGGCCATTGCCCTGAGCGACGGCCACAACCTGATGGCCAAGGCCCTCATGGCCGAGTTCTACGCCCGCCTGGTCTTCGACCAGGACCTGCACGACCGCCTGCTGGGCGAGGTGCTGGCCGCCGACCCGAGCGCGCCCGGCTATACCCTGATGAACGTGCTGGCGCAGGAGAGGGCGCGTAAGCTGCTGGAAAGCGGCAAGGACTATTTCTGAGGCGAGGGATGATGAGCCGAGGTATCCGCGCAACGCTGTTCGTCCTGACCTGCCTGCTGGCGGGCGTGGCCGGCGCGCAGCAGATCAAGATCGCCACCCTGGCGCCGGAAGGCTCGGCCTGGATGCGCGAACTGCGCGCCGCCGCCGCCGAGGTCAAGGCCGGCACCGAGGGCAGGGTGGAGGTGAAGTTCTACCCGGGCGGCGTGATGGGCAACGATGCGGTGGTGCTGCGCAAGATGCGCCTGGGCCAGCTGCAGGGCGGCGTCTTCACCGGCAGCGAGCTGTCGCTGGTGTATCCGGATTCGCAGCTGTACAGCCTGCCTTTCCTGTTCCGCGACTGGGACGAGGTGGCGGCGGTGCGGGCCGAGGTGGATCCGCTGCTGGCGCAGGGCTTCGAGAAGAACGGCCTGCGCATGCTCGGCCTGAGCGGCGTCGGCTTCGCCTACATCATGGGCAACAAGCCGCTGCGCCGGCGCGAGGACGTGGCCGGCATCAAGCTCTGGGTGCCGCAGACCGACAGCATCGCCATCCGTACGTTCGAACTGGGCGGCGTCAGCCCGATCCCGCTGCCGATCGGCGATGTCTTCACCGCCCTGCAGACCGGCATGGTGGACACCGTGGCCAACACGCCCAATGGCGCCATCGCCCTGCAGTGGCATGGCCGCCTGCGCAGCCTGGTGGACCTGCCGCTGAGCTACGTCGTCGGCTACCTGGTGCTGGACGAGAAGGCCTGGAAGAAGCTTTCACCGGCCGACCAGCAGGTGCTGGCCCAGGCCTTCGCCGCCGCCGCCAGGCGCATGGACGAGAACCTGCGCGGCGACGAGGCCGAGGCACTGGCGGCCCTGCGCAGGCAGGGCCTGGTGGTCACCGAGCTGGAGCCCGACGAAGCCGCCCGCTGGCGCGCCATCGGCGAGCAGGTGATGGCCGAGCTCGAGGGCAAGCAGGCGATCTCGCCGGCGCTGCTGGCCGAAGTCCGCCGCATCCTGGACCGGAAGCGGGCCGACTGAATGGACGGGCAGGGCGCCGCCCGGCGCTGGCTGCAGCGCCTGCACCGCGTGGAAGACGGCCTGCTGGCGGCCCTGGTGCTGGCCCTGCTGCTGCTGTCGGTGACGCAGATCGGCCTGCGCGTGTTCTTCGACAGTGGCCTGGCCTGGGGCGAGGCGGCCGGCCGCGCCGGCGTGTTCTGGCTGGCCCTGCTGGGCGCGCTCGGCGCCACCCGTGATCGCCGGCACATCGCCATCGATGCCTTGCCGCGCTTCCTGCCGCCGTTCTGGCGCCGGCTGAGCTGGGTGGTGGCGCAACTGGCCGCCGCCGTGCTCTGCGCGGTGCTGGCCTGGCTGGGCTGGGGCCTGGTCGAACTCGAGCGCGAGGCGCCGGTGCCCTTCATCGAAGGCATTCCGAGCTGGGTGCCGATGCTGGCCCTGCCGATCGGCTTCGGCCTGATGGCCATCCGCTTCCTCATCGCGGCGAAGGCGGGGCCGGGCGACCCGGTCGCCGGCATCGCCGGGGAGGAAGCGGCATGAGCCTGTGGCTGGGCCTGCTGATCCTGCTGGCGCTGGCGGCCCTGGGCATGCCGCTGTTCGCCCTGATCGCCGGCGTGGCCCTGCTGGGTTTCCACCTGGCCGGCTACGACCTGGTGGTGCTGGCGGTGGAGCTGTACCGGCTGGGCGACCTGCCGGGACTGGTGACCATCCCGCTGTTCGCCCTGGCCGGCTACCTGCTGGGGGAGAGCGGGGCGCCGAAAAGGCTGGTGCGGCTGTCGAACGCCCTGCTGGGCTGGCTGCCGGGTGGCCTGGCCATCGTCGCCATCGTTGCCTGCGCCTTCTTCACCGCCTTCACCGGTGCCTCCGGCGTGACCATCGTGGCCCTGGGCGCGCTGCTGTACCCGGCGCTGCGCCAGGCCGGGTATTCCGAACGCTACAGCCTGGGCCTGGTCACCGCCGGCGGCAGCCTGGGCCTGCTGTTCGCGCCCTCGCTGCCGCTGATCCTCTATGGCTTCGTGGCGGGGCAGGCGGCCGGCGGCGAGGTGAGCATTCCCGACCTGTTCCTGGCCGGCCTGCTGCCCGGCGCGCTGATGATGGCCCTGCTGTCGCTGCAGGCGATGCGCGAGGGCTGGCGCCTGCCGCGCGGCGCCCGCTTCTCCTGGCCGGAGCTGGCCGGCGCCCTGAAGGAAAGCGCCTGGGAGCTGCCGCTGCCGGTGATCGTGCTGGGCGGCATCTATTCCGGCCTGCTGGCGGCCAGCGAGGCCGCGGCTGTGACGGCACTTTATGTATTGCTCGTAACTGTCTTCATCAAAAGGGAAATTTCCCTGCGGAAGCTGCCCACGGTGATGGCCGAGGCGGTGCGCCTGGTCGGCGCCGTGCTGCTGATCCTGGGGGCAGCCCTGGCCCTGTCGGCCTGGCTGGTGGACCAGGAGGTACCGACCCGGCTGTTCGAATGGCTGAGCCGGCACGTGGAAAGCCCGCTGGCCTTCCTGCTGCTGCTCAACCTGTTCCTGCTGGCCGTGGGCATGCTGCTGGACATCTTCTCGGCGGTGGTGATCCTGGTGCCGCTGCTGCTGCCGGTGGCGGCCGCCTTCGGCATCCACCCGGTGCACCTGGGCATCGTCATGCTGGCCAACCTGCAGCTGGGCTACTTCACCCCGCCGGTGGGCATGAACCTGTTCATCGCCGCCTACCGTTTCGGCCGGCCGATCGGCACCCTGGTCCGGGCCTGCATCCCCTTCTTCCTGGTGCTGCTGGCGGCGCTGCTGCTCATCACCTGGTGGCCGGGCCTGTCCCTGGCCCTGCTGGGCTGACGGGACGCCAACCGGCCTGCACCGTTGCAGCCGCCGGGCCGCCGTGGAGGCGGGCCGGCAGGCTATAATGCCGCGCTTCCTCAACCCGGAGCCGCCCATGCTGCGCATCCAGGCCGAAGCGCTCACCTTCGACGACGTCTCCCTCGTCCCCGCCCACTCCACGGTCCTGCCCAAGGACGTCAGCCTGGCCACCCGCCTCACGCGTGGCATCAAACTGAACCTGCCGATCGTGTCCGCCGCCATGGACACGGTCACCGAAGGCCGCCTGGCCATCGCCATGGCCCAGCTCGGCGGCATCGGCATCGTCCACAAGAACATGTCGGTGCAGGAGCAGGCGGCGCAGGTCCTGATGGTCAAGAACTTCGAGGCCGGCGTCATCCGCGAACCCTTCACGGTGACCCCGCAGACGACCATCGGCGAAGTGCTCAAGCTGACCCGCGCCCGCAACATCTCCGGCGTGCCGGTGGTGGAGGGCGGCAAGGTGGTCGGCATCGTCACCAGCCGCGACATGCGCTTCGAGAAGAAGCTGGACGATCCGGTCAGGAACATCATGACCCGCAAGGACAAGCTGGTCACCGTGCGCGAAGGCGCCAGCGACGAGGAAGTGCTGGAGCTGATGCACCGCCACCGCATCGAGAAGGTGCTGGTGGTGGACGATGACTTCGCCCTCAAGGGCATGATCACCGTCAAGGACATCCAGAAGGCCCGCGACAACCCCAACGCCGCCAAGGATGCCGACGAGCAGCTGCTGGTCGGCGCCGCGGTCGGCGTCGGCGGCGACACCGAGGCGCGCATCGAGGCGCTGGTGGCCGCCGGCGTCGACGTCATCGTGGTGGACACCGCCCACGGCCACAGCCAGGGCGTGCTCGACCGCGTCGCCTGGGCCAAGAAGCACTACCCGAACCTGCAGGTGATCGGCGGCAACATCGTCACCGGCGACGCCGCCCTGGCGCTGATGGACGCCGGCGCCGACGCGGTGAAGGTCGGCGTGGGCCCGGGTTCGATCTGCACCACCCGCATCGTCGCCGGCGTGGGCGTGCCGCAGATCACTGCCATCGACATGGTGGCCGAGGTGCTGAAGGACCGCATCCCGCTGATCGCCGACGGCGGCATCCGCTACTCCGGCGACATCGCCAAGGCCCTGGTGGCCGGCGCCAGCGCGGTGATGATCGGCGGCCTGTTCGCCGGTACCGAGGAATCGCCGGGCGAGGTCGAGCTGTTCCAGGGCCGCAGCTACAAGAGCTACCGCGGCATGGGCTCGCTGGGGGCGATGGAGAAGGGCAGCAAGGACCGCTACTTCCAGGACGCCTCCGACGCCGACAAGCTGGTGCCCGAGGGCATCGAAGGCCGGGTGCCGTACCGCGGCCACCTGCGCAACATCGTCCACCAGCTCGCCGGCGGCCTGCGCGCCTCGATGGGCTACGTGGGCTGCGCCACCATCGAGGAAATGCGCACCCGTCCGAAGTTCGTGCGGGTGACCAATGCCGGCGTGCGCGAAAGCCATGTGCACGACGTCCAGATCACCAAGGAACCGCCGAACTATCGGATGAGCTGATGCACGACATCCATTCCGACAAGATCCTCATCCTCGATTTCGGGGCCCAGTACACCCAGCTGATCGCCCGGCGCATCCGCGAGTTCGGCGTCTACTGCGAGATCTGGGCCTGGGACCATGACCCGGCCGAGATCAAGGCCTTCGGCGCCAAGGGCATCGTGCTTTCGGGCGGCCCGGAATCCACCACCGAGGCCGGCTCGCCGCGGGCGCCGCAGGAAGTGTTCGAGCTGGGCGTGCCGCTGCTGGGCATCTGCTACGGCATGCAGACCATGGCCGCGCAGCTGGGCGGCCTGGTCGAGGGCGGCCACCACCGCGAGTTCGGCTATGCCGAGGTGGAAGTCACCGCCGAGTGCGCGCTGCTGGACGGCCTGAAGGACCACGCCGGCAGCCCGCCGCGCCTGGACGTGTGGATGAGCCACGGCGACCGGGTGACCAGGCTGCCCGAGGGCTTCGCCTCGGTGGCCCGCACCGCCAGCGTGCCGATCGTGGCCATGGCCGACGAGGCGCGGCGCTGGTACGGCGTGCAGTTCCATCCCGAGGTGACCCACACCAAGTCGGGCACGCAGATGCTGCGCCGCTTCGCGGTGGACATCTGCGGCTGCCAGACCCTGTGGACGGCCGCCAACATCATCGAGGACCAGATCGCCCGCGTGCGCGAGCAGGTGGGCAGCGACGAGGTGATCCTCGGCCTGTCCGGCGGCGTCGATTCCTCGGTGGTGGCGGCGCTGCTGCACCGGGCCATTGGCGAGCAGCTGACCTGCGTGTTCGTGGATACCGGCCTGCTGCGCTGGCAGGAAGGCGACCAGGTGATGGCGATGTTCGCCGAGCACATGGGCGTGAAGGTGATCCGCGTCAATGCCGCCGAGCGCTACTTCAAGGCGCTGCAGGGCGTGGCCGACCCCGAAGCCAAGCGCAAGATCATCGGCAACCTCTTCGTCGAGATCTTCGAGGAGGAGTCGGGCAAGCTGAAGAACGCCCGCTGGCTGGCCCAGGGCACCATCTACCCGGACGTGATCGAGTCGGCCGGCAGCAAGACCGGCAAGGCCCACGTCATCAAGAGCCACCACAACGTCGGCGGCCTGCCCGAGCACATGAAGCTGGGCCTGGTGGAGCCGCTGCGCGAGCTGTTCAAGGACGAGGTGCGGCGCATCGGCGTCGAGCTGGGCCTGCCGCGCGAGATGGTCTACCGGCACCCGTTCCCGGGCCCGGGCCTGGGCGTGCGCATCCTGGGCGAGGTCAAGCCCGAGTACGCCGAGCTGCTGGCCCGCGCCGACGCCATCTTCATCGAGGAACTGCGCAAGGCCGACCTGTACGACAAGGTGAGCCAGGCCTTCGCCGTGTTCCTGCCGGTGAAGTCGGTGGGCGTGGTGGGCGATGCCCGCGCCTACGAATGGGTGATCGCCCTGCGCGCGGTGGAGACC
>Ga0207873_1000364_pt1 | contig 50310 bp, 74 predicted proteins | sample BGWIniCompost_FD_187373 | JGI IMG/M metagenome (GOLD analysis project Ga0207873, IMG submission 187373) | Cellulose adapted compost microbial communities from Newby Island Compost Facility, Milpitas, CA, USA - BGW Initial Compost (SPAdes)... ...
CCCCCTTCCGCGCCCGGGCGTAGGCCTTGACCGCTCCGATGAGAGCGAACGTCACCCGGTTAGTCTCAGCCAGCGGAGCCGCATCCCACTCTACCGCCGCCTCGCCCAGCGCCGCGAGCGCGGTGGCGACGGGGTCGGGTTCGTTCAGCGCGCTCTCTAGGGCCCGTGCATCAGCAATGACTTGCTCAGAATCCGGGTGGTAGACGAGCAAATGGAGCCAGTCCCAGCTCACCAGCTCGCGCGCGGCGTCTTCGATGCGGCTCACGACTCCTCCTCTCCGGCGCCGCAGTCGCACGGGTGGCATGACTGCGGATGCGTGACGCGCTCGCATTCTGGGGCGTGTCCACGGGGCGCGCACTCGTCACCGTGCATCGGGCACGGCGAGTCGCCGGCCTCCCACTGGCAGTGGCAGCGCTCTCCGGCGCGCGCAGCCCCTTTGCGCGACGGCAGAGCATCCCTTCCGCCCACCGTCAGCAACTCTATCGCCTCTGCCAGCATCGCGATGTAGCGCTTGTCCTCTGGCCAGCGAATGGCATCCCAATGCCCGTGGGCCTTGCGCACGAGGTCAGCGACGCGGGCGAGGTCATCATGCAGACTGGTGATGCACTCATCCCCCGCGTGGATGTGTTCCTGCGCTGCGTCGAGCTCACGCTCCAGCTCGGCGACGCGGGCCTCGGCTCGCTCGGCGCGCTGCTCGGCCGCCTCTGCCCGTTGCAACAGCTCGCGGTGGGCCAGCTCAGCCTCGTTGTACCAACTGGCGAGGCTGGCCTTGGCCGCATCGCGGTCAACGACTGCTCGCTCCAGCTCGAAGCGCAGCTTGGCCACCTCGGCCTCCGCCGCGTTCTGCTCGTCAGCGTTGCTCACAGCTCCACCGCCCTTTCTCCAGCACCGACAAGCTCCACCTCGATCGCCTCGAACAGCGCGGCAGTGACGTGATCCCACGCAGACGCCTCCGCCGCCCGCGCCGCCGCCCGCGCCGTCAACGGCGCATCCGCCGCCGCCCACGCCGCCCACGCCGCCCACTCCGCCGCCTCCGCCACCGCCCGCGCCACCGCATCCGCCGCCGCCGCCTCCGCCGCCCACGACGCCGCCCGCGCCACCGCATCCGCCGCCGCCGCCTCCGCCGCCTCCGCCGCCTCCGCCGCCCGCGCCGCCGCCCGCGCCGCCGACCACGCCGACGCCGACGCTACCGCATCCGTCCACGCCCGCGCCAGCGCCGCCGCCTCCGCCGCCGCCCGGAAGGCATCTTTATCGACCTTTCCGTTTTCAACAACTCGGTCACAGAGTTCGATCACGCGATCGCATGCGACCAGCACGTCAGTCTGGTCAGCACCTACGTGGCTCTTAGCCTCGCGCACCGTCGCGGCGAGGAACTTGTACTGCACACGTAACCACGCGGCATCATCGAGACGGTGCCACCGCGCAGCGAGCGCCGCGTAGCGTTGGACCATCCCTGGCCAAGCGGCTTCACTGCCGGCGTCGGCGAGTGATGGGGTTAGGCGCGCGAGCCACGAGGGCATCACGGTAGCGGGGCATGCAGACGGATTCTCGCTCGAGCCCGCCTCTGGAGACAGCGCAGCGAGCAGACAGGCCGTCTCGCGCCCCTGTGCATCGGTGCCGGTCCACTGGTTGCGGATGACACGGCCCTCGTTGATGTAGGCATTCAGTCGTTCGATTCGTTCGTTCATTGTCATTGGCCTTTCTCCAGCAACCTCTGCAAAGCGTGCCGCGCAGCGTCCGGATCGTGATCGTCCGTGAACCGGACAAGCTCGCCGGTCTCCGGCGCTAGCCAGAGGCACGGCGCCCGCTCGCACACCTTCTCGAGCACAGGCATCGTGATGGGGCCCGTCCCCATCTCGGCGCATATCCCACCCGGATGCTCTCCCCCGCCCAGCACGTGACAGAGCAGCTCGTGCGTCAGGTGGTTCTGCTCAGCGTGCTCCCCGAGGTCCGGCATCACCTCGATGCCAGCGACCAAGCCTTCGCGCTCGCCGCGCGTCCAGACCCTCGTGCACGATTCCATGCGCTCCGCCTCGGGCTTCGGGCGCGCGCATCCCCTCGGGTGGTAGCTCACCGGGATCCCGCCTAGCTCCCACGTCACCCGAAAGTCGATCCCCGTCGCACGCTCGACGCGAGTCGCCGCTACCTCGACCGAGCCTGTCAAACCCACGTCCTCCACCGTCAACGTCCGCTGCTCGGGCACGTCGAGCACATCGCCCGAGCACCCGAAGAGCAGCGCGAGCGCGGGCAGAAGCACCTTGCTCATTTGACCTCGACGAGCCGGTATCCCGGCGCTTGGATTTTCGCGATCTCGACCCGAGCCGCTTCTCGATCTTCGACCGCTTGCATATATGCGCAGGACGACGTCCAGCCCAGAAGCACGGCCACCGTGCTCACGCAGACCCAGCGAGTCATCGACTTGTCCCGCTCGTACTCGCTCGTCAGGGTCTGATCCGCTTCCAGCTTACCGAGGCGATCCCGAAGGGACTCGGTCTCACTGTACACCACGCCCGCGATCAGCCTCTTTTCATCAAACGTCAATTCCACTTTGTTCATTTGCCCACCTTCTTCCACGAGAACACCTGGTACCTGTTTCCGACGCTCATGAAGTCCTCTGGGTCTCCGCCGTGCTGCTTCACAAACTCGAACAGCTTGCGCTTGTCCAAGCTCTCGCGGCCCGGCATATCATGCGGCCTCCAGCTCTTCTTTCCGTCCTCGCTCGGGATGGGTCCGTGTTGCACGACCCAATCCTTGAGCGCTTGCTCGATCGTCTCGAGTGACGCTTTCATGCGATTCGCCATGACGAGCGCTTCGCGCGCTTCGCCCGCGTTCGCCTGCCCGCTGATGACCCGCGCGAACGTCGGGGCCTCGTGGGTCTCGATCAGATACGCCGGGCAGCGCGTGCGCTTGAAGCACCCGCCGCAGTGCGTCCCGATATGATAGCCGCTGAACGGACGCCGCAGCACCCGCGCGAAGGTGTCCTCGAGCTCGAGGTACTCCATAGAGTCGCGGTCCACCGGCTCGCGACGGAAGATCCAGGTCCCGTCGCTCGCCGAGTAGATGCCCGGCAGGTACCCCGCAACCTCATCGTACTTCTGGCACAACGCCATTCCGTAGCCGTGCAGTTGCAGCGATTCCGTGCCGTCCGCCACGGCTCGGGCGTTGCTCTTGATGTCGTTCACGATGACATAGAGCTTTTTGGTCACCTGGTGAAACGCGAGCCAGTGCATATCCACGTGCCCAGGGATATGCTCATCGGCGCCCACACCGAAGCGCAAGCTGACCTCGGCTTCCTTCTCCGCGTCCTGGTACGCCAAGAACCCGAAGCCCTCGACGTCCACCCCATAGGGGACCTTCCAGTCTCTGATCTCGTCCTGGTCCTTCTTCGGGAGCTGGGCAAACTCCGGCGGCCATTCCCCCTTCTCGCAGTAGTGATGGAACACGGTCCCGCGCAGAGTGCGCGTGAACTCCAGCTCCTCGACTTGCTTGTCCACCAACGCCGAGCCGCTGCAATACTGCAGCGTCGGCAGCGCGCTGATTCTGCTCATCGTTGTGTCCTCTGGTTTGGTTGAAGGCTCTTGGCGGCAACCGGCCTAGCTCCGGCTGTTGCGAAAAGTTTCCCGTCTTAGGGGCTTGTCTGGCTCGAGCACGGCCAGACTCGGTCAATTCCGCTTCTCGAAGGAGATATGCATTACTCCAGCAACGCATGCCGCCAAGAACCAGTGCCAGATCCCGGAGTCGAACCGGGCCTCTCAAGCTAGCGCCACCGCTAGGCATCTGGCGTGCGCGGGCCGCGTCGCGACCCGCTTCCGTCACCCGGCCGCGCCGGGCTCTTCTTGCCCGTGAGTCTTCTCGATCAATTCCACACCCGCCTCGACGAGCGTTCTCGCCCGGACGAGCGTTTCCATGATCTCGACCAGCTCCATCCGTTGCCGCGCGTTCAGTTCCCCCAAGGCCTTGCCATCGAAGCTATCGGCGATTACCTTGCGGACCGCATCCGCGTCCCACCCAAGCGCAGCACGAGCCGCCTTGAATCGGCTCTTGACCTCATCCTCGGGCGGCTCCTGGCCCTTCTCTTCTGCCTTCGGAGCTGCCTTGCGTTCGCGCTGCGCGGGCGTCTCCGCTCGCTCGTCGCGCTGCCGCATCGGGCGCGCTTCGACGCCAGCGCCTTCGCTGTCCTTGTCCTCGACCGTGTCGAGGGCGAAGAAGCTGTTGAGCAAGTACCGCCTAAGGTAGGTGGTCACCCGTCCAAGCTCTTGGATCCAGGTATCCCCCAGCTCCTTCCCCCCGCGCCCGAGGTCTTCGGGCCCCGGCACTCGGCACGAAGCCTCGGTGTGGAAGCACCCCCCGTGCCCTCTCACGATGAGCTCCACCGAAGCACGTTCGGGACCCACTGCCATCGGCATCACGAACGAAACGCCGTGCTTCGCCAGCGCCTTCTCGATCGCTGCAACCATGTCGCCAAGCGGGACGTAGTTGAACGTCCGCTGACCGATCATGCCCTTCGCGCTCTTGTCGAGCGGGTCGAACTCGAGCCGAGCTTGACCGATCGCCAAGACCAGCTCCTCGTTAGGAGTCCGGATAGGCGCCTGTACGGCGACCTTGGCGCAACCTAGAATATCTTCCGCCTCTGTCATCTGGTTTGTCCCTCCGCACGCGCTTCGGCGCGCATCTCAACGTTCGTCTTGCTGAGCAAACCCTGGCGCACCAGGTGTTCGATCGCATCGTCTCCACACACGTTCACCAGCTCTTGGATCTGCTCACGCAGAGCCCTGATGTAGCGGGCTGCATACGCCGCTTGTTCCAGCGGCTCTTGCGCAGCCCTCACGATCTCGACCGGCGTTCGCCGGTCTCGCTTGCGCTCCGCCGCCATCCCGTCCTCCTTCAATGACCGAAGATGTCCTCTAGCTCTTGCCAGGTCAGAAAGTCCGTCGCCTCCGTCAGATCAGAACGGAAGGTCGTCGTCATCCTCCGACTCGGGCTTGCGGCTTTTCGAGACCGCCTTGCGGCTGCCTCCCTTCGCACTCCCGCTCTTCCCCGTGGGCGGGCCGTCGTCTTCGAGCGCGCAAAGCACAGCGAACTGGCCTTCCTCTCCCTCAAAGGTCGATTCGCCGCGCCACAGGACCCTCTCGATCTTGCGCTTCTGCTTCTCGCCGGCCTTCGTCGTGACGACGACCTTGTCGCCCTCCTCGAACCCCTCCGCCTCATCCTGCTCGTCGCACAGAATGCGCGCGCCGAAATCCCCGTTCTTCAGTTTCGAATACTTTGCGATGTATCCCATGGATGTTACTTGCCTTTCCAGTTGTGCTCGCGCTTCCAGCGCTCGAGGTACGTCGGGTGGAACCAGAGCCCGCCGATCGGCTGCCGCTCCCCCCGCTCTTCCCTCTCGATGTATTCCCTAACTATACGGTCTTGATAGCTTGTGTCTAGTCTATTCGGATTAAAGATGGCCGAGAGCAGAAAGCCCACCACCCAGATCCCGGCCAATAACAGGAAGAGTAAGGCTGCCACGTCCGTGGCAGCTCCAAGCATCCACCCCATCCTCACCCTCCCTTCGCGCGAAGGCTTCCCCTGTCGGCATCTTTGTCACCTGGTTGCTCATGCAGTCGCATGCCGATGCAGTTCTTCCCCCGCATCCGGACAACAACCTCGTACTCTTCTTCGAATCCCGCTTCCAACTCCAGACGATGCCCGTCGAATTGCAGACCAATCCGCATCGCGGTGGCCTTAAAACCCATCTCCGGGTCAACTACTCTCGCCATTACGCCATCGCCTCCGTCACCTGGTTTTTGCCTGCTTCCTCCTGCCGCCTCGTGACGTACAGGTACCAGCGCAGCACGCGCCCGTCGCGCGTGTCTCCGCTCTCGCGCTTGAGCACGTAGCGCGCCCAATCCTGCAACGGCGCTTCTCCGGTCTTGCCGTCGTAGTGCCCGCCCTGCGTGTGGAAGCGCCACGCACCGCCCGCGGCCGTGCCGATGCTGAGCCGCGTGCGCACCATCTCGACCACGAGCCGGCAGCCGCGAGGGCTGAGCGGGTAGTGATCCCAGAGCGGGCGCGAGCAGTGCGCGCAGTGCTCGGGCTTGTCGGCGTAGACCGGCCCCGTCTCGAGCGCGAGAGCGCTCCCCCCGCGCTCGAGGAACAGCTCCGCGCAATCGGGGCAGTAGACCCAACCCCCCGCGCTGCGTCCGCAAGGCCTCACGGAGCCTCCTCTCCGTACGCGCGCCCGCTGGCACCAACGCGGCACGCCGCGCAGAACAAGCTCGGCGTGTCGTCGTGGTAAAGGCAGCCGCGTGCGCTCGACGCGGGCTCGGCGGGCTCGCCCTTCGGGCGTACCTGGCTTGCCACGATGCGCTCCTGATCGAAGAGCGCCGAAAGGCACTCCTCAAGCTCCTCATCCGTGAACGGCGACTCTCCGAGCTTCGCCAGCTCGCGGTTCACGCGCAGGCGATACGCCTCCGCCTCCGCGCGGGCATCGCGCTCGCGCTCGTCCTCTTGCGTCATCTCGAGCGCTGTTTTCACGGCAGCACCCTCCGGTCGCCCTGTGCGGGGATCGATGCCAGCGTGCTCAACTTGCGCGAGCCGATGATGCGGCCCTCGTCGTCGCGCACGACGTCCGCGGGCACGAACACGTCGGCGCGCGGCGGTTGGAGCGCGCTCGCGTACAGGTGCGAGACGACGTACCCGACGCCGGGCTGAGGCGGGGGCAACGGCTCCGGGTCTCCGTAGACCACGGCCACGAGCGGCACCGGCAGCCCCGAGGCCTCTACCGGGACCTCGCGCTGCGAGAGGCGAGGGCACACGCCGCTCGGCTCCAGCTCCAGAATCAGGGTCTCGCCGTCGTACAGGTGGATCGTGTGCGGGGTCATGTTGATGAGCTTCATGTCTTGGCTCCCTTTCGCTCGCTGCAGAGCAGCGCGCCGAGTCGTGGGGAGGCTTACCCGTGCATCGGGTGGCTGCAAGCCCACGGCTCAGCGCGCTGCCCGCGAGCAGCAGTAGGACGGCTAGGCACGACCCTAGCTCGGCCTCTTCGGTGGTGCGTTGCCACCTACTTCGAGAGCCGATGCGCACGCCTTTCCTGGGCGCCCCCGGGGCAAGCGTCGCACGTCCTACTGCTGCTCGCGCGCACTCGCTTATATCCTCTCGATGCGTTTGGACGCCATATGTTGCCGGCGCGCAGTGCGCCTGATCTCCGCGATGATACTATCCGGCAAGTCGTGGTCCCACCTGTATCTCCCTCGCCGCTCATCGTACACGAGCACCGTGTCATCCGGTAGCAGCTGGTAGCGCACACGGCGCTCCAACATGCTTCCGAAGACACGTGCTCGCACAGTGAAAACGCCGCTCATCATGGTGTCTCTCCTTTGCTGTCACCTGGTAATGCGCAGCCGCGCGGGGCTCGCCTTTGCGAGCCCCGCCGGGCCGAGCCTTACACGCCCATGAGCTGGCCGGCAGCGCGCTGCAGGTCGAGCTTGCGGTCGGGGTTGTCCTCGACCGTGTTCGCGACCCACGAGAGCGCGTTGGCGAACCGCAACATGGTCTTGCCCGGGGGCAAGAGCTTGTCCTCGGGGCTATCGAACATGATCTTGGCGGCTTCCTTGTCCGCCTTGGTGAGCTGCCTCCCGATCGTCTTCCACGCCGCTTCGAACGTGGTTTCCTTCTCGTGAGCCTTGCGAATCAGGCTCACGGCCTTCTCGGCGCCGTCGCCGAGGTAACCCCGCACGATGTCGCGCGTCAGCGAGACTGCGCGCGACGTGTCGGCAAGGTAGGTCTCGCTCGATAGCTCGATGTCCTGCGGCAGTTCTCCGCCGATGTGGCGTTCCTTGACGTGCGACATGCCAATCATGCCGTTCGTGCAGAGCAGCCGCAGCAAGAACGACGAGATGCCGAACGACCCGTTGCCGAAGTCGCTGTTGCGCCACGTCAGCCCCACCACGACGTACTCGCCAGGGAAAGCCTCGATCACGCGCGGCAGGATGACGCTCAAGCTCGCCCGCGTGTCGCTGTGCACCCCTTCGTACGGCACCGCTCCGACCGCCTTTGCGGCCCCGCAGAACGAATCCAGCAGGGGACGCGAGTCGAGCCGCCGGAAGCGCGAGGACAGGATGCCACGGGCCTCGCTGTCGACGCTGCGCACCAGCAAACGGCCCTCGGAGTAACCCGCATGGTCGTTCAGGATGCGCTGCAGCAGCGAGCGCCGCCAGCCAGCGTCTTCGCCCTGCACTCGGAGCGAGTCCGCGTAACCCTTGTCCACGCCGAGCCTCCCGAGAAGCTGCCCCCAGGCATTCGGGTGCAACGAGAGCGCCGCCGGCACGTCCGCTCGAGGCGACCCCCCGAAGCGCTCCGGGAAGTGACGCATGGCAACCCGAGCGTCGCTACCTACCTCGAAACCGAGAGCCGGCGTGTAGACAACCGAGTCGGTGGGCTGCACCCCGAGCACCTGTCGGATCGTGGGCGTTGCACGGCGGACACCAGCCGCGATCGCCTGCTCGAGTCGAGCATGAGCGATGGCGGAAGCGGAAGCGTGCGGACCGATGTTGGACTCCGAAAGGTTCATCATTGTGTGTCTCTCCTTATGTCGCTGCGATTGGCGCAGCGTGCCGGGCTCCCGTGGGAGCCCAGCCCGCCGAGTCATTCGATCAGGCGCCACCCGCCTCGCGAATGAGGCGAAGTGTGTTTGGGTTGGTGATCGGGCCGCGCTTGGCTGCCCAGCGCTGCGCCCAAGAGCGCAGCGGTTCGAGCCGTGAGCGTTCGCCCACGAGGATGCGTCCAGCGGGCGTCAGCCGGCCCGACTCATCCACGAGGCCCGCGCGTTCGGCGGCTTCGAGCTCAGCCGGAGTCATCGACCTCGAACACCTTTGCGGTGCTCCAGTAGCGATCGAATGCGGCCAAGCCTTGCCCATAAGGCATGTCGTACGGCTTGCCGAGCTCAGCAATCGGGGGGCACTTGCGGCGGGCCTCGAACGGCTCCGTTTCGGTTCCCCCGCGATGCTTGCCAAAGGTGCAACCGCAGTGCTTGCATATCAGCCCTAAGACGCGACTCTGAATCGAATCGGGGAGCGATATTGTGTCGACCGTGTGCAGGTACTCTGCCAGCAAGGGTGTCTCTCCTGGTTGTGTTGCAACGATGCAACGTGAGGCGTCCTCTGGATACCAGAGGACGCTTCCCGACGAATCGTTACTTCCACAGATACAGGTATCTGTTCTGTGGAGTACGGATGACGAGCAGATACCTAAAGTGCTGTTGCGACCAAGCGTAGCCGTGGATCGACCCGCCGCGCGCCCGCCGTCTACGCCGAGCGCGAACCTTGGCGTTCACAGTCCACACCTGCGAACATCGGGCTTGCCGGGCTCGTGAATGGTGACGCAGCGCTCGGGGTTGCCCACGTAGCGCACGCGCGGCGAAGCGGGCTGATAGGTGTCCGCGACTCGCGCGGCGCGCTCGCTCTTGGCTTCGAGCCCCGGAGCGGGAAGCAGCGCGATCAGGGCGAACAGGAAGGGAACGGTCATCATGGTGTCTCTCCTATCGTCGGATGGCTGCGATTGGCGCAGCGTGCGCGGCGCCACCCGAAGGTGGCGCCGCGACCGCCGAGTCAGTCGTCTTGCGGGGGAACGGCCACCCCTTGCTCACACGCGACCCGATAGGTCTCGTAAGCACGCGCCGTGGCTTCGTTGTGCGCGGCTACGGCCGCGGCGATCGCCGGCTCCGCAAGCTTAGCCGCGCGGTGACCCACTCGGCACCCCATCAGGTTGGCGTAATCGCCAGCCCAATTACTTCCGATCATCGACCCTTCCCGATAGTTTGCCTCCCGCCGCTCTGCAGCGGCCTCGATGATCTCGAGACGCTGAGCTTCGGCTCCCATCGAATCAACCGCCGCCTCGATGTGGCGGCATAGGGCCTCCGTGTAGGGGCCTCGTAACTCGATGCGGTTTTCTAGGATCTCGAACGAGACGGGCTTGGCGGCGAAGCGAAGCTGATTCAACCGAATTGCAGTCTCTGCGTTCATTGGTGTCTCTGCTTTCTGCTGCGATTGGCGCAGCGTGCCGGGTGTCACCTGATATCAGTGGCACCCGGACCGCCGAGTCAATGGCTTGCCGTCTCCCTTAGGCCGTGGCCTCTTAGGGCCTCTACGATCTGAGGCGGATAGGTCATCACGCCGTCTCGGAGCTCACAGCACAGCTCGTTAAGCGTCCGGCGGGCCTGACCGGCAAGAACGACGTCTCCGCGCTCTACACAAGCGGCAATCTCTGCCACTTGCGCCAAGGCTTGGCTCAGCTTCTCTTTTGTCACGGGTCTCTCCTTTGTCGCTGTCAATAGTGGTTGTTTCTCTCCGAGCGAAGCTCGATGCCAGCCCACCGAAGCGGGCCAGCCTCCAGATTCGTTCAGTCTTCGTGGAGCCAGTCGATCAGGCTCGACTCGGCGCCCATGGCGCGCGCGAGAGCGCGCTCGCCGTCGCGGATGGCCTGGTCGACGCGCTCTTGCGCCGAGCGACGGTAGGAGCGGCCCTGATAGCCTCCAGAGCGGCCTCGAACCGGCCGACGCCCGATGGCGCAGATCGCCATTGCCTCGCCCGTCTCGCGGTCCTGTCCCTCGAACAGCACCCGGTCGACCGTCTCCGTTTTCGTCTCCCCGCTCCGCTTTGTCACGAGGACCTCATCCCCTCGGCGCACGGTCGCGCCGACAACTCGGATCCCCCAGGAGCCATTCTTCAGCGGATGGTACTTTGCAGTCACGTTGTGTCTCTCCTTTGCCACACCAGGTGTTCGAGCGGCGCAGCTACAGGGGCCGCATGCGGCCCCCAAAGCCGGGTCGTTCGGTCACTTGTCAGCGCGCGCGGCGTAGCGGCGCGCGAGCACGTGGAGCGCGCGGCACACCAGCGCGGTTTCGAATGCCTCGCGGGCGCGACGGTCGTCGCCGGCGCGCCGGAGCGCGGAGGCGTGGTTGGCGGCGTTCCTCGCCACTTCCAGGTAGCCGTTGGCGGCTTCGCGGATCTGGTCTCGTGTCATCGTGTCTCTCCTGTCTGGCTGTCAGGCTCGGCATTGCCGGCCGGTGAAGGTGGCGCTTCCGGGCGCCAGGCGCCGACCACTTTAGGCAGGGTCGGCCCGCCGCACGCTGTTTATCGGTCCGCGTGACTGCGACCGCCCCGCTCTGTCGTGGGGGAACACGTGAGACTGTCCAAGGGCCGTTCTTCGCCTGTGGGGGCAAGGCCCCTCCGCCTTGGAGCGACGCTCCGAGCCGCTCCGCAGAAGGCCTGCAGGGCAGCTCGCAACGTCGGTCCGCGCTCGTCGCGGACTGGGCTCGACCGGTCACCGCGAGGGCTCCGTGAACATCCCAGCACCGCGCGAGCGCGCGTTGCTTGACCCGCCCCTGCTGGATTCTCACCAGCGCTCTTGGAGCGGTTCACGGCTTGCCAACGGCCCGTTATTCGCGCGCGGTAGTCCCATTCTTGCCCACCCCCCGCTTCTCGGTTCGCTCGGCCACTTGTCCAGGGTGTCTCTCCCTGGTGCCGAGTCTGGGGTGGTATCTCCGAGCCCGACTGGGTACGTAGCTCAGAGGCGGGGCCGACGGATTCCGTTGGCTGCCGTGCCCAGGTGTTACCTGCGGCCGGAGCCCCTATTTAGAGCCCCAACCCGGCCGCCATCGCGACCGGTAGTTAGTGTCTACCAAGTAATACGGCAGCTGTCCACTACTCGTAAGCTATCAGCAGGCTACTCGTGCGCTTTTCAGACAAGTGTTCAGTGGGGTGAGGCGAAGGGAGACTGACCGGCCAGCAAGTGTGAAGGAGAGGTAGGACCTGCAGAGATTGCGCGCAGGAATTGCGCGTGCGCGGGCAATCAGTACCCTGCTCGCTCGGCCAGCGTGCCGCTGACGCACACCCTGCTCGCCAGCGCAGTGTGGCACGCCGCTCACTCCCACCCGCCCCTACCTGCTCCCCCTGCCAGTGTGCCGCTGACGCACGCTTCGGCTGGCCGTCGCGGCCGGCGAGCCGCGGGCCGCGGCGCCGCTCCCCGCCCCCCCCGGGGACCCCCTGGGGTCCGGCCCCGGCCCCGAGAGGGGACGCCTCCCCCCTGAATTTAGACCAAAACGGGAGGCCCTGTTCCCCTCCGGTCCACCGTGTCCGAAGACTCACGACTCGCAGGGCTCGTGTTTCACGTGAAACGCTCGAGCGATGCGCCGCTTCGATATGACGCACTGCCGATACCAGAGGACAGAGCGCTTTCCGCGTGCGATTCCCGAGCGATTACGGTAGAATAGGGAATGCTACCCGTGAAAATTCGGGGTCCACGGATCCCCGACCCGAAGCCGCCTCCTGTCCACTCGGCCGGCATGTGGCTTCCGGACCACAAGCGGCCCGTTTCGGAGCGGACCCGTGAGCTCGCCTCCCGCGAGCGGAACGCTTGGCTCCGCCGGCTCGACGGGCTCATCCTCGAGCCCGAGTCGACCTTCGAGCCGAAGCCCGCCTTCGAGCGGGCTCACGCGCGCTGGAGCGACTCGAAGGGCTCCTCGCGCACGCGCGCCCGCGCGCGCGGCTGAAGGTCTCGGAGTCCCAGCCCGTCCTTCGGCCGCGCTGGGCGCTCCGAGCCCAGCGTATCGCGTCCCGTCGATCCCATCCGGGCTCGCCGGGCCCCGCCGAGGCCTACCGGTTCGAACCTCCCCGTTCGTCCCGGCCCGTTCCGGTCCGTGCCGAGCGAGGATGTTCTTCCCTATCGGCCTCCTTACCCGGGAGCGAAGCGACCCGTCCGAAGGACACGGGATGGACGCCTACCTCGGCGGTCGGTCCATCCCGACGCCGACACCCTGACGCCTATCAGCCCTTTAGCACCGCGCGTCGTTTGTTTTGCTCACTCGCCCAAGTGCTCGTTCGCGTGCGTCGCTCTTCGCTTCGCTCCGGCGCCGACTTCGTCGTCGCGCGCGACGCTAAGGAAAGCCACCAGCCCCATTATACCGAGGTCGTCAAACGCTCGTCAAACAGTGGCGAAATTCCCCTGCAAGCACGCGCAGTTACGCCCGCTCAGGCTCGCCTCTGGTTTGACCACTTTCACACAGTGTAATGTAGCGTCACATATGGTCATTAAGGAGTTCGTTGACGATCTTCTGGACCTCGGCGACGCTGCGGACGACGAAGACGAGCGCGCCGGCGGTGCGGAGGCGTTCGTGCTCGCGCGCCTGGTCGACGGAGACCCGTCCGGAGGGCTTCTTCACCTCGAAAAACACGGCTTTCCCCCCGATGACCGCGATTCGGTCGGGTGTGCCTGTGCGGCACAGGTGCACGAAGTGCCCTTTGGGGGTCTTCAGGAGCCCGGATTGGAGCCGGGTGTGCCAAATTCGCCCAGAATTGGCCTGAATTTCGAGAAAATCAGCGATTTTCTTGCTGATTTCGGCTTCGCTTTCCGAAAACGGGTTCCGCAAGGCCTTCGACTTCGGTCTTCCGGAGGATCTTCTCCCCGTCCCGCGCCCGAATCCGCCGGATGATGGCTTCTGCATGCCCGGAGGATAGCTTTTCTGCCGGGCTGGCTCCTACCGCGCGTGCAGCGGCCGAAACGCGCGCTTTCGAGACGCCAAGGGTCCGCGCGAGGTCGGCAACGGAGATCCAGCGCGCAGCCGAGCGCTGACCAAACTCCACCATGTGTTCCGCCTTTGCGTACCGTTAAGGTTTACCGTTTTGTCACACCGGGGCAAGTAGGCCGTTGCGGTTCGCCCCGTCGCATGTTACCCCAATCGGGACATGAGCGACGACTTGCCGGTGAAGCCGCCGTCGCAGCCGGCGGCGGTGGTGAAGAACGAACGCACGGTCAAGCTGGAGAAGCTGGCCGCGATGGAGGAGGGGGTGTTCGAGCGCTCGCTCGAGACGGTCGAGGGGGTGCTCGCGTGGTCGGACTACAGCCCGGAGGACTTCACGCCGGATGCGCTGTCGGAGGTTGACGAAGAGGAGCGAAAGAAGCGGCGGCTGGCGCAAGCGGGGTGGATGCCGGCGGGGGAGGCGCCGATCGGGATCAAGTTGGCGTCGCAGATCGTGGTCGGCATGGCGAAGGCGCGCGCGACGAGCGCGGCGGCTCAGAGCGGCGGGCAGCGCCCGGTGGTGCAGATCAACCTGCCGCCGCCGACGAGCACGAAGAGCGGGGATTACGGCGACTACGAGGTGATAGATGTCGATTGAGTTCGTCATTCCGACGGTGACCGATGAGCAGCTAGCGGAGGTGCATCGCGAGCTCGAGCTGCTCTTGGAGATCCAGGAAGACGCGATGCTGGACGAGCTCGAGCGGGAGCTTTGCAACGTGGGAGGGGAACGTGGGGTTGCTTGATACGTGGCTGGGGCAGTCGTTTCGGTGCGTCAACGATGGGCGCATGGGTAAGCTCGTAAAGGACGAGCGGGGCTTTGCGATCGAGCACGTCGACCGCGGCGAGACGCTGAAGGAGCGCGTGAACCAGCAGTCGCTGCTGCTGAACTGGACGAACGACCTGCGTCCGAGCAAGAAGCTGCTGGACGAGGAGATCGAGCGCGTGGCGAACGTCGCGGACCGCGCGCTGCAGGCGCTCGTGCGACACGAGCCGTTCCTGTTCCACGAGATGGCGGTGAAGGAACGTGGCGAGATTTTCGACGCGGAGTTTCACAAGCAGATCTGCCAATTCCTGAGGGAGAAGTACGATGAGTGAGAGACGCAAGAACCCGCCGCACACGGCGAAAGACGACCTGGCGATCGAGCGCGCGGCGCTCGAGCTCGTCGGGTATACGCGCGATGACTTCGAGGAGTGGGAGCGCCAGCGCGACGAGAAGCTTGTTAAGCTCAAGAAAGAGGGCTTCAGCTTGGGCGCGCTCGCTGCGGCGAGTGGCTTCCCGAAGACGTGCTTGAGTCGCTACCTCAGCCGTCGTCAACCTGAGGAGGCCCCGAAGAATGGATGATTGGCTCGAGGAGGACGAAGGGGCGCCTATCTATCGGACGGTGGTCGAGCTACCAGATGACGCAGCCGAGGTGATGAATGACGAGCGTGTTCAACGGTATATTCGGGAGAAGCTTCAGCCAACAGCGGATGAGCTGGACAAGCTCGCGAAGGCGTTCTTTTGCGCGGCGTCGCCCGCACCGGTGGAAGGGTACCTTCGTGCGCGAGCTACGTATGCTCGACAGCTGGCTCGGGAAGGTCTGAGTGCGTCGCAGATCTTGATCCAGCTGACGCCGAGCGAGAAGCAGATCCGAGACGACCTGGAGGGACCATGAAGCTTGTGATCATCGAGAGCCCGTTTCAGGGCGGTAAGCCAGAGAACTTGCGCTACCTGCAGCGCTGCATCGCCGACTGCATCAAGCGCGGCGAGAGCCCCTACGCGAGCCACAGGATGCTCACGGGAGCGCTCGACGACCTGAAGCCAGAGGAGCGCGAGCTCGGCATCAAGGCGGGCTTCGAGTGGCATCGCCGAGCGGACTTGATGGTGGTGTATGCCGACTACGGCATCACACCGGGCATGGAGCAGGGCATGCAGAACGCGGAGCTGTTGCATCTTCCGATGGAGATGCGGAAGATCGGAAAGAACGAGGGAGAAACATGAGCGATGAAGTGGTCGAGACTAAGAGGAGTGGAGCCGGAGACGTGGGCGCTGAAGGGGCTCAGGATCCGGAGGGCAGAGAAGGGCTGGCGCCTGTACGAAGCGCAGATGACATTGTTCGGGATTGGGCCGCAGGTGCCGAGCAAGTCGTTCGCGAAGCTATCGGCGGCGAAGCAGTGGGGCAAAGGGAAGCTCGAAGGCCTTTGAGCGATCGTATGCGCAGCTACGCCGAAGAAGCGGAGACGGCTGCGGAACTGAAGGCGTGTCTGGAGAGCACCGCGGTAGAGGTCGACGGACTCCTGGACTCCATCCAGGTTTTGCGTGGTCTAGCGGCAGGAAGGCAGATGAGGATCGATGAACTGACTCGAAACTTGCATGTGGCGGATGGGGAGATAGCTGCCGCCAAGAAGCAGCTCAGCGACTTGAAGAATATCAACACCAAGCTCGAGCGGCAGCGCAAGGAAGCGGTGCAGAACGAGGACAAGGCTCGGATGGCGTGGTCGCTCTGCCAGAGCGAGAATCGCGCGTTGCAAGCGCGAGTCGACGAGCTGCTTCGAGCGACGCAGGCTCGCCCAATCTGACCGATGTACTTCGACCGCAGCATCTATCAGCCGAGCGAGTGGGGGCAGCGCTTCCACACTTGCAACGTCGATGAGTTGCTCGGGGGCGGCGCAGCGGGGCCGGGCAAGAGCCTGGCCCTGCTGTGGGACCCGATCATCTGCCAAGGCGTCGTCGAGCAGGCTCGGGCGACGCAAGAGTTCCCGGTGGGCTTCCCCGAGTGGCTGGAGAAGCTCTGCCGGGAGTTCCCGCTCCGTCCGGGGATGAGCGAAGCGCACGCGCTGCACATGCGGCGCGAGTTTCCCGAGCACGAGGAGAACATAGCGCGCTCGCTGCGCATGTTCCGGCAGTGGGACCCGGACGCCGTTTACATCAAGGACGTTCACTCATGGGAGTTTTCGTCCGGGATGAAGTTCACCTTCGGGCACTGCCGCGAGAAGAAGGACTATGTCAAGTATCTCTCGAAGCAGTACACCCATGAGGGCTTCGACGAGGCGGGCGAGTTCGAGGAAGAGCAGTATGAGGAGCTCGACGGTCGCGTGCGCTCGGGCGACCCGATCTTGCAGGCGCTCCTGCGCACGCGCTTGTGCAGTAACCCATGGCCCGGGTGGCTGAAGAAGCGCTTCGTGGACATGGCGCCCGAGGGCAACAAGGTCTTCCGTTTCAGGGTGGTGGACCCGTCGACGGGGGACTTCAAATACAAGACGCGCATGTTCATGCCGGCGCGGCTCGACGACAACCCGGACAAGGTCTTCGTCCGCGACTACAAGTTCAAGTTGCTGTCGAAGCCGGCGCACATGCGCCGGAGGTACCTAGAAGGCGACTGGAACAGCGTCGAGGGCGGCTACTTCGACGACGACTGGAACCCCAACGTTCACGTCATCAAGCCGTTCAAGGTGCCGCGCGAGTGGCCGAAGTTCCGTTCGATGGACTGGGGTTACAAGGATTACGGGGTCATCGGGTGGTGGGCGATGGATCCGGATGAGAACATGTATCTCTTCTATGAGTTCACCTTTCGGCTCATGAAGGATCGAGACGTGGCCAAGCGCGTGGTCGAGCTCGAAAAGATGTTCGGCTTCTGGAACCGCAACCAGAACCGCTCGCGGCTCACGGGGGTAGCCGACACGCAGCTCTGGGAGGAGCGCGGCGACAGCGGCAAGAGCAAGGCGCAGGTGTTCGCCGAGGCGGGCGTGTTCTGGACGCCGGCGGACAAGGACAACCTGGAACGCCACGGGGAGCGGATCAGCATGCGCCTGCGCAGCTACGACCAGCACCGCCCGCCGGGGCTGATGTTCTTCGACAACTGCAAGAAGACCATCGAGGCCATCCCCGCCATCCCGGTCGACGACAAGGACTCGACCAAGTACAGCAAGAAGAGCCCCGTCAAGCACTGGGTCGACATGGTCGCGTACGCGGTTGCGCGCGCGAGCCGCGGGCGGCGCACCATCCCGATGGAGCTTCACGAGCTCGACATGCCGGACCGCTCCGAGGAGATGCTGGAGGACCTGAGCGAGGGGGGCATCGGACGGGTGGGCTATGGACTTTGAAAGGGCGATTTTCGTGAGCGGGTCGAGGGCATGGCCTTCGACTCCAGCGGTTTGGAAGGCGATTTCCGATTACCGGCCTTCGCTTGTGGTGCACGGAGACTGCCCGCATAGCCCTGACGCTTATGCTGAGCACCATTGCATTTCTCACGGGATCCCTTCGGTGAAGGTGCCCGCTCGTTGGATAGACGAGCGCGGGAGGCGAAATCTCTCTGCCGGTCCTGCGAGGAACAGGATGATGCTGGATTTGTTCCCGCAGATCCGGGTGGCGCTTGTTTTCCCATTCGGGGAAGCGCGGGGAACGAAGACCTTCATCGATGCAGCGCTGGTTCGCGAGCTTCGCGTGCTCGTATACTCGACGGACGGCAAGCGCAAGGAGCTGAGGAATGGCGATCGATTTGGCTGAGGGCAGGGCGCCCCGGGAGATGACGGAGGACCGCGAAGAAGAGGTCTTCGAGCTCGGGCAGGAGAGCGAGACGGAGGAGGCGTTCAAGTACGACGAGGAGACGCCGAACCTGGTGACGGTCTTCAAGAAGAATGAGGAGGGTCGTCAGGCGCTCAAGCGCATCGCTATGAAGGTGATCGAGGACCAGCGCCAGAGCTTCGAGGCGACCGAGAAGCACCGTCAGATGATGGCGGAGACGTGGAAGCTGTTCACCGGGCAGATCGAGAAGAGCGAGATGTTCCAGGGCCTCTCGAAGGCCCACGTGCCCATCCTGCTCGAGAACACGATCCGCATGGTCTACCGCCAGCAATATGAGCTGTTCGGCAACTGGACGCAGGTCTTTGGCGTCACGCCGATCGGACCAGATGACGAGAAGCTCGCGAAGCTGCTCACGTTGCACGGCAACTGGCAGATCCGGAAGAAGATCAAAAACTTCAAGCGTGAGATCGGGTACCGCGGCCTGATGATCTTCGACCTGTTCGGAGACTTCGCGGTGCACAGCTATTGGGACCCGGTCAGGCGCTGCAACAACCACGAGGTCCTTACGGCCGAGGATTTCGGTTGCGCTTACGCACACGTGTCGACCATGCCCGACTACAGCGACGTGCCTTGGCGCTGGAAGATGCTGCGGCTCGACGCGAGCGACCTGCGCAAGAAGGCGCCCTATTGGGAGGACGTGGACACGACGATCTCGCGCGAGCCGCCCGGGTGGGCGAGCGAGCAGGATACGCTGCTCGCCGACGAGGTCGAAAAGAGCGTGGGTCTCGACAAGACGTCGTTCCTGCGCGGGCAGTACCTGCTCATTCAGTACGAGGGTTGGCTGAACCTGCCGGGGCAGAAGAAGGACCGCTTCTGCCAGGTGATCGTGGACACGGCGACGCATACGGTGCTCTCGCTTCGCATCTACGAGCGCCCGGACCCCTACGACCGCAAGCGCTTCGAGCTCCAGCAGCAGCAGAAGCAGGACTGGATGCAGGCGATGATGGAGTACCAGCAGACGCTGGAGCTCCAGGAGCAGGTCACGCAGCAGGCGATGGAAGCGGCGCTGATGAGCCCGGACCCGGGCCAGGGAGCGACGCAAGCGGTGATGGCAGCGCGGCAGCTCGAGCAGATGCCGCCGCCCGAGCCGCCGCCGATGCCGGACTGGATGGGCGGCGACCCGGAGGCGGAGCCCGAGGAGCCGTTGTTCACGCCGATCCACATGTTCACCCACTTCGTGAACATCGAGCCCATCATGGGCACCATCGGCATGGGCACGGGGAAGCTGCACGCCGACCAGAATCTGATCGCGAACGCGGGCGCGCAGGCGTTCATCGACCAGGCGTTCTTCGCGAACTTCCGCACGTTCTTGGCGCGCGGAGACGTGCAGTTCGAGGACGGGAAGATCAAGATCCAGCCCGGCGCCGTCAACCGCGTCATTGGCTCTTCCGACATCACCAAGGACATACAGGCGCTCGACTTCGGGCAGGCGAACCCGCAGCTCCTGAACCTCGTGCAGATGATGACCGAGTTCGGCAACCGCGTGTCGAACACCCCCGAGGTGCTCTCGGGCGAAGCGGGCAAGAGCGGCGAGACGGCGCAGGGCTTGGCGGCGCGTCTCGAGCAGGCAACGAAGATGCTGAGCGTCCCCACGGGCAAGTATGCCGACGGCGTGACGCAGGTGCTCATCAACAACGCGACGCTCAACGCGATGTTCATGCCCGAGGAGGAGATGTTCTTCGTGAACAACCACGACCCGAGCATCTCGCATCTCGGTTGGCAGCACTTCAAGGTGCTCCGGGAGATGTACGATCGCCCTTACGACGTCGAGATCAGCGCAGACCTGAAGTTCGTGTCGACGGCGCAGCGCATCGCAGAAGCGGACGCGCTCGTGCAACTGCCGCAAGCGGTTCCGGCGCTGCAGCAGAACCTTGCGTTTCAGCGGTACGCCATCGTAAAGTCGCTCGAGGCGCGGAGCCGGTACGACTTGATCCCCCTCTTGGGGGGCGAGCCGCCGGTTCCGCAGGTATTCGGAATGCCGTCATTCCCGCCGCCCCCACCGCAGCCGGGGGCGCCGGGAGCGGGCGGTCCTCCGGTACCGCAACAAGGTGGCGGGCAGCAGCCCGCGGACGGCCCTGCGGGGCCACAGCAGAGAGGGACACCGAAACAATGAGCAAGCCGTATATTCCTGAGTTCGAAGAGCGAATTCTTCTTCATCTTCGGGCCATAGAGAATCTCGAACGGAAAGGACTTGTCATCCGGGTTGGTTTTGATGTTCGCCTTACGGATGCGGGTCGAGCCCACGCCGACGATTTGACGGAACGAACCAGGCGAAGGGTTCTTGATGACCTTATCGCCTTCGAGAACGACAAGAAGGCGAGTGAGCTGGAGAAGAGCGATGTTTGATGACGGCGAGAAGCTCGCGCTCTTCCGCGCGTACCTGGTCGCGCAGGTCAGGTATCGCTCGAAGCATGCCTTGGTTGCGATGGCGGCTGCGGATAATGCTGACAACGTGCCTGGCATCATTGCTGAGGCGAAGGTGGTTTACGTGCTCGAGGGATTCATCCGCGAGCTGGACGAGCTTCGTCGGAGCCCAGAGGAGTTCGTGAAGAGGTGGAACCTGAAGCCGGAGGCAACATGACGGAACGAATGTTGGAGTTGTTCAAGCATCGCAGGCTGGACGCTCAAGAGCAGGAGCTGGTCGAGGCTGTCCGCGATGGGTTTTCGGGGCTTGCTCAGTGGGTTTTAGAGTATGTCCCCTCCGGCCCCGAGCGCACGGTGGCGCTGCGAAAACTGCTCGAGGGCAAGGATGCGTCGGTGCGGGCAGTGATCTTCCCTCCGAAGGATGCGTCGGTGCGGGCAGTGTTCTTTCCTCCGAAGGAGACGAAGCATGGAAGCGACGGGATCTTGGAGAGTGTTGGCGAGCAGAGCCCGGAAGAGCGATTCGAGACTCTAAAGGCAGCGCTTGGGGCGGTGGGGGACGAGGGAGACGAGGAACGATGAGCATCGGACGAGACCAAGGGAGCCGGGGGCTGACCCCGATCTCCATCGGCGACCCGAACGCGGTGCAGAGCTGGCCGTTCAAGGAGCCCGAGAAGAAGAGCGCGTGGAAGCCCGAGGAGCTGAAGGCGCCTGCGGGGAATGGGGCCCCGGTTCCGATCTTCGCGCGCGACGACGAGCTGCGCAAAGCGCAGGCGTTCGAAGCGGAGCTCGAGGCGAACATGAGTCCGCCGGGCGCTCTGCATCTGCCGGACAAGCTCGAGGCGGCGCGGCTGAAGTGGAAGATCACAGACCGCGCTTTCGAGCGCATGCCGACCTTCGACCGCATCCACGTGGTTCAGGTCGACCTGATGAAGCTCCTTCGCGAAGGCGACGAGAGCGCGTACTTCCCGGGGACGACGATCTTGCGTCCCGGGTTGACGGTGCGGAAGGAGGAGGAGGGGTGCCACATGGGCATCCTGATCGGGGCTGGCTTGTCCGCCATGGACAAGCTGCTCTCGCACGGGATCGAGGTCGGCGACGTTGTCGGCTACGTGAAGCTTGCGCCGTTTCGTCACACGTACTTCGTGGGCGAGCACGGGCACAGCTACTACCTGGTGATGAACGTAGGCGACATCACGTGCGACGAGACGCTTGGGCGTGACGTGATCCAGGGCAGGGTGAAGATCCGAGACGAGGGAGGCGAGGATGGCTACTGCCACCAAATCGCGGGCAAGAAGAAGCGAAGCGTCTTCGCGACCGACCACTGGTGATCGGCGCCGTGCCCGCGTCTTCATCGTCTCGCTCGAGAAGCCTTGCGAGCTGTGGGATGGCTGGGTTCACAAGCGCGACGGGTATCCCATGAGGAAGCTGAGCATCGACGGGAAGCGGCGCAACGTGCGGGTGCATCGGGAGGTGTGCATCGAGACCTACGGCCCGCCTCCCCGGGGGAAGCCGGAGGCGATGCACCTGTGCGGGGTGCGGACGTGCGTCGAGCCGACGCATCTGCAGTGGGGGAATCGCTGGGAGAACGAGCAGCACAAGAAGGTGCACGGGACGGTCGCGAAGGGCGAACGGAACGGGCGCGCGAAGCTGAGCCTGACGCAGATCGCGAGCATCAAGAAGAGCAAGGGGAAGGTGCCGCGCAAGGAGCTCGCGGCGAAGTTCGGGGTAAGCCCGCAGCAGATCTCGAAGATCTGGCTCGGCAGAAGGTGGAGTAGCTAAGCATGGCAATCGGAAGCGAAGAAGGCGTGTTCGAGGTCCCCAAGGGGGAAGACACCGTCATCCCGTTCTCGGATGACGTCGAGGAGCAACAAGCAGACGCGGCGGGGGACGACCCGGACCCCGACGAGCCCGGTATCACCGAGGACGTGAAGAAGAGCCGCCGCGCGCGCCGCGCGGAGCGGCTACGCGAGCGCCTGCAGAAGGGCGAGGAAGCGCAGCGGCAAGCGGAAGAGCTTCGGCGCCAGATCGAGGAGATGCGCGCGAACCAGGCGCGGCTCGAGGGGCTGGTGCAGGGGCGGCTGAGCGCGCAGCCGCAGACGCCGCAGCTGGACCCGTACCAGCAGAAGCTGCAGCAGATCGAGGAGCAGCGGGAGATGTACCGGCTGCAGGCGGCGCAGGAGATCGAGGAGAAGAGGTGGACGCCGGAGCGCAAGGCTTACTACAACCAGATCGGGGACCGCCTCGACCAGGAGCGCGTCAACACGCTCGTCCAGCGCCAGCTCGCCCAGCAGCTCCCGCAGCTCCAAGCGCAGGTGCAGACGACGGTCGCGGCGAACACCTGGGCGAGCCGCTACCCGGACGTGCACACGAACGAGCGCGCTCTGCGGTGGGCGAAGAGCAAGTACGAGCTCGAGATCGCCGAGGGCAAGCCGCCGACGCAGGAGACGATCGAGCGGGTTTACGAGGAGACTCGGGCGAAGTTCCAGACGGGACCGAAACCAAAGCCGAGCGCGAACGAGCGGGCGCTGTTCGAGGGCATCCCGACGCAGGGCAACCAGAAGAGCGCGGGTCCCGCGAAGGGCTCGGGCATCAAGATGACGCCGGAGCTCAAGCGCATCGCGCGCGCTGCCTACCCGGGAATGGATCCGGAGCAGGCGTACAAGAAGTGGGTGCAGACGACGGGCAAGAAGCTTCGAGAGGACGGCATCCTGTGAGCGACACGATCATCGGCACCTGTGGGCGGTGTGGGGGGAGCGTGACGGTGCCAACCGTTTGGATGGGCATCATTCCGCCGACTCCGACGTGTAGCTCGTGTGGATGTGTGGCGGCTTCAGATCCGAGCTTGCCGGTTTTGCCGATGCGAGACCATCCGAAGCCTCGAACGGGAACGAACTCTGATCCGCTGGGGTCGGGAACGTTGAGTAACGTCCTGTCAAACGAAACGAGTCCCGACCCCATGGAGTCGCTACGAAAAGCGCTCGCTCGTGTCGAAGAGGCCGAGAAGAGATGGGAGCGCATGACTGCCCTGCTCGACAAGCTCGACTCCGAGAAGGCCTGAAAGAAAGCGGCCCCCGGTAGCGACAGCTACCGGGGGCCTTGTGACACCAGAAACCAGATCGAACGAAGCAGATCACCAAGGCACCATCGCCGTGAAATCCATGGTTTCACGAAGTGCAGGCCCAGTCAACCCTCATTCCCCATTGCCTCACGGCTCCCTCTTGACTGGCTACCTGTTCCGTGTGAACCTCTTGCCACACGCTCCGCCTGAGCAGGGTTGGTGTCTCTCCCCTGCTCGGCGGGGCCTGTCCCCCTAACCCGGGGTAACGACGGCCGATGCCCGACGGACCGTTTGCTTCAGGGCGGAGAAGCAGACGTGGTTCGAAAAGCAGGGGTTGACATCGACGAATTGGCGGCCGTGCCCACGGCGGAGACCGTGGTGAGCGCGAGCGGACGGCGGAGGGAGGACCCCGCGCCGCGCCCGACGGACGCGGTGACGCCGCAGGGCCGTCTCGTGAAGAAGGACCCGAACAAGCACTACGTGTGGGTGTCGCGGTCAGGAGATCCGACATTCAATATCGGGTCGTATCTCGCGAAGGGCTACAAGTTCGCGGAGTACTCGCGCGACGAAGCGCAGCCGATGATCGGGTGGCAGGAGTTCCAGGAGGGCGACCGCATCGAGAGCGTGGGGAGCATGCTCATGTGGTGCCCGAAGGAGCACAAGGAGATGCTCGAGCGCGAGGGGCAGAAGCGGGTGGACGCGATCGAGGCGACGATCAAGCGCCGCGACATCCCCGCCGACAAGATGACCGCTGAGGAGCGCGCGGCGTTCCGGCACATCCGCACCGAGTCACACGGCGACGATAACCGTCCGATGTGGGAGTTCTGACCGCGCGTAGCGCGTAGCAGGAGAAGGACTTTTGGCGAATCAACATCGATACGGGTTGCGCTGGGTGCGCAGCCTCAGCGGGGCGGAGCAGCCGCAGATTCTGCGGTTTCCCGTCTCGGACACCTACCAAGCGACGACCATCGTTGGCGCGGGCACGAACGTCAACCTGAACGTGGGCGATCCTGTCAAGCTGGGCGAGGACGGCTGCATCAAGCTGGTCCAGGCGGGCCAGGATCAGGACGGTGGGGCGAACACGGACTCGGATGACTACATTTTCGGGGTCATCGCGGGCTTTGAGCGGACGTGGAACGAGTCGCAGGGCGTTCCCGAGCAGAAGAGCTACGTGCCCGGCGGGACCGACTATGCGGGCGGGATCGGCGGCGACCAGGCCCCGATCGCGCTGGTGATTCCGGCGGCGGGCAACGTCTTCGAGATCGATGCCGACGCAGCGTTGGCTACGCCCACGAAGGCAGGCGCGCTTGCCCAGGTGGGGCGTACTGGGCGCATCGTCTACAGCGTCTTGAGCTCGGGCGTCGTGGGCGCACCGAAGGCGAACCCGTTACTCGACATCTCGGTGGTCGAGGCCGGGGCTGGCGGGGCTGACCAGAATCAGCTCGTTGTCGTCGGGCTCGGAGCCAAGGGCGACGCGATGGACTTCACCGCTACGAACGTGACCTTCCAGGTCATGGCGACTGCCGTTCAGTTGCACCCGGCGCCGGACACCGTCTACGGGGCGAACGTCGAATGAATAGGCTCGCTTCGCGCTGCCTCCTCGGTGTGCTCCTCGTGGGCTGCACCGGGGAGAACGTCGACGAGGCGTTCCTCGCGACGCACGGCGCGGTTCTCGCGCGGGTGGATTGCTTGTGGGAAGGCAGCCCTCCGTTCTACCGGTACCAGGCGATCATGTTCTTGGACGGGAGCGTGCAAGCGCAAGCCACGATTGGCTCCTCTGTGGAGTTCTACGAACGGGGCAATCCGGCTCGCACTCGGGGCCAGGTGAACATCGAAATCGCCGGGCAGACGGTCTGTGCTCGCAAGCACGAGCGAATTCTCTATCAAGAAAACGGAGAGCTGGTTCTGGAGAAGTGCGAAGGGAACCCGGGCACTTCTAACGTACAGCACGTAATCGACGTCGACACCGAATGCTCGGGTTTCAACAAGCACCTCTTCGACTGAAGGGATAGCAAAGAGATGGCGAATCAGATTTTCACCAGCGTGGCCTTTCACGGCCTCAAGAAGACGCTGGAGGACATCGAGACGGACGACCACGGCGAAGAGGGCAGCAAGGCTGTCTTCAAGCGGTGGATGGACGTCCGCAAGATGGAGGATAATTACCTCGACTTCTACGAGATCGCGGGCACCGGGCTCGCGGGCGAGAAGCTCGAAGGCGGGTCCTTCCCGCTCGGCGGCATCATCGAAGGGCCGCTGACCCGCTTCCGCAGCCGCACGTACGGGCAGAAGATCGTGGCGACCCAAGAGGCGCTCGAGGACTTCAAGTACGACAAGATCGTGATGGCGGGGAAGCGCAACAACCGCTCGATCTGGAAGCTCGTCGACTTCGACGCGACGCTCATCCTGGACCGCGCGACGAACAGCGCGTACGTCGGCGGCGACGGGCAACCGCTGTGGAGCGAGAACCACACGATGCCGAGTGGCGACACGTACAGCAACATGCTGGCGGAGGCCATGAGCCCGTCGAAAGCGGCGCTCGTGATCGCGGTCGCGCAGCTCATGCAGCAGCGTGGGCATGACGGCCTCATCGACGGGACCGAGATGAAGAAGGTGGTGGCGCCCGCGCAGCAGTGGGCGATCTGGAAGGAGCTCTTCGGCTCCGACAAGGACCCCACCCCCGGCTCCTACAACGCGATCAACGTGCTGAAGGAGTTCGAGCCCGAGGTGGTGATCAACAAGTACTGGACCTCGACCGAGACCAAGTGGATGTTGACCACGGACGTCGACAACGGGCTCATCTGGTTCTGGCGCGTCAAGCCCGAGAGCTCGACGTGGGTCGACAACGACAAGACGGCCATGAACTACGCCATCCGCGCCCGCTGGGGCCGCGGCTGGGTGAATCCGCGGGCTGTGCTCGGGGTGGACGCCTAAGATGGCCGGCAAGGGCTACTGCCCGCCGGGCTCGAAGCGGGGCAAGGGCGACAAGCCCATGCCCCCGAAGAGCTCCAAGGGCGGGAAAGGCAAGGGCAAATGAGCAGGACCAATCCTTCGGTCGCGCCGTTCTTCGCGAACCTGGCGGCGATCGCGACCCCCTTCGGGACCACGGTCGCGCCGGGCGCGCGCGTCGCGGCGTACGTCCGCGCGACGCCCAAGAGCGACGACCCGGACTTCGTTCGCGAGAACCGGGTGGCCTCGATCAACGAAGGCCTCAAGCGCTGCCGCGAGGGCATGAACGATATCGTGTATGTCCTCCCGGGGCACACGGAGACGCACTCGAGCTCGGGCGACATCTGGCCCGACAAGAAGGCGGGCTCGGTGGTCGTGGGCCTCGGGCGACCGGGGTCGACGAACGCGCCGCGCGTGACCTTGAGCCACACGGGCGCGAGCATGGCGCTCGACGTGGACGACTTGGTGGTGACGGGTCTGGACATCCGGAGCGCGACGGCAGCCGTGACGGGCGCCGTCGTGGTGACGGGTGACGGCTGCGTGATCGAGGGCTGCAAGATCGCGCTCACGGGCGCGCTCGGTGCCAACCCCGCGATCGCGGTGACGGGCGCGGCGGACTTCCGCCTCGCGCACAATCACATCGTGGCGAACAGCACGGACCCGATCGTCGAGATCACTGGGGCGACCACGACGGACATGGAGATCGTCTACAACTTCCTCCGCCAAGCGCAGGGAACGAGCGGTGGCGCAGGAATCAGCGTCGCGAGCACGGCGGGGATTTCCGGTCTCATCGCGCACAACGTGTTGAAGACCGCGACGGGCACGGCCGCGGGCGGCATCCTGACGGTGGGGGCCAACGCGGCTCCGACGGTGGGGGTGTTCCAGAACTTCGCCGGCGACAACGCCGCTGGCAGCGGCGCTCTCGAGCCCGCAGTAATGACGCTGGCGTAACGGAGGTATCCATGCCCGAGAAGTTCAAGAAGGCGGCGGTGTTCGTCGCCATTGCGGCAGCGAGCGCCGTCCTCGGCGCGCTCCAGACGTTCTACGGCGTCGACCTGGGGCTTTGCCCCGAGGTTCGTCCGATCGGACCCGTCGAGGTCCGTGTGGGCGAGACGGTCGTGAGCGATGGAGGCGCCCAGTGATGGAACGCGCGCAGTGGCTCCTGAGCTACCTGCTGGTGCTCGTGGTGGTGCTCGGGAGCCTCGGCTCCACGAGCTGCACCCCGGCGCAGCTGCAGAAGTTCGGGGACGTGGTGGGCGAAGTGGTGGACGTCCTGGACGTGCTGTGTCGCGAGCGAGTCGAGCTCCGCCCTGCGCTGGAGGCGCTGGAGGCAGGAGATTTGCCGCTCGCGGTGGCGCTCGTCAGGGGCTACGTCGCGGAGCACACCGGGGACGAGCGAGCGACGGCCCTCTTGCATCTTCTCGAAGTGGAGCTCCGCGCCGCGGGGATGACCGCGGCCGAGCTCCCGAAGTAAAGAGCAGCCTCCGAGCAATCGGAGCCGGCCCCCGGCGGTGATTGGCGGTGTCCCCCTCCCGCTAGCATCGTCGGGGGCTGTTTTTTTTGGAGAGGACTGATGGCTCGCACGATCCCTAGGACCCCCCGCAAGGGCGACTACCTCTCGCGGTGCGACGACTGCGGTCTTCCGTACCTGCGGCGTGACCTGCGGCGGGGGAGCGACGGCAAGCTTCGGTGCCCGGTGGACGCGCCCGGGCGCAATGAGATGGAGCTCGCGCGAATCAGCGCCGAGGACGCGGCGCGCGCGGCGATGACGCGGGACACGACGCCGGCGGACGGCGCCTATCCGCTCGAAGGCGCCGATGGACGTCCGAGCGTGAACGACTATCATGGGCCCATCCGGCGCATGACGGCGGACGAGGTGTACAACGGCGACGAGCCGACGACGTTCGACCAGGGGACAGGTGCACGATGAGGGTCGTAGAATTCCCGAAGCCAAAGCCAGCTGCGAGCTTGATCGAGGCGGTGGATGAGCTTCGCAAAGGGGTGGAGAGCGGAAAGGTCAAGGCGGTCGTGATTTTGGTCGCGGACGAGGATAGCGAGCTCGCCTACTCGGAGGGCGGAGAGGTCAACTTCCCCACGGTGCTCTTCCACTTCGAGCTCTGGAAGAAGGACGCGATCTACCATGGCGGCTGAGATCATCGACCTAGAGACCTGGCGTGCGGTCTGGATCGTCGTGCGCGAGGCATGCCGCGCGTGCGGGCACCGATCGGTATCCATCGTGCACGGGAAGGCCGACATGGATCGGCTGGAGTGCTCCAGATGCCACGAGATGGCGAGCGGGGTGACGCACTGGATCCAGGAAGACGGATCGTCTGTCCCCCGGTTGGATGAGGCGAAATGACCGAGCTTGCGCGCACCGAGTTCCTGCCGACGCAGGCGCTGTCGATCAACCAGCTCATCCTGCTCGCGTACAAGCAAGCGGCGCTCGTGCCGCTCGAGGCGACGCTGTCGAGCGCGAACATGGTGCCGAAGCTCGAGTTCGGGCGCCAGCACCTGGACCTCCTGCTGCCGACGCTGCATCTCGAGGGGCACCTGGTGCAGACGCAGATTCTGCACACCGAGCTCGTCGAGGCGGGGGTTGCGGAGCTCAAGCTCCCCGGGCACATCCTCGACGTGAGCGGCTCGGCGATGTGGGTGCAGACGCCTGCGGGCGTCGAAGATCCGGTGGAGACGACCACGACGGGGCTCGAGCTGTACGTGTCGCAGGTCGACATCGAGACGTGGCACGTCCAGACGAACAAGGAGCAGCAGAGCCCTTACCCGCTGATGTACGCGGCGCAGCGCGATGGCGGGCAATGCCGAGTGCGGCTGTGGCCGGCGACGAGCGAGCGCGGGCTGCTCCGCTTCAAGGCGGTGCGGCTGTTCGCGCGGGCGGCGGACGGCAAGGGCCCGCCCGACCTGCACATCTACTGGCAGGACTGGCTGGTGCACGCGCTCGCCGCGTCGCTCGCGCAGGCGAGCGGGATGCCGCGAGCGGACGTCATGATGCTTCTGCAGATGGCGGAGGCGAAGAAGGCTGCGTGCACCCGCTACGGCAAAGAGCATCCACCGCAGAGGGCGGTGATCACGTGGAGGCCTTGAGAAGGGCATGAGGAGTGAGGCATGAGGCGTGGAAGAGCTAAGCAGATCGGGGACGTCAAGCCGTGGCACGTTTGGGCGATGGAGCTTCGCCCGCTCACGTGGACCGAGCGCTGGCAGGTGGGCTTCCACCGCTGGCTGAACGAAGAGCAAGCGTGGCCGCTGCCCGTGCCGCAAACGGATGACCGCTTTTGGCTCGTCAACAATCCGACCGGTGCTCTGGCTGCCTTGCTGCCCTCGGGGTGAGTGAATGCCCTCGGCACCGATCCCGTTCGGGCCTCTCCTCGAGACGTCTTCGGACCAGATCTCCGGTGGCTCGCCTGAGGCCTTCAACGTCCTCCTCGACGCCCGCGGCACCCTCCGCAAGCGTCCCGGGCTCCGCGCGTACACGGGTGTCGCTCCCGCTACTTCCATCGACGCGAACGGGGTGCTCGGGCTGTACGTCACCGACAAGCGCGTCGCGCACACGTCTGGATCGGCCATCGTCAGCGGCGAGCACCCGGGCGTCCTCTACGCCGTCGGAGCCACCGTCAACGCCTCGGGCGACGACCACCCCCGCGGGCGGAACGTCTACCGAGTAGCGGGCGGCAGCGCCACCCTGCTGACGGGCACCGCGGACGAGGACCGTCTTGCCGCCGACGCGCTGGCGACGACGCGCGCGCCGCGTCCGCAGTTCGTCGAGACCGAAGCGCTGCTCGTGATCGCGGGGGGCGCTGAGCCCGCGAAGATCGACATCCGCCCCGAGACCTTCTCGGCGCCGAACTTCACGACGAACGCGGACTACCACGACATCTCGTTTCTCGGCGGCTGCCCGCCGCTGTCGAGCTTCGTTGTCACGAACAGCTCGCGGCTGCTCATGAACGACACGCAGCTAGACCAGACGAAGATCCGGTACTCCAGCATCGCGCAGGGCATCGTCACCACGACGGGGCACGAGACCTGGGACCCGAGCCCCGGCGCCGCCGGCTTCGTGACGGCGGAGGCCAAGAGCGACGCGATCGTCGCCTTCGCCGAGAACACGAACGACATCTACGTGTTCGGGCGCCGCAACCTGCAGCTCTTTGCGCCAGACCCGAGCACGACGTTCGCTCCCACCGTGACGCTCGAGCTCGGCTGCGTCGCACCTTACTCCGTCGTCAAGACGGACGACGGCTTCGCTTGGGTCGACCACCAAACGCGCATCGTCTCCAGCAACGGGAACGAATGGAATGATCTCGGCGCCCCCATCCAGGAAACACTCGACGCGCTTACGTCACCAGAGGACTGTTACGGCTATCGCTACAACGAGAGCTTCGCCGACTGCTACGTCTTTCGCTTCGAAGCGGACGAGCAGACGCTCGTATGGCAGGCCGGCGTGGGTTGGGCGCGTTGGGCCCAGCTCAACGAGCTCACGGGCGAGTGGGAACAGTTCCCCGTCCTCTGCCACCACCAACGCCCCGATGGCGGTCTCAACGTGGTGGGATTGGAAGACGGGACGATCCGTGTTCTATCACTCGACGCCGACACAGACCTGGGCACCACCATCGTCGCCCACGTCCGTACAGGTTTCATCGACCGCGGCAGCGACATTCGAAAGCGGTGCCGTGCTGTGCACCTGACGTTCAAGCTGCCGCCGAACATGACCCCGGGGACCTGCTTTTTGGAGTACCGAGATGACCTCTCGGAGGAGTGGATGCAGATCCCCCTGCAGCTCTCGACCGGGGACGGGAACCTCACGCCAACCATTACGGTCCGCTCCCTGGGGGTGTACTATCGGAGGCAGTGGCGCTTTAGGTTTCCCGAAACGGGAGACTTGAGGCTCGTGCGAGCGGTCGAGGACTTTTCGATCGAGGAACAAGAGTAATGGTCTGGGACAAGCTCAAAAAGTTCGGAGGCGACGTTATCGCCGTCGGGACCCTCGGGCTCGCCGGCAACGAGAACACGCGCGCGGCGCTCCCGCTCGGCAAGGTGACGGGGGCCAAGCCCGACTCGCAGAAGCGGCTCGAGGAGACGCAGCGGCGGCTCGCCGCCGAGCAGGAAGCGCGGCTCGGGGAGATGCGCCAGGCGCACCTGCAGAACCTCGCCAACCGGCTGATGGCGTTTTCGCCGATGAACAACCACCTGGCGGAGCGCATGGGGCCCGGGGCAGCGTTCTCGCCCGAGCAGATGGGGCAGCTCGCGGCGAGTCCCTTTGGGGGCCCGCAGGCGTCACCGGAGCTGCAGCACTACATGAGCCTCTCGCCCGAGCAGCGGAAGGTGGCGCACACCCTGATCGGGCGCGGGTCGGGGCAGGACACCCTGCAAGCGTGGGGGCTCGGCGGCATGTCTGCTGAGCAGATCACTGCCCTCGAGCAAGAGCGCGCCGCTTTCGAACAGCAACGCCAGCAGGAAGAGCAGCGTCGCGCCATGGTCGCCGGCGCCTTCCAGCCTCCCCAGCAGCAACAAGCTCCCTTCCAGTTTGCTCCCCCTCTGCAGCGCAGGTGACCCGTGGCAACCCAGCAACCCCCGCCCTTCCAGCCCCGCGGCGCAATCTTCGGCGCCGACCCGAACGCGCGCACCGCTGCCGGCCTCACGCCGCTCGAGGCGGGGCTCAACGCCGGCACGGCGCCGACCCTGCCCGGCAACTACCGCACGAGCGGGCTTCCTAACCCGGGCGCGGCCGCCTTCGACAGCTCGCAGCCGGTCACCCGCGGAGCGGGCGGCGCGGGCGCGAGCGGCATGCAGTACCCGGGCAACAACTACACGACGCCGGGCTACAGCGAGCAGGCGTTCATGCAGACGCAGGATCTGCTGCTCAACGACCCGTGGCAGCAGCAGATGCAGCAGCAATACCAGATGACGCAGAACCCGACGCAGGGCGAGGCGTTCATGAACAGCCAGCTCGGATCATTGTCGGGGCCCGGGCAAGGCAACCAGTACTGGAACCAGGTGCAGGGCCAGTTCTCGGACCCCTTCGCCGGCGAGCAGTTCGCTCGCCAAGCGACGCAGCAGTTCGGCGCGACGGGGCAGGCGAACGCATTCAACAGCCAGCTGCAATCGCAGTACGGCGACTTCGTGAACTTCCAGGGCCCCCAGAACGCGCAGGGCGCGCTCGGGCGCTCGCAGGCGGAGCTCGGCGGCGGCACGGCGGCGGAGTCCAACATGGCGGGCATCGCCGGACAGTACGGAGCGATCGGGCAGTACCAGGGCGGGAACAACGCTCTGGGGCAGTACCAGCAGAACGCCGCGAGCGGGCCGCTCGCGGGGCAGCAGTTCTACGACCAGGTTGCCGGCAGCTACGGGGAGCTCGGGCAGTACGGGGGCCCGAACCGCGCAGCATCGCAGTACGAGCAGACGCAGCAAGCGTTCGGGGACCTGCCGATCGCGGAGTTCGACCCGTTCTTCGACCGCGCCATCCAGCTCGGGACGCAGATCTACAACCAGGACGCGGCAGGGCGCGGCGTGTACGGCTCGAGCGAGGCTCTGAGCGGCGTCGGCAACATCGTCACCGACCTGAACGCGCAGCGCGCGCTGCACAGCTTCGACGCGGAGATGCGCCGGGCGCAAGAGCAGCGGGCGCGTCAGCAGCTGCTCGGCGAGCAGGCGCGCATGGGAGACCTGAGCGGGCTCGACGCTTTCAACGCGAACCTGGCGGGGCTCAACACCTTCGGCAACCTGGCGCTCGGCGCCGGCAACCAGACGCTCGCGCAGCAGGACATGCTGGGGCGCCAAGCGCGGGACGCCGACCGCACGGGGCTCGAGGCCTTCGACGCGAACCTGCAGGGAGCGCAGACGTTCGCGAACATCAACCGCGACATGGGGCAGCTCCAGCTCGACAGGAACCGCTTGCTCGGAGACCTCGCGGGGCAAGCGGATCGCACGGCGCTCGACTCGCAGGGCTTGCGCATCCAGGGCGCGAACACGCTCGCAGGCGCGGCAGCCGCCGCCGACGCGGCGGACCTCGGGCGCTTCAACGCGCGCACCGGCGCGATGCTGGACGCCGACCGGATGGGGCTCGACCGCATGAATAGCGGGATGAGCAACGCGCTCGCGCTCGACGCAAACCAGCGGGCGAACTTCGACAGCCAGATGCAGGCCGCGAACAACGCAGCTCAGCTCGGGCTCGACCGCAACCGGCTCGGCGCGGACATCGCGTCGCAGGGCAGCTCGCAGGACCTGCAGCGGTTGCTGGGGTACAACCAGGTGGCGCAGGGGGCCGAGGGTCAGAGGCTCGGGCGACTCGGGCAAGGCGACGCCCTGATGTTGGGGTCACAGAACCAGATCCAGGGGCTGCTCGCGGGCGCTCAGGAAGCGCTGATGAGCGGCGACCGGGCGGAGTTCGAGAACTACTTCAACACCCAGATGGCGCCGGCGCTCGAGGCAGCGGGGTGGACGAAGGACCAGATCGCGTCGCTCTCGCAAGACCTCCAAGCGGGCACGCGCTTTTCGACGATGGGGTGAAGCATGGCGCTAAGAGTCGAGGACATGATCAGCATCGGGCGGACGGGGCCGACGGCCTCGCCGTTCGCTGCTGCGCTGACGGGCGTCACCGAGGGGATGCAGATCCGGCAGCAGAACGAGATGCGCCGAAAGCAGCTCGAGATGCAGAAGGCTCAGCTCGACCAGCAGCGTGCTCACCAGGAAGCGCAGCTCGCGCTGCAGCGCCAGGGGCTCGGGCTCAAGCAAGCCGCCGCCGATCGCAAAGCGGAGCAAGCGCGCCAAGCTGCACTCGACAAGAAGAATCAGGAGAACCTGGAGCTCACCACGAAGTTCAACACGGCGATCGCCACTGGTGACATCGCAGGTGCCGAAGCCCTCATCCCCGAGATGGAAGGGCGCGGCATGGCTCTCGTGCGAGAAGGCGACGAGGGCGGGATGCCGAAGTATCGCATCTACCAGGACCGCAAGGAGCTCGAGCAGGAAGAGCAGGAGCTTGCGCGTCAGCAGAAGGCGGCTGCCGCGAGCGATGTGCTGCCCGAGTCGGTATCCGTCCAGCGTGGCGGGAGCGTGGTCGACGCGGGTCGCGCAACTGAGCTTCGCACGGGACCGGCGCGCAGCGCGCTCGAAGCCGCCGGCGAAGCCTTCTCCGACGAAGAACGGAGGCGCCAACACCAGGCGGCAGCCGACGCTGCCCTCAAGATGCCGGGCAGCGCGAAGGACCAGCTCGACGCCTACTCGACGTTCTTTGCCGAACCGAGCAAGGACTACCGCGGGCGGCAGAAGGGTGAGACGGACCTTCAGATCGCTCGCGAGAACCGAGCTCAAGCCCAGGACACCCGCCAGAGCGCGACGCACATCCAAGGGATGCGCGACGTTGGTTTCAAGCGGGCGAAGGAGGGCGCCGAGACGATCGACCTGCCGAGCTACGGCGACACGAGAAGCGCGCTGTCGACGGCGCGCGAAGCGCTCAGCAACAAGAGCTCGGCGGACGACTACCTCGCCGGCTCGCTCGTCTCGCGTTCGGTGGGCAGCGAGAAGGGTCCGCTCTCGGACAAGGACATGCGCGGCGTGCTCGGGGACGACTACGGCTCGTTCGTCGAGCGAATCCAAGCACGCCTCTACAAGGAGGCCTTCGGCGGGTTGTCGGCCCAGAAGCGCGACGCTTTGCTCAAGCTCGTGCAGAAGAAGGAGACCGAGCTCGAGAACAAGGTTCTCGACTACGTTGACCGCGTCGAGAAGCTCGCAGAGGAGGAGGAGAACCCCGAGGTCAAGCGTGGTTACACGGAATATCTCCGCCTCAACGTGGACGAGGGCATCGTCAACAAGGCCCGCGCTCGCCGCAAGAGCAAGGAGGGGAAGCTCTCGGCCATCTCCGGCGACCCCGAGTCGGGCTCGGCGCGCACCGCCGAATTCCGCCCAGGGGACGCGGGCACCGGCGAGATCAAGGAAGGCGACACCCCCGAATTCATCTTCGAGGGCAGCCAGGGACTCGGGGCGAAGAACAACAATCCGGGCAACCTGCGCTTCGCCAAGCAAAAAGGGGCGACGGTTGGGGAGAAGGGCTTCGCGAAGTTCGAGACGATGGCAGCAGGCTTCGAAGCGCTGAAGAGGCAGCTCGACCTGTACAAGGAGCGCGGCCACACGATCATTTCCGGCGCCAAGGTGTATGCTCCGCGCGAGGACAGCAACGATCCTGAGGCTTGGGCGGCCGGCGTCGCCAAGCAACTAGGGGTGAGCGTAGACACGCCGATGTCCGAGCTTGACACGACCGAACTGGCGCGCGCGGTGGCGTTGGTCGAGAGCTCCACGAAGGTGACGCTTCGCCAGGATGGTAAAGCGCCCGTCGAGAAGCAGACGCTGGAGCAACCGCTCCAGCCGCGCAACGAGAAGGAACGGCGGCTTCTGATGCTGCTGAACAAGTGACATGGCTTGGACGACGGAAGAGATCCAGGAGATCGACGCGCTCCTGAACGACCCGGACATCTCGCCGGAGATCCGGGCGCTGTTCGAGGAGAAGAAGCGCGCGCAGCAGGCCGAATCCGCAGCGCAGGGCGGGGTCACCGAGGACTCGCTGGACCCGAATCTGCCGCTCATGCCGCAGGTGCACGCGACCATGCCAAACGAGACGGGCCCCGCCGCGGTCGACCCGGAGGGCACGCTCGCCAAGTCAGGCGGCAAAGGCGTCGTGTTCTTCTACGAGCCCCCGGTGGACGTCATCCGGCAGAAGCTCGCGACGGGGCAGCAAGATATCCTGCCCGCGCTCGGCTACGACATCCAGCTCACGCCAGAAGAGCTCGCGAGCATCGGACCCGGGGATCCGATCTACGACGCGGTGGTGGACGAGGAGTACCGCAAGGCGGCGTCCGAAGCCGACAAGAAGGGCGTCTCGGCCTACCGCTACTCGAAGGAGGATTGGCTCCAGGGCGGCAGCGCGCTCGAGGTGCTGAAGAACTTCGGTACGAAGCTGCAGGGCTCAGTGACGCCCGCTCTCGACACGGCGAAGAGCTTCGTGCTCGGCGTGGACGACATGGCGACGTTCGGCGCGGTGCAAGCGGCGGAGAACGCCGTGGGCGAGGCGATCGAGCCCGGGCTGGGCAAGTGGGCAGAGGAGCAGGACGAGGCGGTCAAGCGCGAGCACCCGATCGCGCACACTGCGGGGCAGGTGGTCGGCGCCGTTGCGCTGCCGTGGTCGCTTACGAACCGCCTTGCGGACTACGTGACGAAGGGCGTGCGCTCGGTGCTCCCGTCGAGCCTGGGCGCAGCAGGCAAGATCGCGGCGGCGACGGGCGCGGGCGCGATCAGCGGCGCGGGCGTGGCGGCGGGGCAGCTCGCGGTGGACCAGGCCTCGGAGTCTCAGCAGCAGGGGCAGCTCGTGCCTCCGACGGATGAGGAGCTTCGGGGTGTCGCCGACGAAGCGATCTTGGGCGCGGGCGCGGGCGGCGTGCTCGAAGGGATTGGAGCCGCGGGCGGCTACGTGGGGCGGCAGATCATGGACAGCCGCCTCTTCGGCGGCGCCCCCGGGCGGCTCGAGAAGGCCGGCAAGCTCGACGTCTCCCCCGTCGGCGGGGTGAAGGTGCCCGACGAGACGAAGGCGCTCGTGGACCGCGCCCACGCCGAGCGCTCGCACCCGATCGACCTGCTCAGCGAGGACCTCGGCAAGCCCCTCGCCAAGGCGGGCGAAGAGGCGCGAGAGGAGGTCGTCAAGGAGATCGGGACCTTCAAGCAGAGCTTCTACGCGACGCCCGCTGGCCGGCAGCGCGTGCGCCCGGAGAACTACCAGAACAAGTTGGTCGAGCTCATGCGCAAGCACTCCGACATCAGCGAAGCGCGCGGGGTGCGCGAGCCCGTCGACAAGGCGGGCGAGGAGCTCATCGGGCGCTTCAATCACGACGTGGTCGACAAGGTCTCGACCGAGCCCATCGAGGGCGGCATCGAGCTCTCGCTCGACGAGGCCGACGCCTTCCTTGCAACGAAGTGGAAGAAGGACCTCGTTCCCGAGACGGCGCCGAGCCCGACCGAAGAGGCCTTGCGCAAAAAGAGCGGTGACAAGCCAAAGGACTTCATGACGCAAATGCGCGATCGCGGCGTGGAGAAGGTCTACGTGCAGCCGAAGCGCATGGACGCAATGCGGCACGAAGAAGTGATCGACGACATCGACGGCTGGAGCCGGCGCCCGGAGGCCCCGGGCGAGGTGGTGGCCGAGCTGGACGCGGCGCTGCGCGCGGACCGCGCGGCGCGCTCGCCCGAGTTCGCCGAGGGGCTGAAGCAGCGGAGCGAGAGGCTGACGGAGATCGACACCACCACGGCGCGCTCGACGGGCTTCGGCAACCCGCAGCGAGGCGAACGAGAGCGTCAGGTGATGCGCAGCGTCAGCGAGTACGGGCGCGGCGGCAAGGGGCGGCGCCCTGAGGACCAAGCGGTGGCGGAGCTCGCGGACCGCGCGGGCAAGCGCGGTGAGCTGGAGGACCTGGCCGCGACGCGCGACCTGATCGAGCTCTCCGAGCGCACCGAATTCCTCGGCAGCCGCGGGTATGGCGGGCTCGACGGGCGCCGGATCAATCTCATCGACCCCATGCTCATCCGCTCGCTCCCCGCAGCTCGCGCGCTCGGCAACGAGGCGGGCGGATTCCGCGGCGGGCGCGGCGCGCGCTTCACCGCGCCGGACATCCCCCGGAGCCTCCGCGGCTTTGACAGCCGGGACGCGCTCATCCGAGAATCTCTCGAGCTCGACGAACAGGAGAAGTGACCCATGTCGGGAAAGACGCACATCAGGTACACGGACACGGCGCTGCCGACGACGAGCGCGGCCGTGACGCTCTTCGACTCGACGCGGGTTACCCCCGGCTGGTTCCACCTGCTCAACCAGGAGTGGTACCAATGGGCGCTGTCCTTCGACAGCGCGGGCGACGCGGCGACGGGCACGGTGACGGGCCAGTACAGCGAGGACAAGGGCTCGACGTGGAACACGTTCTACACGAGCGGCTCGCTCGCGAACGACACGCACGCGAGCGATGAGGTCTACATCGGCATGTTCAAGGACGTGCGGTTCACGTTCACGATCGCGAGCGCGAACGCGACGGCCTTCCGAGTGAACCAAGCGCTCTCCTGCTACAAGCCCACGAGCAAGGTAACCGCAGCGCACGTGCTGCATGACGACGACGCAGCGGCGGGCTCGATCGACATCGTCGACGTGACCCCGCCAGAATGAGGTTCTGTTATGAAAGTAGACACTTTCGTGCTCACAAGCACCCCTCAGAGAATAGCCGAAGGCGTTGGCACGGTGAGAATACGAAGCATCGGAGCTTTGCATAGCTATGCAATTGGCGACTCGTCCGTGACGTTCTCTGACGGATACCAGATCCCCAACTCGGGAGGGTTTGAGCTCCATTTCTCATCCACTGATGAGGTCTGGGCTGTTCGTGACCCAGCGAGTCCCAGTCAGGAAGTAAAAGTCCGGGTTCTACGAACCCGATAACCAGGTGACAGATGGCAACGACTCATTCGGCAACCGCCCGTAACGACATGGCAGACGCCATCGCGGCGCTCTGCAACGCGGGGTCTCAGTGTACGCTTGTCATCGGTGATAGCTCGCTCAACGGCGAGACGGGCGTGCTGGTCAAGATCTCCTTGGACGACTTCACCGTGAGCGGTCCGGTCGCGACGAGCCCGAGCAACGGCAACAGCGGCACGGCGACGGGCAGCGGCACGGCAGCGATCGCCGAGGTGCGCGACGACCCGACGGGCAACGTGATCTTCACGGGCTCGGTCGGAGTGGGCTCGGGCGAGGTTCAGATCTCGTCGACCACCATCGCCGAGGACGACGAGATCGAGCTCACCGCCGACGTCACCTGGACCGCGCCGAGCTGAGGCCCCGTGGCGATCACCGTCCAGCTTGCGGCGGCTGATACGCTCGCGGGCGGTGGCCACTCGGCGACCAGCAGCAGCCGCAACGTCACGCTTGGCGCCGGCACGAACCGCGCGCTGCTCGTGGCTTCCGCTTTGGAGGCCGCGAGCGCGAACGCTTCTGTCGTCACGGGCGTGACGTACGGCGGCGTCGCGCTGTCGAAGGTGACCGACGGGGAGCTGACCGCCGACCTCAATACCTTGGCCGGCAGCGACGACGTCGCGAACCTCGTTTGGTGGATCCTGCTCGAAGAGGATCTTCCCGCGAACGGCTCGAACGCGCTTGCGGCCACAGTCGATGCGGGGCGCCAGCACGGGCTCGCCTGGTTCATCCTCGAAGGCGTCGATCAGGAAAACCCTGTCATCGACGTCGCGATGGCGTTTAACAGCAACGCCCAGAGCATCACGGCGACGCTGTCCGATGCCGACCCGGACGGGCTGTGCTTGTTCACGGCGTACAAGAACAACACCGGGGTTTCCAATGCCGTCGATACCATCGACGGTAGCGCCGGAACGGCTCTGAGCGATGACCAGAACCAAGGCGGAGCGCATGTGCGCTTCGTGCGTGGCGTAGGCAGCGGCAGCAGCGCTTGCACTTTCAGCCATTCGAGCGGCAACGCGCGCATCGGCATCGTCGCGATCGCTCTGCGGCCGGCGGCGACCACGCAAACGCACCAGGTCGGGACAGCAGCCTTCACGGCGGGCAGCGCGTCGATGGCTGCGACGGCCACGATCGTCCAGGACTTCGAGACGATCGAGCCCATCGGCTCGCCCGACCAGGGCCTCACCAACCCGCGCAACCTGACGGTCCCAGATGACTGCGATCTGGTGCTCGTTACCATATACGGAGACTTCATCTCCCCGCGCACAGGAACGCTCGGAGGGCAAGCACTCTCCGTAGGCTACAACGATGACACCCTCGGCGACGACAACTCCCAGTGGGTGCAGTTCCTGTACATGCTCGAGCCCCCGACGGGCACGCAGCAGCTCTCGCTGACGGGCGAGGGCGGCGGAGACCACAACTTCTTCGTCACCTACTGGCGCGGCGTCGGGTCGTTCGACAGCGCCGCGATCGCGAACGCAGCCAACATCTCCCGTACCTCCACGGAGAACGGCGCGCTGCTCATCGCCGGCATCCAGGACGGAAACTCTGCGGCCAGCTCACCCGCAACCGGGAACACCGAGCTGCTCGACGACGCGAACGGCAGCCACTTCTACTACCGTGTGGAGCCCGTCGCCGGCACGTACACGGTCGGCGCGAGCGCGGTCGGTGGCGATCCGGACCTGGTCAGCGTCATCTTCAACCCGAAGGCGGCGGCAGGCGGAGCAGACGCTGAGATCGATGTCGCCGCGTTCACCGCCGGCAGCGCGACGATGGCCGCGACCGCCCAGGTGCAGCGCCAGGTCTCTGCTGCCGCGTTCGTCGCCGGCGCTCCGACGGTCGCCGCCGAGGCCCAGGTGCAACGGCAGGTCTCCGCTGCGGGCTTCGCCGCCGGCGCCGCCACCGTCGCGACCAGCGCGACCCGCGTGCGCGAGGTCGCCGCCGCCTTCGCCGCCGACGCTCCGACGGTCGCCGCCGAGGCCCAGGTGCAGCGCCAGGTCTCCGCCGCCGCGTTCGTCTCGGGCGCCGCGACGTTCTCCGCGAGGGCTGGCCAGGGGGTCAAGCCGATCGGCGTCGCCGCCTTCTCGGCCACCTCGGCAACGATGGCCGTGACGGCCGTGGTCCACGTCCACCACGAGGTCAGCGCCGCCTTCGCCGCCAGCGCCGCCACGATGGCCACGAGCGCCGCGCGCGCTCGCTCAGCCGTCGCCGCGTTCGCCGCCGGCGCCGCCACCTTCGCCGCCGAAGGCACCGTCACGCGGCACCTCACGGCCACCTTCTCGGCCAGCTCGGCAACAATGGCCGTGACGGTATTCAACCCGAACATCGTCATCCCTCGCCCCGTCACCGGGAGCGCTTCGGTAAGTGAACCGTTTGGATACGTTAGGGCTAGACACCCGTCCGGGAGTGCCTCTGTCAGCCAGCCGCGCGGTCGTGTAAAGTGACCGCATGCTCATCTGTTCCCTGGACGCCCGCTCCGCTGTGCTGGATGGGTTCAAGTCGTTCATGGAGAACGGCTCCGGCACGGCTCTGCTGCGAGTGCAGCAGAACCTGGTGACGCTGGTCGACTTCGAGCTCGCGGCGACGCCGTTCGGCAGCGCGGTGCAAGACGCGCTCGTGCTCGCGTCGACGCCCATCAGCGGGACCGCCAGCGCCTCCGGGCGCGCCACGCGCGCTCTGCTCATCAACCAGAACGGCGACGTCGGAATCACCGTCGACGTGGGCCCCACCGATTGGTTCGGGCTCCGTGCTCCACGCCTGCAGGTGACCGACGGCGCGACGCAATCGCTCGGCGCGCTCGTCGTGCGCATGAGCCCGTCAGGCTCGCTCTATCTGGAGGGCAGCCTCGCGCTGCAGTGACCTGTGCACATCGGCAGCACGATCACGTGGGAGGTCCAGTTCACCGACACCAACAGCGGTGACGCTGCGGACCCTGACACCGTCGAGTTTTTCCTGCGCGAGGAGATCGACGGCACCGAGCTGCGCTGGATCTACTCCGAATCCCCCTCCGAAGGCACCCACTACCCCGAGGGCTTCTCCGCCATGACCAAGGAGGGCACGGGCAACTACCGCGTCCGCGAGCGCGCCCGCAAGCCCGAGCGCCACTCGGGGCTCTTCGTCGGCAGCGGCAACGACGGCAACGACCAGGTGTTCGAGATGACCGTGTTCGTCCGCCACTCCCCCATGAGCTCGAGGGACCCGTGAGAGGGCTCATCGGCGAGATGCTGTCCTTCGGAGGGCGCGTCGTGCTCGGGCTCGCCGAGGAGTGGTGGCAGCGCCGCAAGGACCGCGCGCGCATGAAGCGCGAGCAGGCGACCGGCATGCGCCCGAAGGACGTCGCCATCCAAAGCAAGGCTGCCCGCTGCGCGGGCCGCGAGAGCTCCCCCGACTGCTTTCCCCCGGAGTGAACCGTGGCGGATTGCGATGATAGGCAGCTCACCGACGCCCAGCGCGCCGCGGGCGCCCGCGCCCAGCGCACAGGAGTCGCGCAAGCCGTCCGCCCATTCCGCGGCGCGGTGCCGCCCGAGCTCCGCGGGCTCATCGATTGGCTGAATCGGGAGCTCCTGCCCGTCGTCAGCAAGACGCGGGACGCGGTGAACGAGGTCTACCGCCCCGTGCTCGACAACGTGCCGGGCACGGGAAACCCGCTCGCGCACTACTTCTCGAGCTCGACGGCAGCCGCTGACCCGGGCGTTGGGCGCCTGGCGCTGAACCAGGCGACGCAGAACACGGCGACCACCCTGCGCATCTCGAACGAGAACGCGCAGCTCGCCGACATCAGCGTGTTCGTCGAGGTGATGGAGGGCAGCGTCACCGAGCCGCTCGGCATCCTGACGCTCTCGCACGCGCGCGACCCGAGCCGCTTCATTCGCTTCGACCTGACCGCGATCACCGACCAGAACACCTTCTGGGAACTCACGGTCGACCCTGTCGAAAGCTCGCACGACTCGCCCTTCGTCGACGGCGACCCGGTGACGGTCGCCTTCCTGCCGGGCGTCGGCAGCGACGGCGCCACGGTGCCCTACTCGAGCACCGAAGGCGTTGCTCCGGGCACCATCATGTCGAACGTCACCGACACGGTCGCGTCTCCGAGCCCGAATTCCGTGGACGGCTTCGCGGGCGCGGGCCTCGTCTGGAACGACACCGACAAGTCGTTCGACGTCGGCCAGGGCGCGGGCATCACGGTCAACGCCAACGACGTCGAGTGGACGGGGCTCGTCTCGCGCTTCGACGGCGGCTCGGACCTGACCGCGCGCCGTCGCCTGCACTTCGTGAGCAACGTCGGCGTCGGGCTCATCGCGGTCGACTCCTCCGGCAACGCCGAAACGCAGGTGGGCGCGTACATCCCGCTCGGCACGCACGGCGACATCGAGGTCAGCGGCACGGGCGGCTCGGTCTGGACGCTGCGAAACGGCGTCGTGGACGTCGCCAACTGGGGGACCATCGGCGCGCACACGGTCATCGCCAACCCGACGGGGAGCGCGGCGACGCCGCAGGAATACAGCCTCAACACGCTGTTCGGCGACGGCATCCAGTACAACACCACGACCGGCATCGCGAACATCGTCGCGGGCGACAACATCCAGGTCACGGCGAACGGCGTCGGTTGGACCGGCGTCAACGTGCGCGAGAACAGCGGCGGCTCGGTGCTCACGCGCCGCCGCCTCAACCTCATCGAGGGCAGCAACGTCTCGATCACGCTGAGCGACGACTCGGGCAACGACGAGGTCGACATCACCATCGCGGCGACCGACACGAACACCACCTACTCGGCGGGCGACGGCATCGATCTGAGCGGCACGACGTTCCTGGCGGACGTCTCCGACTTCGCGGGCTCCGGGCTCGAGGACGACGGCTCGAACAACCTGCGCATCGCAGCGAGCGCGGCAGGAAACGGGCTCACGGGCGGCGGCGGTAGCGCGCTCGCGGTCGGAGCGGGCACGGGCATCACGGTCAGCGCTGACGCGGTCTCGTGGAGCGGCGTGCAGGTGCGCGAGAACAGCGGCGGGACGACGCTCACCCGCCGACGCATCAACCTCATCGAAGGCAGCAACATCACGCTGACGCTCGGCGACGACTCGGGCAACGACGAGGTCGACGTCACCATCGCAGCAGCGGGTAGCACGTTCGACCCCACCGACCACGACTCGACGAGCATCGTCGTCTCGGGCAACACCTTCCAGCGCGCCGCGCTGACGGGCGAGGTGACGGCCTCTCAGAACAGCAACGCGACGACCATCACGCGAAGCACCAACTTCGACAGCTCTCCTTGGACCGGTCCTCATGCGTTCGAGTCGACCGTCACCATTGAGGGAGCCGGAGGCACGTTCCTCTGCAATGCCTTCGCTTCGTTCGGGCATCGCATCGACTGGGATTCGGTCCAGAGCGAGTCGATCCCCGGCGGCTCTACCATTGACCCCGTCACGCTCAATAGCAGCACGAACGTGCTCCGCCTGAACCCGTCGACGGAGGCCGTCAACCTCGACGGCATCTCGGGCGGTTCCGCCGGACGCTTGCTCATCGTCTGCAACGTTGGCTCGGTGAACATCGTAGTGCGCTCAAACCAGGGCGCTACCGCATCGACCGGGATCCTCACCGGCGGCGGATCGAACGTCACTCTCACGGTGAACGCCTGCATGCTGCTCTGGTACGACGGCTCCAGCAGCCGCTGGCGCATCATTGGACTCGGCCTCTAAAGAAAGGGCCATCATGAACGCAAGGTCGATCGCACAAGGTCTATTCGAAAAGAGCGACAGCTCGCCATCGATGCCCGTCCCCGCGGCGGACCCCGCCTTCGATGAGGCCCCCGGCTACTTCCGTCACTTCATCGCCCACTACTGGCAGCCGCTCGCGAAGGAGGTCCACAGCATGGCGAAGGTGAAGCGCTGGCTCGCGCGCGCCGCATGGGCCTCGCTCGGCTTGTTCGGCGACAACCTGCCCGACTGGCTCCGGGCGCTCGCCAGCCTACTCGGGGGGCAGTGATGCCCATCGTCTGGGGAAAGGGCTCGCGCGCCCACATCGACCAGCTCCACCCGGAGCTCCAGCGCCTGCTGGAGCTTTGCGCCGCGGAGATGGACGCATCCTTCGACATCTCGATCGTCTGCTCGTTCCGCGGGGAAGCCGAGCAGAACGCCGCGTTCATGGCGGGCAAGAGCGAAAAGCGATGGCCCGAGAGCGGTCACAACAAGCAGCCGTCTCGGGCCTTCGACTTCTGCTGCGCTGGCGTACCCAAGGCCGAGGCTTGGGTGCGCGAGCACATGCTGCAGCGTCAGGGGATCATCCGCAACATCGCCGCGCGCCACGGCATCAAGCTGAAGAAGATCATCCTGTGGGATTTGCCTCACGTGGAGCTTGCTTGAGCTTCCACGGATGAGGCATATGGGGCTCGACGACCAGCGATTGGTGGATCTGAATACCCACCTTCGCGCATGCCTCGAAAGCCGTCCTTGCCTCGACCGTCTTCACCCAAATCGTCGCCGTGAGAAGATCACCCAAGCCGCTTGACCAAGCCACATCCCACAAGATCGGGTGAGGCGGCGGGGCTCCGTCGCAGACTTCCTTCGCCATTCAGGGGTCCACGTTGAAGATGGCGAGAGCGTCGCGCTCTGCCTGAGGCAACGTCGTCAACGGCTGGCGGAAGCACGCAATCTCTGGACGGTAGTTACTCGTGGGGTTGCACTCCCCGCTCGGGCCATGCCCGAGCCCCAAGACGTGAGCCGCGAACTCGTGCGCTGCCACGTTGTAGATGCATGCCGCCTTCATCGCGGGGATCTGGGAGGCGGAGATCTGCCCGAGGATGTAGGTGTTGTTTGCGACCGTCTCGCAGGCGCAAACGTCCACCCGGACACGCCCTCCCTGCACGCGAGCGAACGAGCCATCGAAGATGGTGCGCGTGTAATCGTACTCCGTGTGACCCATGGTCGGGAGCTGGTGCTCGTTGCACACCGCACGGATCGAGAAGTAGTCGCCATTCGTGCTCTGCTGAAGTGACCACCCGAGGTTGTTCGCGATCTCCTTCATTCCCAGAACGCCCGCTCTCATGTTTTGGTAGTCGGCATTGCTGATGCCGGGCGTGTCGCCGAAGTTGTACTTCAGGTTCCGCCGACTAGGCGTCACGCACGGGTTACTTCTGCTGTAGTTCCTTTGCCCCGGACGGTGGTTGCAGCGGTCACCACCTGTGCCGTTCACTGACCCAAAATCCAGAGCCATGTAGTAGGTCGCCGCTTGTTCGGCAGTCCCAAGCTGAAGCTCCCCCGCGTCGCCAAGCTCGGCGACGTGCTCCTCCGGCTCCAGCGGAGCCCCGCAGCCCGTCACGAGCGCTGCCATCGTCAGCATGATCGCGACGAGCGCCGCTTTGGCGAAGTCAAGGTACACGGTCTCTCGGGTTTGAATGATGTGCATGTTCCTCATGTGTCTGTGTCCTCTGGTGTTCTGAATCCACGGATCGCAAGGTCGCGTCCGGTGGCGTACGAGAGACGCCGACCCGTCCGATAGACGACCGTCACGGCGCGGTCGTCGCTCCAGTCCTTCGGGGGACCGAAGAGCTTCCGGTAAGCGGCGTACTGGCTCCGCTCGAATTCCAGGCTCACCCGAGCCATCGAGAGGAGACGCCCGCGGGCGTAAGCGGCGTAAGCGGACCCCAGAGCCCATCCCCACAAGGATGAGGTCAGCAGCCAGCGCAGGGCAAGCTCGAGGTCCACCGCAGCATTCTACCGCCTCGCCAAGCGATTCACGAGTGATTCATCGTCCGGACTGAACCCGTATTGACTCTCCGTGTCAACGGCCATCAGGAGCTCGTGTCTCACCTCCGAAGGCAAGCCCGTAAGCGCTTCCCTGACCTGCTTCAGCGCAACCCGCATGAGCACGCGCCTCATGGGTAAGTCGTAGCTGTTGAACCCTGTGCGTCGGGTGACGATCGGTTTCGCTCGGTGTTCGTGTGTCATCTGGTTCTCCTCGGGGCCATCGGGATTCGTTTCAACTGCTCGTGCTTGATCTCGATCGACCACCTCCTGTTCGTCATCACGTCGAGCGCCCAAGAGGCCCACTGTTTTGTCGCATGACGCGGGACGTCTACTCCTAGACGGTCGAGGGCTCGCGCTTGTCGCTCCGTCGGAGGCGAATTTTCCCACCCGGGTATGGCCCGGGGGAGCTGAAGCCTCGGGAGCTTCGGCACGATCTCTTCCTCCGCCATTTTCTCCGGCGGGACGTTGATCCTATTGGCAGATCCGGGCGGCCTCTCACGACCCGAAAGCTGCTCGGTGAAGCGATCTACCACGCCGAACCGGCTGACGTTGTAGACGGTCTCGCTGTCAATCAGAACGACCGGACGCCTCGCCTGCTGAAGCTGATAGCGAACCTCATCCTGCTCGGCGTTGCGCTCAGTCTTCTCCTCAACGCGATAGGAGATCTCCATCACCTCAGCGATCTGCCGCATCCCATCCTCGTAAGCCTGCTCGAGGCTCACCCCCTGCTGCACCAGCTTGTCCGGCGTCGTCCCCTGACGAAAGACCTCGAGCACCAGCCCATTCGGCTTCGCCGACTGAGCGATCGCCTTCCGCCTCTCCGAAGCGCTCGAGAGCCCATCGACAACGCCGGCAGCGGGCCTCGTGACCCTCCCGACCTTCTGCACGTACGCATGCCACGTCGTTTCGGCCCCGACCAGAACGAGGTCGGCTTGTGGCCAGTCGAAGCCCTCGACCGCGATCCCCACGTTGCAGAAGAAGCGCGAGCGCCCCTTCCAGAGCCTCTTGATCAGCTCGCGGCGCTGATCTGCCGGCGTCGTCGCGTTCACCATCACACTGGTCCCGCTCTTGATGCCGTTGATCGCCTCGTTCAGGAGGTACGCCTCACGGACGCTGTTGGTGAACAAGATGCCGCGCCGGTCGCGATAGCGATCCATGAGCACGTCGCGGATGGGCGCGACCTTGTTGACCAGGAACTCCGGGACCTCGCCCTCGTCGAACTCATGGCTCCACGCTCGCAGATCCCGCAGGTTGAAGTCCTCGACCTCCACCCGATCGCCCACCAGCGGCACGAGCCAGCCCTCTTCCGTCGCCCGCTTGATGTCCATGTAGTAGGCGAGCGACTCCGGCACCAACAGCTTCTCGGCGAAGACCGGCGTCGCCGTGAAGCAAACGACCCTTGCCTTCTCGAACCAATCGGTGATGAGCCGATAGCGATGGTCCGTATCAGCGTGATGACTGTTGTGGACCAGCGCTCCGCTGCCTACCTCGAAGCAGCCCGACTCCGTCGTGACGTTGTAGACAAGACCATCCGGACACACTTCGTCGTATCGGCCAACACCTCCTCGTTCGTGAACCTCAACACTGTCCACCCGAGCCCACGCAAGAACGCCTCTTTCCGCGCGTCCTGCTCGCGCCTCGACAGCAGCTTGTGGCTGGCGCCATCCACCTCCACAGCCACCTTCAGTCCCGCATGCCCCACGTCGATCTTGAAGTGAGTCGGCAACCCCCCTCGCCTCTTCTGTCCCGTAGGCACGATGACGTTCGTATCCCACCCAAGAGCAGCAGCAAGCCGGGATTCCGGCAACGTAGGCCCACGGCCGTTGCCTCCTCGCTGCTTCGGCATGTGCCCGTTCCTCCGGTGAGTGGCGGCAACCTTCGCCCGCACCTTCGGCGAATGCATCGGATTGCGCTCGGTCATCCTTGCAGAAGCGTGACGCCTGTTGGTGGAAGCCATAGTCTCTGACGAGCGCTTCGACCGGCACTCTTGGGAGCAAGTAACCCTCCAGCGATTCGCTCTTGGGTACTTCGGCGTCGGATTGCCGCACACAGAACAGCTCCCCGGGCTTGAGGTCACCTGCTTTTTTCCACCCATGAGGCGTCAAGTATGGATGGTCCGTCGTACTGGTGCAACCATTGATTGTGACCAGTTTATCTGGGGCCAAACGGCATCCTGCGCGAAGCACGTTTCCGTGCCCGTTCGCGAGCACATCACCAGCCACGAGATCTTCGATAGGAGACCCGTCAACCAGGGTTCCCCGAACGAAGCACTCGTCTATGATGACCGCGTCGAATTCGCGCCTCAGCCCCACTTGCGACAACCTGCGGCTCGCGGTCTGCACCGTGCACACCACGAACTTCTCGCCGAGCGCGCGCGTGCTCGCGCGCTCGATGCCCACGTGATCGCCGGTGTGCTGGAGCAGCTTCTCCACCGTCTGCTGGAGCAACACCTCTCGGTGCACCACGACGAGCACCTTCCCCTTGCACCGCCGAGCCACCTCGGCGAAGCACACCGTCTTCCCCGTGCCCGTGGCCATCACGACCTGCGTCGAGCGCCGCCCGCTCTCCCACTCCCGATAGACGGCGTCGACGCAGTCGTTTTGGTACTGCCTCAGCGTGAACGCTCGGCTGCGGTCGAGCTTCGAGCCTGCCTCTTCCGAGAGCCACCTGTTGTACCAGGGGACAAGTCTCGGATCACTTCTGAACGCCACCAACGCCGACATTCACCTAAGCCTCATCGAAACACCAACTTGATGCGCTTGCGCAGCAAGCCGACCCGCGTGAAGTACGCAAGCGCCGCGCTGAAGCGATTGCTCGAAACCAGAGGACGCCAACTCGAGTCGGCGCCCAGCTCCTCAACCTGAAACCACAATGTGTCACCCATCACCATGGACCCTCGATGTTCTCCGATACTGGCAGTGTTTGAATCCGCTGACGACGAGTCTCGATGTTCTCCGCTTCGAGCAGCGGTTGAGCCCCCTTGATCGGCGCGATCATTCCGCAGCCTCGCAATCAGCGGCTAGCGTATAGATCCAGCTCAGCTCGATTGCAAAGAATGTGCAGAAGGCGTTCGGTGCCGGGTTCGTTGTAATCGCCTCTAGCTCTTCGGTGCCGCCATCGGCGCTGATAAGCCTTCGACAATCGTCTCTAGGGATCCGCTCTCTTGATACTTCTCGGCTGTACGAAGCGTCATCCCAGTCTTTCGCTAACGCTGCCGAGAAGCTTTCGAATTGCTGATCCAAGACTGATTGTAGAATCAGCACCGGCGCGACGCAGCTCACCTCGAACCCGCTCGCCCGGATCTCTGTCTCGGTGGTGACGCAGGTACACACAGGGTCCTCCATTGATCCTGAATCTGATGGTTCCGCTGCCGGCGCGGGCTGACCCGGAGGGATCGACGGCGGGAACGGCGGCGTGTAGTCCCCGCTGTCTGCTGCGCAGCTGCAGAGAGCCATAGCCAGAAACAGACGCTTCATCGCTCCCCCTTCCGCGCCCGGGCGTAGGCCTTGACCGCTCCGATGAGAGCGAACGTCACCCGGTTAGTCTCAGCCAGCGGAGCCGCATCCCACTCTACCGCCG